>Ga0302320_10010607_pt1 | contig 19613 bp, 22 predicted proteins | sample Bog_T0_3_FD_202130 | JGI IMG/M metagenome (GOLD analysis project Ga0302320, IMG submission 202130) | Peat permafrost microbial communities from Stordalen Mire near Abisko, Sweden - Bog_T0_3 | ecosystem: Environmental > Terrestrial > Soil > Wetlands > Peat | place: Sweden: Abisko, Stordalen Mire... | reverse complement strand
TGCCGGCCGGGCCGAGCAGGGGAGATTCAACCACACCGTGCCAGCAAAGGCCAGCCTGCGCCGAGACAAATTCGCGCAATTCTGCGAGCACCCGCTCGTGCACGGCGCGGTCCGTGATCACCCCCCGCCCTCTGTCCGCCTCTTCCTTCCCCGCTTCGAACTGCGGTTTGATGAGGGCAACCACCCGGCCGTGTGGCTTCAACAACGGGACGGCGGATGGCAGGATCTTCTTGAGCGAGATGAAGGAGCAATCCACGACAATGATATCCGCGCGCGTTTCCAACTGGGTCGCGACCGGTTGCGTCCCGCCGGCGGGTGCCGGTGGCTTGCCCGCGAAATCCCGAACCGTCAAATAGCGGGCGTTGGTTTTTTCCATCACCACCACGCGTGGATCCTGGCGAAGTTTCCAGGCCAGTTGCCCCTGGCCGACGTCCACCGCAAACACCTTTTCCGCCCCATGTTGCAGCAGGCAATCCGTAAAGCCGCCGGTGGACGCGCCGAGATCGATGGCGGTGAGCCCGGTGACGTCGAGTTGAAACCGTTCGAGGGCGTGCTCCAGCTTGTGCCCGCCCCGGCTGACAAATCTCTCCGGTGCGTCCAGCGTGACTCCGTCGGCCGGCTTGACCTTGTCGCTCGCTTTGCGCGCGGGGTGGCCATTGATTCGCACCTGTCCGGCCAAAACCAGGCGCCGGGCTTTCTCCCGGCTGTCGCACAGGCCGCGTTCGACAAGGACTTGATCCAGGCGGGAGGTCATGATGGCGCTTGGAATTTAAGCGAAACCCAATTGCAAAACAACCGTAAGCGACAAGCCAGGTGGCTTGGCTCAATTCGCAGGGGATAGCTCGTTGGAATATTTGCTGGTTAGCTCCTCATCGCGGGGCTAATGCGGAGGGAGCGACATTATACAACGGGTTTTTGCCGTGATCCAAATATATTGCACCAGCGCGATCCTTGTCAGGGGCGGGTAAATTCGATTTTCGTCTGTGTCGTGTTTGCTTGGTTGCATCCGGGTCAATGATGGTCGTCATCATGGTGGTCGCCGCCATGGTCGCCGTGGTCGCCGTGGTCCGAATGACCATGGTCTCCCCCGCCACCCCGGAAAATACATCCGGAGCTGGCCAGCAACGTGATGGTGCATAGTAACAAAAAAATGATTCTCATGGGTAAGAGTCTCCTTCATCGGGGGCCTGGCTGCCATGGGGTCTTCCCCTACCGCTCAAAGTAAGCTGTTTCTGAAGTGTTTTAGCTGTGGTGCCGGTGGTGGGACTCGGCCATTTATCCCCGCATTTGCAATTCAAATATGCCTGATTTCATTGGCTATTCAAGCATATTCGGCCTCGCCCAACCATACCGTTTCTGACTCCTTTGGTGTCCGTTTTGGTGTCCGTTGGCCGACTCCAGATTTTTTCCACCTTCTTCCGCGCCCAGGGCATGGCCCAGGAATCCCAAGAATTGTCGACCGGCAGACCGGAAAGGCTGGTTGCTGTTAACGTCCAGGTACATTATACTTTGAGTAGAAAGATTTGCCATGTCAGATCAAGAGATACAACAGATCGAAAGCCAGTTCCCTGCCATCTCCGGCTCGGCCTTCGCGGCGGCGCGTGAGCAAGTGCTGGCGTCGGGCCAGAGCGTGCTGGAATCGCAGGACGGCGTCATCTACGAAGTCTTTCCCGATGGCCGGAAGGTGGCGGTAAAGCAAATCGAACCACCCACCGCCGTCGTGTCCGGGAGCATTTTCACCATCCGGTGAGCGCAACCACGCCACGGCTGCGCATGTTCGGCGGGCCGAATGGTTCTGGCAAAAGCACGCTGAAATCCTACCTGCCGGCGGCGTTGCTGGGTGTTTATCTGAACCCGGATGAGATGGAACAGGAGATTCGTCGGCAGGGTTTTTTGGATTTCACCGCCTATGGCGTGGGGACGACGCCTGACGAAGTGCTGCCATTTTTCCAAAATTCCTCGTTCCTTGGCTCCGCTGGATACAGCGAGGCCGCCAGAAAACTGACTTTTTCCCAGGACCGGCTGGAATTCGGAAACGTGGCGGTGAATTCGTACCTGGCCTCCGTGGCGAGCGACTTCCTGCGACAAAAACTACTGGCACAGAAAACATCCTTCACGCTGGAAACAGTGATGTCGCATGACAGCAAGGTGGAGTTGCTGGCGGAAGCGCAGTCGGCAGGATATCGGACGTATTTGTATTTTGTGGCGACGGATGATCCGGCCATCAACATTTCGCGGGTGCGGAGCCGGGTAAAATTGGGCGGTCATGACGTGCCGGAAGATCGGATTGCAAAGCGTTACCAGCGTTCTCTGGATTTATTGCTGGTGGCAATCCAGCATACGAATCGGGCTTATGTGTTCGACAATTCCGGCGACAAACAGAGGCATACCTGGCTGGCAGAGATCACCGACGGCCAGAAGTTGGAAATGAAAACCGACCAGGCTCCCGCTTGGTTCAGGCGTGCGGTTCTCGACAAGATCAATCCCCCACCGGCATGACCACCTTGGACTTGGTGCGAGATGAGCCGACGTAAGAGAGTTTGACGGAGGCGGTTGGCGTCTGGCTCAGACCGTGCCCCTCTGTTTGTCAGAGCCAAAAATACGCATCCTCCCCAATGAATGATGCAGAGTTATGGGTCACGTGTGTTGCCTTAATGATTGCCAGCCATTGAGGCAATCGAATTGGTTTCGCTCTCCCAGCCACCTCCGAGCGCTTTGTAAAGTTGGACAAGGTTGAGAGAAACGGTTTGATCGCTTTGCACCAGTGCATCCTGCGCTGAATAAAGTGAGCATTCGGAGTCCAGCACGTGCAGGAAATCTGTCAGGCCGTTACTGTAAAGTTGCGTGGACAGTTCCAACGCCTGCTCATCCGCCTGCACCGATTGAGATAGAGATTCGCGCCGGGTCTGTTCGCGGGCGTAAGCAGTGAGCGCATTTGCGGCGTCTTCGAGCGCGACCAGCACCGTTTGAGCGTAAGCATCCAACGCCTGTTCTTGTCGTACATTTTGGACACGGACGTTGGCCCGGATGCTGCCGGCCTGAAAAATTTCCCACTGCACGGTCGGACCGGCGGACCAATACCGGCTGGCGTAATTAAAAAAATTAGCCGTTGAAATACTTTGCAATCCTGCAATCCCCGTTAGTGAAAACTTCGGAAACAAATCCGCCTTGGCAGCACCGATGCGGGCGGTGGCGGCGGCCAGTTCGCGTTCGGACTTTTGCACGTCAGGACGGCGTTGCAGCAAATCGGACGGCAATCCAACTGGCACTACTGGCGGCGTCAGCGGAATTGGTTTTTCAGCGGACATTTCGTCCATCAACGCGCCAGGCGGTTGGCCCAGCAGGAAGGCGAGATGATGGACGGATTCGTCAAAACCAGTTTTGAGCGAAGGCACTCCCGCCTCGGTGGCCATCAGCAGCGCCATGGCCTGTTGCACGTCGAGATCACTGCTTAATCCGTTTTCAAAGCGATTGCTGGTCAGGTCTAAAATTTCCTGCTGGACTCGGATATTTTGAAGTGTAATGGCAAGGCGTTGTTGGTATCCACGAGCGCTGATATAATTCCGCGCGACTTCCGCAAGCAACGAGACCAGAACGTCACGCCGGCCGAATTCCGCGGCGCCCATTCCGGCACTGGCGGCTTCAATGCTTCGCCGTGTGCCGCCGAAAATGTCGAGTTCCCAAGCGGCATCAAAACCAGCATTGTAAAGGTTGTAGTCGAGCGGGGTGCCGGACGGCAGCGGTGGAAAACTGTTTGCGCTATAACGGTTCCTTGAATAGGAGCCTGAACTTCCGACCGAAGGCCAGAAATTGCCAGAAGCTACGTCCCGTTCGGCGCGAGCTTCGCGCACATGGGCTTCGGCAACGCGAAGGGTGAGATTGGATTGGATGGCCACCGCCACGAGCGAATCCAGATTGGTGTCGCAGAAATTTTTCCACCAGGTTGCGAGGTCAGCCGTCTCATTCGTTTCGCCGCCGACGAGAGGCGATGTCCATTGTTGTGATGACGCACTGGCTTTTGGCAGATGATAATCCGGCCCCACGGCACAACCGGCAAGAAAAGCCAGAAAAATAGCCGCCATGGCGATTGTCAGTTTCATGTTTTACCCGCCTCCTCCTTTTGATTAACGGCGTTCAACAGATTCAAAATTGTTTCAGCGGTAATGTCGTCGCCGACACCGGTGTCGAGCATGGCTTGAAAAAACTGGCGTTTCGGCCAGTCATGGCCATAGTGGTGCTTTACGAACTTCCGGCGGTCTTCGTCAAGAGTGTCCACCAAATTGATGGCTTCCGCCTCGTTGCCAACGCGTTTGAGCACGCGCCGGAACTTGAGTTCGCGCGAAGCATACAGAAACACACAAAAGGTGTCGGTGCGGTCGCGAAGAAAATATGGAGCGCCGCGACCAATGATGACGCACGGGGGGGTTTTCGCCGTCTGTTCGATCACTTGTTGAAGCAAAGATGCCAGCCGCTTGCTGTCTAAAATCGCTAGGTCGGGCGACGGCAGGTTGCGGTCGAAGCTCCCGCGCCAGATGACGTTGACCAATCGCTGGAGAAACGGATCATTGCGTTCCAAGCGCCGCAGGCAAGTATCAACCGGAATCCTGGCCAGCCGCGCGATTTCAGCGGTAAGCTCCTGATCACAACAATTCCAGCCCAGCCGCTTCGCGACTATTTCGCCGATGGTGCTCGCGCCCGCGCCAAACTCGTGGTCAATGAGAAGAAGTTGTTTCATAGGTTACAAGTCATCATTCAGCAGCCGCCAGCGCGTGAACCTTCCGGGACTTTTCAAATGTCAGCACACATAAAACACTCACCGCGCAAAAACAGGCGACCACGAGAAATAAATTCACGAACGCCCAATATGCGGATTGTTGCAGCAGCGTGTGATAAAGAAATCCGTGCGCCCGCGCCACGGCGTCCGGCGCACTGAAACGTTGCTCGAATACTTTTTGAAGCACTGCTGATTTTTGTTCGTATTCGGGATTCAACGGGGACATTTGTCCGGCCATCATTGATTGATGGGTTTGCGAATAGCGTTGCAGCAATGTGGACACAAATGAGAGGCCGACGCTGCCGCCGGTATTGCGGATCAGATTTTGCAGGCTGGAAGCATTGCCAATTTGTTCGTTGCGAAGCGTGCCCACCGCCAGCGTCGTCAATGGCACGAAGATGCAGCCGATGCCGAATCCGGCGATTATGTTTGGCACAACAACGCTGCCTATCGTCATTTGCAGGCTCAACCGACACAAAAGAAAACTGGCCAGCCCAACAGCCGCGAAACCGAGTCCGGCCAGCAGCCGCGAATCAACCCTGCCGACCAGCGCGCCAACAAAAAACAGCGCGGCAAATGCGCCGAACCCGCGCGGGCTGACGCTTAACCCGGCATCAAAGGCGGTGTAGCCGAGCAGCGATTGAACAAACAAAGGGAGCAGCGTAATCAGTGCATAAAGCGCGAAGCCGAACAGCCCAAACAAAACGCAGCTCACCGCGAAGTTGCGGTTTTTGAAAACGCTCAAATCCACGAGCGGATTTTTAGCAGTCAGTTCGCGCACGATAAATCCGATGAAGGACAGGACGGAAATTACGGCAAACCAGCGCAGCCAGATGGCCGAGAACCAGTCGGCATCCTGCCCTTTGTCGAGGATGATTTGCAATGTTCCAAGAAACAGCGTCACTAAGGCAAATCCCATTCCGTCAAAGCGACCCGCCAGCTTGTTCCGAATGTAAGGCGGGTCTTCCACCAGCAATGACATCAAAAAGAACGCGAGCAAGCCCACGGGCAGATTGATGTAAAAAGTCCAGCGCCACGACCAATTGTCCGTTAGCCAGCCGCCTAATGTGGGGCCGAGAATGGGCGCGACCACGATGGCGAGGCCAAACAAAGCCGTGGCCGCGCCGCGCTTGGCCGGCGGAAAACTTTCCAGAAGAATTGCCTGCGACAACGGCTGCATCGCGCCGCCGCCAATGCCTTGCAAGACGCGGGAAAGCACGAGCATCGTCATGCTCGTGGCCAGACCGCAAAGCAATGAAGCCGCCGTGAAAATAATTGTGCAGCCGATTAAAAACCGTTTGCGCCCGAAAAAACTGGAGAACCATGTGCTGGCCGGAAGAATGATCGCGTTGGCGACAAGATAACTTGTCAGCACCCAGGTGGATTCGTCTTGTGTCGCGCCGAGATTGCCCGCGATGTAAGGCAGTGCCACGACTGCAATCGAAGTGTCCAAGATGACCATGAACGTCGCCAGCATCACCGCCAGCGCAATCAGCCACGGATTGGCTCGCGGACGCCATTCGACAGTCGGACTGGACGCCGTATCACTCATTTGACTTTCACTTCCGGGACGACGGACATTCCCGGCGCGATGTCCAAGTTGGTTGGCAACTCTTCATCAAAAATAATTTTGACCGGGATGCGCTGCACAACTTTGATATAATTGCCGACCGCATTTTCCGGCGGCAACAGGCTGAACCGCGCACCGGTTCCCGCTTGCAGACTATCCACTTTGCCTTTGAATTTTTTGTTCGGGTAGGCGTCCACGCTCAATTCAACCGGCTGTCCCGGCTTCATGTGGGTCAACTGCGTTTCCTTGAAATTGGCAACCACCCAAACATCTCGCGGCACAAGCGCCATCAATGCCTGACCGGGCTGGACATAATTTCCGAGTTGAACCGACCGCGCGGTGACACGCGCGTCCAGCGGCGCGATGATTTTTGTGTAGGAAAGATTCAGTTCCGCTTGTTGCAATTTGGCTTCGGCTTGTTGCACTGCGGCCTTCGCCGTTTCCACGCCCGCCTCGGATAATTCCACGTCTGATTCTGCGGCATTGGTCTGGCTATATGCGGCCACCAAATTGGCGTTGGCGGATCGTGCCTGGGCTTGCGCCAAATCCAACGCGCTTTTGGAAATCGCCCGGCTTTCAACATTTTCGTAGCGCTTCAGGTCGTCCGATGCCCGTTGATTTTCCGCCTCGGCAGCCGTCACCGCCGCCTGTGCCTGCGTGACCTTGGCTTCGCTGACTTTCACCTGCGCCTGCGATTCATTCAACTGGCTTTGCGCCGCCGCCAAATCTGCGCGGGCTTGAGCCGCTTTCGCTTCGTAATCGCGCGGATCAATTTCCACCAGCACGTCGCCTGCCTTGACCTCTTGATTGTCCTTAACGAGCAGTTGCGTGATTTGTCCCGGCACGCGCGGACTCACCAGCGTGACATAACCGTCAATGAACGCATCGTCGGTGGATTCATAGGGCACGACACAAACGAAATAATAAAAAACCACAACGACGAGAACCGTCAATGCCGCCGCGCCAATGATCAGAAATTTCAACGTGCGCCGATTTTTTCGCGGTGGCGGTGGAAGAATTTCCTTTCCCGATTTGTCAGGCGATTCGATTTTGCCGTCTTGTTGCTCCATAACTTTTTCGTCTCACCTTCCGTGAGCCGGATGCAGTTGCTTTGATTTTATTTGCGCGGAAGTTCGCGACAAGGAAAATGATCTGACGACTTTGTTCCACGTCATGAATCTGACAGTCCGGGTTGTTTTAAGCAATTAGCCGAATGGCCCGAGCTTTAGCAGTTCAAAGGAACTGCTTTGAACAAGTCCTTTCGAGGGTGGAGATTTAACCACATCAACAATAGCATTGACGTGAAATGGAAGTGACAAGTGTGATTCCATCCGCAATCCAATTGCGAACCGCAGTTTGCTTTTGAAATTTATCGGTGATACCATCAACATTGATTTTTTTACAGGATAAAAATGAACCACAATGGCGTCATTCATTGTTCTGACGTGGCCGCTGCCCTAAATGGGGAAACCAACGGCACCGGGACGGTCGCGTCTCTTCGGCTTGAACTTAAACAAGCATTGGACGCCCATGAAAAGTCCGAGGCGCTGCTTCAAGGCGAGAAAAAAATCACCGAACTGATTGCCCAAGGAAATCCGCTGGATGAAATCTTTGACCGATGCTGCCGATTGGTGGAAGAAGTGTTCGTAGGCTCATTGGGTATCATCATGCTGATGGATTCAAACGGCAAGCGGCTGTGTCGCGGCGCGGCTCCGAGTTTCCCGGCTTACATGGCAGAAGTGGACGGCTTCGAAATTGATCCCAAAGTAGGCACATGCTCGGCCGCGGCAGCGCGCAGAGAGCCGGTGATTACCACCGACATCCTGACTGATCCGCATTGGGCAATTTGCCGCGATCTAGCCGCGAGGCACGGACTGCGGGCCGGTTGGGCCACGCCTATATTGTCGTCAGCCGGTCGTGTGTTGGGCACTTTTGCGCTCTACTGGCGTGAATCATGTTCTCCAACGCCCCAACACCTTAAGATCATAAATCAACTCGCACAGTTGGTTGCTTTTGCGATTGAGCGCGCGCAAGCGGCCAAAACCCTGCTGGCATCGGAGAAATTGGCGCGAGGCCAAGCCGAGGCACTTACTCTAACCTTGGATGCCTTGGCGAGGGAAACCGACCCAAGCAGGGTGATGGAACACGTTTTGCGAATCGTTACAGCGCAATTGGACGCGCACAGTTGCAGCGTATGGTTACTGGACCAAGTCACTGACTTGATGAATTTTGAGTTTGCGCTTGAGGATGGCCAGTTCAAATCGAAGACTGAATCGCTGATTGCAGCAGTCAGCCCTTCGTCGTCGGTGAACGAAATTTATCCGTGGCCTGAAATTTCGCGCACGGGCAAGCCCTTCATTTTGGAAGACATCCGACACGGGCGGGACTTTCCGTGGCGCCAGCGCATTTTGGCATTGGGCGTTGTTACGGTCCTCGTCGTCCCGATGATGATTGCCGGCAAAATGGAGGGAGTGATTGGTATCCGGTTTGCCCGGAAGCGTGTATTACGCAATGAAGAACAGGAACTCGCGCAAGTTCTAGCCAATCAGGCGATGCTTGCGATTCAACTTGCCCGTCTTTCCGCACAGAGCCGCCAGTCTGCCATCATTTCTGAACGTAACCGCATGGCGCGCGACATTCATGATACGCTGGCTCAAGGTTTTACTGGTGTAATTCTGCATCTGGAGGCGGCTGAGGAGGCCATGTCCAGAAAGCGATTGGAGGCAGTTATTGGACATCTTCGTGGCGCGGGCGAAATTGCCCGCGACGGTTTACGCGAAGCACGACGATCTGTGCGAGCACTCCGGCCGTTGGCTTTGGAAGAGAAGAAACTAGCCGAAGTTCTGGAAGAACTGATCATGAAATTAACCGTCGGCACGGCTGTGCAGGCCACGTTCACATTGCAAGGCGAGTCACGGGAACTCCCGCCGGAAATAGAGACCAATTTCCTCCGTGTCGGGCAGGAAGCCTTGACGAATGCCATCCGTCACGCGCGTCCCAGCAAAATTGATGTCCTGCTTACTTTCGGCAAACGCAAACTCCGTTTGAGTATGTGTGACAACGGATGTGGTTTCGAACCAGACTCGAAAAGTTCAGGCTTTGGCCTGCAAGGAATGGCAGAAAGAGCTGAAAGCATGGGAGGCCAATTTTCAATCCAAAGTGCCAATGGCAAGGGCACGACAATTTGTGTGACCATTCCATTGCCAGTTTCAACCGAATTAGAAAAAATATGAATCGTCCAACCAAAGTTGCAAAATCACCTTTGCCTTTTGCTCCGCAGCGGCAAGAGAATGGGTCAGCACACATGAGTCAAATCAGGGTCTTGATTGTGGACGACCACACCACTGTGCTGGCAGGATTGACTGCAATTATTGGCATGCAGCCGGACATGGTTGTCGTCGCCGAAGCAGCCAACGGTATCGAAGCGCTTGGACTTTGGCAGCAGCACCGTCCAGATATAACTTTGTTGGACCTGCGCATGCCCAAAATGGATGGGGTTAGCGCTCTCAATGAAATCCGCCAGCGGGACCAGGCTGCCCGGGTGATTGTGCTGACTACTTATGACGCCGACCTTGATATTCTTCGAGCGGTAAAGGCTGGAGCAAAAGGCTATCTGCTCAAGGACGCGCGACGTGAGGAATTACTAGATTGCATCCGCAAAGTGAACAGCGGTGAGACCCGCATACCGCAGGCGCTCATGCAGAAGCTGGTAACGGGCATCAGCAGCGAACCCATGACCGACCGCGAGGCGGAGGTTTTGCAGTTACTCGCCGTTGGCAGGAGCAACAAGGAAATCGGCGCGCATCTTTCCATCAGTGAATTCACAGTGAAAGGCCATCTACGAAGTATTTTCAGCAAACTGAATGTTTTGAGTCGCACAGAAGCCATCGCAGCAGCAAGTCGCCGGGGACTGGTCCAGTTCTAATCATTGCACGCAGTTTTTCTCTGTATGGTCAACAGTCGGAACACGACTATTTATCCTGATTAAGATTCCGAATGTCTGGCCTGTCTCCGTTTTGACCTTTCGAGCTGCTTTCTGCCCAAACAAGCACCCCTTCAAAAGAACTATTTTACGCCAGTCCTTCGGAATCGTGAAAATCAGGACGTTTGGGCAATACCAAATAATTCAACAGCCAGCTACAGTCGCTCCTAGTTTTGCGTGTGAAGAAACAAACCTTGGAACAAAAATAATATGCCTACTTATCGTGCTGTTCAAATATCAAGCCCCGGAAAATTTGAATTCGTAAATCGTCCGCTTGTAGATCCGCCCGCCGGCCAAGTGCGCATCCGCGTTGAGGCTTGCGGAGTTTGCCACTCGGACTCCGCCACCGTGGATGGACTCTTGCCAGGCATCACATTTCCGCGTGTGCCGGGTCACGAGGTGGTCGGAAAAATTGACGCCGTAGGCCAGGGAGTTTCCGGTTGGAATATCGGCCAGCGCGTAGGCGTAGGGTTTCTTGGAGGTCACTGCGGGCAATGTCAATCCTGCCGTCGCGGTGATTTTGTTAATTGCACAAATCAGCCAGTCTCTGGTGCTCATTTCGATGGAGGCTACGCCGAAGTAATGACGGCCTTCCCCAATGGTCTCGTAGCCATCCCGGACGGATTGAGTTCAGTTGACGCAGCACCGCTCCTCTGTGCGGGTCTTACCACTTTTAACGCGCTACGCAAATCCTCCGCGAAGCCGGGCGAACTTGTGGCGATTTTGGGCATCGGTGGTTTGGGTCACCTTGCAATCCAGTTCGCCGCACACATGGGTTTCAAGGTCCTGGCAATTGCGCGCGGCGCTGAAAAAGAACCATTGGCCAAGAAGCTCGGCGCTCTTCACTATATTGACAGCAGCGCCGGAGACCCCGCCGCCGCGCTCAAAGCTCTGGGCGGCGCACAACTCATTTTGGCAACGGCTTCTGACAGCAAAGCGATGTCGGCAATCATGGGCGGTCTCGCAACGCGCGGGCGCATGATTGTAGTTGGAGTGGGCGCGGAAGCCATTCAGGTCTCGCCGCTTCAACTTCTCTTTAGTTCGGTTGGAATCGAAGGGGCCTTGACCGGTTCGCCAATTGAAAACGAAGACACGCTTGGTTTCAGCCTCCTGAAAGGAATCAAGCCGATGATCGAAACATTTCCGTTGGAAAAGGCAGAAGACGGTTATCGGAAAATGATGAATGGCAAGGCGCGCTTTCGCATCGTCCTGACCATATGAGCAGCGGCCTGAAACGATGACCCTTAATTTCAACGACGTGAATGAACCAGAGATTCAAGGAGGATATAGAATGAATAACCTCTTGAAATCCGCAGTTGCGGGGCATGGTGGCCAAGAGCGTTGGAAGCAGTTGAGATCGGTCCGGTCAATCCTGTCCGTAACGGGATCACTCTGGGAATCAAAGGAGATGGCTGATTCTCTGGTTGGAATTGAAATCGAGGTGTGGATTCATGAGCAAAAGGTAATCACAAACCTACCATTGCGAAAGAAACGCTTCCTCTTTCAACCCGATTTGCTCGTCATTGAGTCGGAATCTGGACACAAGCGAACCGAGTATGAGAATCCTCGCAAAGCATTTGCGGAGATGAGCCAAACAACACCGTGGGAGGACGTTCATGTCGCGTATTTTGCTTCCTCGACGTTTATGGTGGGTAGAAAGTGGTCGGGGACGGAACTATGATGGCTATTGCGGCGGGCGGTGATAGCGCCGGCCAGGCCGTTCAGGTCGAATCTGGCGGTTGCATCCGTGGTCGTACATATAGAGACTGAGCTGTGATATTCATCAATTTTTACGAGCGTTTTAACCAAGCCCGCCCAGCCATCACGGCGCGGGAATCCGACCGTGGACACCGCGGCCAGCGAAGCCTGCTTGCCGTTCGCCCCGGGATGGAAGTCAGGCCCGATTGACCGCGCTTGACCGTTATTACCCATTACAAACGTCGAGGAACCCGTATTTTAATAGCTATGCGCTTTGGAACTATCTCACCGCCCCCTTTCAGTTCGCGTCGCCGGGTTACAACTGCGAGGAGCTTGCCGAATGGGATGAGGACGGAGAACATTGGCGTCCTCTGAAAGTCACATTTCCCGACAGGATCGCCACTCATACCAAAGAACAGGTCGCCTACTTCGGGCACGACGGCCTTCTTCGCCGACTCGAATATGCGGTGGATGTCCTTGGCGGTGCCAAGGGCCTCAACTACGCGACGGAATATCGCGAGATAAATGGAATCATGTTCCCGATGAAACGGCGCGTTCACCCTGCTGACGCTGGGCGTCGGAAGGTTGAGAAGCCGGTGCTAGTGGCCATTGATTTCCATGAAATTGCCATCCAGTGATCTCTATTCCTCAATAGTAACTCAATTCAACAAACTCTATGAAAAATCAACAAGAAATTAACAAAGAGCTGGTGATCGAAGCGTTCGATACCTTGTTCAATAAACGTAATTACGCTGCTGCGGAAAAATTCTGGTCACCCAACTACATTCAGCACAGCGCGGTCGTGCCAGCGGGACGCGACGGGCTGTTCAATTTGGTGAAGAATGCTCCCGAGGAATTCCGCTGGGAACAGGGTGTCATCATGGCTGACAAGGACATGGTAATGATCCACAGTCGCTACTCGGGACGCGGAACTCCAAAAAATATGATCGGCGTTGACATTCTCAAGATCAAGGACGGAGTCTTTGTGGAGCATTGGGATGTTTTGCAGGATGAGGCAGCAAAGGAGGATTCAAATGGTGGCTTCCCAATGTTTGGCACCTCATTCCCTAAATCATCAGACCGTCAACCCGCTGCCACGCCACTGACGATAGCGCAAGCGCGAGAAATCGTGTGGCCGCTGTATGACGCCCTGAACCAGCCTGCCAAGAAAGATGTGGACGCCTTATTGGCCAAAGCCGCTCATGCCGACTATCACTCATATCATACGAACGAGGATTTTCTGACACGCGACCAACTGGCCGGTGTATTAAAGAACCTGGGCGTGACTGTTCCTGATCTGCGCTGGGAAATTAAGGACATCCAGACCAACGGCGATCAAGTCATTGTGCGTGGTGAGGCAACCGGCACACCCATAAGCGAGTTCTGGGGCGCGAAGCCCACTGGCAAGGGCTTCAAGACCATGGCACTTGATATATTCACGGTGAAACATGGCAAGCTGGCGTCCTGTTATCACATCGAGAACTGGATGACTGCCTTGCAGCAGATGAGCACGTAAACGCAGAGCCCTTATTGTTTGTTATGGCCAGCTTATCAAACAAAACGGCCTTGGTTACCGGGGCATCCAGAGGCATTGGGCGTGCCACCGCGCTCGCGTTGGCTGAAGCTGGCTCCCGTGTCATCGTGCATTACGGTAATTCGAAAGCGGAGGCGGATAAAGTCGTTGAAGAAATCCGTTCTGCTGGCGGGCAGGCGGATGCCGTTCAGTCTGATCTGGGAGCGACAGACGGCGCAACTAAACTCGCCAAAAAAGTTCAAAAACTGGTGGACACACGTTTGGACATTCTCGTTTCCAACGCCGGTGTGTCCAAAGCCGCTCCTTTGGAAGATCACAAACTAGAAGATTTCGACAGGCTGTTCGCGATCAATGTTCGCAGTCCATTTTTTTTGGTTCAGCAGACGCTGCCGATTCTGGCCGAGGGTGCCAGCCTTGTGCTGGTTTCTTCAGTGGTCGCACGGTTCGTGCCCGGAAATCCGGCACAGGCAGACGCGCCCTCGATGTCGGCATACGCCGCGACCAAGGGAGCGATTAACACCTTGGTTAAACACTGGGCCGCAGCGCTTGGGTCACGCCGAATTCGCGTCAATGCCGTTGCTCCCGGCGTGATTGAGACGGACATGTCCAATTTCACCAAGACCGAATCGGGCCGCAACATCGCGCTCGGCATGCAGGCGCTGAAACGCATCGGCCAGCCTTCGGACGTTGCGGATGTGATTGCTTTTCTCTGTTCGGAGAACGCTCGCTGGATAACCGGCGCAATCATCCCCGTTGATGGAGGTTCCAAGTTGTAACCCGACAACGATTCACCCACCAAAATATAATATGTCAACGATTCATGCTTACGCGGCGAAAGCACCCAAACGTCAATTGCAACCATTTGAATTTGAGCCCGGCGAGTTGGGTCAGGATCAGGTGGAAATCAAAGTCACACACTGTGGAATTTGCCACTCCGATCTTTCCATGCTCGACAACGAATGGGGCATGTCACAGTTCCCGTTCGTTCCCGGACATGAAGCGGTTGGAACCGTGCTTGCGCTCGGGGAAAACGTCAAGAGCCTCAAGGTGGGGCAACGGGTTGGCGTGGGCTGGATGGCTTACAGTTGCCTTTCCTGTCGCGAATGTTTGTCCGGCCATCAAAACCTTTGCGCCACTAACCAAGGCACCATCGTCGGACGCCACGGCGGTTTTGCCGACCGCTTGCGCGCTCAATGGACTTGGGTGCGTCCACTCCCGGATGCGCTCGATCTGGCCAAGGCCGGGCCTCTTTTGTGTGGCGGTGTTACCGTATTTGCTCCGTTCCTCTCCTACAAGATTTCACCAACGTCACGAGTCGGCATCATCGGCATCGGGTGATTGGGTCACATGGCCCTGCAATTTGCCAATAAATGGGGATGCGAAGTTCATGCTTTCACGACCAGCGACAGCAAAGAAGCGGAGGCTCGCCGTCTCGGAGCACATGTGGTTCACAACACCAAACATGATGGCTACCTGAAGAAAATCGCCGGAAGTTTGGATTTAATCATTTCGACGATCAATGCCCCGCTGGATGCGCCCGGATTGCTGGGGGCGCTTGCTCCGTTGGGCCGCCTCCACGTCGTTGGCGCGGTGCTTGAGCCGCTGGCGGTGCCGGCCTTCGGAATGATCATGGGCCAAAAATCAATTTCAGGTTCCCCGACCGGCAGTCCCACCGCGATTGACCGGATGCTCGAATTCAGCGCACGACATTCGATTGCTCCCGTCGTCGAGACCTTTCCAATGTCAAAGGTCAACGATGCCCTTGAGCATTTGCGTTCGGGCAAGGCGCGTTATCGCATTGTTTTGGCCAATCCAAATTAACAACGCGTTTAGTCAGAAACATTCTCAATAGATAGATTTGTCAAATAACCGATGAAGCTAAATAGAATAAACAAAATGAGGTAAAATATGGTTCCTCGACGTTTGTAATGGGTAAAAGGGTTTGAAAGGTCTGTGGTTGGGCGGTTAAGATGCTGGCTTTATGATTCCAGAGAAAATGTTTCATTCGTTGTTGGCGCTGGGCGAAAGCTGGCGGATTAAACAGGTGGAGTATGTCGAAAAAGCAGGTAAAGTCTTGATCCGGGTCGAGGAGACGGCGGCGCTGTGGCCGGCGGAAAAATGTCCGCATTGCGGTCGCGCGACGGTACGCGGTTATGACCATGCGCCCGAGCGGCGGTGGCGGCATTTGAATGTCTGCCAATTGCAGTCGGAAATTGTTTGCGCCCTGCCGCGGGGCGAATGCCAGGCGTGCCAGAAGGTGTACACGGTGCGAGCACCTTGGGAGGGACGCTCGCGTGGCCAGACCCAGGAGTTTGAAGCCTTTGCGCTGACGCTGATGCGGGAGATGCCCGTCAAGAAGGCCGGGGAGATTTTGGGCGAGACCGACCAGAAATTGTGGCGGATGCTCTTCGCCCACGTCGCGGCCGCTTGGGCGGAGTTGAGTTGGGAGAATGTGGTCTGGGTGGGCGCCGACGAGATGAACCGGCGCAAGGGGCACAATTACCTGACGGTGTTTGTGGATTTGGCCGCCAAGCGGGTATTGCTGGCCACCGAAGGCAAGGACGCAAGCGTATGGGAACGCTTTGCGGAGCAACTGCTTGCGCACAACGGGCATCCCAAGGCGATCACCCAAATTGCCATCGACATGAGCCCGGCCTACATCAAGGGCGTGCGGGAAAATTTTGGCAACGCGACGATCTCCTTCGACAAGTTTCACGTGGTCAGCCAGGTGACCGAGGCGGTGGAAGCGGTGCGGCGTAAGGAAGTGCGACAGGATCCCACCGCCCGGGAACAGTTGGAAAAGACCTGCTGGCTGTGGCGGAAAAATCCCGAAAGCTGGAAGCCGGCCGAACAAACGCGCTGGGAACAATTGAAGGACAAACCGTTGGTGACGGGCTTGGCTTATGCGATGCGCTTGCAACTGCAGCGAGCGTATGCCACGGCCAGTGTGACCGAGGCCCGGACTCGGTTGGTGGACTGGTGCGCCTGGGTGCGCGCCGAGGCCCAGGCGCTGACCTCAGGTCTGTTGGAACCCATGCGCAAAGCGGCGGACACAGTCGAGCGGCATTTGGAAGGGATCCTGGGTCATTGGAAAAAAGGGCTAACCACGGCGTTTTTGGAAGGACTCAACAGTCTATTCTCGGCGACCAAGCGCAAGGCACGGGGTTACCGTTCCACAGAGTATCAGACCGCCATGCTCTACTTCGTCGCGGGCAAGTTACAAGTTCCATATTATGGCTAATTACCCATTATAAACGTCGAAGAACCGTTAAAAGCCATTGGAGTTCAATTTTCATTTCTTCTCTTTCTTTTGCAGTTCAGTAACTTGTATCTTTAGGTCCACAATTTGTTTTCATTTATTTGTATTTACATCAATTTTTTTATATCTGTTTGAAATGCAAAAAGACGTTTAATGAGTAAGTCGGTTGCATGGTGAGCTATGACCGTGTTGATTATCGCTGGTGGGTTAATAATTCGCATTACACGCATACCGTAGTAAAATACATCTAACTGGTCATCAGGCAATTTGCTTAATACTGTTTGCTGGCCATATTTGTCTGCATAATCATATACTTGCTGTTCTGAAATTGAAAGACCATCTATACTTTTGATGAAATACATTTCAGCAAGTCGTCTAGTTTGACTGTTTGAAAGCTCCTGATATTCCTCCTTCTTTTCTCCAAACGCACCACATATAGAATCAAAAATTGCACTTTCTGCACTCTTATATGCCTCCTTTCCAGCTTGATGTCGTTTCTGCATTAGACCTGCGATAGCAATGCGTGCATAATATGCAACGTTTTCATTAAGCATCAGTTTGTACATTTGCCTGTTGCATTTTACGCTCGAAGCTTTTTCGGATATGGTTATTATATCGGAAGACGTCGCAATGCTTCCATTGATTATCGTCTTTCCCACTTGTGGTGATAATCCTTGTGGCGTCAATGCTTTCTTAAAAAAGTTTAACATATATCAAATGGCTCAATCTATAAGCGGAAGGTTGGTTGCTGACTTATGGCTTCCGATTGCTTCTATTGTTAATTCTTGTCTGGGTTCTTTCTAAAAAACTCTGCTTCCTCCTGCGGGGTCACAATGTCTGAAGCCGTGCTGCATGGGATTGTGGACTGTATTCCGTCGGAATCTTCAACATCATATTCCTGCGTCTTTTCGTTTAGTGCGATGCATCTAGCAATCACACCGCTTGCTTTGATTTTTAGAAGATGCGGTAACCTTGGGGCCCTTTTATAAAATTGGGGCGGGTTATTTTCTTTCATATTTGCTCAGGAATATCAGACTTCCTTCAAAAGCATAAAAATTTTGCCTATTGTTGTGCTCTTGCCGGCATTGGCTGGCCCTCTTAATGCAAAAATGTGTTTGGTTTTCATTTTATTATTCATGACCCGCGACCGGGATGTTCACCGCCCCTGCTTCATTTCAACCAGCATGATGAATGTTGAGGCGCTCAAGCGATCGGCGCAAGCGAAAAGCGGCCCCGGCCAGAGGCCGATTGAGTTCTGGTGCGGACGATCATGTAGCCCAGAGGCTGCTTATGGGGTTTTCGTCCAACCCTAAGAATCATCAACCTGTGGGTTTCCAATTATTGGTATTTAGCTTTGGCTTGGGGCGGCTGCTTTTAAGCGGAAGCCTCCGTTGAGGCGATGAAAAACGCCAAATACGGATCGTAGCCTCACCTCTACCAATGCGAATATCTCCGACCGTTGCTGCCAAAACCCGCCAAACGAGGCCGGCATCGCACCGACCTGCGCCAAGTGCTCGCTGCAATCTTCTATGTCGTCAAAGGGGGCATCCAGTGGCAGTATCTGCCCACTTGTCTTCTGCCCTGGCAGTCTTTCTATGGCATCTTCCGGCGCTGGAAGCGCAATCATTGCTCGGCGGCTCTTGATGATGCCCTACGGATCGTGATTCGGAAAACACAAGGCAAACGCGGCCAGCCAGCCATCGACGAATGGGAAACCGGAAAAATTTACTTCAACATGGAAAACAAAACTCAGCCCTCAGTTTAAATGCCCTTACTAAATCATTTTACAGGAAAAAAGTTGCGCCGCCATGCCTTTTCATTGCCTTACAGTTAAATCATTGACGCTAAATATGTTGGTCAGTAATCGGTCTATAGGTGCTGGCTTCTCTTTGTGCGCGTTACGCACAATGCGGCCCCGGCAATTTTGCCACAGTGGGTGCCGTTGCGGACATTCATTTTGAGCAAGGCTTGAACCAGCCAGGCCAAAAATTTTGCCGGAATGTACGCCAAAAACATGATTCAACCAGCGATGACCTATGAACGATGATGCCACGTACAGACTCAATGACCGCATTGACAGGCAGTTACGCGCCAAAGATGAGGACAAAAAAGCCTCTTCATCATACGTGCTGAATAACGAACTTAAGGCGGTTTTGAATCTGAACCGCCCGCCCGGGCGTCTGAGCACTGCGCTCGCGGCCGCGTATCTCGGCTTCAAGGTGCATGACATCCCGGTGCTGACGGCGCGCGGATTGCTCAAGCCTTTGGGCTGCCCGATGCCCAACAGCGACAAATACTATGCGCGGTCAAGGATTCTGGAGTTGGCCGACGATGAGGAATGGCTGTCACGGGCGACGGCGGCCTTGAGCCAGCACTGGCGAAACAAGAACGCCCGCAAAGCCAAAAACCAGAATGGGCAACGCCGGCCAGTGAACTATTCAGCGCACTTGGCCACCACCCGCTAACGCGGGAATGTTGGTTTGCCTTAAACCGACCACCATGCTTGCACCGAAAGCCCAATGCAACCCGATTGACGCCAAAAGGTATTTCAAGGAACACCTGGGGGTCGGCGATTACTATGCCGAGGGACAGACCGTCCCCGGCCGGTGGATCGGCCTGGGCGCGGCGGATTTGGGCTTGTCCGGGGTGACCACCGCCGAGGCTTTTGCCCGGCTCTGCGACAATTGTCATCCGCACACCGGCGAACGGCTCACCCTCCGGCAAAAGACCACCCGGATTGAAAAAGGGTTGGACGGCGAGGAACGGCAGGCGGCCAATCGCCGGGTATTTTACGAT
>Ga0302320_10010605_pt1 | contig 19617 bp, 8 predicted proteins | sample Bog_T0_3_FD_202130 | JGI IMG/M metagenome (GOLD analysis project Ga0302320, IMG submission 202130) | Peat permafrost microbial communities from Stordalen Mire near Abisko, Sweden - Bog_T0_3 | ecosystem: Environmental > Terrestrial > Soil > Wetlands > Peat | place: Sweden: Abisko, Stordalen Mire... | reverse complement strand
ATCACAGCGCCGAGCGAGCCTTAAGACGGCTCTCAGCCGGAAAGCTTTCAAGCGGCTTCAGCCGCAAACAGGCGACTTTCAGTCGCAACGTCAACCCACCACCTTTAAGGTGGTGGTCGTTGAGCGAATCTGACTCAGGGCACTGCAACCTTTTCCGCTTGGGTCAATACGACTGCTGGACAAAGCGGCGTCATTATGGGTAAGGAAGATTTGAATGAATCCAGTGCAGGTTGGGTGTTGTGGACTCAGCAAAACATCATTCACTTCGAAAGCATCTATAGCGATCAGTATTTAGAACTCGATAGTTCAACACCCGCAGGCGATGGTATTTGGTCTTATGTGGTTGTGACGCTGACAGGTAGTCCTACGCAGGGAGGGCAAGCCACCGTCTACATCAACGGTGCGCCCAGTGGAACCGTGAGTAACGGATCTGGTCTAGCCGGAGACGACTCTGCTCAAACGGCATACCTGGGCAACATAAGCTGGTCTTGGCCGTTGGAGGGCTTGTCGGACGAGTTCAGAATCTCAAATAAGGTTCGCTCTTCCGACTGGATTTCCACGGAATATGGCAATCAAAGCTCGCCCTCGACATTTTACGCAATCTCTACCGAAAATGTCGCCATCAATCCGACCTCTAAAATTCTCTATGGCGGACAAAGCCAGCAATTCGCAGCGACGTCACTGAGCACCTGCGACACTTCGGTCAACTGGTCTCAGACTCCGGCCGGGTTAGGCACACTCACAGCAAGCGGGTTGTATACCGCTCCCACAAACATAGACACGCAGCAAACCGTGACCGTAACCGCAACCAGCGTGGGAGACTCAACCAAATGGGCTTCCGCGACTCTTACCCTGATGCCACCCGTGGCGGTCAGTGTGACCCCTTCCAGTGTGACTCTCTCGGACGGCGGCCAGCCACAACAGTTTGCCGCCAACGTGGTCAATGCCATCAATACCGCCGTGACCTGGACGATTAGCCCAGCGGGCATGGGTTCAGTTGATGCAACCGGCCTATACACTGCGCCGTCGGGCCTCACTAGTCAGCAAACCGTGACAATTACGGCTACCAGTCAGTTTGACACGACCAAGGCGGCCTCAGCCACGATTACGCTCTCTCCAGCTGTTCTCCCTCCACCGCAATGCGCTTCGAACGGATATAGCTACAAACGTGCAATCTCCATCGACCACATACGTGTTCCAAATTCCGATCAGGCGAACTTCCCGTTCCTGTTCAACACCACCGATCCGGCTTTTGCGACGACCGCCAACGGCGGCCATATTACTAACTTCAACGGCAGCGACCTTATCTTCACGTCTGATCCTGCTGGCCAGAACGTCCTGGATTTCGAACTGGAGGAATATAACCCGGTCACTGGCCAGGTAATCGCATGGGTGCGTATCCCTACCCTCTCGCACACCACAGACACCGTGATCTACGTATTTTATGGTAATACCAGCATTACAGCCTCGCGCCAGAACCCAGCCGGGGTTTGGGATAGCAATTACATGGGAGTCTGGCACGTTGCAAACGGGGCTCAACTCTCTCTTGCTGACAGCACCAGCAACGGAAACAGCGCAACGAACAATGGTGCGACCGCAACCTCAGGCCAGATCGATGGTGGCATGTCAACCGATGGGACGACCTATGCGACTATTGGCGCGCCGCCCAGTTTAGCGAATCTGCCTCACGGCACTGCAACGTTCTCCGCGTGGGTCAATACAGCAACTGCCGGCCAAGGCGGCGCAATCATGGGCAAGGGGAATTCGAATGGCTTTATTACAAGTTGGGCGCTGTCGACCCGGCAAAATATCATTTTGTTTGAAAGTATGTATAGCGAGGGGGATATATTTCTTGAGAGTTCAACACCTACCGGCGATGGCATTTGGTCTTATGTGGTTGTTGCGCTGGAAGGCAGTCCAATGCTGGGTAGGAAAGCCACGGTCTACATCAACGGTGAACCCAGCGGAACCGTAAGTTACGGAGGAGTTCTAGCCGGCGACGACTCTGCTCAAATGGCATACCTAGGCAACGCGGGTTGGTTTTCGCCGCTGCAGGGCTTGTCGGACGAGTTCAGAATCTCAAACGTGGCTCGCTCGCCCGACTGGATCGCCACGGAGTACTTCAATCAAAGCTCACCGGCTACGTTCTATCAGCTCAATCCGGAGAACACCCAGGGCGTCATTCCCTCAACCACATTGCTCTATGCATCTCAGTCCGCGCAGTTCTTTGACCTGAGTACGTGCGGAACAACGGCGGTCAACTGGTCGATTCCGGCGGGATCTCCTGGCACACTCACTCCAGACGGACTCTATACAGCGCCGGCGAGCATCGCTACACAACAGCCGATTACCGTCACGGCATCGAGCACGAGCGATGGTACAGCACTGGGGACAGCAACCATCTCGCTGTCGCCGCCTATCTCCATCAACCTGACTCCCACATCGGCGACGCTCCAGGCCGATCAGTCGCAGCAGCAGCAGTTCACGGCCGTGGTTTCAAACACAGACAATACAGACGTACTCTGGAGCATCAGCCCCGCCTCCGAGGGGACGATCAGTTCCGCTGGCCTGTACACCGTCCCGAGCTACGTCGACCGGCTCGACCAGCCGTTCACTGTCACAGTGACAGCCACTGTGGCGAATTCAACTCTGTCGGCCTCCGCAACCATCGTAGTGGTGCCACCCTTGCCAGTCATTACTGTGGAGGTTTGGCCGGCGGCGACCGTTCTTATGGCGAACCAGACCGGGCAATTCGGTTCGAGCTACGTGACTCAGGCCACCGGCTGCTCGGGTATTATGTGCGTCACGTGGTCCCTCAGCCCAGGTAACCTTGGATCGATCGATTCCTACGGGCGGTATACAGCCCCCGCAAACATTCCAACGCTAGAAACCGTAACAGTAATCGGCAGTTTCTCTGACAGAGGCGTAACAGCGACCGCCACGGCTACGGTGACGCTGCTGCCAAACGCGCCTGCGATCGCGGTATCGCCGCAGACGATAGCGCTGACAGGCGGACAAACAAGTCAATACTCAGCATCTGTCTCGAATGCAGGCAGCACCGCAGTTACGTGGACAATGAGCCCATCGAGCGCAGGAATCCTCAGCGCGTCGGGCCTCTACACTGCTCCGCCTGTCGTTACATCTCAACAAGTTGTCACGATTACCTCTACGAGCCAGGCAATTCCCACGCTTACAGCCTCTGCAACACTTACGCTTGTGCCCTCTGACTGCGCAGCAAAGCTTTATGGCTACGAGCGCTCTATTGTCATTGACCACACCAAGGTGTCAGACACCGATCAGCCCAACTTCCCGTTCTATTTCGCGGTCAGCGATCCGCTGCTGGCCACCCTTGCCAACGGCGGCCACATGGCCAGTTCCAGCGGATACGACATCCAGTTCAGCGCCGATCCCGCCGGACTCAAGCTTCTCAGCTACGAGCTCGAGCAGTACAACCCGGTCACCGGCCAGCTGGTTGCCTGGGTGAAAGTGCCTGTCCTTTCGCATACGCAGGATACGGTTATCTATATGTTTTACGGCAACTCCGCCGTCACTGCATCGCAGCAGCCTCCTGCCGGCGCCTGGGACAGTAACTATTCGGCCGTATATCAGTTTGACAATGTGCAACCCGGATTCGTGGGTGATTCATCCGCCAATGGCAACGTGGCATGGGGAGAAGGTCTACAGCAGGCCACGGGCGAACCAGGCGGAGCGGCGACTTTCGATGGAGCGACGAGCTTCATTGAACTGCCCCGGAACGACTTCGCATCTTTTCCCGGGATCGGAAGCAGCGGAGTCATCTACAACTCAACCTTTGGGGTCTGGTTCAAAACTTCAACCTCTGGCGCAATTCTCAGCCAGACGGATTCAATGCTTCCCGGCGGCTATTCCTGGGGGGAGAACCCTGCACTCTACATCGATACTAAAGGATATCTGCGCGCCAGTACGTCCGACTTCCAGAATGCGCAGCAGATCGTATCTTTCACCCCGGTTAACGACAACAACTGGCATTACGCTGTTCTCAGCTTCAATACCGACGAGACCACCAACGACATCGGATGGTACGGGGGCGTAAGTTCAACCACCAGCGGCCTTGAAACCGTGTATCTCGACGGTCAGGTGCTTGATTCGCAGGACGGACTTATCCCCTATTCGAACGATCCCAATACGTACATTTCTGCTTACTCCTACTACCTGGGTACCGGCAACGACAACTACAGTGCCAACGGCTGGTCTTACTTCAACGGCTCGCTCGATCAGGTTGAGATTTCGTCGATCGCGCGCTCCGGCGACTGGGTGCGCGCCGAGTACCCAAAATCAGAGCTCTCCCTCCACGTTCTTCACTCTGAGTCCTGAAGCAGGCGCCAACGGCAGCCTCACTCCGCTAGCTTTAACTCTGTACGCACAGCAGAACCAGCAGTTCACGGTACTCGAAGCCGGTATGTGCAGCGCGGGCAACGCCCTGTACTCAAAGTCGGCAGACAGTCCCGGCACCCTCAGTCCAACGGGCCTATACACAGCGCCTGCAACCATCGACACTCGACAAACAGTAAACGTAACTGCAACCACGCTGGGCGCAAATTCATCGCCACTCAGCGCCACTATTACCCTCATGCCTCCGGTGGGTGTTACAGTTTTGCCCGGCCAGACCCTATTGCCCGCCGGCGGAACTCAGCAGTTCACAGCCAACGTCACCAACACCACCAACGGCGGCGTCACATGGTCACTTGATGCGGGAAGCGTCGGCTCGGTGAGCCCATCGGGGATTTACACCGCGCCTTCGACCGCGAGCGCGCAGCAAACTGCAAATGTGATCGCCACCAGTCTGGCTGATCCAACCCAGTCGGCATCGGCAACCGTCACTATCGGCGTGCCTGGACCAGCGGTCTCAGTTAGGATATCGCCGACCAGCATCACTCTGAATGAAAATCAAACACAACAGTTCACCGCTACGGTGAACAACAGCCTCGGCCAGATGGTTACCTGGACGATGAGTCCGGCAGGACTGGGTTCACTCGATCAGACCGGCACTTATATCGCGCCGTCTTCCATCACCACACAGCAAACCGTCATCGTTACGGCCACCAGCCAGTCCGATCCAACCCAATCCGCGTCGGCCATGATCACGCTTGCGCCTGGCACTTGCGCTTCCACCGGTTACGGCAACCAGCGGGTGATTGTCATTGATCACACCAAGGTCGCCAACACGGACCAGGTCAACTTCCCGTTCCTCTTCAACTCCACTGATCCCGATTTAGCGAATGTCGGCAGCGGCGGCCATGTAATCAGTTCGAACGGCAATGACATCATCTTCAGCTCCGATCCTAACGGTCGAACCCGGCTTGACTTCGAAGTGGAGCAATACGACCCCGCCACCGGACAACTGGTCGCGTGGATTCGCATCCCGGAGCTATCGCACGCTACCGACACGATTATCTATGTCTTTTACGGAAATCCCGCGATCACCGTATCTCAAGCGAACCCCAGCGGCGTCTGGGACAGCCACTACGAGGCGGTCTACCATCTTGGCAATCTGCCCTCAACCGCGGTTGCTTCCGACTCAACGAATTACGCCAACAATGCGTCGTTTACCAACCTCACAGCGATGCCAGGTTTGATGGATGGATCAGCCTTGTTGGATGGAGTCACCAGCTACCTTGAGATTCCTGCAACTGCATTCCCCAACTATCCAACAGGTGTGTACAGCAATCTCGGCGTAGACACAAACTGGGACAACACGGGATTCGATGCTACATTCGGCATCTGGTTCAAGACCGCTTCGTGGGGTGGGCTGCTTGACCAGACAAGCGGGTATTCGTGCGGCAGCTGGATATGCATATTTCCGTCGTCCGAGCAGCCGGGAATGGATCCTGCTGGCTCGTGGGGCTCAATGCTGGACATCGACTTCAATGGAAATCTCGAAGGTCGCGGCGTCGGAGCATCCACGCAGAGTTACAACGACAACAACTGGCATTACGCCACAATCACATTCGAAAACAATGTCAACTCGCTGTATGCCGATGGCAAGCTCGTCGCCACAGGTAGTGGAAGCACGTTCGGTTTTAGTCCCAACTACGCATACTTTGTGGGCACTGAAGACATTGAAAGCGACACCTCTTCGGTCGATTCGCGTCCCTGGATTTATCTGAACGGAATGATCGATGAAATCAACGTGTCAAATACGGCACGTTCCGGCGACTGGATCCAGACTCAATACAACAACCAGAGCTCTCCGTCCACGTTCTATACCTTCTACTCTCCGACGACCACCCAGGTTGCGCCGTCCTCCATCAGCCTCTACGCCTCGCAGAGCGAGCAGTTCGCTGTACCCAGCAGCTGCGACGCTACAATTGTGTGGACGCTGCCGAGCGGCGCCCTAGGCACGCTCACTTCATCCGGGCTCTACACAGCACCTTCGGCTGTATCAAGCCAGCAAACCGTAATTGTCAGCGCTACCAGCCAGTCCAACGGCTCGAGCCTCGGCTCGGCCCAGGTCACGCTTCTGACACCGCCGCAACCGCTGACCTTGATTGCGGCCAGCCCTTCGCCCTACCAAGCGGGTACCACACAAACCTTCACCGCAACAGTGCTCGATACGCAAGGCAATCCGCGCATTGGCGTTCAAGTCAACTTCGTGATTGCCGGCGTCAACGCGACTGTGGGTAGCGCCGCCACCTCAACAAACGGAACTGCGTCCTTCAGCTACACCGGTTCGAACACCGGTACTGACACATTGCAGGTCACCGCAAGCGTTGATGGCGCGTTGCTTTCATCGAACGCTCTCACTGCGGCGTGGCTTACTCCGCCACCTATATCAGTGCCAACCGTCACATTGCTGCCGCAGCCCTCGCCCGGACGCGGCGCCCTCATGGGTGCGTTCACGGACAACAACGGCAATCTCATTGAGCCGATTGTCGTCGGCACGCCAGCCAGGACGTTCATCACACCTGGGGGGGCAACTCGGCTACAGTTGGGAATCGACGACAACTACTATCAGGACAACGCCGGCGCAGGCTTCGTTGTTGCTGTCAACGGAGTCAACGTCACTGTTCCACCAACATCCCAACCTTGGAACTGGCAGACCGGCGGCCTCAACAATAACTATCAATACGGAATCAACGACGGCAGCGACCCCGTGGTTGGTGCTGCAAACCTCACTGCCGGCCAGCCCGTCAGTATCGCCTATCAAAGCGGGACAGTTACAACCAATACTCTAATCAGACCGCTCGTTAGCGCCAATGGAGAGACTGACTTCACCACTGGAACGAAAGTCTGGCAAGGTGCTTATTTCCCAACGCTCTACACGACGGGAATTGCTTATCCTCAGAGTCAGCCGATCAATGTCTTTGCCGTAGTGACTGATGCGACCGGTACTCCCATTCGCAACGTTCCTGTCACACTCTCAGTGGCCGGTGCAAACTCAGGCGCGTACCACGCCGTCAGCGATGCTACCGGAGCTGCATCATTCCTCTACACCGGTCAGTACGCTGGCAACGACAATCTGCAGGCCCAAGCTGCACTCACTGGCTGGGAAACTCTCAATTCGAATCAGGGCACAATCAACTGGACGAACTATCCGACCCCACCGCCAGTGGGCTCGCTCTCGTTCAATTACATCCTCAGCATCGTCAATTCTCAGAGCTTCTCGTCCTTCGCGAAGGATGCGTCCGGCAATCGGCTTGAAAACGTGGATGTTGGCTTCTACGTTACAGGTGTCGATAGCTTCCAGAGAGACTCGAACACCGACGATATGGGGCAGGCGACTTTCAGTTACTATCACACGCGATCTGGGAACTACTCGATCATCGCGGTCGACTCCGCAAACAGAAATGTAATTGTTACACCAGCGTACACCGGCTATTGGCAAGTTCCTTCCGGAACGCCCGTTGCCAGCGGCGGCTCAATTAGCATCGGCATTACCGCCAGTCAGTACAACACTCTAGGTACCCCGTTGCAATTGAACGGAACGATCACTGACAGTGCTGGCCTTGCCACTACGGCCGCATGGGCCGAAGTTAGCGGTCCCGGCACGGTAACTTTCGCTGATCCAAGCAATCCGGCCACCACCGCCACATTCAGCCAGATTGGCACCTATGTGCTTCAGCTCTCCGCAACTGACTCAGCGAATTCGGGTTGGGCGCAGATATCTGTCACGGTGGTTGCGCCCTCCGTCGCTTCAGTTTCACAAGGGTGGATCGGCTCGCCATCGTACGGTTCCCCAGTCTCTGGACTTGTTCCCATCACACTCGCGCCCGGGGTTGTGCTCCAGAGCGGAACGCTGATCTACTATCCTGGAAGCAACCCTAGCAACGTCACCATACTGAATGGAAACACAACTGGCTCAGGCCAGATCGGCACACTGGACACGACGAGACTGCCGAACGGCTCCTACTGGATTGAGCTTCAGGGTACGGATGCAAGCGGAAGTGCCCAGTACAGCCTGATACAGGTTACGGTTATCGGCAACTACAAGCCGGGACGCGTCACGACGACGGTGACAGATCTCATCGTGCCCGCTACCGGATTGCCGATCTCAATTCAGAGAACCTATGACAGCCTCAACGCCGGGTTAAACGGAGACTTCGGCTATGGATGGAATCTGGGCATCAGTGTCAATCTCACTGTGGATAACTCAGGCGACGTGACCTTTACTTTGGGCGGGCAGAGAAAGACCTTCTATTTCTCGGCTCAACCGCCGCCGACCTCCGTATACTTTGTGTTCATCAGCCAGGGTACCTTTTCGACCTTTACGACCGTATCAACCCTGCAGGAAGCTGACGAAATCAAGCAGGTGTTAACGAAAGAGGGTTTCCAGGTCACGATCAGCACAGGCTTCGGGGTGGGACTTTTCCCCTGGGTCAATCTGCCCACTTACACGCCTGAACCAGGGCTGCGCGGAACACTCGTTTCTTCCGGCTCAGGGTGCCCTGGAGGCTTCGATTTTTTGTGGCCTGACGGCCAATGCGATGGCGGCGGTTTCTACGCTCCCCAAGGTTATATCTACACTGATCCCAACGGAACATCGTACACCATCAGCGCATCCGGGGCGCTTCAATCCATCCAGGATCGCAGCGGCAATGGGATCACCATTACGGCTAAGGGCATTACGAGCACCACCGGACTCAATGTGCCTTTCGTGCGCGACGCGCAGAATCGCATCACGCAGATTACCGATCCGCAAGGCAACGTCTACTTATACGGCTACGACGACAACGGCAATCTCTCCACTGTTACTTACCCGAACACAGCGCAGGCGAGCACTTACACCTACGACACGAATCACCTGTATCTCACCGGCACGGACGCTCGAACCAACCCACTGCCCGTGACGGCGTACTATACCTCCACTGACACCGATCCAAATGGGCTTCCTCTGAGTGGCCGTTTGCAGAGTGTGACCAATGCAGCAGGAGAGACCTCCTACGCCTATAATCTGGTCACGAACACGACCAGCGTCACTTATCCGGACAAGGGCACGGCGACGATGGTTTACGACAGCTATGGAAACCTGCTCAGCTCTACCGATCCGCTGGGCAACACCACCACCAATGTCTACGATACAAACCACAACCTGATCTCGGTAAAAGACCCGCTGGGCAACACGACGGCCTACTCCTACGATTCGAACGGGAACAAGACCTCCTCGACGTATCCGAAAACGGCAACCAGCAACAACACCACCAGCACCACGGGTTACAACCAATACAGCGAGCCGACCTCGACGACTGACGAGTTGGGCAATGCGCGCACCTTCAACTACGACGCCAACTACAATCCGCAAAGCGTGACCGACGCTTCAGGAACTCTTGCCAGTTTCCTCTTCAATGCGAACAGCACGCTTGCGGCTGGAGCCATCGGCTTCGATATCAGCGCTTCGCCCGGCATGGCATCGCAATTCACTTACGACGCCAGCGGCGACATGGCCAGCCGCACCGATGCTCTCGGCCGCACGACCACATACACCTACGACTCGCTGGGCCATAAGACGGCGACGGTTACGCCCACTCCGACAACACTCGCCGGCGGACCAGCCTCCACAACGACCTATCAGTACGACGCTCTGGGGAATCTCATCCAGACGGCCGCGCCGCTCGGTCGGACGACTGGCTCAACCTATGATGCCAACGGCAACAAGCTTTCCGACACCGATGCGCGAGGAAACGTCACGACCTACCAGTACGACGCTCTGAACCGGCTCACCACCACTACTTATCCAGACAAGACCACATCCTCGAAGACTTACGACTTCCGCAACAGCGTTCTCACGTCGACGGATCAGGCAGGCAACATCACGCAGAACGCCTATGACCTTGCCGGCCGCCTGACTTCCGTGACACGCGGCTACGGCACATCGACCGCCAGCACCACCAGCTACGCCTACGATAATGCTGGACGCAAAATCAGCGAGACCGATGCGCTCGCTCACACCACGAGTTACACCTACGACGCCGCTGGTCGGCTCACTGCCGTCTCGGGAGTCAAGGGCAACACCGCTTATGGCTACGACGACGCGGGCAATCAGACATCGCGCACCGACGGCAACGGCAACACAACCTCCTTCCAATACGACGCCCGCAAGCGCCTGATCAAAACCACTTATCCGGATAAGACCACCGTTGTCAATACCTACGACGGCCCCGGCAATCTGGCCAGTGTTACCGACCAGAACGGCAACGTCGTCGAGTACACCTATGACGCCGCCAATCAGTTGAAGACCGTTGTCCAGGTCAATCATCCTGACCCGTCGAAGAACACCAACCTTTATGGTTATGACAACCTTGGCAACCTTACCGGCTTGACCGATGAGAACCTGCACTCAACGGTGAATGGCTTCGATGTATTCAACGAGTCGGTCTCCAAGCTCCTTCCCGATGCCACTCATACCGAGTCTCGGCAATACGACACGGCCGGCAATCTGCTCTCGCTCACTCACTTCAATGGCATCACTACCACGTATACGTATGACGCGCTCAATCGTCTGCTGAGCCGCACCACCCCGGGCGAAGCGCCGGTCAGCTTCACCTACACGGCCACCGGCAAGTACCTTACCTCGACGGCCGCGGACGGCACGGTGAAATACACCTACGACGCGCTTGACCGGCTCGCGACCAAGGCGACGCCGGAAGGCACGCTGAGTTACACTTACGATGCGGCGGGTCATGTGGAAAGCATCGTCTCCTCCAATCCGAATGGGGCCTCGGTCGCCTACACTTACGACGAGCTGAACCGCCTTGGAGCGGTGGTCGATAATCGTCTGCCTGGGCAGAACACCACCACTTACACGTATGACCCGGCCAGCAACGTGGCGACCGTCGCTTATGCCAACGGGCTGCAGTCCAACTTCACCTACGACACTCTGAACCGGCTCACGGAGATGATTACGCCGGTCTCCGGCTATTCCTACACGCTCGGAGCAACGGGCAATCGTACGCAGGCGGTCGAGATCAACGGCCGCACTCTCAACTGGAACTACGATGGCATCAATCGGCTGACGAGCGAGACCATCAGCGACGACCCGAGCAAGAGCAACGGTAGCGTAAGTTATGGACTCGATCCGGTAGGCAACAGGCTCTCTGCAAGCTCCACGCTCAGCGGAGTCAGTTCCGGTACGTTTACCTACAACGCCGATGACCAGATCTCTTCGGAGACATACGACGCCAACGGCAACACGCTCACAGCCGGCGGCAAGATCTATACCTACGATGCTGAAAACCACATGACCTCAATGACCTCGGGTAGCACGGCGGTCACGATGGCCTACGATGCGTTCGGCAACCGCGTTGCAAAGACTGTTAATGGAGTCACCACAAAGTATCTGGTCGAGGACGATGTGAACCCGACCGGCCTGCCGCAAGTTCTGGAGGAGACGGTCAACGGCGCAGTGCAGCGCGTCTACACCTACGGGTTGCAGCGCATCAGCCAGTACCAGATGGTGAGCGGAACCTGGACGGCAAGTTACTATGGATATGACGGCGCAGGCAGCGTGCGCCAGCTTACCAACTCCGCTGGAGCAGTAACCGATAGCTACGAGTACGACGCTTTCGGCAACAGCTTCACAAAAACCGGAAGTACACCAAACAACTACCTCTACCGCGGCGAACAGTACGACTCCGACCTCGGCCTCTACTACCTCCGCGCCAGATACTACAATCCGGTGACAGGCCGCTTCGTGAGCAGAGACCCAGAGGATGGCATAGCCACCGACCCTGCGACACTGCACAAGTATCTTTACGCTGGCGGCGATCCGGTGAACAAGAAGGACCCAACAGGACGAGATTTCGTTGAAGTTGCTTTGATTGATGTGAATTTGGCCGTTAGGCAGGCTGCGGCATTAACCGCTGTTGCTGCTGGAGTAGTCTGCATACTCAATGAAGCAGCACAGTTGCTTCAAGGATTGGCTACCGACATAACAGCGCCAATTGAATCGATTACCTTCGGCTTCTGCTCTGCGAAGGTCAAACGAGGGTGCGCGTGTACTGCCAAATGCACTTGCCATGTGATAGGAATGCCGAATCATATGAATACCGGAATTTACGTTTTCGGCGCTGCTACAGCTAGTTCTTGCCCAGCAGCACAGACTCTTGCGAAGGTTGATGCCGGTGAGAGTTGCGGGGCCGGTGCTCATGCCCAGCACTGTAGCTATCAGTGCGACGGAAGATAAAAATGTTCAACCATAAGCGGCAAATCGAGGTCGGTATGAGTTGGGACCAAAAACAGATTAGCGACGAAGCTGTTCAGCGGCAAGAGCGACGTAGAGCGCGCGGGCTGGAGTTGGCTAAAGGACTGGGCGTCGATGGTGAGGAGGCGCTCTTGAGGTTCTGCGCCGATGGACAATCGGAAGCATCGGCGCGGGGTGTTGCCTGCCTAGCCCTTGGGTTTTTGGGGCACAAGCCAGCAGTGCCAATCCTTCTTGTACTCGCAAATGACAGTGATCTCAGTGTCGTAGTCAACGCGACCCGGGCTTTGGAGATGATACCCATTCCAGAGACAGTTTTGCCGATGCTGTCTCTAGCGAAAGATGCGACGAGGGTCGAGGTACGGAATAGGGCCATCGATGTTCTGGGGACATTGGGAGATAACCAAGCAGAGGAAACGCTCGTAAGTATTCTTTGCGACCATGCGGAGGCAGAGACTACGCGCTGCTGCGCAGCCGCCGCCATCGGGGGGTTGCTCCAGCACAGCAACGTAGCGACTGCGCGCCTCTTGGATGTCTTGAAGGAACCATCGGCAATACTGCGCTGGACTGCCCTCAATACGCTAGGAGTAATGGGTGACGAAAGCGCAATTCCAGCCATCCAAGCCTGTTTGGCGGATGGAGAGATCGTGCCACATCTTCCATCGGAAACGACCGTGGCGAGTGCCGCAGAGAATGCGCTAAGAAACCTCAAGGTGTGCGCTCGACCCGCGTCGTGAAAAGCACGGTGCTTTGCACCGGAATTAGGGGGACACTTCACCCCAGAATGGGAGCTGCACGGTAACCAAAGGTTACTGTGCGGTAACCACAGAATCAATCTACTAAATTCGACAATATCAATATATAAGGCGTTATCCGGTTACTGCGCGCGAACCATAAGAAAACAAGCGACTAAATGGGAAAAGTCTGTGATCCGGGGTATCCTAGACACACGTTCCGGTTGCTGCAGGGTAACTAGATGATTTTCTTGCCTTTAGCGGAAAATCGTCGTGCGCAGCCGCGAAGGTGGAGGAATCCAATGGACCAGTCGCAGCAGCCCCCGGCGAGCAATGTGCAGCCAAGCGAACCCACATCGAGAGCCACCAACGAGCGCCAACCATCGGAGGCGGTGCAGCAATACATCGCGCGGATGGTGGCGGCGTTGAACAACTTCAAGGCGAGGGCGTGAGGCATGGTTAAGGCTTCACTGCGGACAAAATCGATAGGAACGAAGGTCTCCGATGCCGAGTACGCGGCGCTTGAGAAGCGGGCGCGGGCGGAGAATCTGACGCTCTTGGAGTGGATGCGGGGGCAACTTCCGGGGGCTGAGGCGGACGGCGTTGGGGCGTCGTAGGCGGTGCTGCTGGGCGAGGTTCTTGCGCTGCGGACGATTCTCGTGAATCTTCTTTTCGGCATCTCGAAGGGCGAGCCGAAGACGCCGGAGGGGATGAAAGAACTGATCGCGAAGGCGGACGGCAACAAGGGGAAGCGGGCGCTGGAGATGCTGGGCGCGGCTCATCTGTCGGCTGAAGCGGAGGACTGAGCTTGGCGGCAGGGGACTGGAGCGGCTTCCCTACAGAGGTGGGTTGATCGTGGAGCGACTTCCAACAGAGTTGGTCCATCGTGAGAGGAAGAAGCCCCCAGCTCCCTTTAGTTGGGGAAAACTGACTTCCGTTACCGGCCCGGTAACCGTGGACGGTTTACCTTTTGTTTTCAATGCTTTATTAGTCCCTACGGGACTCCGGACAAATCGTTGGTTTCGCTCACCCCGCGTTGAAACGCGGGGCTAGCAAACACTGCGCCTACGGCGCGGGCGCCAAAGCTGGCGCTGGCAATGCGCCTCCCTTGGCAAGAAGGTGGCGCTGGCAGTGCGCTTCTCTTGGCAAGAAGGTTGATCAGGCCCGCTTGAGGGGCCAACCTTCGTAAAGGATCCGGGTTTGCCGGAGGATATTTACAGAAAACGCGGAAGGGATGGGGCACGGAGCGCCTGTAATTACAGGCTGGGATCAATCGAGAGCAATTCTCCCCGATGCACAGGAAGGTGTGCTACTTTGGGGGCGGTGGATCGCGCATGGCACAACAGATGCGGCCGGTAGATTTGTTCGCCAAAAGTGCCGCATCGCCGCGGCCTGCGCCCGGCCTTGCTGCTCGCAGCTCGTCGTGCCTGCAGGCGCGATTCGCTCCTCCTCCCGCGATGGCCAACGCAGGTGCGCCGCGTCCCTTGGCTCCGGCGGCGGCTCCGCTGGCTGCACATTTGCAACCTGCACAGCGGGCGGCGTTTGCCGGTGGAGGCCAACACGCACCGCAAGGCCCAACGGCAGCGGGCGGCAGGTCGGCATCGGCGGTTCCGACGGTGCGCGGCGGGTCGGTGCAGGCTCGGATGGCTCCATCGATTCCATCGACGCCGCGATTCGCTCCGGCGCCCGCGATGGCCAAGGCAGGTGCGCCGCGACCTTTGGCTCCGGCGGCGACGGCACTGGCTGCACATTTGCCTGCTGCGCATCGGGCGGCGTTTGCCGGCAGGGTCCAACACGCACCGCACGGCCCAGCGGCACCGGGCGGCGCGTCGGCATCGGCAGTCGGGACGGTGCGCGGCGGGTCGGTGCAGGCTCGGATGGCGTCCTCGATTCCATCGGCACCGCGATTCGCTCCGCCGCCTGTTTGTGCGCCACGGCTGACCAGCCCCGCGCTTGCGCCTGTGATTCAACGTCAGCTTTACAAAGGCAAGACGCCATTATCCGCCGGGGAAGTGAAGGTCATTCGCAGCTCCGCGGGCTACGGCAAACTCAACGGCTTCAAGAAGCTGATTGTCGATTATTGGATCGACGACGCCAAGGTAGAAAAACAGTACAAGAACCAAGGGGAGTTATTCGGCGATGCGACGAAAGCTGCAAAGAATCCCACTCGGGAATTGGTTGCACTCATGCCGCAACGGGAGTTCTTCGGCTTTGCCGAGGAGATAGAAAAGCCATCCAAGTCGCTGGGCAAATCGATCAAGGATCGGACGGAGGAGCTGGGCAAGCAGCGGGCATTGGAGTTCAAGTCGACTACGCTTCATTTTCCCGAGCTGCCGATGGGCGCTTCCACGAGCGTCGACACGGAGGTTGGATCGCGGACAGGGCGAGAACAGGGGGCATTTTTTCACGGGAAGAATACGCTGCCGAACCCAGCCTCGGTGACAACTTCTTTGCCGAACATCGACTTGACTCAAGAGATGATTTCGACGGGGAATTATGGGCTGTTCGGAAGGCGGAACATGGCAATTTGCCCCACCTGCGCCGGGGTGGATTCGCTGGTCTACTTCGAGGTTGATCACCAGGACCCGTTCTCGAACATCCGCGACCAACTTCAATCCCTGGCGCTGGCAATGAGCTTCGACAAAGGGTTGCTCGGCCAGATCCAAACTCAGCTCGGCAAGAAATTCTCCGATTACTTTGTGGTCTCGCCCCACGACGTGACCGGGCAACAGTTGTTTCCGACAAAGACAGGGCTGCAGCACTACTCGAACGATATGCAGAACCTGATGAGCATCTGCCGATTCTGTAACGGCGCGTTCAACAAGAGCGATCAGCCGTTCATCGATTGGTTCAAGGACAATCCGCTGTACGGCAAACCCTTTATTGACTCGCTGAAGCTGAACCCGAATTCCCTGATCGCGCGCACGGGCACGGGCAACGGCATCGGCAAGGCCGCACGGGAGTGGTTCAACCAGCATCACTGGAGCACCCTTAAGCAATCTCTCAATCTGCAGAAGATGATTTTCCCGATCCAGCAAACGATCTACGAGCAAACCACGGCGTCGCTGAGTTCCACTTTCGAGAGCGATCCGCTTAAGAAAGCGCAGCACCAGCAGCGCAGCGAGAGACTTTCCTTGCAGAACCGGGCCACTCTCTCTGGGATGAACGCCGTGAGCGAGTACCACACGCTGCCGTCGATCTACGAATTCGCACCCAGTTCGCCGCAACGATACGAAGAGGAAGTTCGCGGGGTGGGCGAGAGACGCCAGAAGCGGAAACGGACCAACCTGACGAACTTCGGCGAGGGGGTGAAGGCGAGCCTTGACTCTCAACCCAAGGCGACGGTGTTCTCGAATACGGAAGAAAAACTTGCGTATGAAGAGGGGTACGAAGAGGGTGCACAGCAGGCCAAGGCGGACTACGCGCTCGGCTACTCGCACGGCGTGCAGAATATACTCTCGACCCATGCGTCGAAGCATTATCACTCGGGCGTCAGCGACGGAAAGCGGCGCTTGCAACAAGTGCAGCAGCAAGCGTATCAGGATGCTTTGAAGGGATCCAAGGACCCCTTCGCCGTGTCTGGCTTCGAACCCGAAGGCCTGCATTTGAAGAACGCATATCTGGATGAATTCACGACGCAGTTGCTGCAACTTCACGCGGAAGAGCAAAAGAAGCGGGAAGAAGAGGCCCGGGAACTGGAACGGTCGCGCCAACAGGTCAGTTATCAGCAGTCCAATTACCCGCAGCCTGTTTACCGGCAGCCCATTTTTCCGCTTCCCAGTTACCAGCAATCCAGTTATCAACAGCCCAGTCTTCCGCAATCCGGCTATCAACAGCCCAGTTATCAGCAGCCCAGTTATCAGCAGCCCAGCTATCAGCAGCAGACGGCCCCGATATCCTACTCCAATTACCCGTCCTATCCGACGAGCATTCCGTCGCTCCCGAATCAGTTCGTCTCACCTCAGCAACAGCAACGAACGAGCGCCTTCCCACTGTCGAACTCGAATCCGTTTGGAGTGCAGCAGGTCTCAAGGCCGCAGCAAAACCAGACGCAATCCCCACTTACCCAACAGAACACGTTTTCGCAGCCGTCCGGTTTTTTCCCCAATTGGCAGCAAAAATAGAAGCGGTATATAGAGAGCTGGTCTGCCGGCTTGGAGAGCCGCGCTCAGTCCATGCTGATTCTGATTCCTTCTTTCTTGAGCCGCCCGGAGAAGGCTTCGCTGGCGAGCGTCACCATCGCGGTGCAGTAGGGCGGCGGTTTTATGAGAGTACCTTCGCGTTTTGGACTTTGGGTCAGGACGCGAAGGGCACGACTCCACCGGGATTGCCAAGGTTGCGCTGATCGGGAAAAGACGTTCGCCGACTCAATTCCGGGCGGGAAGTGCCGATAGGGTCTATTAGAGCGAAACCAAAGTTACTGTGTCCCGGCAAGGTCTGTGCCAGGTCGCCGCTTCCTGATGGTCGCGTCGACTTGAGGACATCGGCTTCGAGATACATCGACCTTGGTTTCGCTATAGCGCCTGCGTTTTCTGGCTGTTTCCTTCGGAGAAGGGTATCTCTCCGGCTCGAAGCGTGCACGGCGATCAGTTGGGAGCGCGGAGCGTGAGCCTGCGCTGTGCAGATATGGGCCTTGATTTCAGAATGGATCGGCGACAGGGCGGCTCCCTCAAAGGCAGTAGCGACGACTTGCGTGTGGAGTTGGGGGCACTGGCGCTGAAGGGCTTTGCTCCCCTGGCGCTGCTGACCGGAGTGTGCCTGGTAACGGGAGCCATCCTGGCCGCAAGATGCTACGCCGACCGGTGGCTGTGGTTGGCTGCCCTGGTTGCGGGGCTGATTACGGCAGCTCGGGTCCCCATCATCATGAAGATCAGCAACCGGCCGGAGATTCTCGCGGGAAGGTCTGGATTGCTTTGGATCAGCGCCTACGGCATGGTTACGATGCTGCTGTGTACGTGCATGGCAGGCTTAACCGTATACAGCTTCGGCAGGCATGAGGAGTCGCTGCAGATTCTCTGCCTGATGGGGTCGTTCACCATCTGCAGCGGCATCAGCTCGCGGATCGGGCCGCAGCCACGGGTGGCGCAGGCAAGCATCGTTATCCTGCAGGGGGCAGTGGCGTATTCGGCGTGCCGGTCAACGGAGGTGCTGACCCGGTTTTGCGTGGTGCTGTCGGTGGTTACGGCGTTTGCTTACTGCATGTCCATCCAGACCCAGTACCGGGTCATGGTGGAGCAGATTCGCAACCGGTGGAAGCTGCGTGTTTTGGCGCATTACGATTCACTGACGGGTCTGTCGAACCGTCACGATTTTGGGTTGAGATTTGAGCAGGTTTGTGCCGATGGGACGCCGTTTACACTGTGGATCGTGGATCTGGACGGGTTCAAGGATGTGAACGACAGCTACGGCCATGCTACGGGTGATGAGGTGCTGAAGCAGGCGGCGCAACGGCTCGACCAGTCAGTTCGGCGAGATGACCTGGTGGCGCGATTCGGCGGCGACGAGTTTGTGATTCTGCAAACGGACATTTTCTCCGAGAGCGCAGTACGGGAGCTGGCGAATCGGATGCGGCGGAATGTCTCCGAGCCTTACCTGATCGATGGTCACGAGATCGTGATTGACCTGAGCGCGGGGATCGAGATTGCGCGGCACGGATGTGGAAATGCGGAGCAGGCTTTGCTCGAAGCCGATCGAGCGCTCTATCGCGTGAAAAAGACGGGCTCGGGGGGATTTCAGATTGCGTAGTCCCTTGACCGTTTAGATTTGTGCTTTCCCTGGTCTCAAAAGCGAGACCAGGGGGACCTGAGCACCTGTTGAATCATCCTTGATCCGGCAGTAACACCGATGAGATGGTTGAAAACTGCAAGTTGGACGCGCCTTTTATCCTTGATCCGGCAGGAAGATCGATGAAATTGTTGAAAACTGCAAGTTGGGCGCGCGCTTTACCGCACATGGGAAATCACCGAAAAGGTGAGCCTGAAACCCACGAAAATGCAGGTCCTTCGACTCGCTTCGCTCGCTCAGGATGACAACGTTTTGGGGTGGATGAACGCCTCAATCCACAAGCAACTGCTGTTTTTAGGTTTATCGCACTTGGGAAATCACCGAAAAGGTGAGCCTGAAAACCACGAAAATGCAGGTCCCCTTCGGCTTCGCTCAGGGCAGGCTTTCGACTCGCTTCGCTCGCTCAGGATGACAACGTTTTGGGGT
>Ga0302320_10010604_pt1 | contig 19618 bp, 17 predicted proteins | sample Bog_T0_3_FD_202130 | JGI IMG/M metagenome (GOLD analysis project Ga0302320, IMG submission 202130) | Peat permafrost microbial communities from Stordalen Mire near Abisko, Sweden - Bog_T0_3 | ecosystem: Environmental > Terrestrial > Soil > Wetlands > Peat | place: Sweden: Abisko, Stordalen Mire... | reverse complement strand
ATATCGGCGATGACGCGCGCCCGCGCCACCGCGCCGGAGGCGCAACGGGTCACGGCGGAGACGCGCGATCTGTTTCACCGTCCGTTGCGGCCCGAGGAACTCGAGGCGTTCGACGCCGTGCTGTTCGATCCGCCGCGCGCCGGCGCCTTGGCGCAGGCCAAGGAACTCGCCAGGAGCAAAGTGCCCGTCGCGGTCGCGGTGTCCTGCAACGCCGAGAGTTTTTCCCGCGACGCGCGCGCGTTGGTCGACGGCGGTTACAACCTCGAAAGCGTGACGCCGCTTGACCAGTTTCGCTTTTCTCCGCATGTCGAAATCGTCGCATTGTTTCGCCGCAAGCGAGAGTCGAAGCGGCGCAGGGGAGTGCTCAGTTGAGGCAAAAGAAGCTGATCGCCGATCTCGCCGAAATCGTCGGGCAGGCCAACGTGCTCGTCGACCCGCAAATGATCGCCGGCAATCTCACCGAGCCGCGCGGCCTTTACGCGGGCAAGGCGCTGGCGGTCGTGCGCCCGGGATCGACGGCGGAAGTGAGCGCGGTCGTCAAAGCCTGCGTGATGGCGCGGGTAAAAATCGTCGCGCAGGGCGGCAATACCGGGCTTGTCGGCGGGCAGATCCCCGACGACAGCGGCGACGAGATCGTGCTGTCGTTGCTGCGCATGAAGCGCATCCGCGAGATCGACGCGCTCACCGATACGATGATCGTCGAGGCCGGCCTGACCCTGGTGGAAGCCCAGGCGGCGGCCGAGGGCGTCGACCGGCTGTTTCCGCTTTCGCTGGCGTCCGAGGGCGCCTGCACGATCGGCGGCAATCTCGCTTCCAATGCAGGGGGCACCGCGGTGCTCGCCTATGGCAACGCCCGCGAACTGACCGTCGGCGTCGAAGTCGTGCTTGCCGATGGCCGAATCGTCAACGCGCTCTCCAAGCTGCGCAAGGACAACTCCGGCTACGATCTGAAAGACCTGTTCGTCGGCTCCGAGGGCACGCTGGGCATCATCACCGCGGCGGCGCTGAAACTGTTCCCGCGCCCGCGCTCGCGCGTCACCGCCTTCATCGGCCTGACGGATCCGAGCAAGGCGCTGAGCCTGTTCCGGCTGGCGCGCGAAAAACTCGGGCAGAACGTCGTCACCTTTGAGCTGATGAAGCGCATCGCCATCGATTTCGTGTTGAAGCACGGGATGAATGGCCGCGATCCGCTCGAGCGCCCCCATGCCTGGTACGTGCTGATGGAGGCGACGTCGCAGGTCGAGGGCGGCCTCGACGAAGCGGTCGAGTCCCTGCTCGGCGAGGCGCTGGAGCGCAAACTGATCGACGACGCCGCGCTCGCCGCGACGCTGGAGCAGCGGTCCGACTTTTGGCGATTGCGCGAAGAGATCTCCGATCTGCAAAAGCCCGAGGGCGGCTCGATCAAGCATGACGTCTCGGTGCCGGTCGGCGTCGTCCCCGAGTTCATCGAGGAGGCGACGCTAGCGGTGGAAGCCTTCATGCCGGACGCCCGCGTCGTCCCGTTCGGCCACATGGGCGACGGCAACATCCATTTCAACGTCAGCCAGCCCGTCGGCGCCGACAAGGCGGCATTCCTGGCGAGCTGGGAGGCGATGAACGAAATCGTCCATGCGATCGTCGCCCGCATGTCCGGCTCGTTCTCCGCCGAACACGGCATCGGCAAGCTGAAGCGGGATTTGCTGGCCAAGGCGAAAGACCCGGCGGCGCTCGACGTGATGAAGCGCATCAAGGCGGCGCTCGATCCGGAGGGGGTGATGAATCCGGGGAAGATGCTGTAGGGGGGCTTGTCGTTACCGAGAAACTACGTCTTCAGCGCGATGAGGCATAGCAATTCGAACAGCACCTGCGCGGCGATTTGTGCGGTGTTGCTCGTCGGGTCGTATTGCGGCGCGACCTCGACCACGTCGCCGCCGACGATGTCGAGACCGCCGAGCCCGCGCAAAATCTGCAAGGCCTCGCGGGGCAGCAGTCCGCCGACTTCCGGCGTGCCCGTTCCCGGCGCGAAGCCGGGATCCAGGCTGTCGACGTCGAAGGAAATGTATGTCCGGCCGCTGCCCACGACGTCTCTCGCCTTCTCGATCACCGCCGGGATGCCCATCGCGATGACTTCCTCGGCGTGGATTACGGTCATCCCCGAGGCGTAGGAAAACTCCCAGAGGTATTCGGCCCCGCCGCGGATGCCGATCTGAATCGTGCGTTCGGGATCTAGGACGCCGGCGAGCACGGCCTCGCGGAACGGCGCGCCATGGTGGAACTTCGAGCCCTCATAAGCGCCGGCGGTGTCACAATGCGCGTCGATGTGGATCATCCCGACCGGCTCTTTCGCCGCGAGTCCCTTGAGGATCGCGCCGGAAATCGAATGATCGCCGCCGACCGAGAGCGGGATCGCGCTCGTGTCGGCAATCATCCGGTAACACGTCTCGATGTCGGCATGGCACTGCGCGAGGTCGAACCGGCTCTGCATCGGCACGTCGCCGACGTCGGCGAACTTGAGCTGCCCCATCGGCGCCAGGCGCAACACGTGCTCATAGGGGCCGACCCTGTCGATGGCGCGCACGGCGCGCGGCCCCAGGCGCGCGCCGGCGCGATTGGTCACGCCAAGATCCATGGGGACTCCGATCAGGGCGACGTCCAGACTGTCGAGCGCGGCGGCGTTGAGCCCGTCGGCGATATAGGGCGCATCGAGAAAGGTCGCCACGTCCGCGAACGGCCACTTGCGACGGTCTCCATCTTTGAAGATCGCGGCCGCGACGTCGCGGAAATGCGGGTCGCGCATTTCGCCGCCGCCCGCCCCCGAATACTGGCGGCGAAGCGTTTCGAGTTTTTGCCGGTCGAAAGTCATCGGGCGTAGCGCCTCCTCAGCGCGCCGGTACCTTCCGCCCCATAGCGCCGGCGAGGAAGCATGAAAATCATCGGCCCCTTATAAGGAACGTTGATAGGTCATAGTGTTCGCAAAGCAGGCGCCTTGACATACGCTCAGGCGCCTTGCGGGTCTCTCTGCCGGAATCTTCAGCAGAACGAGGCGCGTTCATAATTGCTTATACCTGCCCGATAATTTTCCCTCTACCGGCCGTCCGCGAGTTTGGCACTGTCGAGCCGCTGAGCGCACCCCCCAGCGCTAGCCGCCCCTCAAACCCAGGGCTCGCCCATGTTCCCGAATGTCTCGCGCCGAACGCTCCTTGGTTCCCTAGCCGCCGCAGGCTTCACGGAGGCCCTGCCGAATTGGATAGGCGCCGCGCGCGCCGACGTCCCTACGCTGAGCTGCGTCGAATGGGGCGGCGACGTCGTCGAGGCGATGAAGCAGATCGCGGCGGCGCAGACGGATGTCGCGATACGCTGGGGGCTGCACCAGGGCGGCGCCGCGGCGATCCTTCCCAAGATCAAGGCGACGTGGCCGCAATCCGATTACGATTACATCGCGGGTTGGGAGGGGTCTATCAATACGATGGTCAAGGAGGACTGGCTGGAGACCATCTCGCCCGCCGATGTCCCTAATCTCGCCGACATTCCGGAAAAAATCATCATCCGCGACGCCAAGGGCGCCATCAAGGCCGTGCCGCGCGCCGTCGGCGGCATGTATTTCGGCTACCGCACCGACACGGCCCCGGTGAAAATGACCAAGATCGACGACCTGTTCGATCCCAAATTGAAAGGCGCGGTTTGCTGGCCGGGCCCGACCCAGAGCATGATGTTGCAGATCGTCGCGCTCGCCATTCATGGCGGCGGCGGCGAGTCCAACATGGAGCCGGGCTGGAAGCTGATGAAGGATCTCGCGAAATCCGGCAACATCGGCCGCGTCGCGGTGACCGACATCGATTTCACCAATTCGCTGACTTCGGGCGAAACCTCGGTCGGCTTCTTCGCCGAACCCGGCTGGGCGGCGGTCGCCAAGACCTTCCCGGTGACGCGGCTCACCAAACAGGCGGGTTTCAACACCTTCCTGTACCAAAGCGGCTTCGCCGTCATGAAGAACCGGCCCAACCTCAAGGCGACGCTGGGTTTCGTCAACTTCGCCATCAGCCCGGCGATGAACGCGCTTTACAGCAAGGTCGCCGGCGAGGCGCCGCTCAACAGCAAGGCCGTCACGCCGGATGGTCTCAAGCATCTCGCGTTCACGGCCGACGAGTTCAAATCCTTCGTCTATGTGCCCGACTACAACGTCGTGCTCGGCAATCAGGACGCTTGGGCGAAACGCTGGGAGCAGGATATCGCTCCGTTGCTGTGAAGGGCGTCCCTAGGCACTCGGGAAGGACGTAAGATGTCCGGCGCAGGCTCGCCCAAAAGCGCAAGTAGAGGCGGCGGCGCGGCGTTGCTGCTGGCGCCCGCGACGCTGATCCTGGTCGGCGGTTTTCTGCTGCCGCTCGCCGACCTCGGCGCGCAGAGCCTTCGGCAGTTCACGCCGGGACGCGTAGGCGTCGTCGCGGACGCCCCCTTCACCACGGACAATTATCGCGAACTGTTGAACGGCGCGTTCGGCGACGTGCTGCTGACCACGTTCTGGATCGGCGCGCTCGCCGCGGCGATCAGTCTTTGTCTGGCCTTCCCGCTCGCTTACGCGATCGTGCGCCGCTTCAGCCCGCGCTGGCGAACCCTGTGCATTGGCGCCATGATCACGCTCGTATTGTCGAGCATTCTCGTCAAGACTTATGCGATTGAGCTGACCTTCGGCTCGGTCGGCATCACGCGGCCGCTTCTCATCTGGCTCGGCGTCGCGCCCAATGGGCGGGCGACGATCGAAGCGGTCGTGATCGCCGGCCTTGTGCACGCCATCGTGCCGGTCGCCGTGCTGACGTTGATCGGCGCCATTCAATCGATCGATCCGCGCTTGGCCGACGCCGCGCAATCGCTCGGCGCTCCGGCGTGGAAGGCGCATCTGACGATCACACTGCCGCTCGCCCGCATCCCGCTCACTTCGAGCTTTCTGGTGTCGCTGACCTTCGCCATCAGCGCCTTCGTCATTCCGATGGTGTTGGGGCGGGGACGCGTGCTGTTCATGTCGAACATCATTTACACGCGCTTCAGCGACATCGCCAATTACCCCAGCGGGGCCGCGGTTTCACTCGCCATGCTCGCGGTGTCGATGCTCGTCATCGCCCTCATATCGGTCGCCAACGGACGGAGCGCGCGCGCATGAGAGGAGCGCGCTTCAGCGACCGGATCGCCGCCATCGCAGTCGCGGCCGTGATCGGCCTCGCATTGTTGTTTCTGATCGCGCCGCTGCTGATCACCTTCGTCATGGCGTTCGACGCACGCAACTATCTGGGTCCGTTGCCGCCGCCAGCGCTGTCGTTTCACTGGTTCACCAAGCTCTTCAAACAGGACGAAGTGGCGTCCAGCCTGGAGACCAGCCTGATCCTCGCCAGCCTGACGACGCTGATCTGCGCTTTGGTCGGCGTGAGCGCCGCGCTGGCGCTGGCCAAGGCGCAATTTCGCGGCGCCGAGCTGTTGCAATCCGCCTTCCTGTCGCCGCTGGTGGTGCCGCCGGTCGTCATCGGATTTGGATTGTTGATCTTTCTGTCGCAAATCGGAGTCGTGCACGGCATGGCGCGCCTGCTGGCCGGGCACCTGATCATCTCGCTGCCTTATGCGATCCGCGCCAGTCTGGCGAGCCTAACCGGGTTCAACGCCTCGCTGCCTGAAGCGGCGATGGTGTTGGGGGCCACCGAGCGTCAGGCGTTCTGGAGCGTGACGCTGCCGCTGATCCGCACCGGCATCATCACCGGCGCGATCTTCACCTTCGCGATCTCGATGGACGACGTCTCGGTCAGCCTGTTCCTCAGCGGCCCCGACGCGACGACGCTGCCGGTGACGCTGATCAGCAACATGCGCGCCTCTTTCGATCTGACGATCGCCGCCGCCGCGGTGCTGTTGATGGCGGCGACCATTGCGCTCATCCTCCTGCTCGATCGCGCGGTCGGTTTCGACCGCGTCATCGGGCAGGGACTGTTCCGGACGTGAAAACATGACAGCGGCGGTCGAGTTCAGCGGGGTGACGAAGCGCTTCGGGGCGGTCACCGCGATTTCGGGGATCTCTTTCGCGGTGGCGGCGGGCGAGACCATCGCCTTGCTGGGGCCCAGCGGTTGCGGCAAGACGACGATTTTACGCATGATCGCGGGCTTCGAGCAGCCCGACGACGGCTCGATCACGATTGGCGGCCGCGACATGCGGGGCCTCAAGCCTTATGAGCGCAATGTCGGGCTGTTGTTTCAGCACTACGCCTTGTTCCCGCACATGACCGTGGCCGAGAACGTCGCCTATGGCCTGCGCCATCGCGGCGCGCCCGCCGCGAGCATTTTGCCACGCGTGAGGGAGATGCTCGAGCTGGTCAGGATGGGCGAATACGCCGACCGCCGCCCCGACCGATTGAGCGGCGGACAACAACAGCGCGTCGCCCTGGCGCGCGCGCTCGCCACGCAACCCACATTGTTGCTGCTCGACGAACCGCTTTCCGCGCTCGACGCGAAGCTGCGCTACGACCTTCGCAACGAGCTGAAGCAGATGCTCGCGGCGGTCGGCTCGACCGTGATCGTCGTCACCCATGATCAAGAAGAGGCGATGAGCCTCGGCGAGCGGGTGTTCGTGATGAATCGAGGGACGGTGATGCAGATTGGCGCCCCCAACGATATCTACTGGCGACCGCATTCGCGCTTCGTCGCCGATTTCATGGGACGAACCAATTGGCTGGAGGGCCACGTTATTCCCGGCCCGGACGGCCGGCCCCAGTTCGAAACCGCCGCCGGCTGGCGCCTGGAAGTCGAGGCGAACCCCACGATTTCGGGACCGGCGAGCCTTTGCGTAAGGCCGGAAAGCGTCGAAATCGGCCCCCATTCCGAGCCGCCGCCGCCGGGCGCTGCTTTGGGCCAAATCCTCGAAGTCGTGCCCCTCGGGCCGGTCCGGCAAATCGTCGTCGAAATGTCCGGCAGCGCCCGCATCGTCGCCGCCCAATCCAATCGCGTCGGCGACGCGCCGCTCGCCGGCGCTCGCGTCAGCGTTTCGATACCTCCCGGAGCCGGCGTGCTTTTTCCCGCCTCTCAACTTTGAAACAGGAGCAAACCGTATGAATGCCAGGACGAACCTATCTGTCGCCGCGATCCTGTCCGCCCTGCTCGCGCTCGGGGCCGGCGCGGCGCGAGCCGACGCGCTCGCCGACATCCAGAAGGCCGGCGTCATCAAAGTCGGCGTGTTCGAGGATTTCCCGCCGTTCTCTTCCGTCAGCGGCGACATGAGCCTGAAAGGCTACGACATCGACGTCGCCAACCTGCTCGCTTCGGCGCTCAAGGTGAAGTTGGAGTTGGTCAGCATCACCGGACAGAACCGCATCTCGTATCTCACCGGACATCGCGTCGATATGCTGATGAGCGTCGGCAAGAGCGCCGAACGCGAAAAGGTCATCGGTTTCACCAAAGCCTACGCGCCCTATTACATCGCGATCATCGGCCCGAAGGCCGTGAACGTCAAATCCGCGGCGGATCTCGGCGAGAAGAGCATCGCCGTCGTGCGCGGCACGCTCGACGACACGTCGCTGACGTCGGCGGCGCCCAAGTCGGCCGACATTCACCGCTTCGACTCGTACAGCGCGGTGATCCAGTCGCTGCTCTCCGGCCAAACCCAGTTGATCTCGGTCGGCAATGACGTCGGCGCCGAGGTGCTGGCCAAACATACCGACATCGCGCCCGAACAAAAATTCCAGTTGCTGTCGTCGCCCGACCATCTCTCGATCAACAAGGGCGAACCCGCGTTGCTGAAGGCGCTCGATGACGAGATCGACGCGGCGACCCAGGACGGCGCGCTCGACAAGATTTCCGTCAAATGGCTTGGCAAGCCGTTGGACGCGAAGGACCTGGTGGACTGACGACGCTGCGCCTCAGAAATCTGCCCCCACTCCCGCAAGCGGGAGAAGGGAGGCGGCGATCTCTGGTTGATTGAAACAAGGCCTGGGATGCTCGACTTCAGCGGCCTCCAAACCTCCGACTTCGCGGCGCTGGTTCACGGCGCCGCGACGACCATGCTGATCATCGTCATCGTGGCGAGCGCCGGCGCCGTGCTCAGCGTCTTTGGCGCGGCGCTCCGGCGCGGTCGCAATCGCGTTTTGAGCGGAGCGGTCGCCGGCTATGTCGAGGTCGTCAGGAACACGCCGTTTCTGGTGCAATTGTTCTTCATATTCTTCGGACTGCCGAGCCTCGGCATCCGGCTCAGCGGCTTCGTGGCCGCGATCCTCGCCATGACCCTCAACCTCGCGGCTTACGGTGTCGAGATCGTGCGCGCCGGCCTCGACGCTGTGCCCGTCGGCCAATGGGAGGCCGCGCAATCGCTGGGGCTGTCGCGCTATCGGGTGTTCGTCTCGGTCGTGCTGCCCCAGGCGCTGCGGGTGATTTTCCCGGCGCTCTCCGGTCAGATCGTCATCACGATGCTGGAATCGGCCGTCGTGTCACAGATCGCGGTGCGCGACCTCACCTACGAGGCCGACATATTGCAAGCCCGCACGTTCCGCCCGTTCGAGACCTATCTGATCGTCACCGCGATCTATTTCCTCCTCGCCACCCTCATGCGCAGGGCGATGCTCGGCGCCGCCGTGCGCTGGGTGTTCGGAGGCCGAAGCTGATGGACGGCTTTTCCTACTCCCAGATCGCCGTCAACCTGATCCTCGCCGCGCGCTGGACCCTGGGGCTGACCCTGGTCGCGTTCGCCGGCGGCGGCCTTGTCGGGCTGGCGGTCCTCGTCGCCCGGATCGACGAGCGCGTCTGGCTCAATCGCGCGGCGAAGGCCTATATTGCCATTTTCCAGAGCACGCCGCTGTTGATGCAGCTGTTTCTCGTGTTCTTCGGGCTGCCGCTGATAGGCATCCAGATCGAGCCCTGGATGGCGGCGGGCCTCGGGCTCACGGCCTACGCCAGCGCCTATCTCGCCGACATCTGGCGCGGCGGCGTCGAGGCGTTGCCGCGCGGACAATGGGAAGCGGCGGCGGCGTTGGGATTGCACAGGCTTTCCCGATTGCGCCTCATCACCCTGCCGCAGGCGCTGCGCATGACCCTGCCGCCGGCGGTTGGTTTTCTGGTGCAGCTCGTCAAGGCGACGGCGGTGACCTCGATCATCGGCTTCAGCGAGTTGATGAAGGCGGCCAACGCGATAAACAATGCCACTTTTGAGCCTTTCACCGTCTATGGGATAGTCGCGGGCATCTATTTCGCCTTATGTTTCCCCTTAACGACCTATGCCCGGCGGCTGGAAGCCAAGCCCGGGCGATGAGGTTCGATGGGGGACCGAACGCGATGACCGTGCGCTGGCCCGCGATGGTCGACCTCGACCCGTATCTGCTGCGGGCGTTCCTGACCGTGGTCGAAATCGGCACGGTCAACGGCGCCGCCGTCGTGCTGAATCGCACCCAGGCGGCTGTCAGCATGCAAATCCGCAAGTTGGAGGGCCTCGTCGGCGTCGCCTTGTTCGATCGCTCGACCAAGGGCCTCAGCCTCACCTCGCAGGGGCAGACCCTCGTGCCCTATGCGCGAGAGATCATTACCCTCAACGACGAGATCGGCCGGCGGCTGAATGGCGAGGTCATCGAGGGCCGCGTGCGCTTTGGCGTCGTCGAGGATTTCGCCGCGACGCGCCTGATCGACATTCTGCGTTCGTTTCGCGATCAATATCCGAAGGTCGACATCGACATCATCGTCGAGCCCAATCGGCGGCTCGCCAAAATGTTCGAGGATGATCAGCTCGACATCGTGGCTTGCGATTGCGCCTGTATCGACCGGAACCCGCTGCTCATCTGGACCGAGCACCTGCTGTGGACGGTCCGCTCCGATCTGATCATCGAGCCCGGCGAGACGCTGCCGATCGTGATGTTCGACGAGAGCTGCCCCTGGACCGTTCACGCGGTCGCGGCGCTGTCGCATCGCGAGATTCACTGGAAGAAAGTCTGCGTCGCCTCGACGCTCGTCGCCATGGCCACCGCCATTCGCGTCGGCATCGGAATCGGGCCGATGATCGCCGCGACGATCCCCGAGGGCTGCCGGGCGCTGGACCGCTCCGCGGAACTGCCGCCGCCGATCCGCATCGACATCGGCTTTTATGCACGCTCCAACGTTTCGGAGGAGACGCGGCGGCTTGCGGATTTCATATCACGGCATTCCACTCTGAACCGTTAGAAATCAGCGTCGCGCCGACCGGCGCTCCCGGACGTCTGCGCCTTGCAAACCTCGAAGAAAACGAAAAAAAACACGGCGATCGGCGCTGTTGCCGGGGCGGAGACTTTCTGATGACGGAGCCGGACTGGCTGGTTCTGAACCGAGCCAATTGGGATGAGCGGGTGGCGGCGCATCTGGCTCCCGAGTCGGATTACGATCTGAGCGGGCTTCGCGCTGGACATCATGCTCTGCACGTCATCGAGGAGCATGAGCTGGGGCCTGTGACCGGGCTTCGGTTGCTGCACTTGCAGTGCCATTTCGGGGTGGACACGCTGGCGCTGGCACAGCGAGGAGCCGAGGTGACGGGGCTGGATTTCTCACGGCCCGCCATCGAGGCCGCGCGGGGGCTGGCCGCGCAACTGGGTCTGGCTGCGCATTTTGTGCATTCCGACATCTACGCGGCTCGCCAGGCCTTGAGTGGAGAATTCGATTGCGTGTTCACCACCTGGGGTACGATCCCGTGGCTGCCTGATATCTCGGGCTGGGCGCGGGTGATCGCTTCGCTGCTGAAGCCGGGCGGATTTTTGTATTTTGCCGACATGCACCCGGCTGCGCTGGTGTTCGACGACGGGGCTGGGGATGGCGCGCGGCCAGGCTGGTTCTGGCCGTATTTCCACGAGGGCGTTTTCGAGATCGACGACGCCAGGGACTATGCCAATCCGCTGGCGGTGCTGCGGCACAGCAAAACGCACCAATTCGTGCATCCGCTCGCCAGCGTCGTGCAGTCGCTGATCGATGCCGGGTTGAGGATCGAGATGTTACATGAGCATGATGGCGTGGCCTGGAAGGCGTTTGCCAGTCTGGTTGAAGGCGAGGGGCGGCTTTGGCGGTTTCCGGACAAGCCCTGGTTGCCGTTGTCGTATTCAATCAAGGCCAGAAAGTGAGCCGTCCGGATCGACGCAAGGTCCGGCGGCGTTCAGGTGGAGGGCGGACGACAGAATGGAGAATCGCAGAAATAACAGCTCCTTTCTCGTCATGGCCGGGCTTGTCCCGGCCATGACGGCGCTAGCCGATTCCATTATTTTGTCGCATTGCCCAAGCCACCGTCCCGGCGCCCATAGGCGCGCGGTCACATGTACGCGGCGATGGCTTCGCCAATCGCAACGGCGTCCCGGGCGATCGAAAACGCCAGCGCCGCGCTTTCCACGTGCTCCTGCCAGCGAACCAACAATTCGGCCTTTGCCGCCAGTCCCGCGGGCGTGGTCGCGGGCGTGTCGACGACCAATCGGAAGGCTTGCCTCTCGCGATCGTAGATATCGAGGGTTCCCGGGCCGTCGTCAGCCGCCTCGGCGTTTGACGCGGCTTCGTAGGCCTCGCCCGCTTCGGTCGCTTCCTGGCACGCCGCCAGAAGGGCGACGTCTGATGGGTCGAATGTGTGCCGCATGTTCGCTGGTCCGTCTCGCGGCCGACATTATCACCATGGGAAGAATCGCGCGAGGCCCGTTTTCCGCGCGAGGTCTTCCGAAATCGACGGCTGTGCGAATCGGCAGCGCTCGAAAAACGCTGCCGAAGGCCTGCTCACCTGTTCTTGAACTCGGCCTTGCGCTTTTCGACGAACGCTTTCATGCCTTCCTTCTGGTCCTCGGTCGCGAACAGCCCGTGGAACAGCCGGCGTTCGAAATGGACGCCCTGGGCGAGGGTGGTCTCGTAAGCCGTGTTGACGCTTTCCTTGGCGGCATAGACCGCGGCGGCGCCGAGCGCGGCGATCGACCTGGCGATCTTCAGCGCCTCGGCGACGAGGGTCTCCGCCGGAAACACCCGGGAGACCAACCCGGAGCGCTCGGCTTCGGCCGCGTCCATCATCCGGCCGGTGAGCACCATGTCCATCGCCTTCGACTTGCCGACGAACCGGGTCAGCCGCTGCGTGCCGCCGGCGCCGGGGATCACGCCGAGCTTGATTTCCGGCTGGCCGAACTTGGCGGTGTCGGCGGCGACGATGAAGTCGCACATCATCGCCAGTTCGCAGCCGCCGCCCAGCGCGAAGCCGGCGACGGCGGCGATGATCGGCTTGCGGACACGGGTGATCTCCTCCCACTTCGAAATGAAGTCGCTCATGTAGGCGTCGGCGAAGGTCTTTTCCTGCATTTCCTTGATGTCGGCGCCGGCGGCGAAGGCCTTTTCCGAGCCGGTGACGACGATCGCGCCGATGGCGGGATCGGCGACGAAGGCCTCGAGCGCCGCGTTCAGTTCGCCGATCAGCGCGGCGTTCAAGGCGTTGAGCGCCTGCGGTCGGTTGAGCCTGACGAGCCCGACGTTTTCGTGGGTCTCGACGAGGATGTTGGCGTAGGTCATGCGGCGCGCTCCCTGGATCTCCAAAATCCCATGAGGCGTAATCGAGACCGGGCCCAAGGGGAAGAGGCGGCGCTTTCGCATTTCGTCGGCTTTCCGCTATAGTGCGGCGGGGACAGGGGAGTTCGGATTTGAACGGGTTTCGGACAGCATCGCCGCGGCGGCGAAAAGGGGCGGTCGCGGCGCTGGCGGCGCTCGGTTTGACGTTGTCGGCCTGCGGTCGCAACGGCGATCCGTTGCCGCCGCCGGACCCGAACGCGCCACCGGCAGCCAAGTCGAGCGACACGCTGGGCGGTCTCGGCCGACCGAGCAATCCGCCGATCGAGAAGCCGCATAAGCCCTTCATTCTCGATCCGCTGCTCTGAAGACGCCCCGATGAACCATTTCGACTATCGCGACGGGGCGTTGTTCGCCGAGGACGTCGGCCTCGCCCGCATCGCCGACGAAGTCGGCACGCCGTTCTATTGCTATTCGACGGCGACGATCGAACGGCATTTCCGCGTCTTCTGCGAAGCTTTTTCCGGCGCGCGCGCGCTTGTCTGTTACGCGATGAAGGCCAATTCCAATCAGGCGGTGTTGGCCGTTCTGGCGCGGCTGGGCGCCGGCATGGACGTCGTCTCCGAGGGCGAGATGCGCCGCGCGATTGCCGCGGGCGTGCCGGGGGCGAAAATCATCTTCTCCGGCGTCGGCAAGACCCGCGCCGAAATGGCGCTGGGCTTAAGGGAAGGCATCCGCTGCTTCAACGTCGAATCGGAGCCGGAACTCGAACGCTTGTCCGAAGTCGCGGCGTCGCTGGGCGCCCGGGCGAAAATCGCCATTCGCGTCAACCCCGACGTCGACGCGCGGACGCATGCGAAAATCTCCACGGGCAAGTCGGAGAACAAGTTCGGCATTCCGATTTCCCGCGCCCGCGAGGTTTACGCCCGCGCTCGCGCCTTGCCGGGACTGGAGGTCGACGGCGTCGACATGCACATCGGCTCGCAGATCACCGATCTGACGCCGTTCGACGACGCCTTCGCGCTGCTCGCCGATTTCGTCCGCACGCTGCGCGCCGACGGGCATCGCATCGACCATGTCGATCTCGGCGGCGGGCTCGGCATTCCCTACCGTTTCGACAATGATCCGCCGCCGCAGCCGCGCGCCTATGCCGAGATCGTCGCCCGCCACACCAAGAGCCTGGATTGCGAATTGTTCTTCGAACCGGGCCGCCTCATCGTCGGCAACGCCGGCGTGCTGGTCACCGAGGTCATCTACGTCAAGCACGGCGAGAAGAAGCCTTTCGTCATCGTCGACGCGGCCATGAACGACCTGATCCGCCCGACGCTGTACGAGGCGCATCACGAGATCCGGCCGCTGCGGCTGCCCGAGCCGGACGCGCCGCGCTGCGTCGCCGACGTCGTCGGCCCGGTCTGCGAGAGCGGCGACTATCTCGCGCTCGACCGCGAGATGGCGATTCCGCGCGCCGGCGACCGGCTCGCCGTGCTTTCGGCCGGCGCCTATGGCGCGGTTCAGGCGGGAACCTACAATTCCCGGCTGCTCGTGCCGGAAGTGTTGGTGAAGGGCGCGGAATTCTCGGTGATCCGGCCGCGCGGGACTTACGCGGAATTGATCGGTCTCGACAAACTTCCGCCTTGGTTGGCGGGAGAGTAAACGCTTGCACAGCGCAGTCTCATGGAGACCTCATTGACGCCATCGCGCGAGCCTGAGAGGCCCGCCGCGCCCGCCGCGCGGCTGGAGCGACTCGCGCGCCGTTCGCGGGCGGCCCTGGTTTGGGAGCGGGTCTGGCCGCCGCTCGCTTCGGCGAGCGCCGTCGTCGCATTGTTTCTCGCGGTTTCCTGGGCGGGCGTCTGGTTCTCGGCGCCGGGCTGGGCGCGGCTCGCCGGCCTCGTCCTGTTTGCGGCGGGCGTCCTGGCCGCGCTTTGGCCGCTCGTGCGCTTCCGGGCGCCGAGCCGCGCGGCGGCGTTGCGCCGGCTGGATCGCGATTCGCCGGCGCCGCACGGACCGGCGACGGCTTTCGAGGACGAACTCGCTAATGGCGCCGATCCGGAAACTCAGGCGATCTGGGCGCTGCACCGCGCCCGCGTCGCGCGCCACGTCGAGGCGCTGAAAGTCGCGCCGCCGGCGCCCGGCATGATCCAGCGCGATCCCCGCGCTTTTCGCTACGCCGCCTTGTTGCTGGCGATCGTCGCCGGCTTCGCCGCCGGGCCGCAGCGGTACGCCCGTCTGGCCGCCGCCTTCGATTTCCACGCCCTCGGCGGGGCGGGCGTGGCTGAACGGGTGGACGCCTGGATCGACCCGCCCGCCTATGCGGGGCTGGCGCCGATCCTGCTCGATGTCGCCGACCAGCGCCAGCCGGCGAACCTCTCGGTTCCCGAGGCGTCCGTCATCGTCCTGCGCGCGTCCTCCGAGGCGTTCGACGCCCTGGGCTCGGGCGGGTTGAAGCCGGTCAAGCTCGAGGGCAAGCCGCAGTCGATCGTCGAGCGCCGCTTCACGGTAGCGGGCGACGGCGAATTCCGGGTGACCCGCAACGGCGGCCGCGTCGCGACCTTCGCGATCCACGCGCTGGTCGCGGCCAAGCCGACGATCGCGCTGATCGATCCGCCCAAACCCAACGCGAGCGGCTCGCTGGCGCTCCACTATCGCATTGCCGACGCCTATGGCGTCGCCAGCGCCGAGGCGACCTTCGATTCGCCCGGCGCCGGCAAGCACAGGCTCGTCGAGCCGCCGCGCATCGCGCTGTCGCTGCCCAACGCGCAGGGCGGGGTGGGCGAAGCGCACACCACGACCGATCTCTCCGAGCACGCCTGGGCCGGCGCCGAAGTGACGATGACGCTGCGGGCCGCCGACGTCGCCGGCAAGATCGGCGAAAGCGAGCCGATCAAACTGCGGCTGCCGCAGCGCACGTTCCTCAATCCGCTCGCCAAGGCGCTCGTCGAGCAGCGGCGCGCGCTGATCCTCGATCCCGACGGCGCCACGCACACGGTCGGCGTCGTGCTCGGCGCCCTGCGGCTGGCGCCGGACCAATTCCATACCACGCCGAGCGTCTATCTCGGCCTCGGCGCCGCTGAGGCGCGGCTGGCGCGCGCGTCCACGGATTCCGCCCTCGTCGAAGTCGCCGACCTTCTGTGGGCGATGGCGTTGCAGATCGAGGACGGCGACGCCTCGCAGACGCTGAAAGAACTGCGCGCGATGGAGCAGAAGCTGCGCGACGCGCTGAAGAACGGCGCCAGCGAAGACGAAATCCGCGAGCTCACCAAGCAGTTGCGCCAGCTCGCCGAACGCTACATGCGCGAAATGGCGCAGGACCCGCGGTCGAGCCAGTCCGGCGACGAGCCGGTCGACGCCAAGGACCTCGACGCGATGCTCAACCAGCTCGAGGACAGCGCCAGGAACGGCGCCAAGGACGACGCCGAGGCGATGCTCGACCAATTGCAGGACATGTTGGAGAACATGCGCGGCGCGCAATCGGCGGAGCAAAGCGCCGCCGAGAAGGAGTTCCGCCGCCAGATGGGCGAACTCGACAAGCTGCTTCGCGACCAGCAGGCGCTGCGCGATGACACGTTCCGCAAGGACGAGCGCGAGCGCGCCAGGCGCCAGCATCCCGAGGCCGCCCCCGACAGCGACAATGCCGACCCGCAATCGCTGGAGCAGCGCCAGCAGGCGCTGCGCGACCGTCTGGAGGCGATGAAGAAGGCGCTCAAATCGCTCGGCCTCAAGGGTGAGCCGGGCTTCGACGACGCCCAGAAGGACATGGAAGACGCCGAGGGCGACCTCCAGGGCAAGGGCCAGGGCCAGGATTCGCAAGGCGCCGGGCAGGGCAGGGGCCGCACGCCGATGGGCGACGCCGTCGAGGCGCAGGGCCGCGCGCTGGAAGCGTTGCGCAAGGGCGGGCAGGGCATGCAGCAGCAAATGCAAGCCAATGGCCAAGGCAAGGGGCGCGGCTTCCGCGCCGTCGGCAAAGGGCAGGGGCAGGGCCGCGATCCGCTCGGCCGCGACAAGAACGGCGAACGCGGCGCCAGCGAAGGCCAGCTTCACGAAGGCCCCGAGGCCGCCGCCCGCGCGCGCCAGGTCCAGCAGGAATTGCGCCGCCGTCTCTCCGACCCCAACCGCCCCAGCGACGAGCGCGGCTATATCGAGCGGCTGTTGAAGCCGGAGTGAGTTACGCGCCGCTGTCGGCGAGGTCGCTTACGCTCCCCGTCATTGCGAGCGTGAGCCGAAGCAACCCAGGGGCCGCAGCAACGCGGCATTCGACATGGCTGCTGGCCGCACACCCGGGCTGCCGCTGGATTGCGGCGTCACTACGCTCCTAGCAACAAACAAGAGGAGCGTCGGCCTCCAGGCCGACTTGGGCGCCCCCGCGACGGCGGCCTGGAGGCCGCCGCTCCCCGGGATGTCGAACCCCGTTTCATCCTTCAGGGTCGGCCGACGGCCGGCGCGGAACTCGCAATAACGGACAGGCCGGACAGAAAATCGCAAAATCGCCGAAGCTAACGCCCAAATGTCGCCGACCTCGCTTGGCTCAGCTTGAAAGCGACGCGCGGGAAAAAACGCTCGCTCGCTGCCCGGAGTCATCGACTTATATGCGCTAGCGGTGGAAACCTCACACTTTGCGCTCGAGAGGAATGGCCGGATTCGACCCGAGCAGGTCGTAGACAAGCTGTTCGGTCGATCCCGGAAGGCGACTTTCGGGCGCAAGTAGGCCAACGTTTTGTGATCAAAGCGTCGGGCGACGTTGCAAAAATCAAGACTTTCGGGACGAAAGTGTAGCCTAATGAGTGTGGCCTTGATCGATAAGTGGCACGGTTTTTGATCGCTATGTGACACCTATGACGAGGGTGCTGCGGGCGGCTTCGACGACATCGTCCGTGATCACGGTGAGTTCGTTGATCTGCATGATCCGCTCAATCTGCGTAAAAAGCCGGTGCAGGAGGCGGAAATTGCCGCCGGTGATCCGGGCGATTGTCGCGACCGCCTGCACGTCGGTAAAATCTGCGTTGTCGAGATTGATGCCAAGCGAGCGCCAATGGCGGGTCAGAACGAAGGTCAGTTCGTCGCCGGTCAGTGGCCGGTAATTGTGCGCGAATCCGACACGGCTGTAGAACTGCGCAAAGCGCGAGAAGCGCTTCTCCATGCTGGGCATGCCGATCAATAGGACGCCGATGTTTTTCTTGTCGAAAATACTGCGAATAAATTCGGTCGTATTCATCGACAGTCGCTCGGACTCATCGAATATGATCATCTCAATACTGTTGTTGTGCTTGGCAATTTTGCAAAATTTCTCATCGTAATTCAGGCGCTCGTCGATGGTATATTCAGCGCGATAAATGAGGTCTCCAAGGCTCTCGCGCATATCGCGAATAGTTTCCGAAACGCTTGGCGTGTAGAAAAGAGTGCGTGTCCGCACCAAGGTATCGACGACTTCGGACGTACAGGGATGATCGTGCGGCCACTCGTCAAGATACGGCTCAACACTGTCCCAATGAGCGTACCGCCGCGCCGACAGTGTTTTGCCAACACCTGCCGGGCCGTAGCATAGACCGATATATCGATGTTTTCGGACGGCGTTCGCAAACTCAACGAAACGTCTGTGTTCTTTTGTGGTAATGAATGTCCCTATGTCGCGTCCGTTGTGCTGCATGCCTCAGTCACCCTCGAAATAGGTGCGCAGCTTCGATTTCTTGGCGGGCATGCGCGGCGGCTCGGTTGATGCTGGTTCGCCCGCCGGTAAAAAATCCGCCACGCGCGCGACCCGTTCGCGGATTTGAGAACGCAAGGAGCGACGGAACGCCGTGCGCGCCGTCTCGATGTCTTTCAACGTCACGGTGCGGTCGGCATATTCGGGGCTGACGGCGCGACAGAGAAAACGGTTCCGGTGAAAGACCCGAATTTCGGAAACGTCGCGCGGATCGAAACGGATGGTGACGGATTCGCCGACATAGGCCGCCAAAGTCGTGTCGATGTAGCGTAGCCCCTGAAAATGTATGCCGTCGCGCTGCACGGCGCGCGCCTTGGCGACGGTCATCAACAACAGGTCGAGATCGTCGAGGCTGTCCGGCATGCGCGGCAGCCACCCCTTGCCCAGCCAGGCCGCATGCGGCGCTTCGTCGATTTGGCTGTGCGGTCGCTGATTGTAGTCGCCGACGATGAACGCCGCGAGCGCCGCGTCCAGTTCCGCGAGCGACAAGGCGGGCGCGCTTGCAGTCTTGCCCTCAACCAAATGCCCGGCCAAGCCGGGCAGAAGCTCGTCGTTGATCGTCCTGAAAAAACGCTCGACCTTGCCGCGTCCCTGCGGCCTGCCGACGGTCGAAAAGATCAGTTCGATCCGCAGCGCCGCCGCGACCTGTTCGAGGTGGTCGCTAGTAAAATCGCTCCCGTGATCGACATAGAGAACGTCGGGAATCCCATGCACCGGCCATGCGGGATTCGCCTTGCGCCAGATCGCTTGCCGCAAAGCCAAGGCCGTATGCAGGGCGGACGGCGCGCCGAGAAACGCCATGTATCCGGCGATTGCGCGCGAATGGTCGTCGATGACGATCGTGAGCCATGGGCGCGCGGGCTTGCCGTTCGCGTCCACGATCAGAATATCGAGCGGCGTATGATCCGCCTGCCAGATGGCGTTCGGCGCTTCGGCTCGGTGTCTATGAATGAGTTCATAGCGGTTGCGAAAAGCCGCCGCGCCTTCGTGCGCCAAGGTCGTCAGCGCCGGATTGAGCTCGCTCACAATGGCATGAACGGTCGCGTAAGACGGAGCCGCGATCCCGCGCTCCGTGACGATCTTCGTGACCTCGCGGTGTAGAGCCGCAACTGTGCGTCGCGGCTTGCGCAGCGCCAGCCCCTCAATCAGCGACTTCAAATCCGCTGATAGTTTTCGTTGCCCCGCGTCGCCGCGCGCCGGACGGACAAGACCGACCAGACCTTCGGCGCGGTAGCGTCTCAGCCAGCGGCGCGCCGTGCGCAGGGCGACCCCGCCATCACGTGCGGCGCGGGCAAGAGGGATATTCCTTTCAAGGTGAGGTTGAAGGACGGCGAACCGCGTCATGGCCTGTTCGCGCTGTCGATCCGACAGACTGGCAAACGACGCGGGTTGTGCCGTTTCCCCCATGGCCTGATTCTCCGAAAGCCTCCGGACGCCTCAACACCTGTC
>Ga0302320_10010603_pt1 | contig 19619 bp, 18 predicted proteins | sample Bog_T0_3_FD_202130 | JGI IMG/M metagenome (GOLD analysis project Ga0302320, IMG submission 202130) | Peat permafrost microbial communities from Stordalen Mire near Abisko, Sweden - Bog_T0_3 | ecosystem: Environmental > Terrestrial > Soil > Wetlands > Peat | place: Sweden: Abisko, Stordalen Mire... | reverse complement strand
GGACGCCGACAACGCCGAGGCGGTGATGGCGTTGGAGGCCATGGAGCAGAGCAATCAATGGTCCGAATACTGGAAAATCACCCTGGCTCAGCGAAATTGATCGTCTCCCGGAAAATTTGTCACGCCCTACCGGTAGGTCAGGGCGATTGCAAGGTGTGAATTGTTGGCATAAAAATCGCCATACCACCGATATGAACAAGTTGGCCGCAGATTCCCACCCTCGTTTTTTATCAAAAAACGCGTGTTTTCTTGCCAAGAAAATGGATTTTTTCCGAGAATGCGATTGCCCTGACCGGTAGGTCGCATAAAAAAGAGGTCCGCATGGCACTGGTGATACATACCAATCCCTATTTACGCGATCCGGTGAAACGCGAGGAGATGCTGCGCGACAGCGTGCGGCAATCGAGCATTTTTGAGGGGGCGCGCGGCTTGAGGAAGCCGGGTCAGCCGACCCCGTCCAAGCGCCGGGTGAGAACTTCCACAAAAAAGGCCGCCAGTAAAGTAACGTCGCCGGAATAACCGCGGATGACCGCCGCAAGATATCTGGCTTGGCGCCGCCGACTTCCCTTCCCCTCAAAATCATAATTGGGCGTTGGCAGCCCTGCCTGCGCAATCATCAAATCCGCGAGCCATCGCGCCAGCCGACCGTTGCCCTCCCGAAACGGGTGAATAAGAAGCAAATCCGCATGGACCTGCGCCACACGCAGCGCGACTTCCTGAATCGTACCCGCATGGCATGGAGTCAACGGCCGGAGAAGGCGCGATTCGAAATCCGCCATGTTGGCGGCGACGCCGAACGCCGGCGGCCAGCGAAAGGCTCCCTTTTGCATTTCAACCATCCGGTATTTGCCTGCCCAAGGGTAGATACCGCCCAGCCAATCCCGGTGCATTTCGCAAAGCAACTCGGCATCAAATCGTGTGTAGCTTTGAATGCGTTCGAGGAATCGGCGTTGAGCCCGCAGCAGTTCATCGTGCTCCTCCTGCGGCATCGCGCGAACGCTCGTGATCCCCCGCAGATTCCGCAGCACCCGCCCGCGCGAGCCGGGCTCGTATTCCCCCTCAATTCCAGTTTCCGCGCTATAGCGGTTCACGCACTCCTCCCTCAAGACCCCCTCATTCACGCCGCCGGCGGCATCCCCTCCGGCGCATTGTCCGTCAACTCCCGGAACTGCGTCTCATACAGCTTCCGATACGCCGCACACGTCTGCAAAAGTTCCCTATGTGCCCCCATCCCGGCCAACTGCCCCTTATCCAGACAAATAATCAAATCCGCCGCGATCACCGTGCTGAAGCGGTGGGCGATCGAGAGCGTCGTGCGGCCGCGTGTGAATTCCCGCAGCGCATCGGAAATCTTCGCCTCCGAATCCGCATCGATCTGCGACATCGCCTCGTCCAGGATCAATATCGCCGGGTCGTGCAGAATCGCCCGCGCGATGGCGATCCGCTGCTTCTGCCCGCCGCTCAGCCGCACGCCATGCTCCCCCACGCGTGTGTTGTACCCCTCGAGCATGTTGCGGATGAACTCGTCGGCAAACGCCCGCCTGGATGCGTCCATCACCTGCGCCTCGCTCGCATGGCGGCGTCCATAGCCGATGTTGGAATAAATCGAATCCGCAAACAGCAGAGTATCCTGCGTCACCAGGCCGATCTGCTTGCGCAGGCTCCGCACGTTCACCGTGGAAATATCCACCCCATCAATCAATATCTGCCCGCTCGTCGGCTGGTACAGCGCCGGCAGCAGCGATAGCAGCGTCGTCTTGCCCGACCCGTTGCCCCCCACGACCGCCGCGTTCACACCCGCATCCAGCGTGAAGGAGATGTTTTGCAGCACCAGTTCCTCGTGCCCCGGATATTTGAAGCTCACATCGCGGAACTCGATGCTTCGGCCATGCCGCGCCAGCTTGGGCAGCGTGTAACTGTGGTTGGGCTCCGGCGGCATGTCGGCGATCTCGAAGATGCGCGTCGCCGCGGCGTTGGATTGCTGCACCTTGCCGTTGACGTCCGACAGCTTCCGCAGCGGTTCGAACATCGCGGCAAAGCACGCCAGCAGCGTCACAAAACTATCGAGGGACACCGTGTGCGCCAGCACCAGCTTGGCCGCGATCAGCATTGGTATCGCCGACAGCGTCACCGACAGGAACTCGATGGTCGGGCGCGACAGCGACGCATAGTGGTTCAGCCGCACCTGCTCCTTCAAAAGCGCCCGGTTCACGCGGGCAAAGCGCCGCCGCTCGTATCCCTCCGCCGAATACGCCTTGACCACCCGCGCGCCGATGAGCGTCTCGCTGATCACCGCCAGCATCCCGGCCCAGTTTTCCAGCGCCCGCCGGCTGGCCTTCCGCATCCGCTTGGAAAATTTGTGGATGATGATTCCCAGGATCGGCATTGAAAAAATGATCAGCAGGCACAGCTTCCAGTCAATGATCAGCGCCAGCACAAACGCCCCCGCCGCCTTCACCGGCTCCTGGATCGCCTTGCCCATCGCCATCGAAACGCCGTCGGTCAGCGTGTTGGTGTCCTGCGTCAGTCGGCTCAGCAGGTCGGTGGTTCCTTTTTGCGCAAAGTACGATGTCGGCAACTGCACCACGCGGTCATATGTCCGCCGCCGCAGGTCCATCACCACGTGGTTGGCGATGGTCATCCCCAGAAACTGCTGGTAATACCGCAGCACCGATCCCACAATGCACAAGAAGATAAAAAAGCCCACCACCCAGCAGAGCGATTGAAATGGGTCCGCCGGCACGTACCCCACGATGCGCACAAACGTCGTCGTATACCAGTGCAGAATCGGAAACGACTTGTCAAACCTGGCCGTCCGCGGAAGCTTCTCCTTCGCCGGCAGAATGTCCAGCTCCACCGTGCTTCCCTGCGGGCTCGTCGCCAGCAGCTCCACCATTCCCTGCCAGTCGGTCCTTTCGCGCACGCCTTCGGGCAGCGTCGCCTTCACCCGCACAATCGCATCCCCCAGCGTCACCGCCCCAAGCTGGGCCGGCGTCCGGTCGCTGCCGCTCACAATGATGATATGGTCCGCATTGAACGCCGGGTCGGTCTGGTGCTGCTTGTTGTTGAAGTCCAGATCGTACACATCCAGGTTCAGCCGCTTCTCGGCACCGGTGCGATTGGCCCACCCGTGGATCCCCTCGTCGGAGACGAAAATCTTCATCACCGGTATCAGCACCGCCACGCCCGAGGCGTACGAAAGCCCCACCCCCAGCGCGCAGAGCACCGAAATGACCGCCCCAAGCATGTAGGGTTTGATGCCGCGGAGTACCCGCCACCAGGCTTGCATAGTTCCTCAACGTGGGACGCCAAATGAAGGGGGAATCGTAGCAGAAGCGGCGGCGCTGGCCAAATGACGAAAGACGAAATTCGAATGACAATTCAATGCCGAAGCCGCAATGACCAAGAGTTTTGGCGGATTATTTGCCGACACGAACGACCAGATCGCAATGCCCGTTCGCATCGCGCTTTTCGGTGCCGCCGTTGTCCTCCAGGTCGTCGTTGACGCTGTACAGCAGATACCCGTCGGCGGCGGGCTTGTAGATCAGCGGTTTATCGGTAAAGCGGTCGGCGGGGATCGTCTTGAGGTACGCCGGGGCGAGAGCCGCGAGCGTGTCGGGATAGCCGCCCTTCTCCGCCCGATACGCCGCCAGCGCAAAGGCCACTTGGTCGAGATCGGCCAGCATGAACGCGCGTTCGTAGATGGTGTTGGTGTGGCGGAAATTGCCGGGGGCGAGCAGCTTGTGCATCACCACGTCCATGCGTTTGGCGGGGTCGGGGTCGCCATCGGGCAGTTGCATGATTTCGTCGCGATGGTCCTCACATTTCTGCAGGGCGGCATCGCGCCGGGCGAACGTGGCCTGGGTCATCGCCGCCACGATCATGTCATGGTCGGCGTTGACGTGGCGGAGGATGAGGCTCCAGTCGATTTTCGCGACTTCCTCGGGCAGGATATGGACTTGGGGATATTCCTGAATCAAGGTCTCCTTCTTGATGCGGGGCAGGTCCTGTGCAACATAGATGACGTTGTCCAGCTTGGTCAGCCGTTCGGAAAGGTTCATCACGTCCGCCAGCGGCCCAAGCGGGGCCAGCTTTTGCAGGTCGGCCAGGCACGCTTTCGCCTGCGCGGCGGTGAGTTTGCCGCTGGAAAAAATGGCGGTGTCGGCATGAATGGCGACGTTTTCGATGGCGTAGCCGACCATGTGCTCGATCATGGTGCCGCCTTGGGAGACAAGGCGAGCAAGGCGGTGGACAGCCAGTGCATCCTGCCAGGCCGCATCCAACTGCCCCTTACCCGCGCGGATTTGGGAGCGCAGGGCGAGGCAATCGGCCAGTTGGCGGAACTGGCCCAGCGCGGGGAGTTGAAGGTCCATCATCATATTTCCGCCGGCGGCGGGGATGTACCAGCGGTCGCGCGTGACGGCTGAGACCGCCGCATCGAGTTGTTTGCCATTGGTCCCCGCCCACATGGCGAGCTGTGGAAATTGCTCGCCATCCCACGGAATTCTCGGCGGCAGGGCTTGGTCGAGGAGGGCGTTCTTTTCGTCTTCGTCCATGCCCTGTGCGGTGAGGAAATCGGGCAGTGACTGGAAATAATCGCCGGTGGCGGGCAGGTCATCCGGGCTCAGGCCCAGGGCATTGAGCGCGGCGGTGCGGCTTTTTTTGGCAAGCATGGCGGGACCGAGAATTTTCAGCAGCGGAATGTACGCGTTGTTTTCCGCCGTGACGCCCTTGCTCAGGAGGGCATCGTACGCTTTCACATAATCCGGCACGCCATCATCATCCAGCGGCCCGTCGGTGAGAAACGTCGTGTCCCTGGCGAGAACAATTTTGCCCTTGGCCGGGGGGATGGATGGCGCCGTGGCCGGCGCGGATTGGGCGATCGCGGCGGCGGAGAGGGCCAATACCGTTAGACAGGCGGAGGATGTGGAACGCATGGGTATCACTCCGGAGACGTGCCGGGCCGAGGGCGTCTTCATTCTATCCGCGCTGCCTTTACGGGCCATTGTCCCCGCCTTCTGGGACTGGGGCCCGTAGCGCGATGGCCAGCAGCAGTACATAGGCCGCCGCCAGCCCCGCCAGCCACACCCATGGCCACGGCGGCGGGGCGGAGGTTTGCGGATCAAGGTAGCCGGTGCCCAGGCGCACGGCAAATTCCTTTTCGTAGCGGAAGCGCGCGATTGCGGAAACAATAACCATCGCGGCCAAGCCCATTGCCCACAGGATCGACGCCATCAGGATGGTATGCCCGTGGCGTCCCCGGCGGGCGAGGCGCGCGGGAATGAAAGCACCAAGCGCGGCACCGGCAAGGGTGCCGAGGATAATGAGCACGATGCGGAGCTGCGGGTTGGAGAAATCAGCCGGACCGGCGGAGGCGGGGATGAAGTGGGTGAACATGGGGAATCCTCGTTAGACCCTGCCGAGTGCATCGCCAAAGACATAGAACATGGCCAAAGAGTATATGGCACTGAGGGGCCACGCGACGAGGCCGGTGAGGAGTTCGCCCTCACGAATGGCCAGCACGGCCATGACGAGCGCGACACATACGCCGACGACGCTGATGCACATGGCGATGATCAGTGTTGACGCTCGCAGAAAGCCCCTGGTATGTGGGTCGCCGACCGGCCTGGACGTCGCGTGCTCAACCATCGGCCTGGCAAACGTCAAATCAGTGCCGCAGTCGCAGGTCATCACTTCAACAGCATGAACGCGGCCGCAGGCCATGCATCGCCGTTTATCCATTTTCAAACTCCGTTCCGCCGGGAAGGCCAATGGGCAAGGTCCATTTTTTGTCTTGGGAATGCTCCGATAACGATACGCCGGTGGTTGCGTGGGAGCAATCGTGCGGAGCCATTGAACGGCTTGACTGCGTGAATATCGGACTTGCCATTGCAGGATGGAAGGGGCGACACAGGCGTGCAACCGCCCAACGCGCAGCCCGTGCGCTTCAACCTAAACCCCCCAACCCGCACCGTCGATAACGAGATGATGGATGTTCCCCCGGCGTAGATCGGGGGCGGATGCAGCGTCCTGAAATCACGCGGGTTTCAGGCCCGGAGGCAGAGATGGCACTAGGATGGTTCAACACCAAGGTCAATCCAATCGCCGTGGATGTCGGCACCAGTTGCATCAAGATGCTGCAGGTGGAACCGCGCGACGGCGGCCTGAAACTGCTGGCGGCGGCGTGTACCGACATTCCGCACGACCTGCGCGGCAAGCCGCGCGAGCGCGACGAGTTTGCCGCCGATGCGATCAAGAAGATGCTGGGGGAAGCGGGATTCAAGGGGCGGCAGGTGGCGACGTGTCTGCCGGCGGCGCATGTGGCAATGCAGCACCTGCGGGTGGCGCGCATGAGCGATGAGGAACTGGCGAAGGCTCTGCCCTTTGAGGCCGCCGGGAAGCTGCCCTTCGATTCGTCGCGCGCGGTGATCCGCCACCTGGTGGCCGGCGAGGTGTATCACGACCAGGAAGCGAAGATGGAAGTGATTTTGATGGCCGCCAGCCGCGAGAGTGTGGAGCGCCACCTGGCGATGCTTTCCAGGGCGAAGACGGAAGTGGTGGGGATTCATGTGGAGCCCAACGCGCTGATCGAATGTTTTTCGCATCTGTTCCGCCGCAAGGGGGACGAGAACCTGAGCACCATGTTCATTGATATCGGGGCGGGCTCGACGCACGTGGTGATTTCCCATGGGAAACAAATTGTGTTTGCCAAGCATCTGGCATTTGGCGGAGACCTGTTCAACAGGAAGGCGGGCGAGGCGCTGAAGATCGCGCCGGGCAAGGCCTCTGAAACGCGCGTAGCGATGATGCGCCAGGCGACGACCGACCTGCTCCCGGCGGGAGTCGTGTCGATCGGCGCCAACGGCGTCAACGCCCATCCGCTGGGCGCCGCCAACAACCGCAGCGACGCCCTGCTGGTGGCGCCCGAGGCGGTGAAAAAGGTCAGCGACGCGCTGGAGGAGCCGGTGGGAACGCTGATTTCGGAACTGGAACTGTGCGTGCGGTATTACGAATCGGTCTTCGGTGGAAAGCCGGTGGACCGGACGCTGTTCCTCGGCGGCGAAGCGCGGCATGTGACGCTTTGCCAGAAAATTGCACAGCGGCTGGCCTTGCCGGCCACGCTGGGCGATCCGCTGGCGCGGCTGGCAAAAGACAACGGGCAGAAATGCGGAGTGGATTTGAAATCTCCCCAGCCAGGGTGGGCGATTGCCGTGGGGCTGGCCCAGGGCATCCGCGCGGAGGCCGAGCAGAAGACCAAGGTGGGCGAGGTGGCGGCGGTGTGAGCGGCGCTGGCATGGTTCTGCGAGCTGCGCAGGACCATGGCACCCCAAACGGAACACTTGAGGCACAGCGCGTGGAAGCGCGCGGAAAGTCAGAGGATGTATGAGCCAGAACGCGGTTGATTTTCTGCCGGAGGATTATGTCGAGAAGCGCGCGGCGCACCGCTCGGCCATCCTGTTTATCGGGCTGTTCACGCTGGTGACCGGCGGCCTGGTGGCGGCTTCGATGCTGCAGCGCCCGCAATATAAGGAAGCCCTGGCGAAGAACGATGCCGTCAACCAGGAGCGCGCCCGGCAGGCCAAGGAACAGGCGCAGCTCGACGAGATGGAAGCCCAGACCCAGCGCATGATGCGCAAGGCGGAAGTGACCGCGTTTCTGCTGGAAAAAGTGCCGCGCAGCGCGCTTTTGGCCGAACTGACGCGGATGATGGTGCCCACGCGGACGAGCCTGCAGACGTTTGAGCTCAAGACCAAGGAGCTTCCGCAGACGCCGCTGGAGAACAAGGCGCAGCAGGCCATGAAGGACCAGGACCAGGCCAACGGATCGGTCGAACCGGTGCATCCGCCGAAGCGCGAGGTGACGGTGATGGTGACCGGGCTGGCGCCTTCCGACGGTCACGTCGCGGCATTCATGGCGTCGTGCGCCAAGAACCCGCTGTTCTGCGAGGCCAACCTGCTATTTTCCGAGGAGTATATGTTCAATGAGACGATGATGCGGCGGTTCAAGGTGGAGATGCGGGTGAATCCGTCCGCCGAGGTGCACAACGGCGAAGTGGCGACCGGCGGCAAATAATTCCCTGCCGGCGGCGCCCCTTGGGCGCGCCGCGCGGCTAGCGATTTTTAGGCGATAGGACAGGTGAAGCATGTCATCGGGATTGAGAACCATGGTTTTTGTGGTGCTGCTGCTGGGCATACTGGCGGCAAGCTGGCTGCTGATGTTCAAGCCGCAGCGCGACGAAATCGACCGTTTGAACGCCGATACGCGCGAGAAGGCCGAAAAGCTTGCGTCGTTGGTGGCCAAGACGGCCGGCGGAAGGGATCTGCCGGCGGAAATCGAGAAACGGCGCCGGGCGATTGAAATCCTGGATGTGAAGCTGCCCGAGCAGAAGGAGATGGCCGACGTGCTGGACACGGTCTGGAAGACGGCCCGGGCCAACGGCCTGTCCAACAAGAGCGTGCGGCCGATGAAGACGGTGGCGGGCGACGGGTTTGGCGAGTATTCGATCCGCATGGTGATCGTGGGGCCTTTTGGCGACCCCAAGGAACCGGACAAGGGGGGCTTTTATCCGTTCCTGAGGAGCGTGGAGGAGATGAAACGCATCACGCGGATCAGCGAAATGACCATCGAGAAGGACCCCAAGAACGAGGGCCAGATGCAGGCGGACCTGCTGCTGACGATTTATTTTGAAAACACCAAGGACGGCCAGGCCGTGGCGGAGTTGAAATGAAAGACAACTGGAAAGCTCACGACGACGACACCTCGATGCCCATCGGCACCGGGCCGGAGAACGGGCAGGATGAGATCGCCTTTCCGGCCGAGAGGAAGCCCAGGGTGCAGCCGATCAACCTGGTCCTGACGGGCGTGGTCGCCGGCGGGCTGGCGTTGCTCTACCTGCTGGGACAGCAGCACACTCCGCGGTCGGCAAACGCCGCCCAGGCGGAAGACGAAACCCAGATCAACAGCGCCCTGGAAAGGCTGGCACACAAGAACGGAAACGTGGACCACCTGCAGAGCCTGTTTGCCGACACCGACAAGCTGGTGAAGCTGTTCAACGAATATCCGGGGAAAGTAAGCACGCCGCTGGAGGATCTGCCGGGCAATCCGTTTGAGCAGGTGGGCGCGCCCAAGAAGGGGACCGACCCGGTGATGGTCGACATGAAGCCGCGCCCCGACGAGAACGCGGCGGAACTGGCGCGGCAGGCGAAGCTGGCTGAATCCTTCAACCAGTTGAAGCTGCAGTCGGTGATGGTCTCCAAGGATTTCAACGCGGCCCAGATCAACGGCAAGCTGCTGACGGTGGGCGCGAAGATCGGCGACTTCACAGTCGACGCCATCGAGGCCAAACGCGTGATCGTCAGAAATGGCTCGGATCGGTTTGAACTGCTGCTGGACAAGCCCAAGGCGGACCAGTAGGGCATGCGGCACGGGCGTCCCGCCTGTGTATGAACACACGATACGGGCGTGACGCCCGTGCCACGATATGTCGCGCGGCGGCCGGCGAGGGAAGCGGCCGCCGCGATTTGCGATCGGGAGACCATGGCCAAGAGCAAGATCGATCAATGGCTGGAGGAGCTGGAGTCGCAGGCGGAGGTCGCCGATCCGGCGGCCGCCGACATCGCGACGCCCGCGCCGGCCCAAAGCGAGGGCGTGGCCGACCTGTGGAAGCCGCAGGGGCAGCAGGCGGCGCGCAAAACGCTGGAGGAGCTGCTGCTGGAGGAGGGTTCGATCGACCAGGGACAGCTTCTGCAGGCGCGGACCGTGCAGCAGAACGCGCGCGGCAAAAAAGTGCCGCAGATACTCGTCGAGATGGGCGTGGTCAACGAGGAACAGGTGCAGCGGGCGCTGGCCGCGGTGCTGCGGCTGCCCTTTGAGGTGGTGGAATTCGCCAAGATTGACCCCAAAACCTTCGACCTGCTGCCGCTGGACTTCATCAAGCAGAAAGGCTGCATCGCCCTGCGCAACATCGACGGCGTGCTGACCCTCGGCCTGGCGGACCCGGCGAACGTCTTTCTGGTCGATGAAATCAAACGCAAAATCAACGCCAGGGCCGTCAAGGTGGTGGTGGTCTGCCAGGGGCACATCACCGCGGCGCTGGACGCGGCCAACCAGGCCAACGCGGGATCGGAAGGGGAGGCCTTTGACGAAATCCTCAAGGACGTCGGCGATGAGGATCTGGAGATCGTGGCGGAGACGAAAGAGGATTTGACCGACCTGGCCAAGGCCTCCGGAGAATCGCCGGTCATCCGCCTGGTCAACTTTCTTATTTTCGACGCCATCAAGCAGGGGGCCAGCGACATTCACATTGAACCCCACGAGAAGCGGCTGGTCGTGCGATACCGCATTGACGGCGTGCTTTTCGAGGCCATGAATCCACCCCACCAGATGCACGCGCCGTGCGTCTCGCGCCTGAAGATCATGGCGAACCTAGATATCTCGGAGCGGCGTTTGCCGCAGGATGGACGCATCCGCACCATGGTCCACGGACGGCACGTCGATCTGCGCGTCAGCACGGTCCCCACACAATACGGCGAAAAGGCCGTCATCCGGGTGCTCGACAACCGCTCCATCATGCTCGGCCTGGAGCAACTTGGCTTCAGCGACGACATGATGACGATTCTGAAAAAGCAGATCGACCGCCCCAACGGCATCATCCTGGTCACCGGCCCCACCGGCAGTGGCAAAACCACCACGCTCTACTCCTGCCTCCGCTGCATGGACGGCGTCAAAATGAATGTCAGCACCGTGGAGGACCCGGTGGAATACCACCTCCCCTTCGCCAACCAGATCCAGGTGCAGGAAAAAATCGGAATGACATTTGCGGCTGCGCTTCGGGCCCTGCTCCGGCAGGACCCGGACGTCATCATGCTCGGCGAAATCCGCGACGGCGAGACGGCGCAGATCGCCGTGCAGGCCTCTCTGACGGGGCATCTGGTGCTGAGCACCCTGCACACCAACGACGCGCCGAGCTCCATCACGCGCCTGATCAACATCGGTCTGGAGCCCTATCTCATCAGCGCGGCGGTCAATTGCGTGCTGGCCCAGCGCCTGGTGCGGAAAATCTGTTCCGAGTGCAAGGAAAAGGTCGCTACGCTGGATGATGACATGCGCGAATTCCTCGCCACGCGCGGCTTCGATCCCGACAACCTCTACCACGGCAAGGGCTGCGAACGCTGCCGAAACACCGGCTTCAAGGGCCGCGTGGGCATTTACGAACTGCTGGTGCTCGACGACGTGGCCCGCGACCTGGTGGTGCGCAGCCCCAACGTCACCGAGCTGCGCCGCATCTGTAAGGAACGCGGCATGATCACCCTGCGCGAGGACGGTCTGCAGAAAGTGGCCAGAGGCATGACGACCATCGAGGAAGTGCTCTCGGCGACTGAGAACACGATGTGAATTATGACAAAACACGAAACTGTGAAGAGTTGAAGGACCACGAAGAAGAAAGAGAAAAAGATGGCCATTAACGACATTCTCAAGACGGCGCTGGAAAACAAGGCCAGCGACATCCACATCGTGGTCGGCCAGCCGCCGCTGATCCGCATGCACACGGTGATGACGCCGATGGATTTGCCGTTGGTCACGGCGGAAAGTTCGCTCCGCATGGCCAAGGAGATCATGTCGGAAAAGCGGCTGGGGATGTTTGACGAGATTCGCGATGCCGATTTTTCGCACGAAATCCCCGGCTTTGCCCGCTTTCGCGTCAATGCCCACTACCAGCGCGGCACCGTGGCCATGGCCTTCCGCGTCATCACCGACAAGGTGCGGGCGCTCGACCAGCTTGGTTTGCCGGAGGTGGTGCAGCGCCTGACCTATCTGCCGCGCGGCCTGGTGCTGGTCACCGGCGGCACCGGTTCGGGCAAGTCCACCACGCTGGCGGGCATGATCGACGCAATGAACCGCCGCTACAGCAAGCATATCATCACGCTGGAAGACCCGATCGAATATCTGTTGCACTCGCAGAAATGCACCATCGAACAGCGCGAGATCGGCGCCGACGTTCCCAGCTTCGCCAGCGGCCTCAAGCACGTCCTCCGCCAGGACCCCGATATCATCCTCGTCGGTGAAATGCGCGACCTGGAAACCACGTCCGCCGCCATCAGCGCCGCCGAAACCGGACACTTCGTCATGAGCACCCTCCACACCAACAGCGCCGCACAGACCATCGAACGCATCATCGACATCTACCCCGGCGAACAGCAAAATCAAATCCGCTCCATGCTCGCCAACACGCTCCAGGCCGTCGTCTGCCAGGAACTGCTCAAACGCATCGACCAGCCGGGCATGGTTCCCAGCGTGGAAGTGCTGCTGGTGACCGCCGCGGTGCGCAACCTCATCCGCGAGAACCGCATCTACGAAATCCAGAACGTCATCGAAACCTCACGCGCCCTGGGCATGCAGACGATGGACACATCGCTCAAGCAGTTGTTCCTCAACGGCAAAATCAGCAAGGAGGACGCCGTCGCCGTCGCCCACCACCCCGAGAAGCTGGAGCGGCAACTGGTGGCGTGAATCAACTACCCTTCAAAAACGGACGATGAGACTTCGGTATGCCTAGTTATCGCTACGAAATCAAGCAGGCCAACGGCCAAGTTCATGCCAGCACCATGACGGCCACCAGCATGGGCGCGGCCTCCGAGCAGCTCCGGCTTCAGGGGGCGTACATCCTTTCGCTGGCGCCCATCGACGCCTCCAAGGCCAAAAGCAGCGTCGCCAGCATGCTCAACTTCTCCGTCAGCAGCGGCCCGGGGCTCAAGGACGTCGCCAACTTTACCAACCAGCTCGCGGTCATGATCAAGGCCGGCATCAGCATCCGCGCCGCCATCGAGGGCATCGCCGAGCAGACGGAAAACCCCAAGTTCCGCGAAATCCTGATGCAGATCAAAAAGGACGTCGAAAGCGGCAAAAGCTTCTCCGACGCCCTGCAAAAACACCCCAAGGTCTTCAGCCCGCTGTACGTCAACATGGTCAAGGCGTCGGAGCTTTCCGGCTCCTTCGGACACATGCTCGAACGCATCGTCGAATATCTCAACAACACGCTGGAGACGCGCTCCATGGTCGTGGGCGCGATGATCTACCCGGCCATCATCTTCACCATGGCCGTCGGCACCACCACGTTTCTGCTGCTGTTTGTGGTTCCGCAGTTTGTGCAGGTGTTCAAGGGGCATGAAAACGTGCTGCCGCTACCAACCAAATTCCTGCTGGTTCTCTCCTGGTTTGTGCGCACCTACTGGTACATCATCATCACGGCACTGATCGCCGGGGCGTGGAGCTTCTATACCATGATCCAGACGCAGTGGGGCCGGCTCTGGTTTGACAAGACCAAGCTGACGGTGCCGCTGTTCAAGCGCATGTTCCGGGCCCTCTACATCACGCGGTCCCTGCACACCATGGGCGAACTGGTCAACGCCGGCGTGCCGATGCTCGACACCCTGGCCATTACCGCCGACATCTCCGGCAACATGCTTTACCGCCGCATGTGGCGCGCGGTCTACGCTTCGGTGAAGCAGGGCAAAAAGATCAGCCAGCCGCTGGGCCGCAGCCCGCTATTGCCCAAGGCCGTGGTCCAGATGATTTCCGCCGGGGAGGAATCCGGCAAGCTTGGCGAAACGCTCGACAGCGTCGCCAAGTTCTACAACAAGGAACTCAAGAGCACCATCAAGGCCGTCACCAGCATGATCGAACCGCTGATGATCATCTTCATGGGCGGCATCGTCGGCTTCATCGCCATGTCCATCATCCTGCCGATCTTCAAGATGAGCCAGTTAGTGAAGTAACAGCCCCGCCTGCCCGCCACCGGGCCCCGGTCCCCGCCGGAAGTGTTTCATTTTGCCACCGCGCGACTCGCCGCCCCCATGGTCTTGTCCGCGCCAGTCCCACGCCCCTTATCGGCCGCCGGACATTTTATTGACGGCCACACGGAATCAATTGTATGAATGATATGAGCGGTGACGTAAAGTGACGAGTCTGTCCGCGGGGCTGCGGCCCAATCACGCTCTTTCGCGTGTGAAGCCTCCCGCGACGGCCGGTAATAGGCCCGCCACCCCATTTGTAAAACGGGTTTTCGGAAGGCTTGAAAGGACATCGGCTAATCCGGCGGGCGAAATGTGCCGAAGTTCCATGAGAGGCGTTTCTAACAACGGCGGTCCCGCAATTGAAAACCCAAACGAACATCCTCGCCGCGCGGCATCCCAAGGGTGGTTACACGCTGCTGGAAGTCCTGATCGTCGTGCTTATCATCAGCATCATCTCGTCGATGTCGCTGGTCAATGTCGGCGCCAACGACGCCACCACCCGGCTCGGCCGGGCGGCGCAGGCGATTGTCGCCGCGGTCCGATACGCGAGGATGCAGAGCATGGGGCACGGGCAGACTTCGGGGGCGGGTTTTCAGCCCACAGACGCCTATGGAATCCAGATCGACACGAATGCCAACACCATCACGGTCTATCACGCCACCTGGAACGCCTCCACTGGCACATGGATTCTGCCGGGGACGGCGGTGGCCAGCGGCCTCTTTGGCGGAGGCATCTGCGTTCTCAATCTGAACACGGACCCGGCCTACGCCGGGGTCAGAATCACTGCGGTGCAACTTGCCGGCACTTCGGACACCAGTCCCAACACGTCCTCTCCTTATTACTGCCAGTACCGCCCCATCGGCGACACGCTGAACGCGGGAAGCAATGCCGCGAGCATCACGCTCAGTTATGGCGGAACATCCTGTTCCATCAACATCCCCAAGGCGGGCGATCCGCAGGAGAACTGACATGCGGCGCGGACATGACCCCTTTCGAAGACGGCCCCCTGTGGCACGCGGCTACACGCTCATTGAAGCGCTGCTGATGGTGGTGATTCTGGGGATCGTCGGCGCGGGCATAGGCAGTTCCCTCATCGGCACCCAGTGGAACACCCGGGCCAACGACAAGACCCTCCTGATCGACAATACGCTGGTGGCCCAGATGGAAACGCTCCGGGCCACGTGGCAGTCGCAGTCGCTAGGTGTGCAGACATCGCAGATCACGGTCGGGGGAACCGCATACACGATGACGGTCGATATCGAGAAGGCCGATCCCAACGGGGGGGGCGCCCAGAGCACGTTTTTTTCGCTGACGATACAGATCGCCGGTCAATCGCTTTGCACTTATGTGAGCAACTAATGAAGATCCGTCCGTCGCATACGTCCCGCGTCCCGCGCCGCGGCTTCACGCTGACCGAACTCATGGCGTCACTGCTCATCTTCGCGATGGTCTCGACGGCCGCGACCTATCTCATGGGCGCCCTGTCCAACACCCAGCAGTACGCGCAGAACGGCGCGACCACCGACTCGGAGATGGCCTTTGCCTGCCAGCGGATCACCGAAAACATCCGCGCGGCCAACGTTGTCACCATCGCCGCGTCCAGCATCACCATCACATCGCCGCCCAGCCCTCTTATCAGCGGCGGGACTTTCACGATCACATATTCCCTCGTGGGATCGAACCTCTACGAAATCTATTTCAACAATTCCAACAGCCAGACCTATTCGTCCGGGGTGTTGGTCCACAATGTGAGCCAGTTCACCGTCAGCCAGCTTGCCGGAAATTCCAAGGCCTTTCAGGTCATCCTCAATGCCGGGACCACCCTGGGCGTGCAGCGGACCTTTGTGGCCTTCGGCAGGAATCTCTGATCGTCGTCCCGCTGACGATGCCCTCCCACGGGAAACGCGACCGCAAGGGAGCGCTGCAGTACGCCCCGCACTGCCTTCATTCATGATGACCCGCCCACCCAATTAGTGGCGAGCGCCTCTCCACCATGCGACTTATTCTCGGAACTGCCGACGCATTTGCGAATCTTGCGCATTCATTTCCCGTGTATTGAATAATCCATCAACAGTCGAGGCAATGTTCAGGGATGTCGTTATGGTTCACTATTCGGGTCATCGGTCCTCTCCAAAGCCACGCCGCCGTTCCCGCCGCGGCAGCGCGGTGGTTTTCTTTGTCATGATGATGTCGGTTCTGGCCACGGGCATGGCCACCTTGATGGCGCTGGGTTCGGGCATTCTGACGCAAAACGCGGATATCAATCGCAAGCGAAACAGCGCCTTTTACGCTGCCGAGGCGGGTATCCAGCAAGCCGTCTGGAATGCGTCCAATAATCCCGTATGGATCAGTTCCCTGCCAGTCACCGCCACGCTTGCCAATGGCGCCACCTACACGGTCAGCACAGTTGGTGCGGCCAACTTTCCGACCGCCCCCGTGACGTTTCAATCCGTCGGGGCCAGCGCAGACGGAACGGTGGTCAGCCAGGCTTCGATCACGGTCTCCTCCACGGTGGTCATACCAGGGATGTCGGTCGGGGCCAATCTGGCGGACTCCGGAACCCTGAACATCGCCGGGGGCGTGCAGGTCGCCGGAAACGTGACCCGCAGCGGTACGATGACCCTGACCAACGTCGCGGGAATGCCTATCAGCGCTTTGAGCGCCATGGGCTCGTTTTCCAGCAGCGGAACCTTCACCGTGCCGGGCAACGTGCAGTTCAATCAGGGCATTCTTTCCAGCGGCACATTGAATGTCACCGGCAATGTGCAATCCGGAGCGGCCATCACACATTCGGGAACCTGGAACGTCACCGGCGCCACCCTCCCCTTCGCCAACCCCAACGTGTCGGTCACGCCTCCCACGGTCAATACCGCCGGCCTGATGACCCAGGCCGAAAGCAATGGCACGGTCCTCACCGGCGGGACCTACAGCAACCTGACCATTGACTTCACCAAAAGCCCCGACGGAATCGTCTACATCAATTCGAATGTCACCCTGTCGGGAACCACGACCGTCAAGGGAACGGGCACCCTGATCGTCCAGGGAACGCTCAGCGTCAGCGGATCCATGGGCGCCGTCAGCTCGCCGGCCGGCATCAACATCGTCACCACGGGCAATACCGTGATGAGCGGAACGCTGTACGTCAACGGCTGCGTCTGCATCGGGGGAAGCCTCACCAAGAGCGGCGCCGCGGCCATCAACGGCGTGGTCGTCGTTCAGTCCAGCGTCCAGGGCAGCGGAAACATCTCGATCACCTATGCCGCGCCGCCGTCGTTTATCCAGTACGGCGGCGGCGGCGGCTCGGGCGGCAATATCCAGAAGTCGAACTTTTCGGGGGCGACCTATTGAATCGTGCGGAATGGCGCACGGCACAAGCCCTTTCCGCCACGATGCCGGGACTCCGCGGAGCCGCATGTGCGAATATTGGATAACGGACCCGACTATTGTGGTGGCCGGCAGGGCAAATCGCCGATATCGTCATGACCGTCGCCGAATTTGTTCGTGCGCGGGCAGCCCGGCCGGGCCGGCTCTTGACAGGTGACTCAGAATTCTGTGTTCAAAGGAATCCCAGATATGAAAATCGGATCGCATACCCGTCGCTCCTCCCGTGCCAACAAGTCCCATGCCTTCCTCGAACAGCTCGAATCCCGCCTGCTGCTGAGCGGAAACGTCACGGCGGGCGTTTCGGCGGGCCTGCTCTCCGTCCAGGGAGGATCCAACAACAACAGCATCATTGTCGACCAGTCCGGGCTGGCCGCCGGCCAGTTCCGCGTCTCCTCCGGCGATGGCACCACCACTATCAACGGCAAGTCCTCGCCGCAGATCTTCAGTGCCGCCACCGGCATTGCCATTAATCTCGGCTCGGGAAACGATACCGTTGTCATTCAGAATGCGACCGTCGCCAATGGCGTCGCGCTCTCGGGTGCCGGGGGCAACCAGGTCTTCACCCTCAACAGCGTCACCATTGGCGGAAATTTCACCCTCAACAACAGCGGCGGCCAAAACAGCACCGCCGTGAATAATTCCACCGTCAAGGGCAACATCACGGTGAACGCCGGTGCCGGCTACAGCGGTTCCTGCGGCTCGTTCTGGGGCGGCTCGACCTTCTCCAACGCCAATCAGATTTTCAATCTCTCGGCTTCGACCGTCGCCAACAACGTCGCCATCACCAATACCAGCGGTGAAACCACCACCGACATCGAAAGCTCCTCGGTCGGCAACAACCTGACGGTGACCAACGGCGCCAATTCGTACGGGTCCTGCTCCTTTAATTCCGGATTCTGTTGCAGCAAGGCTGCCTCCTCGGCCGTCGGCGACTTCTTCACCCTCAACAACTCCAGCATCGGCAATAACGTCACCGTCTCCAATGCCAGCGACGGCAATGCCACCAATGTGGTCAATTCCTCCATCACCGGCAGCCTGGCCGTCAGCAATGTCGTGGGTACCGCCAGCCAATCCTGCTTCGGCTACAACTCCAGCTGCAACCTCGCCAACGCCAGCGACGCCTTCGCCCTCTTGGGGTCCACTGTCGTCAGCAATGTCACCCTCGCCAATATCAGCGACGGCGCCACCGCAGACATCGAAAACTCGACCATCGTCGGTGCCCTGAGCATCAACAACGGCGTTGGCTCCTATTACCAGGGTTTCACGGCCTGCGGCGGCCAGACCTCCAGCAATTTCGGGGATTTTCTCTCCCTTAATGTGGCCACCATCATCGGCAACGTCGTGATCACCAACGGCAGCACCTACAACAGCACCGACATCGAAAGTTCCACCCTGGTGGGCAACGTCGCCGTCAGCAATGGCCTCAACTATTCCACCCAAAGCGGCGGCCCTTCCTCCTGCGGCGGCGGCACATGTGGCAATTATGGCTGCTGTGGCAACTCCTGCTGCGGGAACTACTGTGGCGGCTATTCCGAGATCGTCCTGACCACCGACCTCTTTACGCTCAACAACTCCACCATCGACGCCAATCTCGCGGTCTCCAACGCCAGCGGCTACACCAATACCACCATCGCCAACTCCACCGTCGACTACAACATGACCATCACCAACTCCACCGGCATCGCCTACTTCCAGATGGATTTCAGCATCGTCGGAAACAACCTCGCATTCTCCGCCGGCGCTGGCGTCACCAATGTCAGCGTGACCAACAGCTTCATCGTCAACAACGCCACGATCAACGTGGCCGCCGGCGCATCGGTCGTGATCAACCCGTCGCAGGTCATCAATCAATTGAGCATTACGACTTGATGACCAGCTCGCTCCGCCCCGCGGCGCGAGGCTCGTCGCTCCGATCCGCAGCACCCGGCATTTTCGCCGACAGAGAAGGCGGCACCGCGCAACCTCCCGGGCGCCGTGGTGTAAATAAGCCTGCCCAACCTGGACGCCAACGGGATTAAGGCGTGCCGGGAGGGGAGCACGGACGACGTGGTGCGGCTGTCGGGCGCGGCGACGCCGCGGAGGAATTTTCAGACGTTTTGAGGGGGAGCGGGGGGCGCGGTAAAAATTCGCGGGTGGGGAAATTATCTCGCTGCGGGCGTCTTTGCGAACACTTGTTCGGGCGTGTTTTGTGCTTGGATTGGCTTGATTTGTCCTTGCCGGGACTGGTTGCGTCTTCGCCCGTCCTGGAAGAAAACGTTCGCATGTGTGGAATTTGGTTAGGGTTGGGAAGGCGGAGTATTCCGGTGGGGGATGGGGTGGTTGGCTGGGCGGAGGCCCCTGGATGGGGGATTGGGGCGGCAGGATGGGGCTTGGCCGGGCGGCTGGCGGGGGTGAGTGGGCGGGTCGATGGGGGCGGAAGGGGAGAGAAGGCGCGGGTCGGGC
>Ga0302320_10010602_pt1 | contig 19619 bp, 17 predicted proteins | sample Bog_T0_3_FD_202130 | JGI IMG/M metagenome (GOLD analysis project Ga0302320, IMG submission 202130) | Peat permafrost microbial communities from Stordalen Mire near Abisko, Sweden - Bog_T0_3 | ecosystem: Environmental > Terrestrial > Soil > Wetlands > Peat | place: Sweden: Abisko, Stordalen Mire... | reverse complement strand
CCGCGGCGGGGGGCCTGTGGCTGCGCGGGCGGCTGGTGGCGAGCCTGGCCCAGGTGGATGGCGAGCGCCGCCTGCCCGGGCTGGGGGCGCCCCTCAGCATCGAGCGCGACGCCCGGGGCGTGCCCATCCTCCGCGGCGCCAGCCGGCTCGACCTGGCCCGGGGCCTGGGCTTTGTCCACGCCCAGGAGCGGTTCTTCCAGATGGACCTGCAGCGCCGCCTGGCTGCCGGCGAGCTGGCCGAGCTGCTGGGTCCCCCCGTGCTGACCTACGACCGCCGGTACCGGCCGCACCGCTTCCGGGGCGTCGCCCGGGAGGTGGTCGCCCGGGCCGGCCCGGACGAGCGGGCCTTCCTGGAGGCCTATGCGGCCGGGGTCAACGCCGGGCTGGGGGCCCTGGGGGCCAGGCCGTTCGAGTACCTCCTGCTGCGCAGCGACCCGGTGCCGTGGCGGCCGGAGGATTCGGCGCTCTGCCTGCTGGCCATGTTCATCCAGCTCCAGGAGGATCCCAGCCACCGGCAGTCGCGGCTGGCCTACATGTGCGACGCCCTGCCGCCGAAGCTGTTCGCCTTCCTGGCGCCGGCCGGGACCGAGTGGGACGCGCCGCTGACCGGCGCGCCGTTCCCCCAGCCGCCGGTGCCGGGGCCCGAGGTGTGCGATCTGCGCAGGCTCAGCCTGCCCGGGCCGGCCGCGGTCCCGGAGCCGGAGGAACCGGAGTTTCCCGGCAGCAACAACTGGGCCCTGGCCGGAACCCGCACCCCGGACGGCCGGGCCATCCTCGCCAACGACATGCACCTGGCCATTACGGTGCCCAACACCTGGTACCGCGCGTCCCTGGTCTGGCCCGGGCACCAGGTCACCGGGGTCACCCTGCCCGGCACCGGCGCCGTGGCCGTGGGCAGCAACGGCCGGGTGGCCTGGGGCTTCACCAACAGCTACGGCGACTTCCGCGACCTGGTGATCCTGGAGCAGCCGGCCCATGATCCGGACAGCTACCTGACCCCCGCGGGCCCCCGGAAGTTCGAGCACGCCCGCGAGACCATCCACGTCAAGGGCGCCGCCGACGTGCCCCTGGACCTGCTGGAGACCATCTGGGGCCCGGTGGTGGACACCGACCACAAGGGCCGGCGGCGCGCCCTGCGCTGGGTGGCGCACGACCCCGAGGCGTTGAACTTCCATGCGGGCCTGGAGGCCGCCGGGTCGGTGGCGGAGGCCATGGCGGTGGCCAACCGCGCCGGCATCCCGGCCCAGAACTTCGTGTGCGCCGATGCCGACGGGCACATCGGCTGGACCATCATGGGCCGGCTGCCCAGGCGGGTGGGCTTCGACGGGGGGGTCCCGGTCTCCTGGGCCGATGGCAAACGCCGCTGGGACGGCTGGCTCACACCCGAGGAATACCCCAGGATCGTCGATCCCCCCGGCGGCCAGCTTTGGACCGCCAACGCCCGGGTGGTGGACGGCGCGTGGCTGGCCAGGCTGGGTGACGGCGGCTACGACCTGGGCGCCCGGGCGCGCCAGATCCGGGACGACTTGAGCGTCCTGAAGGGCGCCCGGGAGCGGGACATGCTGGCGGTGCAACTGGACGACCGGGCCCTGTTCCTGGCCCGGTGGCAGAAGCTGCTGCTGCGGACCCTGGACGCCCAGGCGGTGCGCGGGCACCCCAGGCGGGCCGAGATGCGCCGGCTGGTGGCGGGATGGGGCGGCCGGGCGGCTCCGGATTCGGCCGGCTACCGGCTCGTGCGGGGGTTCCGCATGGTGCTCCAGGGCCAGGTGGCCGAGCCCTTCGAGCGGGCCTACCGGCTGAACGGCGAACGGCGCTTCAAGGTGGGCTTCCTGGGCCAGAGCGAAGGCCCGCTGTGGGCGCTGGTGAGCCAGCGGCCGGCGCACCTGCTGGATCCCCGCTACCGGGACTGGGACGCGGCGCTGCTGGCGGCCGTGGACGGCACCATCAAGATCCTGACCCGGGACGGCACCCCCCTGTCCCAGTGCACCTGGGGCCGGCTCAACGCCCCCCGGGTCCGGCATCCCCTGTCCCGGGCGCTGCCCTTCCTGTCCCGCTGGCTGGACATGCCGACCCTGCCGATCCCCGGGGACAGCTTCATGCCCCGGGTCCAGGACCGGGAGTTCGGCGCCTCGGAGCGGCTGGCGGTCTCGCCTGGGCACGAGGCCGACGGCTACTTCATGATGCCCTGCGGCCAGAGCGGCCATCCCCTGTCGCCCAACTACGGCGACGGGCACCGGGACTGGGTGGCGGGCCGGCCCGGGCCGTTCCTGCCGGGGCCGGCGGAGCACACGCTCACCTTAGTTCCGTAGGCTACCAGGGCAGTTCCAGGGCCCTGGTGAGGAACGCCATCAGCGGCAGGTTCCGGCGGCAGGCCTCGGCGAACCGGACCAGGAAGTCCGGGGCGCACACGTCCTTTTCGGTGAGCGGGCTGTGGGTGTAGAAGTCCTTCAGCTTGAGGTCCTCCGCGAAGGGGTGGGCGGGATCGAACCCGGCCGGCACCCGCTTGAGCGCCTCGCCCGCCACCTCCAGTCCGCCCGCCCCCAGGGCCTTCCAGGCCCGGGTGTGGGAGACGATCCGCTCCCGGACCTTGTGCAGGGATTCCGGGTCGGGACGCCAGAGCCCGGCGCTGACAAAGCACTCCCCGGGGGAGAGATGGAGGTAGAAGCCGGGGGAGTGCACGTCCTTCGGGCATTCCCGGTGCCGGAACTGGGCTCCCACGTTGGTCTTGTAAGGCTCCTTGTTCGGGGAGAAACGGGTGTCCCGGTTGATCCGGAACATGGACCCGCGATCGGCCAGGAAGTGCTTGTTGATGCCCTCCAGGGGCTCGGCGAAGGCCATGATGAAGCCCAGCATGGGCATTTTTACCTCGGCCTCGTACCGGTCCTTGTTGGCCTGGAACCACTCACGGTCGTTGTGGGCCTTGAGCTCGCGCAGGAACTTGAACAGGGACGGGCTGAAGCAGGCGCTTGCGGCTTCGTTGCGCTGGGCCATGACCATGCCTCCGGATGCTAGATTATAGCCATGCCGCTCCCCTAAACCTGCTCAGTCTTGCGCAGGCCAAAGGTCGGGGGCAATCACGCCACGGAGTCGACCGGTGCAACCGGTTTCCACCGCTGTGCCCATAGAGGCGGGCCACCCGGTTTCATTTGCATTGGTGCGGCCTTTCGGCGCCTCCCGCCATCCCACCTTGGGATGGAAACACCAATCACACCGTCCTTGGACGGGGCCTGAGCGAGGCAAAAGTCCTTAGATCCCCGAGAACGCATGCGTTCTCGGGGTGAGGCTCCTGATGCGGAGCATCCGCACCAGTATGTTTTTCGCCGCATTCTCATCCCGGATGTGGGTCGTGCCGCATTGGACGCAGGTCCACTCCCGGATGTTCGGCTGGATTCCGCCCTGCACGATGTGGCCGCAGTCAGGCTCGGAGCAGGTTCGCGTAGTGCGCGTCTCGTCGAACACTTCAGCTGATTTGCCCGAACGCCGGGCCACCCATAGCAGGATGGACTTGAACCGCCCCAACAGGGAACGGTTCTGCATGGCGCGGTTCGCCTTCTTCCCAAGCCCCGCATCTCCCTGGGCCGGGGCATAATCGCCCACCCCGATCAGGTCATAGTTCTTGCAAAGCTTGTTGGAGCCGCTGAACAGGAAGTGCTTTGTCTGGTCTCGCCGCTTCTGTTCCGCCCGCTTTAGCGCTTGGTTGATCCTGTTCCACCTCCTTGAGGGCTCCCAATGCCGTCCCACACTTTGGTCCTGCCGGACCACCTCCACCAGTCGGGATCTTCGCTGGCGGCGATCCCTCCTGGATTTCAGCTTGTCGATTCGCTTGTCGGTTTCCCGTAACCCGCCCAGGTTCTGGATCTCGAAGGCCTTGCCATCCGTGCCCACGCCGTAGGCGAAGTTCTTATGATTCGGATCCAGCGCCACCGCCTTTCGGATCGGTTTGGGTTCCGGCATCGAACGCCGAAGGGTTACCACCGCGAAGTAGGTTTGGCCTTCCTTGACGATCCTCAGGTTGCGGGCGGTATCCAGGCCGGGAACCCTTTCCGCCAGCGGGATGTCCAAGGCTAGGCGCTTGCCTTCGGCATTGGCACCAAAGCTCAGGTGGAGTTTCCCGCCCTCGAATGAGAATCCCTTTCCGGGTTCGTCATATTCCAGGCTGAACCAGTCCCTTCCCCAGTGATGAAAGCGGGGCCAATAGATCGCGCGTCCTCACTCGTGGTCTGGAGCGGGATCCGGCGGGCGAACAAGGCAAGGGACTCTGGCATGACAACAACTTTAGACGAAATTTTAACGAATGCAACCCCTCTCCGAAATGTTATTCGCTTATGCAAGAATAGACAACTTTGAGAAATTTTTTGGATTCAGCTAGGACCCCCCCCACATGGATCGAACTCGACCTGAAGGCCGCCGCCCGCAACTGCGCGGAGATCATCCGCGACACCGGCACCGCGCTCATGGCCGTGGTGAAGGGTGACGCCTACGGCCACGGGGCCGTGCAGGTCGGCCAGGCGGCGCTGGCCGGCGGCGCCAGCTGGCTGGGGGTGGCCCGCTTCGGCGAGGCGCGGGTCCTGCGCGAAGCCGGCATCCGGGCGCCCATCCTGGTGCTGGGCATGGCCACGGCGGAGGAGGTGGACGAGGCCATCGCCGCGGACGTCACCCTGACCCTGCACTCCCTTCCCGCCCTGGAGCTGTTCGCCGCTCGGGCCCGCGCCGCCGGGAAGGTTCTGGCGGTGCACCTGAAGGTGGACACCGGGCTGGGGCGGCTGGGGGTGTTCGCCGAGGAGGCCGTGCCCTTCGCCCGGGAAGCCGCGCTGGCGGGGCTCCACCTGGACGGGATGTTCAGCCACCTGGCCGCCGCCGAGCAGACCCACCCCCTCAACGACCTGCAGCTCCGGCGCTTCCGCCTGGCGGTCCAGGCCATGGAGCAGGCGGCCCTCCGCCCGCGCTGGGTGCACCTGGCCAACTCCGCCGCGGCCTTCCACCTGCCTGAAGCCCGCCATGACCTGGTGCGCTGCGCCAACGTCGTGCTCGGCATCCGCATCCGCATCGACCAGCCGCTGGACCCCAAGTACCGCCCGGTGCTGGCCTGGAAGGCCCGGCTGGCCTCGTGCCGGGTGCTGCCGCCCGGGTGGGGCGTCGGCTACGGGCAGACCTACGTCACCATCCGGGAAGAGCTGGTGGGAGTGGTGCCGGTGGGCTATGGCGACGGCCTTCGGCGGGTGCCGGGCAACCAGGTGCTGATCGGCGGGGCCAGGTGCCCGGTGCTCGGCCGGCTCTGCCTGGACCAGCTCATGGTCCGCCTGCCGCGCCCCTTCCCGGAAGGAGAGGAAGTGGTGATCATCGGCGCCCAGGGTGGGGAAGCCATCGGGTTCCACGATCTGGCGGCCCTCTACGGGACCACCCAGGTGGACATCGCCACCCACCTCCATCCGCGGGTGCCTCGATTTTTAAATCCAAATATGGAGTAATATTTGGTCCCTTATTCCTTGAAATTGCCCGGGACCGGGCGGCGAACACTCCATGACCGTGGCCGGCGAGGGCAGGGCGCCGGGGTCTGACCACATCCTGAGGCTCGCCCAGGAAAGGGATGTGTCCCGCGCCGAGGCTTCGGCGATCATGGACGAAGTGCGGACGGCGCTGGACCGCTGGCCGGACGCCGCCAGGCAAGCTGGTGTCAAGGGAGGTCCTCCATGGAACGCAGGCGAGCCGGGATCCTGATCTTCAACGACGTGGAGGTGCTGGACTTCTGCGGCCCTTTCGAAGTGCTTTCGGTGGCGCGCCTGGACGAGGACCGGCGCCGCCAGGAACCTTCCCCGTTCGAGGTCCTGCTGGTGGCCGAGACCATGGCTCCGGTCACCACCGCCGGCGGCATGCGGGTCCTGCCCATGGCCGATTTCGCCCACTGCCCGGCCCTGGACCTCCTGCTGGTGCCGGGCGGCATGGGCACCCGCAGGGAGATGCTCAACGAGGCGGTGCTCCGCTTCGTGCGGGCCCAGGCCGCCGGGGCCGAACTGACGGCCTCGGTGTGCACCGGCGCCCTGATCCTGGGCAAGGCCGGGCTGCTGGATGGTCTGAGGGCCACCACCCACTGGCGTTCCCTCGATCTGCTCCGGGAGCTGTTCCCGGCGGTGGAGGTGGACGCCGTCTCCCAGGTGGTGGACCAGGGCAGGATCATGACCTCGGCGGGCATCGCCGCGGGCATCGACCTGGCGCTGATGATCGTTCGCCGCTGGCACGGGGAGGCCATCGCCCGGGCCGCCGCCCGGCACATGGAATATCCCTTTCCGGAGAGCCAGGAGCGTAGGGTTCCGCTCTAGGCGTAGAACCCGCGGGCGTGCATGGCCTGGGTCACCCGGTCCAGGGCCAGGATGTAGGCCCCGATCCGCGGATTGGTGCGGTACCGGTCCGTGGTGGCGAACACGGCGGCGAAGGCGTGGGTCATGTACTCCACCAGCCGCTCGTTCACGTCCCGCTCCGGCCAGGGGTAGCCCGCGCGGTTCTGCACCCACTCGAAGTAGCTGACGGTGACGCCGCCGGCGTTGGCCAGGATGTCGGGCACCACCAGCACGCCGTTGTCCAGCAGGATGGGATCCGCCTCGGGGGTGGTGGGGCCGTTGGCCCCCTCCACCACCACCCGGGCCCGCACTTTGGCGGCGTTGTCCTCGGTGATCTGGTTCTCGGTGGCGGCGGGCACCAGCAGGTCCACCGGCAGGGTGAGCAGCTCCCGGGGGTCCATGGGCTCGGCGCCCCTGAAGCCCACCACCGTCCGGGCCTGGGCGTGGTGCTCCAGCAGGGCGTGGACATCCATGCCGCGGTCGTGACGGATGGCCCCCTTGCGGTCCGAGACCGCCACCATGCGGGCGCCGGCATCAAACAGCAGACGGGCGCTCTGGGCGCCCACCTTGCCGAACCCCTGCACGGCCAGGCTGCTGCCGGCCAGGGGCCGGCCCAGGCGCTGCATGGCCTCCCGGGCGGAGATGAGGATGCCCCGCCCGGTGGCCTCGGTCCGGCCCCGGCTGCCGCCCAGGGACAGGGGCTTGCCGGTGACCGCCGCGGGCTCGGTCTTCCGGGCATGCATGGCGTAGGTGTCCAGGATCCAGGCCATCACCTGGGAATGGGTGCCCATGTCGATGCCGGGGATGTCCCGGTCCGGCCCCAGGCAGTCCATGATCTCGGCGGCATAGCGACGGGTGAGCCGCTCCAGTTCGTCCTGGCTGAGGGTGGTGGGGTCGCAGACCACCCCGCCCTTGGCGCCGCCGAAGGGGATGTCCACCACGGCGGTCTTGAAGGTGTTCCACGCGGCGCCGGCCTTCACCTCGTCCAGGGTGAGCAGGGGGTCGTAGCGGATGCCCCCCTTGGCGGGGCCCCGGGCCCGGTTGTGCACCACCCGGTAGCCGGTGAACACCCGCCAGCTTTCGTCGTCCATGGACACCGGGCAGCTGACGATGATGGAGCGGGCCGGCGCCATGAACACCTTGAACAGCGCGTCCTCAAGGCCATACAGTCTGGCCGCCGTCAGCAGGCGGGACTGCATGGCCTCGAAGGCGCTATGGTGATCCGGTGCCATTGTTTATCACCGTTGGATTGCGTTTGGTTTAGGCATGCGGCTTGGCACAAGCAGCCGTAACGGAGCAAAGCTCCGTAACGGCTGCTAGTACATGTGCATGCCGCCGTTGATGTTGATCACGGCGCCGGTGATGAAGCCGGCCAGGTCCGAGGCCAGGTACGAGACCAGCCCGCCGATCTCCTCGGGGCGGCCGAAGCGCTTCATGGGCAGCTCTTCGCGGATCTTCTCGCGGATGTCTTCGCGGATCGCCATGACCATGTCGGTGGCGATGTAGCCCGGGGCGATGGCGTTGACGGTCACGCCCTTGGCCACCAGTTCCTGCGCCAGGGCCTTGGTGAAGCCCAGGCAGCCGGCCTTGGCGGCGGAGTAGTTGACCTGGCCCGCCTGGCCCTTGACTCCGTTCACGGACGAGATATTGATGATGCGGCCGAAGCCCCGCTCGGCCATGCCCGGGGAGATGGCGTGGGTGACGTTGAACAGGCTGGTGAGGTTGGTGGAGATCACCGCGTCCCACATGCCCCGGTCCATCTTGGGGAAGAACTTGTCGCGGGTGATGCCGGCGCAGTTCACCAGCACGGTGATGGGGCCCAGCTTCTCGGTGACCTGGGCGGCCATGCGGGTGCAGGCGCCCTCGTCGGTGACGTCGGCCTCCGCCTGGAAGAAGTCGAAGCCCAGTTCCTTCTGTTCCTTCATCCACGCCGGCGCGGGGGGGAAATCAGGCAGGCAGTTGGCGGCCACCAGGTAGCCGTCCTTGGCCAGGGCCTGGCAGATGGCGGTCCCCAGACCTCCCATGGCGCCAGTGACGAGTGCGACTTTCTTGTTCATGTCGGTTCCTTTCAGGAGCAGAGTCCCTCCTCGGCGCGGTCATGGGCCGGGGACAGTGATGTGAATTAGAAGCCAGTACCGTTAGATTGCGTCTTGATTAGGCATGCGGCTTGGCACAAGCAGCCGTAACGGAGCAAGCTCCGTAACGGTGGCTAGTTCATGATCGGGGCGACGTAGGGAAGGGTCATGCCCAGGAGCCAGAGCATCAGCAGCACGATGGGCAGGTGGAAGATCAGCTGCAGGGTGGAATAGCCGGCCAGGTCGCGGGCCTTGACCCCGGTCAGGCCCATGAGCGGCAGCATCCAGAACGGGTTGATGAAGTTGGGCAGGGCCTCCGCGGCGTTGTAGACCTGCACCATCCAGGCCATGTTCACGTGCAGGGACTTGGCCGCGTCCAGCAGGTAGGGGGCTTCCACTACCCACTTGCCGCCGCCGGAGGGCAGGAACAGGCCGAGGATGGCGGAATAGCAGCCGCCCACCAGGGGCAGGGTGCTCTGGGTGGAGACCGAGACGAAGAACTTGGCCAGGATCTCGTTCAGGTGCGAACCCATCAGCACGCCGAAGATGCCGGCATACAGGGGGAACTGCAGCAGCACGCCGCCGGTCATGGGGACCGCCTTGGCCGCGGCGCGCAGGAAGGCCCGGGGCCGCCAGTGCAGCAGCATGCCGGCGATGAGGAACATGAAGTTGTAGGTGTTCAGGTCCAGCGCGGCCAGGCCGCCCTGGGTCACGAACAGGTTGCCCAGGTAGAGCACGCCGATGATCACCAGCACCCAGGTCAGGATCGGGCTGAATTCCAGCTTCTCGCCGGGGGTCTGGGGGGTGCCCAGATCCTCGTAGGAATCATGGTAGACGATGCCGGCCATCTCGGCGGTGCGGGCATGCTCGGCGGTGGGGGTGGAAACGTAGCAGATCCAGACGGAGACGATCACCAGCACCACGATCATCACCAGGTTCTGCCAGGTGAACAGGGTCTGGTTCAGGCCGATGACGCCGCTGATCTGCAGCAGGCCGGCGGGGATGGAGCCCTTGGTGGCCATGAGCAGGGCCGCCGAGGAGGACAGGCCCAGGGCCCAGATGCTGCCCAGGCCCAGATAGCCCGCCGCGCCGATGGCGCGGTAGTCGATGCCCTTGACCCGCTTGCTGATTTCCTTCATGAGGATGCCGGCGAAGATCATGCTGAAGCCCCAGCTGATCAGGGAAGCCAGCATGGCCAGCATGGCCACGTAGGCCACCGCCGTCTTCGGAGTCTTGGGGTAGCGGGCCAGCACGGCGATGCCCTTGCGCACCGGGGCGGACACCGCGACGATGTAGCCGCCGATGACGATGAAGGCCATCTGCATGGTGAAGGGGATGAGGTTCCAGAACGACTTGCCGAAGTCGACGGAAATCTGCATGGGGGTCCGGCCCAGGCACAGGGCCGCGATGACGACCACCACCACGGCGATGGCGGCGAACACGTAGGCATCCGGGAACCACTTCTCGCTCCAGTCGGCGAGGGTCGCGCCCAGGCGCGCCATCATTCCCTGTTCGTTTCTGACGGTCTCACGACCCATGATTGAACTCCTTAAAAAGGGGGAAGCGTTCGGCTTGGTTAGACCAGGTTTGAAGGGTGGTCCATTCAATCATGGTTGTGGGGTTTTGGGAGCCTTCATTTCCTTGCAATCCGGGCTCACCGCGAAGGCCGCCTCGGTCTTGGCGCGGATGTCCTGGACGGTGACCCCGGGGGCGGTCTCGGTGAGGGTGAGCACGCCCTTGATGAAGCGGAAAACGGCCATCTCGGTGATGATGGATGTGACTTTGCCGGCGGCGGTGAGGGGCAGGGTGCAGCGCTTGAGGATCTTGGCGCCGCCGTCCCGGGTGGTGTGCTCCATGGCGACGATGACGTTCTTGGCGCCGCTCACCAGGTCCATGGCGCCGCCCATGCCGGGCACCATCTTGCCGGGGACCATCCAGTTGGCCAGGCTGCCTTCCTGGTCGACCTGCAGGCCGCCCAGCACGGTGACGTCCACGTGCCCGCCGCGGATGATGGCGAAGGACATGGCGCTGTCGAAATAGGCCCCGCCGGGGACCATGCCGCAGGGCTGGCCGCCGGCGTTCACCAGGCCCGGCAGGGCCTCGCCCTGGAGCGGGCTCAGGCCCAGGAAGCCATTCTCGGACTGCAGGGTGATGGAGATGCCGGCCGGCAGGTAGTTGGGCACGAGGGTGGGCAGGCCGATGCCGAGGTTGACCACGTCGCCGTCATGCATTTCCTGCGCCACACGCCAGGCGATCAGTTTCTTGGCGTCCATGTCACTTCTCCTCGGCAAGAATGAGGGCGTCCACCACGACCCCAGGCGTCATGACCAGTTCCGGGTCGATTTCCCCGGCCGGCACCAGCTCGTCCACTTCGGCCACCACGAAATCGGCCGCCATGGCCACCACCGGATTGAAGTTGCGGGCGGCGCGCTGGTAGACCAGGTTGCCCTTCTCGTCGGCCCGGTGCGCCTTGAGGATGGCCATGTCGGCGCGGATGGGGCGCTCCACCAGGTACTGCACCCCGTCCAGGGTCAGCTTCTTCTTGCCCTCTTCCACCACGGTGCCGACCCCGGTCTGGGTGAGCACGCCGCCCAGGCCGGCCCCGCCGCAGCGGATGCGCTCGGCCAGGGTGCCCTGGGGCACCAGGTCCACGTCCAGCTCCCCGGCGATCATCTGCCGTCCCGTCTCTGGGTTGGTGCCGATGTGCGAGGCGATCACCTTCTTGACCCGGTGGTTGGACACCAGGATACCCACCCCGGTGTCGGCCAGGGCGGTGTCGTTGCCGATGAGGGTGAGGTCCTTCACCCCTGAGGCGAGCAGCTCACGGCAGATGCCGTCGGGCGTGCCGATGCCCATGAAACCGCCGAAGAGGATGCTCATGCCGTCGTGAAAATGCGACCGCAGTTGGGAATAGGTGATCCGTTTGCAGGGGACGCTCATGGGCTTGGCTCCTGAGGCTGAGGGGGGATTGACAGCCATCAATGCAGGAATGGTGCCATTTTATTGAAGATTTGAATTGTTACGACTTGCCGATGACCGGGCAGGGCCGGCGATCCTTCCGGCTGCGCAATTTCATTCACAGGCGGGCCCGGAACTTGCGCACTCGCCTTCGTCCAGGTTGAACTCGTGCAGCTTGTAGAGCAGGGCGCGCCGGCTGATGCCCAGGTCGGCGGCGGTGTGGGAGCGATTGCCCTGGTGCTGTTCCAGGGCCTGGATGATGACCCTGGTCTCGAACTCGCGCACCTGCTCCTTGAGGGTCTTCGGCCTGGCCTCGTCCGCGGCCGGAGGGCGGGAGGCGTGGACCACGGGCAGCGGCAGGTCCTCGGCGAACAGGGTGTTGCCGGTGCTCATGACCACCGCCCGCTCCACCGCGTTGGCCAGCTCCCGCACGTTGCCCGGCCAGGCATAGCGCTGCAGGATCGCCAGGGCGTGGTCGTCGAAGCCGTCGATATCGCGGCCGTGCTCGGTGGCGAACTTGCGCAGGAAGTGGGACGCCAGCAGCGGGATGTCGGCGGGGCGCCGGCGCAGGGGCGGCACCGGCAGGGTGACCACGTTGAGCCGGTAGTAGAGATCGCTGCGGAAGGTGCCGGCGGCCACCATGGCCTCCAGGTCCCGGTTGGTGGCCACCACCATGCGCACGTCCACGTGCAGGGTCTTGTTGCCCCCCACCCGCTCGAACTCCCGGTCCTGGATGACCCGCAGCAGCTTGACCTGGAGCGCCAGGGGCAAGTCGCCGATCTCGTCCAGGAACAGGGTGCCACCGTCGGCGTGCTCGAACCGGCCGGTGCGGCGGGCCACGGCCCCGGTGAAGGCGCCCTTCTCGTGGCCGAAGAACTCGCTCTCCAGCAGGCCCTCGGGAATGGCGCCGCAGTTGATCTTGACGAAGGGCCGCTCGGCGCGCGGGCTGTGGTAGTGCAGGGAGGTGGCCAGCAGCTCCTTGCCGACCCCGCTCTCCCCCTGGATGACCACGGTGGCGTTGCTGGCGGCGATGCGCACCACCGAGTCGCACAGGGCCTGCATGACCGGGTCCCGGGTGATGATGCGGTTGAAGCGGAAGCCTTCGGACAGCTCCAGCTTGAGGATGCCGATCTCCCGGCGCATTTCCCGGATCTGGTAGGCGCGGTTCACCAGCAGGCTGATCTCGGCCAGGTCGAAGGGCTTGATGACAAAGTCGAACACGCCGCTCTTGATGGCCTGCACCGCGGTGTCCAGGTCGGCGTAGGCGGTCATCAGGATGACCGCGGCCCCCGGGCGCAGCTCCAGCATGGCGCGCATGGCCTCGAGGCCCGACAGGCCGGGCATGCGGATGTCCATCAGGACGAAGTCCGGCGAGCCGGCCCGGAACAGGGCCAGGCCCTCCTCGCCGTCCCTGGCGGTCACCGTCTGGAAGCCCTCCCGGGCCAGCACGGCGCCCAGCAGAGTGCGGATGCTCTTGTCGTCGTCCACGATCAGGATCTGGTAGTCAGCTTTCATCGGCTTCGCGCTCCGGCAGGCCTGGCAGGATCAGGGTGATGGCACTGCCTTCCCCCTCGGTGCTGTCCACTTCGATCCGGCCGTGGTGGTCCTCGATGATGCGCCGGGCGATGGCCATGCCCAGCCCGGTTCCGGTGGGCTTGGTGGAGAAGAAGGGGTCGAAGATCCGCTCCCGAACCGCCTCGGGGATGCCGCAGCCGTCGTCGCGCACCCGGACGCTCACCGTGTTCCTGCTCGGGGCGGTGGTGGTGATGAGGATCCGGCCCTGGCCGGCGATGGCCTGGATGGCGTTCACCAGGACATTGAGCAGCACCTGCTTGATCTGGCCCCGGTCGGCCAGGACCTTCGGCAGGCCCTCGGCCAGGTCCGTGACGAAGGCGATCCGGCCCTGGCTGGCGCTGTCCCGGGCCAGGAACAGAGTATCCCGCACCAGCTGGTTCAGGTCGGCGGGCACCAGGTTCAGGGGCTGGGGGCGAACCAGGCTGAGCAGCTCGGAGATGATGCGGTTCATGCCGTCCACTTCGCGGATGATGATGTCGCCGTACTCCCGCCATTCCCGGGGATCGGTGGAACCCTGCAGGAACTGCACGAAGCCGCGGATGGACGTGAGCGGGGTGCGCAGCTCGTGGGCGATGCCGGCCGCCACTTCGCCCACCGCGGCGAGCCGGTCGGCGCGCGCCACCTGCATCCGGAGCGAGCGGGTCTCGCTGATGTCGCGGATGATGGCCACCACCCCCAGGGGATGGCCGCGCCCGTCGAACAGCTGGCTGCTGGAGGCCAGGATGTGCGGGGTCTGGTGCGGCAGCAGGAAGTCGAACTCCACACCGCGGTACTCGCGCCCGCTCTTCAGGGTGTCGGAGAGCAGGTTGGAGAAGCTGGGATCGTCCAGGAACAGCTTGAGGTAGGGCTTGCCGACGATCTCGCTGGCCTGGCAGCGGAACAGCTCGCAGCCGGCGGGGTTGATGTAGGAGATGTTGTTGCTGGCGTCCACCGTGATCACGCAGTCGGACAGGCTGTCCAGGATGTTGTGGTGCATGGACTGGGTCTCCAGCAGGACCTGGGCCAGCTTGTTGATGGCGTCGGCGATCTCGCCGATCTCGCCCCGGATGGGCGGGATCGTCTCCCGGAGGTCGAAGCCCAGGGCCGCCAGGCCGGTCTTCACCTTCTCCATCTTGCTGGTGAGCTGCGCGATGACGAAGAACACGACGGTGAGGGACAGGGCGAAGCCGAGGATGGTCATGGAGCGCACGGCGCTGCGCATGGCCCTGGCCTGCTGGTCGATGGCGTCCAGCAGTTCGTTGGCCCAGATGTAGCCCACCACCTGGCCGCCTTCCCGGATGGGCAGCATGGCGTTCATGATGTTGCCACGCACCTGGCCGCCGCTCACCGTGCTCGCCGTGCCGGAGGCCATGACCTTCCAGCCCGGATGGTCCCGGGGGATAGTCATGCCCACGGTCTTGTCGTACTGGCTGCTGGGACCGTAGGTGATGATCGCGTTGAGGCCGAGGCTGAAGAACCCGACCCCCACCCCCGGAAAGGCCTGGGCCACCTGGTCGGTGTAGCCGCGCAGGCGGTCGTTGAGGTAGCGGATCTGCCCTTCGCGGTCAGCGGCCGGGCCCGGGTAGCGGGCCAGCAGTCCGCGGTAGCCGCCCAGGTCCTGCAGGTGCTGGGCCAGCAGGGCGTCCAGCCCCTGCAGGTGCACCCGCTTCTCCTCCACGATGGCCTGGAGCCCGCGCAGCCTGAGCACATAGCCGGTGGCGACGATGGGCAGGCCCACCACCGGCAGCAGCACCAGCATGAGTTGCATGCGCAGGGTCGACGGCAACAAAGGGCGGAGAAAACTGAACACAAGCCATTCCGGTTCTTTATGATCAATTCCATCAGCCTAGCGGCGCAGGCTGCCGCCGGCCACTGTGAATGCGGGTTTCGGGTGGGAAAGGTGATAAATGAATAAATTGTTACTGGTGTTCATCGGCGGAGGCCTCGGGTCGGTCACCCGCTACGGCACGTCCCTGCTGGCCGGGAAGCTGTTCGGCACCGGCTTTCCCTGGGGCACCCTGGCCGTGAATCTGGGCGGGTGCTTCATCATCGGCAGCCTCCTGGCTCTTGCGGAGCGCACCAGCCTGGTGCAGCCTTCCACGCGGCTGTTCTTCGTGACCGGGTTCCTGGGCGGGCTGACCACCTTCTCCAGCTACGCCATGGAGAGCGTGGTGGCGCTGCGCACCAGCGCCGGCCTGGCCCTGGCCAACGTCGCCGCCAACAACCTGATCGGCCTGGCGCTGGTGCTCCTCGGCCTCAAACTGACGGAACAGATTCTCTACAGGGGTTGAACATGCCGTTGACCTACACCCTCGCCCGCATCTTCACCAGCGAAGAGTCCCGGCACAAGGGCAGGCCCCTGTACCAGGAGATCATCGACCTCGTCATCCGGCAGAAGATCTCCGCCCGCTGCCAGGTGACCAAGGGCGTGGCCGGCTGCTACGAGAACGGCGAGGTGGCCACCCTGGGCATCGAGGTGATGTCCGCCAGCATGCCCCTGGAGATCATCGTGATCATGCCGCAGCAGGAAAGCGCCCGGCTGCTGCCCCTGCTCGAGGAGATGGTGGACGAAGGCATCATGACGGTGGAAGAGAAGGACGTGCGCTGGCACAAGTGCCGCAGGCAGATGATCCCGCGCCAGGTGCGGGTGCGGGACGTGATGACCCACGATCCCCAGGCCCTGGTGCAGGAGGCCCCGGCCTCCGAGGCCCTGCGGATCCTGCTTTCGGCCCGGTTCCACGGCATTCCGGTGGTGGACCGGGAGAACATCCCGGTGGGCATGGTCACCCACGGCGACCTGCTCCGGCACACCAAACTGCCGGTGAAGGTGGGCCTGTTCCGCACCTTCGACCTGGCCCACTTCGAGGCCATGGAAAAGATCCTGGCGGGCATGCGCATGAAGGACATCATGACCCGGCCGGTGGTGGTGATCAAGGAGGACCGGCTGCTGTCCAGGGCGGTGGACGTCATGCTCAGCCACGATCTCAAACGCCTGCCGGTGGTCGGCGAGGACGGCGGCCTCACCGGCATCCTTTCCCGGCTGGACGTGTTCAAGACCATCATGGAACGGAACCCCGACTGGATGACCTTCGACCACGGGGGCATCCAGCTCAGCGACGTCACCGTGGCCCGGGACGCCATGCGCACCGACACCCCGGTCCTGCCGGCCAGCGCCCCGGTGTGGGACGCCATCCAGCTCATCGACAGCACCAGCATCAACCGGGTGGCGGTGGTGGACCCGGACGGGAAGCTGGTGGGCCTGGTCTCGGACAAGGTCCTCATGGCCGCCTTTTCCGCCCACCAGGGCGGCTTCCTGGACCTCCTGGTGAACAAGCTCTCGTTCACCGCCATGGCCCGCAAGCACGCGGAGTTCCTGAAGGCCCTGCGGGCCCGCACGGTGGGCGAGATCATGCTCACGGACGTGTTCTCGGTCAAGGAGGACACCCTCATCGACGATGCGCTGCTGCTGATGGTGGAGAAGAAGCTCAAGCGCATCCCGGTCCTGGACGGGCAGGGACATTTCAAGGGCATGCTCACCAGGGATTCGCTCCTGCGGGCCATCAAACCGCCTCCTGTAGGGTAGGCGGGTCCCCATGAAACTCAGCACCAAGACCAGCCTGCTCATCGTCGCCCTGGGCGCCGTGCTGTTCGTGCCCCTGAGTTCCATCATGGTGCATTTCCAGGAACGGGCCTTGAGGAAGAGCGCCTACGATGCCGTGGACGGCGTGGCCAGGGATTCCACGGTACTGGTGGCCCAGTTCGCCGAGAACGCCCAGCAGAACGTGAACCTGCTGGCGGCGACCATTCCCGTCCAGGCCCTGCGGCTGAAACGGCTGGATGCGCTCCAGGACCAGATCCGGAACGTGTTCAACGTCGAAAAGTTCGAGAACGAGATCGCCATCCTCGACCAGCGGGGCAGCATCCTGCTCACCTACCCGCCCCATCCGGAGGCGAACGGGGCATCGTTGGGCGACCGGGAATACTTCCGCCGCACCCTGGCCACCCGTCGGGGCGTGATGAGCCTGCCCTACGTTTCGGTCAGGACCGGCCGGCCGGTCATCACCTTCACGGCGCCGGTCATGGATCCGGAGGGCGCCATCCTGGGGGTGGTGGCCTGCTCCAACGATCTGCTCGCCCCCGACGTCCTGGGCTGGATCCCCAAGCAGCAGGTGGGCCGCACCGGCTATGTCTACATGTTCGACCAGACCCGCCGGATGATCCTCCATCCCGATCCCGGACGCATCCTGCAATGGGATATACCCCAGGGGAAGAACAAGGTCCTGGACGAGGTCATCAACGGCTTCGAAGGCACGGGGGAGACCGTCAATTCCCGGGGCGTGCCGATGCTCCTGAGCCTGCGGCGAGTGCCCGGGACCGACTGGATCCTCGGCGCCCAGATCCCCCAGGCTGAAGCCTTCGAGGCCATCGCGTCGTTCCGCCGGCTGATGCTGGTGTCCACCGTCCTCAGCGTCCTGTTCATCCTGGGCGTGGGCGTGTGGATGGTCAGGTACGCTGCACGGCCCCTCAACCACCTGCACCTGGCCGCCCGCGCCATCACCCGGGAACTGCAGGGGGAACGCCTGGACTGGGACGTGCTGCCCCTGCTGCGCTCCATCCGCGCCAGGGACGAGGCCGGCAGCCTTGCCCGCACCTTCGTGGACCTGGTGGAGCGGCAGCGGCAGAGCATGGGCCTGCTGCAGCGGGCCGCCTCGGAATGGGAACGGACCTTCGACGCGGTGAAGGAGGCGATCCTCTGCCTGGACCTGGACGGGAAGGTGCTGCGCATGAACCGCATGGCCGCCCTCTGGTTCCGCACGGCTCCCGAGGCTGCGGTGGGAATGGCGGGCAGGACCCTGGTGCTGGGCGAGGACGCCCCGGCCGCCTACTGGCCGGAGGCCGGCCAGCTGGACGCCAGGCATTTGCAGGGCTGGCACGGCACCCTCCCGCGCCGGGAGGGGAAGTTCGAGTTCCAGGCCCTGCCGGTGCTCCAGGAGGGCGCGGTGACCGGCATGATCCTGTCCGTGCGGGACATCACGGTCCAGGCGCAGAAGGAGGAGGATGCCCTCAAGCGGGGCTTCTTCGACGCCCTCACCGGGCTGCCCAACCGGGCCCTGCTGCTGGACCGGCTCCAGCAGGCCCTGGCGGCGGCGGCCCGGTCCGGGGCGGGGGTGGGCGTGCTCTTCCTGGACCTGGACCATTTCAAGGAGGTCAACGACAGCTTCGGCCATGATGCCGGGGACGCCCTGCTGGTGGGGGCGGCGGAGCGGCTGGGCGCGCTGGTGCGCAAGAACGACACCGTCGCCCGCCTGGGTGGGGACGAGTTCGTGATGGTGATTTCTGAGCTCGCGGATCCCGGCGATGCCGCGCGGGTGGCGGCCAAGGTGGTGGAAGCCTTCGCCCGGCCCTTTCCGGTGGCGGGCCAGGACCTCAAGGTGGGCGCCAGCATCGGCATCGCCCTTGCCCCAGGGGACGCCACCGACGGCGCGACCCTGCTCAAGCACGCGGACATGGCCATGTACCAGGCCAAGCGGGAAGGCCGGTGCGGCTACCGCTGCTATTCCTAATACCGTTAGATTGCGTCTTGATCAGGCTTGCAGCTTGGCTCCTAGGGTCGGTGCTCACCCCCTCCCTTGTGCTCGCCTCCTCCCTGGCGCCCGCCCATCGCCCGGTTGTGTCCCATGTCCCGGTGGTCCATGCGCTGGGCCCTGCCCATGCCGGGGCCGTCATGGTGCCAATTGTTGTAGCGGCCGGCGGGGATCCTTCTCAAACCGCCCGGTACCCGGCCCCCATCGATCCAGTCGAAGTGGGACTGGGGCGAGCGGGCGCGGTACCAGCCATCCTCCCTGCGGGCCCAGTACCAGCCGCCCGAGAAGAAAACTTCACCTTGGTACCCTTCCACCACCTGCACGCCGGGCGCCACCACCACCAGGGACGGGATGGGCGGCAGTCCGAGCTCGATGCCCACGTGAACCTGGGCCTGCAGGGCTGAAGGGCATAGACAGAGAATCACGGCGAGGGGCAATGCGTAGGGTTTCATGTTGGGTCTTTCAGAGAGGGGTACTGGTGTTGAAGGAACGCAGGGCCTGTCCGGAGTCGAACCGGAGGGTTGCGGGCAGACATTGGGCAGCTCTTGTGCCAGTTCATAAATATACTTTAATAAACAGTTACGTCGTGCTGATGCGCCCGGTCCTGCCATGGGGTGAGTCAGCATGAAGTAACCCATCATTCATTTCGATTGGGTCGAGCGGGGCTTCTCGATGATGGAACCACGCTCAGGAACTCGGCGTGCCGTCCTTGGCCCCGCCAGGGGTCTCCGCAGGCTTGAAGTCCGCGGATTCCTTCAGGAGGTTCTGGGACAGATCCTCCATGGCCAGCCTTAACCTGGCAGCACCGTGCGGGCCAGTTCCAGGGTGAGATTCAGAAAAAAATAATTGTATGGCCATGGCATGCCGGTTTGATACAAGTTGCATCAATGATGCAGAATATAACATCCGGCTGGGTGAGGAAATCTTTTAACTGTTGAAAATAATAAAGATATATATTGGAACGAATAGTGCTACTTGTTCTATCGTCCCGGATGTTCCGGTCCACAACGGAGATTTCCATATGAGAAAACTGTTATTCCTCCTCGTCGCAGCCGCCCTCATCACCCCGGCCTTCGCCCAGACGTCCTCCAAACCCGCTGCCCCCCAGAGCA
>Ga0302320_10010598_pt1 | contig 19622 bp, 16 predicted proteins | sample Bog_T0_3_FD_202130 | JGI IMG/M metagenome (GOLD analysis project Ga0302320, IMG submission 202130) | Peat permafrost microbial communities from Stordalen Mire near Abisko, Sweden - Bog_T0_3 | ecosystem: Environmental > Terrestrial > Soil > Wetlands > Peat | place: Sweden: Abisko, Stordalen Mire... | reverse complement strand
GGTGGTGAGGGATGGAGTAGGAATCCACTCGGACTCGATTTTCAAGTCGAGTTTGCGGGCGGCGTGCTGCAGGGAATCGGTAGTGGCGGGGTGGGAACGAAATTCAGGATTGAAGTCGCCGAGGATTCCGATGCGAACGGCATTACTCACGCGAGCATTGTACTAGAGCGGTGGGATGGGGATTGGGGGCGGGCGGTTAGAGGCGTGGTGCGGGGCGGGTAGGCACAGGGGCTGAAGCCCCCGTCATGTGGGGATTGAGCGCGGCGCTGAAGCGCCGCTCTTCCACGGTGCTGCATTCGGTTGCGGCATCGCGCGGGTGTTACAAAAGCTGGACGCACGCGGACAGGAGTGTCCGCGCCACACAGGTGGCGCAGCTACAGGATAAAGCTACAGCGAATGGGTGAGGAAGAGCAGGCCGTAGAGGCATAGCAGAGACAGAGCGGGACCGCCCCAGATCATAAGGGTGCATTTCCAGCCGAGGGAGCGGGCTATTTCGCGCTGGCTGCGCCAGGAGATGAGGAACGTTGGGTTGTTCTTGCCTTTCATAAGGACGACGGGCGGGTGCGGGTCGAAGTCAGCGGCGGGCGATGTTCCGGGAGTGGAGCCGTTTGGATCCGGGGCAGTGGTGGCCGAAGATGTGACGCCGGCGGCGGTCCAGGCTGCGGGATTTGAGATGCCGGCTTTCAGGAGAGCGGCGGCGACTCTCTGCTGCTGGGTCATGTCGGCAGTTTTTGTGGAAGCTGGATCGGGTGAGAGACGGACCACGCGGCTCGATGCCGCGGACAGGGCCTGCTCGTAGGTCGAGTCGAACTTTGGATCATGCTGAAGCCCACCGGCCAGAGAGAGGCCGCTGAAGCCGTTGCCGTCTCCACTCACGAAGGATAGGGCAGTGCGTCCGAGGCCATCCGATAAGGGGTTGGACCAAAGCGCTTTGCCGATGGCCAGGGTGTTGTGTTCGTCGTCAGGAATGGGCTGAGGGGTGAGTTCGAGGCCGGGATTTTCGTCCAGCGTTCCGAGCAGGAAGAGCGCGTTCTTGGGCTTGATGCAGAACTCTTCGACTTTGATTTTGTTGGTGGTGTTGACGCCGTGACGCGAGAGAAGAGTGCGTACGTTGGGCGGGACCTCCTCTTTGGTGGTGAAGAAAGAATCGCAGAATTCCTGCTGGAAGTCGCGATGGAGGTCGAGGTCGGCGCTGCGGGGGTCGACCATGACTTTGCCGGTGTTGTCGTCAAGAAAGAAAGGCACATGCATGCACTCGGCGGCCACCTTGACCCACTGGCTGCTGCGGCCCTGGCGTTTCCACTCCCAGACGAGGGTGCGGTAGTAGTAGCAGGGGCGTTCGGTGATGGGCGCACTCACGGTGTAGGGGCCCACGGCGAGGCCGCTGAGTTCGACTATGCCGATGGATGCGCTGCGGATTTTGGAGACCGGGGTGTTGAGGATGAGTTGACGGCGGCGCAAGAGGCGGAAGCCGTTGAAGAAGAGATAGATTCCGGCGCAGAGTCCGACGACGCACCAGGCGATGGGGCGGATGTCCTGCGAACGGAGAAATAGGGCAGCGAGGATCACTGGTTGAGTCCGTGGGGGCGGGATTTTGGGAACGCACCCCTGCATCGAGGCTAGTGGAGCGGGCGGGAAGGTGGCAGCAGAAAAGGGCGGGATGGGCTTACGTTGGTAATGGGGGATTTTGTATTCGGTACCTCAGGGGCTAAAGAGTGTGAGTGAAAACTCGTGCCGTCCCTCCGGGACTCGTTCCACTTTCCCACTGCTACCCGGCACTGCCGTGCCGGGCTTTCCCATGCCGCCCCTTCGGGGCTGGAATCTCTTGACTCCGTCCCACCGCCTCGCCCAGAATTCAGTTCTCACGCATACTCTTAAAGCCCACTCGCGGTGGAGCGCGCATCGCAGCGCTAAAGCGCTGCGCCACCCAAAATCCTGCCTCGCTGCGCTCGCCGGACAGCCGAGAGCGGCTGTCCCCACACGAACGATCGCAATCATCGGCGGCGGCGCTTCAGGATGAAGTAGGCGATTGTAAGGGCGGCGAAGAAGACGAGGCCGCCGATTTCGTTGATGCGGGTTGCGAAGAGAGTGTGGAGGACGGCGGCGGAGGCCAGGACGAAGCCGAGGATCGATCCCCAGACGCCCAACGGCGAGCGCATGGGGAGGGCGGCGACTTGCGGGGAAGTGAGCCGCCAGCGGAAGCTTATGTGTGCGGCCAGGGATACGACCCAGGAGAAGATGAGGCCGGAGAATGCGGCTCCCATGATGTAGAGGAAGGCTTGTTTGGGGGCCCAGTTTTCGATGATGAGCGCGGTTACGATGCCGTAAGAAGAGACGAGCAAAGCCAGGCGGGGAGAGCCAGAGGCATTGAGTTTGCCGAGACGAGTGGGAGCCCATCCGGTGCGGCCCATGGAAAACAGCAGGCGGGAGGCGACGTAGAGTTTGGCATTGGCTCCGGAAAGGGCTGCGGTGAGGACGACGAAATTCATGAAGAAGGCGGCGGCCGGGACTTTGGCGAGGCGGAGCACACTGACGAATGGACTCTCGGAGGAGCCGGCGTGGTTCCAGGGCATCACGCCGACGAGCACGGTGATTGCGCCCAGGTAGACGCCCGCAAGCAGGAAGAAGGTGAGGCGAGAGGCGCGGGGAATGTCTTTTGAGGAACGGGATTCGCCGGTGGTGACGGCGAGCATCTCGACGCCGCCGAAGGCGTAGATGGCCCAGAAGATGGCGAGTAAAGGTGCGACGGGACCTTTGGGGAGGAATCCGCCGTGAGCGGTGTATTGCGGGGCTACGCGGCCGCCGAGGAGCAGCGCCGCGCCAGCAAGGATGAAGGCCACGATAGTGGCAAACTTGATCATGGCGAACCAGAATTCGAAGCGTCCGAAGGCGAGCACGCTGCGGAGATTGACGATCAGCAGCAGAGCGGAAAACAGAATGACCCAAAGTTCTCCGCGTACGGCGGGGAACCAGTAGGCCATGTAGGCGGCGGAGGCGGTGAGTTCGGCTCCGATGGAGAAGGCGATGGCGGCCCAATAGGCGGCGCGGCAGAGAAATCCAAGATACTGATTTAGATAGAGCTCGCCGTAGAGGCCGAACGATCCAGCGGCGGGGTGCATACTGGAGAGCTCCCCGAGAGCCATGGAGACGGTGTAGGCAATGAAGGCGGCGACGAGGTAGCTGAGGATGACGCTGGGGCCGGCGATTTCGAGGGCGGCGGCGGAGCCGAGGAGAAGGCCGGTGCCGATGGAGCCGCCGACGGCGACCATGGTCATTTGGCCGACGGTGAGCTGATGGTGGAGACCTTGTTCGTAGGTGAGGTCCGGAGTGGCGGGTGCTTGGGGCATGGGGCACGATAGCAAAAGAGGAAAACCAGTGGCCAGTGGTCAGTGGCCTGTGGCCAGTGAAAAAACTCCGCCCGCTCGCACAAGGGCTAAAGCCCTAATCGCACTGGCTTTACGCGGCGCTGAAGCGCCGCTCTTCCACGGAGATGCGAGCTCTCTCGAATCCCAGAAGTTTCTGGCCACTGATCACTAACCACCGGCCACTGGGTTTCGGGTGACTTTCGTAATCGGGGGTGGACCTTACGGATTGCTGGGGGTGGGAGAGGCTCCTAGAATCGAAGCAGCGGCACTCTGCCCAGAATTGACCCATGCCTGAGATCACAAAGCGTGTAGACCGAGCCGAGCTAGGCCGGCGAATCGAGCGCGCGGAGAAACTTCTGCAGAAGGGGAAGGCCCCGGAAGCGCTGGAAGAATATCTGCTGGCCCTGCGGGACGACCCAGAAAACGACACGGTGCGGCAACTGGCCGCGGATTTGTGCTTGTCGCAAAATCGAGCCCACGATGCGGTGGCGCTGCTGGGCGAACTGTTCGAGCGGCAGGTGAATGCGGGAGATGCCACCCGGGCGAGCCTGACTTATAAGAAGCTGGCGCGGCATAGCAGTCCGACCTGGGAGCAGAAGTTCCGCTTCGGACAGTTGCTGGAAGGATCGAACAGAAAGCTGGCGGTGGGCACTTATGAATCGGCTCTGAGCGACCTTGCGAAGCTGGAGAACAAGAAGGGTGCATTGGAAGTGCTGGCGCGCATGGTGGAACTGGAGCCAGTCCAGGCAAATTTTCTGCGGGTGGCGGAACTGTCGTCCGAGGTGGGGGACAGCAAGGGGGCTGCGATCGCGTTCAAGAGGGTAGCGCAGCTTGCGGCCGCTGGGGGCGGCGATCCGGCGCAGTGGTATGAACGCGCGTACCAGGAAGATTCCGCGGACGAAGAGATTACGCTGGCCTACGGCAAGAGCCTGCTGGGGCAGGGGCAGGTGGGGGCTGCGATCTTTATTTTGGAGTCGCAGGTGAACGCGGGGAAGGCTACGCCGCAGTTGAGGGATATCTATGCCGAGGCTTTGCTGGCGGCAGGACGGTATGCCGATGCGGAGCCGCTGGTGTGGCAACTGTTTGAACAGAATCCCAACCGCATGCAGCAGGTGACGGCACTGATTGGACAGTTGGTGGATGCGGAACAGGATGAAGCGGCAGTGTCGCTGGCGCGCAAGCTGGGACAGTTCCAGGCAAAGCGCGGAGAGCGGCGGCAGTTTGTGGCGGTGATGCAGGAGATAACGGCGGCACGGCGGGCTGCGCCGGAGATGCTGGAGTTTCTGAGCGAGTTGTTCAACGCGTCGAACCGGGAAGGCGATTACTGCCAGACGCTGCTGAAGCTGTTCGATCTGTATTGCAGCACGGGAGACTTTGCGAAAGCGGCGGAGTGTCTGGATCGGGCGGCGGAAGTGGACCCTTATGAATCCGGCCACACGAAGCGACTGGAGATGTTGAAGGGCAAGATTGACGAGAAAAAGTTTGAAGCGATCGCTTCGCGGTTTACGCCGGTGAGCAAGGCAGCGGCGGAGCCTGAGCACGAGCACGAGAGCACGCTGGGAGCCTCGACGCTGCAGGACCTGATGCTACAGGCGGAAATCCTGGTGCAGTACGGAATGCGGAACAAAGCGGTGGAGCGGCTGCAGAGAATCCAGGAACTGTTTCCGCGGGAAGAAGAGCGCAACGAAGATTTGCAGAGGCTTTATCTGGCTGCGGGTGTGACGCCGAGCTATGCGGGTTCCGCACCACTGCCGGCGGCGGTTTCGGTCGCCACACCGGCGGTTGCAGCGGCGCCAGCAGCAGCGGCGCCGGCGACAGATCCGATGGCGGAGATGCGCAACGTGACGCGCGTGGCGGAGATCACGCGCAAACTGTATCACCAGACCACGGCGGCCGCGGTGCTGACGACGGCGGTGAACGAAATTGGTGGGCACTGGGACGTATCGCGCTGTGTGGCTTTGATGCGTACGCCGGGTTCGCCGCCGACGGCGGTGCAGGAGTTCTGCGGCAAGGGAGTGAAGGAGGGCAGTTCGGCGGCCATCAAGGAAGTGATGTGCGCGCTGCAGGATTTGTTGCTGTCAACTTCGTCGGCGGGGGGTACGCCCTCGGGTGAGCCCATTCTTATTGCGGACGCGCAGAAAGGCGCTGAGTTGCAGGCGGTGCGTAAGGCGTTGGTGGAACTGGGGACGACGGCGGTGCTGGCGCTGCCGCTGAGCAATGGCGAGGATTCGGTGGGAGTGCTGGCTTTGCTGCACAACAAGCCGCGAGCCTGGCCCCAGACGGATGCGGTGGTGCTGAAGACGCTAGCCGACCAGATGGTGATTGCGCTGAATAACGCCGGGTTGCGGCGGCTGGTGAAGAATTTGTCAGTAACGGAGGAGGAGTCGGGACTGCTTAAGAGGAGTTCCTATCTTGATTTGCTGCTGGCGGAGAGCAAGCGGGCGGCGCAGAATGCGTCTCCGCTCTCAGTGCTGCTGTTGCAGTTCGGGCGGAGCGCGGCGCTGATCAAGGAGTATGGCGAGGCCGCGGTAGAAAGCGCGATGGGAAAGATTGGACAACAGTTTGCGGCCAACATCCGGACGAACGACCTGGCGTTCCGCTACGACGCGACGACCATCGCAATCATTCTCGGGGACACTGCGGAGAAAGAAGCAATGATGGCGATCGAGAAACTGCGCAAGGTGATTGCGGAGGTGCGCCTCACTGACAAGGCTGGGTCGGGGAACGGGCATGCCTTGGAATTTTCCGCGGGGCTGGCGGAGGCGGTGGTGCGGGAGAGCTACGATCCGGTGGACATTGTGACGGAAGTGATTAACCGCGCGGAATTCGCGCTGGCTGCTTCGACGGTGCAGGGGCCGGGGAAGATTGTGGCGCTGGGAGCGGCGCTGGTGGCGGGGGCAGTGGCGTAGACCAAAATCCACCACGGAGACACGGAGTCACGGAGAAAACTGTTAGCGCTTTCCTTGCTCCTAACGGGTACAACTGCGCTTCCTTACTAAGACGATCGTCGATTCACGTCTAGTCTGGAACTCGGATGCTTCCATCTTCTGCTATTGGGAAGTGTGGATTCCAGGCTACCTCCCATAGAAAACCGTCTGGGTCGGAGAAGTAGCCGGAATAGCCTCCCCAGAAGGCTTCCTGGGCTGGCTTTAGAATCGTTGCTCCTGCGGCTTTAGCTTCTTTCAGCACTGAATCCACTTCATTACGATTGCGGGTGTTGTAGGCTAGCGTTATCCCGCTGAAGCCTTGGCCCTCGGGAGCGATGGTTGCATCTTTTGCTAGTTCGTCGCGCGGGTAGAGGGCTAGGGCCATGCCTCCTGTCTGGAAGAATGTGATGCCTTCTGTGTTGGCCATGGAAGGGCGCCATCCCAGGCGCTGGTAGAATTCGCGGCTGCGGTTTAGATCTGACACTCCCAGGGTGATTAGGCTTACGCGCTGTTCCATGGGATTCCTCCTCTACAGAACAAATCCTGTCTGTTCGCCAACCCGATCCAGCTTACAATGGGGCGCAGAGAGTTAGGTGTGATGAATCGTTCGCGGAAAATACTGATCGGCGTGGTTCTTGCACTCACTATCTTATTGAGCGGACTCCTGGTCAACTCGTACAACCGCGAGCCTTTGGGATACGTGGCAGTGTACGACGTGGTTGCCATGTGGATGTTGGCTCTGCTTGCGCTCATGGTGGGAATGGTCTTGCTAATCTTTCGCCGGACGAGATTCTCTGGGTGGGTGGTTGCGTTCGCTGCGTTTCTCGTCCCCGTTGTTTTTTTCGGTGGAGTTAAAGCGTCCGAAGCCGCTGGCCTTAACCGCTGGCTGAATGCTCCTTTGGTGCATTTTGGACCCGACGTTCCCTCCGGTCTGGTTGTCTATTACAAGACTGGCATTTCCGAAGCGGAAATATCGAACTTTCAAGAGGCGCAGCTTTACCAGGCCAGACCGGACAGCAGCGGGAAAGAATTCAGGCCGGGCATAACTTCGTTCCTTGCTCTTCTCCCCGAACAAGCTCACGGACACTACGCCTTTGCCCTTGACTTAGATTCCGAGATGAGACCGGAGCAGCGCGCGTCGCTAATCTCTTCGCTTTCCAGTTCGCCGCTTGTCTTCAAAGTGTATAGCGACGTGGCCCCGAACTCAATTCCGGATCCTGCTCCAGCCACAGGATCAGTCGCAGCAAAGTCTCCAAAGTAGGCAAAGCTGGATAGCCGCTGCTACACTAACCAGTTTGATAATCACTTTTGATCCGCTCTGAGCGCTGGGTCTGCCAGGAAAATCATGTTGAAGCCGGGTGATATTGCGATTGTTAGTGGGGCGCGCACGCCGTTTGGGCGCTATTGCGGAAAGTTGAAAGACTTCACGGCGCAGGAGTTGGGCGCGGTTGCGGCCAAGGGGGCGATCGAGCGGGCGGGGATCGATGCCAAGGAATTCGATCACGTCGTGTTTGGCAACGCCCAGCAGACTTCGGGCGATGCGCTGTATGGGGCGCGGCACGTGGGGTTGCGGGCGGGACTGCCGATTGAGACTCCGGCGCTGACGGTGAACCGGCTGTGCGGGTCGGGGATGCAGTCGATTGTGAACGCGGCGCAGATGATTCAGTTGGACGAAGCGAAGATGGTGCTGGCGGGCGGGATGGAGGCGATGTCGCAGGCTCCGTTTGTGATTCGCGGGCGCGACGGATTTACTTTGGCGCCGGGCGGCAAGCTGGAAGATTCGCTGATGGTGGCGCTGCTCGACAGCTATTGCGGGCTGTACATGGCGAATACGGCGGAGCTGTATGGCGAGCAGCAGGGGATTACGCGGCAGGCGCAGGACGAGTTTGCGCTGCGCTCGCAGCAGAAGGCCGATGCGGCTTACAAAGAAGGACGCATTCAGGAAGAGTTGGTTCCGGTGGCGCTGCGGAATGCGAAGGGCGAGGCTACGGGCGAATCGCTGACAGAAGATGATCACCGGCGTCCGCAGACGACGATGGAGGGTCTCGCCAAGTTGAAGGCTGCGTTTGGGAAGAATGGGACGGTGACGGCCGGGAATGCTAGCGGCATTGTGGATGGGGCCGCAGCTGTGGTGTTGATGTCGCTGGAGGAGGCGCGCAAGCGGAGTATCGAGCCGCTGGGGCGGATTGTGAGCTGGGGGATTGCTGGAGTTGAGCCGAAGATGATGGGGCGCGGTCCGGTACCGGCGACGAAGGCGGCGCTGCATAAGGCTGGGCTTTCTTTGGACTACATTGATCTGATTGAAGTGAATGAGGCGTTTGCGGCGCAGTATCTCGCTGTCGAAAAAGAACTGGGTCTTGATCGCGAGAAGGTGAATGTGAATGGCGGGGCGATTGCGTTGGGGCATCCGCTGGGGGCGACCGGGACGCGGTTGGTGATTACTTTGCTTTATGAGTTGCGGCGGCGCAAGAAGAAGTATGGGCTGGCAACGGCTTGCATCGGCGGCGGGCAGGGGATTGCGATGATTGTGGAGAGTCTGAGCTGAGTTCACCACGGAGGCACGGAGACACGGAGAGAACCTTTAGAAGTTCATGAGGCGATCATGGCGGCTAGCGGAAGCATCGTTCAAAGCGTCGTTAGCGGTGCTGCTCTAATCGGATTCTACGGTCTTGTTTTTTGGCGTATCGTCAAGCAAAACGCGGGAAACCGGGTCATCGAGTCAGGTGTTCTTGCTCTCGCCGTTGCTTTTGTCATGATTGCAGCGATGAAGATACCGAACCTGCCTGATTGGGTCGCGCCGGGTTTAGGCATTTTATTTCTGCTTCTTGGATTTCTGATGATGTTTTTCTTGATGCAACAGGGATACAACGCTATTAGACGCAGAAAACGAAATTCATAGGGCACGGAATTCATATGGAAATCAAAAAAGTTGGTGTTCTCGGTTGCGGACTGATGGGTTCCGGCATTGCGCAGGTTTGCGCTACGGCTGGATTTGATGTGACTGTGCTCGAAGTCGAGCAGAGGTTTCTCGACAAGGGCTTCGCCGGGATTGAGAAATCTTTGGCGAAGTTTGCCGAGCGTCCCGTCGAGAAGGGCGGGATCACGGCGCAGCAGAAGGATGCGATCCGGGCGCGGCTTAAGGGGACGACCAACAAGGCGGACCTGGCTGATTGCGACATTGTGATTGAGGCCATCATCGAGAATGTGGAAGAGAAGAAGAAGATGTATGCGTCGCTCGATACCGTAGTGAAAAAAGACGCGATCTTCGCTTCGAATACTTCTTCGATTTCCGTGACTGAGCTTTTGACTTCGGTGAAGCGGCCGGAGCGGTTTATCGGGCTGCACTTTTTCAATCCAGTGCCGCTGATGAAGCTGGTCGAGGTGGTGCGGACGATCGCCACGGCCGACGATGTTTACCAGACCGCTTACGAGTTCGGAAAAAAGCTGGGCAAGGTTCCGGTGCGTACGTCGGACAAGACGGGATTCATCGTAAACCGGCTGCTGGTGCCTTATTTGCTCGATGCCATCCGCGCCTATGAAGAGGGCGTTGGATCGATTGAAGATATTGATAACGCTATGAAGCTGGGCTGCGGTTATCCGATGGGGCCGTTTACGCTGCTGGATTTTGTGGGGCTAGAGACGACTTATTACATCACGCAGGTGATGTTCGAAGAGTTCAAGGAGCGGCGGTTTGCATCGCCTCCGCTACTGAAGCGGCTGGTGATGGCGGGGTGGTACGGGCGGAAGACCGGCAAGGGGTTCTACGATTATTCGGACCCGAATAATCCGAAGGCGAATAAACTGTAAGATCGACCATCGTAGATTGATCCGCATGGAGAAGCGCAGGAAAACCGATCAGATGCCCGGAGAAGGCGACGGGCAGGACGTCGAGATATATCGCCGGGCATGGCACAGCTATGTGGTGCGCCGGAATCTGCTGGTGGCGCTATTCGTGAGCTTTGTGTTTCTAGGTCTGTTGATTGGGAAGCTGAAGTTGGGGGAGCCCACGGACTTCGCGATTCTTTTGGTCTGGGTGGGAGTGTACCTGGCGGGTGGGTGGTGGCTGACGGAGTGGAAGTGTCCGCGATGCGGGAAGGTGTTTGGGCATCGGTTGTGGACGCAGCGCTGCATCAGCTGCGATTTGAGCAAGGATGAAGTGGCGGCGGCGGCGCGGGGGAAGTAAAATTCTTGCCACGGATTTGCACGGATTCACGCGGATTGAAAGACGAATCCACCACGGAGACACAGAGGCACAGAGAAAAACTTCCAGGATTTATGGCGATCTGCGCTGAAGGTGGGGAGGTCTGGATTTATGAACTTCGAAAACATTCTTCTGGAAAAGAAAAACTCGATTGCTTACGTAACCGTGAACCGACCGAAGGTTTTGAACGCGCTGAACATGGCGACCATGGAAGAGCTCCGGGCGGCGTTTCACGACGTCAAGAATGATGCCGGCGTTCGGGTCGTCATCTTCACCGGCGCGGGCGAGAAGGCGTTCATTGCGGGGGCGGATATTGCTGAGCTGGCCAGGCACGATGCGGTTTCCGGCAAGGAGTACACGCATCGCGGGCAGAGCGTTCTGAATTTGATTGAGAATCTGGGCAAGCCGGTGATTGCGTGCATCAATGGATTTGCGCTGGGCGGCGGGTGCGAGATTGCGATGGCTTGCACCATGCGGCTGGCTAGTGAAAACGCGAAGCTGGGGCAGCCCGAGGTGAAGCTGGGGATTATCCCGGGATATGGCGGAACGCAGCGGCTGCCGCGGCTGGTGGGCAAAGGCATTGCGATGCAGATGGTGCTCACGGGCGAGATGATTACGGCGCAGGAAGCGCATCGGATTGGGCTGGTGAATGAAGTCACGGTGGCGGCGGAGTTGATTCCGCGAGCGGAGGTGATTGCGGCGAAGATCGTCGCGAATGCTCCGCTGGCGGTGCAGTATGCGATGGAGGCCGTGAACAAAGGTTTGGAGATGACTTTGAGCGAGGGGTTGTATCTGGAGGCGGTGCTGTTTGCTGTCTCCTGCGCGACTGAGGATAAGAAGGAGGGGACTGCGGGGTTTTTGGAGAAGCGGGCTGCAGGGTTTAAGGGGAAGTAAAGTCAAAGTCTTCACCACAGAGGACACAGAGGAACACAGGGTAACCCTACCACGGAGGCGCTGAGTCACGGAGAAGAAGGATAAGAAGAACTTCGTTGTGGATCGTCTTCCTGAGCCTGATCTCCCGGTGCTCGAAGGTGCTCTTGGTGCTGTGGGGATGCGCTTTGCGATTGTCGTTTCCCGATTCAATTCATTTATTACCGAGAGGCTGCTGCTTAGCGCAGTCGATGGTCTCGTGCGTTCCGGCGCCGCGAAAAAAGATATCGATCTGGTGCGGGTGCCGGGGGCGTTTGAGATTCCGCTGGGGGCGCGGAAGTTGGCGGAGACTGGGAAGTACGATGCAGTCATTTGTCTCGGGTGCTTGCTGCGCGGCGACACGGCGCACTATGACGTGATTGTGAATGAAGTGACGCGCGGGATTGGGCAGTCGGCGCAGGAGACTGGAGTGCCGCACGCTTTTGGAGTGCTTACTTGCGAGACTTTGGAGCAGGCCATTGACCGGGCTGGGCTGAAGATGGGGAACAAGGGATTTGAGGCGGCGCTGGCGGCGGTGGAGATGGCGTCGTTGAAGCGGGCTATCGGGCCTCGGGCTTCGGGCTTCGGCGGTCAGCGGTCGGGTCGCGACCATCAGTTATCCGCTGTCGGCAGAAAGCAGATTCCTCGCTTCGCTCGGAATGACAAAATGAATGCTCGGAATGACAAATCTAAGAAGAAGACGAGGCGCAAGTAGTCCATCCTTACAGTAGACTGGCAACTGGCCACTGATCACTGGCCACTGCTTCTATGGGTACACGGCGAAAATCTCGGGAATTGGTGCTGCAGATGCTGTTTCAGGCAGACATGGGCAAGCAGACGGTGGAGCATGTGCAGAGTACGTTTTGGGCGGAGCATGGCGGGACCAGCGCGGAGGTGCGCGGGTTTGCGGAAGATCTGTTCCGGGTGGCGACGGACCGGCTCACGGAGATCGACAAGCTGATTGAAGGTCACGCGGAACACTGGCGGATGGAGCGCATGGCGGCGGTAGATCGCAACCTGTTGCGGGCGGGAGTGGCGGAGTTTCTGGCCTATCCGGATACGCCGCGGGCGGTGGTGATCAACGAGTCGCTGGAGATTGCGCGGAAATTTTCTAGCCTGGAATCGGTGCAGTTCGTGAATGGGGTGCTCGACAGTGTGGCGAAAGAGCTGGGGAAGACGGCGTAAGAGAAATTTGTAATTTTGTAATCGGGTAATTTTGTAATTTGAACTCCTTCAATTTCTGCCCACCTGCGCGATTGGCCAATCGCCAATCCTTACTAGCCTGAGGGAGGCTCCCAGAAAAAAAGTGCGGCCGCAGGGGCTGAAGCCCGCCTCGGTTGGATACTTTACGCGGCGCTGAAGCGCCGCTCTTCCACGTTACTGCCTGCATCTCCGCAGCTTCTTACTGCTGGCCGCTGATCGCACAGATATGAGCACCCTAGGGTTGCACGGCGACTATGTTCAGTGCGCAGGTGAATGAGGAGTAGCAGAAGCTACTGGAAGAGTCAGGGAGTTCGGTAAAGGGGATTTCCATGACGTCCTTAGCGAGAGTTGTGTTCAGTTCGTGCAACACGTTGTCGGTACCGGCGACGTAGAGCAGCGTGCCATCGGCGGTCAGGTCGGCGGCGAGGGGCGCGGCGCCGCCGGTGAGTGGAATGGCGGCGGTTACCGATTGGGTGTCGAAGCTGTAGATCAGGACACCGACGTCGGTGGTGACGATGTAGACCTGAGTGGCGTCAGGCGAGAGGAAGAAGTTGATGGGGTGGAAAGTGCCCTGGCCGATATCGATGTGAATTGGTTCGAAGGGCGTGTTCTGTGGGGCTGGGGTGTGGGCGATGGTGACGGGCTGATGACAAAGCGAGGTGAAAGGCGGCTGAGAGGCATTGGTGGCGATAATGTCGATGCCGGTGTTGTCGATGCCGAAGAAAAAGTCGAGGCCTGCCGTTTGCAGAATCTGCGGGACGGCAGCGTTGCCCATAGGGACGTTGCCCGAGGGGAACATTTTTAGGAACAGGGGCGGACCGGGCAGCGTCCCGGCCGAGAGGGGCGGGCTTAGAAGCGAATTGTCGCAGGTGTTGTAGATGGCAAGAGTGCCGGGAACACTTCCTCCCGAGAGCAGGGCGAACGAGCCGGTGGAAGAGAATGCGACGGCGTTGGCGGGCGGGGACAAAGGAATTGCCTGAAGCGCCTGCAGGTTCGAGTAGATATATAGCGTGTTGCCACCGTCGCCGAGGATGAAGGCTTCGAGGCCATCGGGTGAAAAGGCCGCGGCGATCGCGCTGTTGATGTTCTCAGGGATTGAGGACGCCCCGGAACCGGTATTGACGACGTATACCTGATTGGGAGTGGAGACGGTATCGGAGAAGATGGCCTGGGTGCCAGTGGGAGAGACGGCGAGGATCCTGCCGGTGACGAGGCCGAGGGTGGTGGCAGCAGCGGGCAGAGGTGTGAAGGGGCTGGTGGAAGAGGAGCCGATGCTAGAAGTAGTGATGAGGAAAGCGCCGTACTGGCTGCCCATGTAGGCCTTGTCTCCGGCTGGGTCAAACATCAGGGAATTGGGCGGAGTGGGCAGAGAGGTGGGGCTGGCCGCGAGATTCTTGGAAGTGGAAATGTCATAAAGAGCGACGCCGCAGATGGCATTGCTGGAGCAATCCTGGCTGGTAGCCAGAACGCTGGACGCGACGGGAGTGCCGTTCACTAATCCGGAGATGGCGGTGACGGGATAGACGGGCTGAGGGATGTAGGGCGCGGAAAGTCCCAAGGGGTTCAGCGGGAAACCGATGTTGCAAAACGGTGGTGTGCAGGAGGCGGTGACGGCCGCGGCTCCAGGCTGTTTCAGGGTGAGGGCACAGGTCGGGCCGGGGGCGCATCCTGCGGTGGCGCTGCCGGCGGCAACGACGGCGGGCTCGGAGGAAGTCCAAGTTAAGGGGGCCTTGGGCACGATACAGCCTTGGACGTCGACGGCGGTGGCGGTGACGATTTCCGACCCTCCTTTCGCATTTGCGACAAAATTTGTCTGGCCGGTGTATTCGCCGCTGGAGCTGACGTTCAGCGCGATGCATTGCACCGGGCAGGTTTCGAAATAATAAGGCTGGCCGGAGACTCCCGCGGCGGAAGCGATGATTTGGGTCTGCCCCGGGATGGTGGGCGATGCGGTCGCCTGGTTGGTGGGCACGTTGAGGGTGTTGGAGGTCACGATGGGAATGACCTTGACGACAGTGCTATTGGCTTCCGACCAAGTAAAGGGCCCGATCAATGCGGTGATGTCGTTTCCGTAGTTGTCGAAGGCAGTGGCTTGCAAGGTCTGGATCTGGTTCTGCGAGAGACAAAAATTGGTGGGCGTGAAGGTTTTGTGGCAAGCGGCGGGAAGAGCGATCTGCGTGGGGCAGGCCGGTGGGGGAGCATTCACGGGCGTGACTACGCTGACTTGAATGCTGGCGACGGGTGGATGGACGAAGACGTAGGTAGGCGGGCTGGTCTGTCCAAGGGCGGAGGCGATGACCTGAACTACGCCGGAGGCTCCAGGAGTGCAGACACTGAAATAGGGGGCGTTCCAAGTACCGGCACAGGCGAACCCGTTGGGAGAGACGGAGAGGATTCCGGGCGAGCTAGTGGGAGCTAAGGAGTAGGTGAACGTAGCATTGATGCTTGTGTTTGCACCGTTCACGGCGCTGGCGATGAACAACAGAGTGGCGCCCATTTGCAGAGAGGTGCTGACGGAGGGACTCAGGGTGATTCTGGCGGGAAAGGGCGAGGCGCCGGGAGGTTTGTGGCCGCCGCAACCCGGTAAGAACAACAAAGATAGTGAGATTGTGATGACGACCGCGGCCGACTGACTGCAACGCAACCTTCCCATGCACCCTCTCGTCGCCGCGCGGTATGAAGCGCATGCGAGCCATTCGTCAGGAATTAGAACGGAAAACTTGTATAGTAGAGGCTGGAGCCGGATTCAGCAAGCGGACGGCGGAAGCCCCTTCATAACCGGTGAAGATGACGAACCGATGAGCCTCGTCGGTTCGGGTAGGCAGTGGGATGCAAAAACATGGGTTGACGATGTTTCGGCTGAGTTGCTATAGTAGTTTGGTTCCGCGAGTTAATCCAAGCTTGCTGTATGCCGCCAGGTTCTACGGAGTATCGTGTGGACTTGGGGCCAGGCTTTTGAGAAATGCGTTTCCGGACTGAGTGTGAGTCGGGAGACATTCCTCGCTGAAATATTCCTGCGCTGCCTTTCGCCCTCGGGCTGCTGGCGCACCTAAAGATTAGGCGCGAGAGTGGTCTGCGGAAGGATATGCAGGATAGAGCTGGCGATACGGAGTACCCCCGGAGTTTTGGCCGGGTGCCACCGTCGACAGCGCAAATCTAGATCGGGAACCCAGAATCCCTCTCCGCGATGCGGTGTGCGGCGAGAAGCATGGCGGTCAAATTAGGCCTGCCAGCCCGGATCGCGTGGCTAAGGACCGGGAAAGCGGATGGTGCTGTGCGCTGCCCGCCCGCAAGGGCAGGTTTTGGTGTGCGGCAAGGAGCGGCAGAGAGTGCCTACTTTTAATCAGTTAGTGCGTGATGGCCGCAAGCGGCCACGGTATAAGACGGCGAGTCCGGCGCTGCAGGGATGTCCGCAGAAGCGCGGGGTCTGCACGCGCGTGTACACGCAGACACCGAAGAAGCCGAACTCGGCGTTGCGGAAAGTGGCGCGAGTGCGCCTGACCAATGGGATTGAAGTGACGACCTACATCCCCGGGGTTGGGCACAATCTGCAGGAGCACTCGATTGTGCTGATCCGCGGGGGCCGCGTGAAGGACCTGCCGGGCGTGCGCTATCACGTGATTCGCGGCACGCTGGATGCAGTGGGCGTGGCCGGACGTCAGCAAGGAAGATCGAAGTACGGCGCCAAGCGCGCGAAAAAGGGCGGAGATAAGAAATAGTTGGTAGTCAGAAGTTCTAGCTAAAAGCTAAGAGCTAGGAGCTAAAAGCTTAATGCCTCGCAAAGGACATACAGTAAAGCGGACCGTGCCAGCCGATGCCGTTTATGGCTCGAATCTGGTGACGAAGTTCATCAACTCGATGATGTGGCAGGGCAAGCGCAGCACCGCCGAAGGCATTTTTTACGAGGCCCTGACCAAGGTGCAGGAAAAAGGCGGCGGCGACGATGCGTTGAAGCTGTTCACGAAAGCGGTGGAGAATGCGAAGCCGCTGCTGGAAGTGAAGACTCGCCGCGTGGGTGGCGCCAACTATCAAGTGCCGGTGGAAGTGAATGCCGACCGGCGGACTTCGCTGGCGATTCGCTGGCTGCTGACTTACGCGCGTGGACGCGCGGAGCGGGGCATGGTCGACAAGTTGAGCAACGAACTGCTGGATGCTGCCAACGGTAAGGGCGCAGCCATCAAGAAGAAAGAAGATGTGCACCGCATGGCGGAAGCGAATAAGGCTTTCGCGCATTACCGGTGGTAAAGAAGCATTGAGTAATTTGGTAATCGGGTAATTTTGTAGGTTTGAAACCCGGCGAGTTTTTGATTTTCAATTACCAAATTTCTCAATTACAAAATTGCCAAATTTTTGTCGGAGCCCAGAAAGAGTTAATTGTCGTGCCCAGAACAGTCCCATTAGAACGCTGCAGGAACATCGGCATCATGGCCCACATCGATGCCGGAAAGACCACTACGACGGAGCGCATCCTGTTTTATACGGGGAAGACGCACCGCATCGGAGAGGTGCACGAAGGCACTGCGACTATGGACTGGATGGAGCAGGAGCAGGAGCGGGGAATTACGATTACTTCCGCGGCCACGACCTGCACCTGGCGCGATATTCGCATCAACATTATCGATACCCCCGGCCACGTGGACTTCACGGCGGAAGTGGAGCGGTCGCTGCGCGTGCTGGACGGCGCGGTCGCGGTGTTTGATGCGGTGCACGGCGTGCAACCGCAGTCGGAAAAAGTCTGGCGTCAGGCCGATAAGTACGGTGTGCCGCGCATTTGCTTCATCAATAAGATCGACAAGATGGGTGCGGATTTCGAGCACGCGGTTGATACCATCCGCAAGCGCTTGAGCGCGAAACCTGTTGCCATCCAGATCCCGATCGGCCAGGAAGATAAGTTCAAGGGCGTCATTGATCTGATCAACATGAAGGCGATCGTGTGGCAGGACGACACGATGGGCGCCGAATATCTTACCGAGGAAATTCCCGCCGATCTGAAAAAGAAAGCGGAAGCGTTCCACGCGCAGCTGGTCGAGAGCATTGCCGAGAACGACGACGAAATCCTGCACATGTTTTTGGAAGGCGAAGAGATTAGCGCGGACGCGCTGCGCGCGTCGCTGCGCAAGTCGACGATTGCGCTGAAGGTGTTTCCGGTGGTGGTGGGGACGGCGTTCAAGAACAAAGGTGTGCAGCCACTGCTGGATGCGGTGGTGGACTATCTGCCGTCGCCTCTCGATGTGCCGGAGACACATGGGCTGAATCCCGACAACGGGGAGAGGATTTTCCGTCACGCGGACGACAAAGAACCGTTTTCGGCGCTGGCGTTCAAGATTATGGCCGATCCGTTTGTCGGCCAGTTGACGTTTATTCGCGTGTATTCCGGCCAGCTGAAGACCGGAGACTCGGTGCTGAACACGGGGCGGCGCAGAACGGAGCGCATTGGGCGGCTGTTGAAAATGCACGCCAACAAGCGGGAAGAAATCAGCGAAATTCTGGCGGGCGATATTTGCGCTGCGGTGGGACTGAAGGGCGTGAGTACGGGCGACACGATTTGCAGCGAAGAGCATCCCATTGCGCTCGAAAACATTACGTTTGCGGTTCCCGTGATTTCGGTTGCGGTGGAGCCTAAGACGAAAGCCGATCAGGAAAAAATGGGGATGGCGCTGGGACGCCTGGCGCAGGAAGATCCTACATTCAAAGTTCACACCGATCCCGACAGCGGACAGACCATCATCAGCGGCATGGGCGAGTTGCACCTCGAAATCATCGTCGACCGCATGATGCGCGAGTACAAAGTTGAGGCCAACGTCGGCAAGCCGCAGGTGGCGTATCGCGAGACCATTCGCCGGCATTCCGAGGCGGAAGGCAAGTATATTCGCCAGACTGGCGGACGCGGTCAGTACGGGCACGCGAAGATCCGACTGGATCCACAACCACCGGGCGTGGGCTATGAATTTGTTAACGACATTGTGGGCGGTTCGGTGCCGAAGGAATTCATCAAGCCGATCGATCAGGGAATTCAGGAAGCGCTGGAAGGCGGAATTCTCGCGGGCTATCCCATGGTCGATGTGAAGGCGACGCTGTATGACGGCAGCTATCACGACGTGGACTCGAATGAAATGGCGTTCAAGATTGCCGGGTCGATGGCGTTCAAGGAAGCTGCGCGCAAGGCTTCGCCGGTGCTGTTGGAGCCGGTGATGGCGGTGGAAGTGGTTACGCCGGAAGATTACGCCGGCGTGATCATGGGCGACCTGAGTTCGCGGCGTGGACGGATTGAAGGCATGGAGCACCGCGCCGGGTCGCAGGTGATTAAGGCTATCGTTCCGTTGGCGGAGATGTTCGGTTACGCGACTCACATGCGTTCGTCGACGCAGGGGCGGGCCGAGTACTCGATGCACTTTGCGCGTTATGAGGAGGCTCCGCGGTCCGTTGCGGAGGAAATCATCGCCAAGGTGCAGGGGACGACGAAGTGACTGCCAGCGCGGCGGTTCGTCGTCGACCGCAGGTTTTGGGTTCCAGAAGGTAAGCGGGTTGAGTTTGGAATTGTTTTCGGGCCGGATGGAATTTGGGCACGGTTTTTGCGGCAGGCTAAAGGTTACATCGCTACAGAAGTGAATTGCGAGTCGGTGAGCGATGGACGCTACCGGGTTCTGGATTTCTGGAGCGGGCATCGCGGGTTCGAGATTTTCCGCGAAAGTTTTTCGGAGGATTTTGCCGAGTTCGACCGGCGGACTGCCGAGGAACTGGTGGAGAAACAGGAATTCGTTGGCGCGTATTACGAAGCCGACGGTGATGATTTGGTTTCGGCGTAACGGGAAGCCGAGGAGATAGAGAAATGGCGAAAGAGAAATTTGATCGGAATAAGCCGCACTGCAACGTAGGGACGATTGGTCACATCGATCACGGCAAGACCACGCTGACGGCGGCTATCACGAAGGTGTTGCAGAAGCATAATCCGAAGATTGTGTTCCGGTCGTTTGACAGCATTGATAACGCGCCGGAAGAGAAGGCGCGCGGCATCAC
>Ga0302320_10010597_pt1 | contig 19623 bp, 19 predicted proteins | sample Bog_T0_3_FD_202130 | JGI IMG/M metagenome (GOLD analysis project Ga0302320, IMG submission 202130) | Peat permafrost microbial communities from Stordalen Mire near Abisko, Sweden - Bog_T0_3 | ecosystem: Environmental > Terrestrial > Soil > Wetlands > Peat | place: Sweden: Abisko, Stordalen Mire... | reverse complement strand
GCCCAGATACTGGGCGGTGACCGGATAGGAGCCTGGCGGAACCGCGCTGCTGGACGCGGAAAAGGCGGCCACGCCGCTGGCGTTCAGGGGTGCCGACGCAACCACCGCGTTATGATAATAAAACGCCACGGTACCGGTGGGCACGCCCAGGGCCCCGCTCGCAGAGCGCGTGACCTGCGCCGAGAATGTGGCAATTCCGGGCTGTGTCACCGGAGTGGGTGTCACGGTCAGGGCCGTGGCGGTCGGCGCGAGGCCCAGCGGAATGTTCAAGGTGGCGGCCGTTGATACCGCGTAGGCCGAGTTGCCATTGTAGATGGCCGTCACGGTATAGGTGCGGGCGGGCAGTCCGGCAGTCGGTGAGCTCAGGCTCGCGACGCCGCTGCCGTTCAAGGCGGCCGTGGCCAGTTTGGCCGCACCATAGTAAAAACTGACGGTGCCGGTGGGAGTCGTTCCCGCGCCCTTGACGGTCGCCGCGACGCTGACCCTCTGGCCGATCGAAATCGGGTTGGGCGTCGCCGTCAGCGTCGTCGTGGCGGTCGCGCCGGTTCCGGCGACGGTCAGGGTTGCAAAGCCGCTTACCTGTCCGCCACAGGTCAGCGCATAGACATAGGTCCCATCGGCCGTGGGCGTGATCGTGGCGGAGCCGCTCCACGCGTGGGTGGTGGAACTGTAGGTGCCGGTCTGCTTGCCCGACCAGTTTCCGCCGCCGGCCCCGCCGCCAAAGGCGTAGCACTGCTGGCTGGTGGTGCTGATCGCCTGGCTCACGGTGTAGGACAGAGTCACCGGTGTGTTCGCAAGCGCGGTGCTGGGGCTCAGCGTCAGCACGACCGGAGCCGCGAGGCCCTCCGAGAGGGTAAACGCTATGCCACAGTTGTCGCCGCCGCACAGGCTCGAGTTCGCTCCGGTGCCCCCGTGGCCAGCCGTCGTATAGAACTTGCCATTGCTGCCCTGGATCACCGTTGAGCCGGGCAGCACGCCGTCGAGCGTATTGGAGTCGGTCGAGCTGTAGAGCGCGGTCAGCACTCCGGCGGGAGTAACCCTGAACACCGTGCCGCAGCCGAACCCGGCGCAACCCGCAGGATCGCTGCCCGCGAACGTGGAGCCATAGAAATTGCCATCGCTGGCCGCAAACAGCGGTGCATACGGAGTTCCGCCGCCCGCGCAGTTGGTGTCGCTGCAGAAGGTCCAGACGAGCTGGAAGCCGTTCGCAGCAGATGCCTTGAACACCACGCCTTCGCCGTACGCGCCGCCTTCCGCTGCGGTACCCCAGTAGTTGCCGCTGGCGTCCTCCACCAGCGGGCCGTTGGGTGCGGCGATTGCGTTGGTCGTCGGGAAGGTGGCGATCGTCGTCACGCTGCCTCCCGGCACATACCTGAAGACCGTTCCGCCGGTCAGGCCGTAGTAGTTGCCGTCACTGCCCTGCACCAGGCCGCCGCTGGGAAAACCACCGTCCGTGGTCCCCTGAAAGGTGTAGACGACACTGAAGGCTCCCGCCGGCGTGATCCGGAACAGGGTGCCGCAGCCATTGGACAGACCCAGATAAGGATTGAAGCATAGCGACACATCGCCGCCCTGGTTGGTCTCCCCGTAGAAGTTGCCATCGCTGCCCTGGACCAGCGTGCCGACCGGATAGCTGCCATCGGTGCTGTTCTGGAAGCTGTACAGCGTGGTCAATGTGCCTGCCGGACTGATCTTGAACACCGAACCGTAGCCGTCCATACCGCCGGTTTCGTTTGCCCCATAGAAATAGCCATCGCTGCCAATGGTCAGCGCGACCGGAGTGACGGCTCCGCTGGGCGCCGTGTAAAAGGCCGTCAGCGCACCCGCCGGAGTCAATTTGAATACGGCACCGGTGCCGTTGGCGCCGCCGACGATATCCTCGCCGTAGAAGTTGCCGTCCGGAGCCTGCACGAGGTTGCCTTCAGGCAGCGCCCCGGCGGCGGTGCCGTCAAAATCGGCGATGATGGAAAACTGCGCCAGCGCCGCCGGTGATGTGCAGGCGAGCAGGACGGCAACCTGAAATAGAGTGGAAAGGCGCAGGATCTTCATATCGATGGGTTTGCCTTTGCGTGCCGCGCGCGACAAAAAGCGGCTGTCGGGACGGGGAGCTTCTCACAGGTCGGGTCGGCAGTCGAATTGCCCGCCGGCTGCAGCCGTGTTCCACAGCGCACCGACGAGGGTGCGGGGGGCATGCGATGGTCCGGACAGAAGCCGCCGAGATCCACAATGAACCGCCGTCACCCATCGGCAATCCTGCTGTTGCTGCCGATTGCCGCCTGCAGCCTCCACAGCGCGCGTCTGACGGGTGCGCCCGCCCCCGGGTCAGCGGACCGCGCACAGGTCATCTACATCGTCCGGCGACACTGGCATGTGGACGTCGAGATACCCACCGGCGAGCTGGCGCCGCCGCTCGACTCCCTGCGGAGCCGTTTCACGCAGGCGCGGTATCTGAGTTTTGGCTTCGGCGACCGGCGCTACCTGATCGCAGGGAACAGGAACTTCCCGGGCATCCTCGCCGCGTTGTATCCCGGCGGAGCGTTGATCCTCATTGATGGCAGCGATATCCCGCCGCGGGAGAGGTTCGGCAGCGAACAGGTGGTGAGTGTCGCGGTCAGCGATGGACAGTTACGCGCAGCGCAGGCGTTCGTACAGGGATCGCTGTCGAATGCAGCGGGACTCCCTGTGCCCTTCAGGACAGGCCCTCACGGTGACGGTCTGTATTTCCTCGCCACACCGTCCTACTCGGCGCTGTACACCTGCAACACCTGGGTCGCACATGTTCTCGCCGCCGCAGGGCTGCCCGTCAGACCTCGCGGAGTGATCTTCGCCGACCAGCTGTGGGCGCAGGTCCGGCGTCTGCCTCACTCCGCAGAACCGCTCAGCGGCACGGCGGATTGGAGCCGTCAGAACACAGGACCACCGTTGTCGAATTCGGCGGAACGATGACGGTCGTGGTCTTGGGCGGCGGAGGATTGCTGCTGCTGATGCAGCCAGCGAGCAGCGATGACGCAACAATCAGAAGTAGGAACGGTTTCATGGGAACGGCCTCGATGAATGGCATTCAACTCCGGTGAATTACACCGGATGCAGGGTTCCGCGACTGTGCGATTGCGCACTGACGCCAGACATGCGCATCGGCGAAAGTCCTGCCGGATGCGGCGTATACGCGGTAAGGATCCGTGCGATGAATCGTCCCCTTGCGGGTATCGGCGCGGCCTGCTGCACTGTGCGGCGCTGTTGTGGGTCGCCTCCATGAGCTGGGGCGAGGCGGCGGCGCAGACCTCGCTGCCGGACACCCTGCAGGACTCCCGTGGACTCTTCAGTGCCGGCCTGTATTACGGCGAGGTATACAAGAAAACCTACCTCTCCGCGCTGTATGCGCCTGATGCGATAGAACTCGCATCCACCCGGATACTCGCGGCCAACTTGGATTACCGGCTCTACAGGTCACCGGTCATTCCGCTCCAGTTCGAACTGGAACTGGACGCGGCCCGACATTTCGGGGAGGCGCAGCAGTACGAGGTGGTCATCGCACCCTTTCTCCGCTGGAGCGCGTTTCCGTGGAACCGTTATCTCTATACGAACGTCCGGGTCAGCGCGCTTGGACTGTCCTATACGACAGGCGTATCGGCGTGGGAGCGCCAGAACAGCGGCCAGGACAGGGGATCGAATCTCCTGCAGTTCGGTGCAATCGAAGTGGCGTTCTTCCGACACCAGGATGCCGCGACAGAGTTCTTTGTGCGCCTGCATCACCGCTCGGGGGTTTATGGCCTCATCAATGGCGTCGGCGGCGGCTCCAGCTACCTGGCCGTGGGGGTGCGGGTCTTTCATTGACGACAGAGTGTGTGCTACCGCACGGAGCCCATCGCGCAGCGTTCGCTACAACGGAGCCGACCCCGATCCACAACGTCGCCGACACACTGGAGCTCACATGGCAACCCTGGCACAACCTTCAACACCGCCTGAGAAACCCATTCCAAGCGCCTATCAGGGGGCATCGCAGGAGCCACCGCTGACCGAGGATCAACATCGCCGTCTCGTCGCCGTCGCCGCCTATTATCTGGCCGAGCGACGCAACTTCGAGCCAGGCTTCGAGGTTCAGGACTGGCTGGCTGCCGAGCTGCAGGTCGGCAGCGAGGGGATGACAATCTCCTAGTGGCGCGTCCCCGCGCCATGCTGGTGCCTTTGCAGACGCTGCTCGAGCGCGCGCCCGGTCGCGCAATCAGACTGCCGCGCCGGCTCGCGGCGCTGTACGGGCGGCTGTGCCTGCCGCCCGCGCAGCGGCGCCCTTACGTATTCAGCAATTTCGTCAGCACCCTGGATGGCGTCGTCTCGCTCGGGGTCAGGGGCCATCTCGGCGGAGCGGACATCAGCGGCCACAATGCGATGGACCGCATGGTCATGGGCCTGCTGCGTGCGGTCGCGGATGTTGTCCTGATCGGCGCCGGTACCCTCAATGCCGATCGCCGTCACTTATGGACGCCCGAAGGGATCTGTCCGGAGCTGGCTGCCGAGTTTCATGCCCTGCGCGATGCGCTGCGCAAGCCGCCGACGCCCCTGACTGTCATCGTCAGTGGCAGCGGTAAGCTGAATGGCAGTCTGCCCGTGTTCGCCTCCGCCGGCGCCCGGGCCGTGGTGCTGACGACGAGCGCCGGCGCCAGGGAGCTGGCCCGGCGCCAGCGCCTCGCGCCAGCCGCCGTTCGGGCGATCCCGACGACAGGCCCGACGCTGTCGCCGGCCGTCATCCTGAAGGCAATCCGGCAGCTGGAGGCGGGCAATCATGTGCTCCTCGAAGGAGGCCCCCGATTGCTGGGCGAGTTCTACGCGCGCCACCTGGTCGATGAGCAGTTTCTGACCTTGTCTCCGCAACTCGTGGGGCGCAGCCGCGGCGACCGGCGCCTGAGCCTCGTGATGGAGCAGCGGTTCGCGCCCGGCAGCGGGCGCTGGGCTCGCCTCATTGGCGTGAAGCGCAGCGCCGATCATCTGTTCCTGCGCTATCAGATGATCTGACAGGGCAGCACGGCGGCGGCTAATGCCGTAGCTGGAATCGTACCCGGAAGGCGTAACAGGAATTGATCGGGTGGCCGTCTTCGCTCGACGGGCGATAATGCCCGGACCCCGCCCGGGCCAGCTGCAGCGCGCCCTCATCAAGACGCGGGTAGCCGGAACTCCGCACGGTCGTCGGCGCCGACGTCAGCCGGCCACTCGCATCGACGCAGACATTGATCGTGGCGATGCCCTGTTCCTCGAGACGCCGGGCGGCGGAAGGGTAGAAGTCGTCCGTCATCGGAAATCCCGCGCCCGGTCCTCCGGCGAGGCGCGCGCGGGTCTGGCCGGGCGGTGCGGGTGTCGAGGTGAGCGGCGGATCAGTCGCCGACTGCGCCGCGACGGGGTCGGGGTCATCGGGATAGCCTGCGGGAGGCACTTCGGGCGGCGGTACCTTCAGCATCGTGTCAGTGATGACGGGATGCGGCAACGATGGCGGCGGCGCGGCGGGACGCGGGTCCGGAAGCAGATGGACCTGGAAGGTACCGGGAATCAGCTGGGTCACGGGTACGCCGAGGCCTGCGAGCAGCGCGTAGAAAACGGCGACGTGGAATGCGATGACCGCGATGACGGTCAACGAGTTTCGCGGCAGGAAGCCGGTGTCGCCGAGCCGGGGCAGCGTGAGCCTGGCGCCGGTCGCGGGACTGGCCACAGCGACGGCCGCGACGCAGTGTTCGCTCGCGATGATGCGAATGGCCCAGCAACAGCCTAGGGCAAATCGCAGTCGGGTGACGGTGGATGTGCGGGTCGCGAGATCAGCGAGCCATTCTTCTTCAAGGCGCGCGGCGAGTGGCGCCGGTGCGCGGCGGGCCGCCCGATGAACCAGCCATGCGGCGGGTCCAGCGGCGTGGGCGAGGGATGTCGGGTCGCGTCTGGCCCCTGGGGGCTCCGGATCTTGCGGTTTCATGCGGGGACACTCCTGTTGAAGCTTGCGAACACTTCACTTGCACGCCTGAGGCCCGTCGACGTCAGACGATAGAGCCGACGCCGCGGGCGCCCGGCACTCGACGGATCGATCGACTCCCAGCGGCTGGTAAACCAGCCGGCTGCCTCGAGACGCAGCAGGATCGGATACAGCGTGCCCGATGCGATGCCACAACCCTGATGGACATCGGCTCCGGAGAGCTCGGTCGCGGGGTTCTCGAGAAAAGCCTCCAGCACCTTGAGGGTCTGGAGGGACATCCGCACGTTGCCGTCATGCTTACCCATGGTTGTAAGTCTACATAGGGTCTGCTAACAATGCAACTGCCCGGTAATCGCGACACTTCAAGGAGCGCATGATGGCCATGACCGCAACAGCCCATGAGGGAAGCGCCTGTTCCGACATCAACATGACGCCGTTGATCGACGTCATGCTGGTGCTGCTGATCATCTTCATCATCACGATTCCACCGCTGACCCATGCGGTGAAGATCGATAACCCGCGCAATGACGGCACACCGCCGCAGGTGACGCCGCGGGTCGTCAATCTGCAGATCGACTTTGATGGCACGCTGTTGTGGGATAGCGCGACCGTGGATCGAAGGACCCTGCAGCGATACATCAGCACCGCAGCGGCGCAGTCCCCGCAGCCGGAAGTTCACATCATCGCCGATCGGTTCACGCGGTACGAAGTCGTGGCCCAGACGCTGGCGGACCTGCAGTATCGCGGGCTGCAGAGGATCGGCTTCGTCAATGGGGCGTATTGAAAGATGCGCTCAGGCACGCCGCAATGACGGCGCCAGCGCAATCGCCAGCGGCACGGTCAGCAGGCATACGCCGGCGACGACCAGGATCGCGCGGGCGGGCCCGAGCGCATCGCCTGCAAATCCGTACAGCACCGGCGCAACCGCGCCGCCACCGATCGTGCCGGTATAGAAGAGGCTGAACGCGCGCTCGCGCCGCTGCGGCGCGACAACCTCCGGCACGGTGCCGTAGAGCACCGACGAGGTGCCGTTGAGCGCGACGCCGATGAACGCCAGACAGGCCAGCGCCGCGGTCAGCGGCAACGGATCCAGCAGCGCGATGCCGATCGCGGTCGCCACCTCCGTCAGCAACACGGTGCGCAGCAGGCCGATCCGTGTGCCGAGATGCCCGCAGGCGAGCTTGCCGACTGCACCGCCGGCGAAGACCAGCGTCAGCGCGAGACCCACCGTGGGCGCGGTAGCGCCTTTTTCGCGCAGGATGAACGGCAGGAACGCCAGAAATCCCATGCGCGTACCGCTGTCCAGCACGCCGATCGCCAGAAGTAGCGGAAAGGCACGCGGCCGCTGCGCCGCGTTCTCTGCTGCGTCCGTGCCGGGAGCCGCCGCCTCCGCCGTCGGCGCGTGACCCGCCGGCAACAGAATCAGGATCGCCGCGGCCGCCGCAAGACCCAGCAGGCCCATCAGCCCGAGCGCCGACCGCCAGGGCATCAGGATCATCAGCCAGGCGAGTGCAGCCGGGATCGCCATCTTGCCGAGATCTCCCGAAAAGTTGTACGTCCCGAGTGCGACCCGCACCCCCTGATGCTCGTAGGCCTGCGCGATCAGGGAGGAGGCCAGCGGGTGCTGGGTGGACGACCCGGCCCCGCCTACAGCCAGCGCAGTCGCCAGAGCGACGAACCCCGCGCCGCTGAAGCCGACTGCAAGATATGCGGCGGCTGCCAGCGCCGTGCCGAGCGCGAGCACCCAGCGCGCGCCGAACCGCGCCGCCAAAGAAGACGCGGGGACCTGCAGGCCTGCCATTGCGCCGGTATAGACCAGGCGCAGCGCGCCGAGCGCGGCGTAACTCAAGGCAAATTCGGTGCGCCAGACCGGCAGCAGAACATAGATCAGGTCCGTGTAGCCGTCGTGCAGCGCGTGCGCGCCGCAGGCGACCAGCAGGGTTTTGCGCCTCAAGGTCGACGCGCCGGCGAGCGCAGCACGATCACGACACCGGCAATGGTGACGAGCGCGCCCGGCACCGCGGCGAGCACCGGCCATTCCTTCAGCACCAGTCCCGCAAACAGTGCAGCGAACAACGGGGTCGTGAGCCCGAGGCTCGTTGTCAGCACCGCCGGCAGCCGCGCCGAGGCGATTCCGTAGGCCAGGGTCGGCACGGCCGTACAGATGCCGCCCAGCAGCGCAAGGTACCGCAGCTGCGTCGCCGAAGGCGTCGCCAGGGCCGCGCCGTGCGGGCTGGTACCCAGCAGCAGCAGGCTCGCGACGGCACCGCTCACGCACGCGAGGACCGTCAGGATCAGCGGATCCAGCGGGCGGTGTGCCTGCGCACGCCTGCGCAGACCCACCGCGTAGAGCGCGGATGCGGCGGCAGCGCCGAGCGCGAACGCATAGCCGAACGCGCGCGCGCCGCTGATGCCGCTGCCTGGGCGCAGGAACATCACCAGACCCACGACCGCCGCCAGCGCACCCAGCAACTGTTGACGCACCGGGCGCAGCCCCCGGAACGCTTCCAGCCCGACGGCGATCACCGGCGCGGTGCCGACCAGCACCGTGACCTCGACGACGGGCGCGCGGGCGAAGGCCTCGGTCGCGAAAATGTAATACCCGCCCATCACGGCTGCGAGCGGGCTGCGCAGCGCGTCGGAAAGATTCTGGCGGCGATGCCAGATCCAGGGGCAGAGGATCAGCGCGGCGACGGCCAGCCGTATCGCGACGATCGCCAGCGTGGGAATGCCCTGCAGCAGTCGTATGAAAACCCCGGTCAGTCCCCAGGTCACCGGCGCCAGCAGCCCTGCCGTCACCGCCACGGAGTGCGCACCCGGGGCGGGTTTCAGGACAGCGCTGCTGATGTGTGGTCGCCGTGGCTGACGAGGGGCAGGGCGGGGTCCGCGGCCCATTCCTCGAGCGAGCCGTCGTAGATCGCAACCCGCGTTTCGCCAATCAGCGTCAGCGCGAGTGCAGTGGCGGCTGCCGAGATCCCGCCGCCGCAGTACAGGACCAGCGGTCGTGCTGCGCCCTGCAGTACCGGCGCTGCGCGCGCCGCGAGCTCCTGCGGATCCAGGTACCGCCCACCGCCGGTGAACAGCCCGCGTGCCGGAAAATTGCGGCTGCCCGGGATATGGCCGCGGCGCCGGTAGCGGGTCGGGGCCGTACCGTGGAAGAGGTCCGCGGACAATGCGCAGATCAGCGTACCGGCCGCATCTGCGCGCACGATCGCCTCGACGCCAGCGCGATCGATCCAGGCTCGTGGGTCGGGCCGGGCGGTCAGCACGGCCCCGGGAAGGAGCGGGGCCGCGCCGGACTCGATCGGCTGGTTCTCGAGGCGCCACTGTCGAAAACCGCCGTCCAGTATCGCGGCATCGATGCCGAGCGAGCGCAGCATCCACCAGAGGCGCGCTGCCCACAGCCCGCTGTCGCTGTCGTAGACGACGACCCGACGGCGGTCGTCCACGCCGAGGGAACGCAGCGCCTGCGTGAGTGCCTGCGGATCCGGAACCGCGAAGTGATAGGGTGCAGCGTGAGCGGACAGGTCACCGAGCAGATCGGCGAAGCGCGCACCCGGGATGTGTGCGGCAACGAAGCGGTCCTCGCCGCTGCTGGCGCGGTAGTCGCCGTCAAACCGCGGTGCAGGCAGGTTAACGGTGGCGTCGAGGATCAGCAGGTCGGGATCGTGCAGGCGGCGCGCGAGTTCGCGCACCGGCAGCAGCGCAGTCATGGCAGCTCCTGCAGCTCGCGCCGCACGTGGTCCAGCAGCGCGCGTCCCTGCGCCGTCCCGAACCAGGCGCAGTGACCGAGCAGGAAAGCCTGGTAGGCGAGATCGGCATTCGCGCTGGAGCGCGTCGTACCATGGAAGTAGTCGATCTCGGTCAGCGCGTAACCCACGTGGACGAGCGGCAGGATCGCGAGCAGCGCTGTGCGCTCATGCTCGCCAAGCGGACGCGTGTGGTGATAGCCGCGCAGCAGCGCCGACACCCGGACAAGGTCCGCTGCACCGGCGCCCCCCTCATGGATGTCCAGCCAGGGGATGGTATTGCGCTCGATCGCCGTCGCGAGGTCGTACACGGCGGTGGTCCGGTCGCTCAAACCAAAGTCGAGGACCGTGCGGACCGTTGCCGCATGGCTGGCATCGGTCCACAACAGGTTCGAGGCGTGCCAGTCGTTGTGTGTCCACAGCGGCTCGAGCTGCGGCCGCAGCTCGAGGTAGCGAGCGTGAAAAGGCGCCAGCGCGGCGTCGATCTCGCTTTGCCAGTTCCTGCCGCGGAAGTAGTCCGCCAACGCAGGGCGCAGCGCGAGCAGGCCTTCGATGACCGCCAGGGGTTCGGCTGAACGAATGACCCGGTCGTTTGATACCAGCAGGATCGCCGACCGGTCCGGTGCATCGTATCCGCGTGCGCTGACATGCAGCGCCGCGAGCGCAACGCCCGCCGCGAACGCATGTGCGGAGCTTGCAAACGGCGACCAGGACACGGCATCGCGGTACAGGTCGGTGCCGGCGCCGACGCCCTGGATCTCGTAGGTCCATTCTCCCCGTTCCACGGCAGTAGCGCCGTCGCACGTGCGCAGCACAGCGCTGACCGCCGCGCCGTGAGTCAGCAGGTGCCCGATGAAGCGGTGTTCCTCGCGCAACTCCTCCGCGCTGCGCACCGAGCGGTGGTGGCGCTTGATGAACAGCCGGCGACCGCCAAGCTCAATGATCGCGGCCGCCGACAGCGGGCGTGGACTGTGCCAGATCACGTGCGCCTCCGCCCCGGGCAATCCCCAGCGCGCAACGGCGTCATGCACTTCCGCCGCGTCCAGCCGCGGCCAGTCTGGCTCAGCCAGTGACGTTCCCATGGAATGCGCCGTCGCGACGCTCATGCCGCGAGGCTCGAGGCTGGCAGCAGCGCATTGGTCACGGCGTCCGTCCAGCCCTCCGCTGAGCGCAGGATGCCATGACGATGCAGCCACTCGGCATAGGGGGCGAGCAACGCTGCGCGTTGCTCCCCCCAGCGACCCTGGTGCGTCCAGCTCGGTGCGATCAACCCGATCGAGCGCTGCAGCAGGGCGCGCGGGAAATACGGAATCACCCGTTCGATCGCCGCGAGCGCCTCGTCGGGCTCGGCGGCGGCGCTCAGAAAGCCTCGCGCGGTGGCGTCCAGGAAGCGGCGTACGAGTTCCGGCTCGCGCTGCACCAGCGACTCGTGTGTGCCCAGCAGGTAGCTGTGATAGGGCGGTGCGCCGATGTCATCGACACGCCAGGTGATGCGCTCGGCCTCGGCCAGCGTGCCGAACAGCGCGTCCCAGGCCCAGTAGCCGCCGAAGGTTGCATCGAACTCGCCGCCGGCGATATCGTCGACGCTGAATTCGCGGCCGCGGTTGTCGACGATGATGACCGCGTCGGGATCGCCGCCGTCGTGCGCGACCAGGTGACGCACCATCGCCACGCCGCGCGGTGTGGGGCCCATCGCAATGCGGCGGCCCGCGAGGTCGCGCGGCCGCCGGATGCCGGTCTGGCGCACGGTCTGGATGGTCTCGAGGCCATCGTGGTTGACCGCCGCGATGCCGATCAGCCGTTCATCCCGCTCCCGCCGCACCAGCAACCGGTTGCTCGGGAATACGCCGAACTGCACCTCGTTGCGCAGCAGGTGCGCGAGCGTATCGCCGCGCCCCGGATCGAACAGCCGGATGTCGAGTTCCAGGCCTGCCGCGACGTACCAGCCGCGCTCGCGCGCGAGGTAGAACCCGGCCGAATTCGGCCAGGGATGAAAGTATTCCAGCATCAGGCTGATGCGGGTCATGCCGGCACCGGAGTCTGCCCCTGTCCGAGCCCCCGTTCCTGGGTCGCGAAGGCCGCCTGCCAGCGGCGCAGGCCGAGGACCGCGAGAACCACGAAGGCCGCATACAGGAGCGCCGTCAGGTACAGGTGCTTGATCAGGTAGACCCCGACATAGATCACGTCGACGACGATCCACACCCACCAGCTCTCGAGGTTGCGCCGCGCGGCCCAGACACTGCCGACGAGGCTGCCCGCCAGCAGCGCCGAATCCACCCAGGGAAGCGAGGCGTCGGTGCGCGAATACAGCAGGAACCCGACCGCGACCGCAGCCACGATGCCGATGGCGATGCTTGCCAGCACTTCGGCGACGCGCACGCGTGTCACCTGGACCTCGCCGCTCGCGATCCGATGACGGCGCCATTGCCACAGGCCGTATAGCAGCGTGCCGGCGAAGATCGCCTGCAGGCCCATGTCCGCATACAGCTTCACCTGATAGAAGATGATCCCGTACAGGATCACCGAGAGCAGCGAGAACGGATAGTTCCACAGGCTGCGCGCCGTCGTGAGCCAGACGCCGAGCACCGAGACGATGAAAGCGACGATCTCAAGCGGTGACATGCAGTTCTCTCACCGATGACCCTCGCCGAAGCGGACCGATACGCTGACCAGCCAGGTGCGCGGGTCGCCGAGCTGGATGTAGGTCTCGCTCGGGAAATTTGGCGGAACGTCGCCGAAATAGAAGCCGCGCACCGGATAGCGCTTGTCGAGCAGGTTGCGGCCGCTCAGGTAAGCCGACCACCGCGCCGTTTCCCAGCCGATCTTGGCATGCACGAGTGCGTACGGATTTGAGCTGTTTTCATAGGGAGGATGGTCGAAATAATAACCCCCCATGCCGGTGACGTCGACACGCGCGAACGCTCCCTTGGGATCGCGATAGGTGAGGTTCACTGCGCCCTGCCAGTTCGGCGCCTCGGCCAGTTCGCGCGATACGGCGACGGTCGTCGTGCCGGTGGAGCCGACCACCACGAAGTCCTCCAGATGGGTCTGCAGCAAGCCAAGGTCAGCTCCCAGCGTCACGCGCTCGCTGGCGCGCCACTCCACCTCGCCTTCCAATCCGTAATTGTGGCCGCTGGCCGCATTGCCGGTATAGAACACGAAATCGTCGGGGTTGGTCGGATCGCTCTGGTAGCTGGTCTTGATCTGCGCATCGTGGCGATACAGGTCGAAGATGTCGGCAGTTGCTTTCAGCCGGTGGTCGAGCAGGTCTGCCTTGTAACCGATTTCCAGGTTCAGATCCGACTCGGGATTGTACGACAGCTGGCTCGGCAACAGACCCTGGCTCAGGTTGAAGCCCCCGGCCTTGTAGCCGCGCGCGACCGTGCCATAGACCGACTGGTCGGGGTCGAGCTTCCAGGTCAGCGATGCATGGCCTCCCCACAGGTTGTTGGACGGATTCAGCGCCGCCGGCGTCACCGATTCGATCTGCACCACCGACACGGGCCCGTAGGTGTAACCGGTGTTTGAGCCCAGGAAGTCAGTCGTGGTGCCCTGATACTGCGCACTCCAGCGCTCGCCGCGCAGGCCGACGGACCAGCGCAGGTCGGTCGCGAGATCGCCGTCCAGTTCGCCGTACAGTGCGACGTTGCGCGCGCGGTAGCCGCTGTCCACGACGTTGTCGCTCTGGTCGATGGCCGGGTCATTGGGGCTGCCGAGCGACTGGTAGTAGCCGAGGCTCAGGTCGCTCAGGGTTTCGTCGAGCTGGTTGCCGTAGGCACCGATGAGCCAGCCGAAGCCGTCGTTGGATTCCGTCCCGAGGCGAAATTCCAGGGTCTTGGTCGTGCGCGCGCGGTTCTGGATCTCCGAGTACTGGTAGACAGTTACCGCCGGCGCCCACAGCGCCGGGTTGCCCCAGTCCCCGTCATAGCTGTATTTGATGATCGACCGGGCGTAGGTGCCGATGGCCGTAAAGCCGAGGTTGTCGGACGCGAGGTAATGCGCGTGCAGCGCGATGCCCGTCGAATGCTGTGAATCGACCCCCGGCTGGTCCGACTCCGTATTGCGCGAGTTGTCGATCGTGAAGGCATCGTAGCCGTTGTCGATATTGACCTGCATCGCGGTCAGTTCGACACGCAGCTTGTCCGAGGGCGTATAGAGCCATTTGCCGCGGTAGGTGTATTCGTTCTCGCGGTTGGTGTCGTTGCGATTCAGGTAGACGTCGCGGAAGTAGCCGTCGGTGTAGTAGTGCTGAACAGCCAGGCGGAAGCTCGAGTCCAGCGACTCGAGCGGCGCGCTGATGACGCCCCCTTCGGATAGCGTTCCGTAGTCACCGGCCTCGAGGTCCGCCCGCGCATAAAAGCTGCCGGTCGGCTCGGCACTTTTCATATAGATGAGTCCGGCCAGCGCGTTCGCACCATAGCGGGTTGCCTGCGGGCCGCGCAGCACGTCCACCTGGTCCAGGTCGTAGAGCGTACCCGCGCTGCCTAGGCCACTGAAGTCGATGTCATCGATCAGGAAGCCCACGGACGGGTTCGGTGCACCCTGGTATTGCTCCAGCTCGCCGATGCCGCGCAGCTGGAAGTAGCGTGGCAGCGAGGTGTCGCCAGCCCAGTTCAGGTTCGGGATCAGGCCCAGCACGTCCTCGAAGTTGGAGCGGCCGCCATCGCGCAGGGCCTGCTGGTCCAGCACGGTGATGCTGACCGGGATTTCGATCGCCGGCGCACTGCGCAGCGTTGCGGAGACGACGATCTCCTCCAGCTGACCTTCCGCAGCGGCAGCCGTATCCGCATGCACAGGCAGGGCGCCGCCGGCGATCGTGACTGTGCACACGAGGGCAGTCTGCACCGCGACGCGTCGACGTATGTTGTTCATTTCCTTGGGTACCCGGCGATTCATCAGGCCGCGAGCATGAACCCTGCGGCCGCCGCCGTTAAATATCTGTTGGCTATATGCACAGCGATATACGGCATTTGTCGGTCAGCAGGCGCGACGCCACGCTGCACCTCCCGCCATGAAACAGTCTACCGTAGGACATACCGCCACCGGGTTACGGCTACAATGCCGCATGGCTGATCCCGAATCGCTGGCAGCAACCCTGTCGGCCGATCCCAATTACCGCGTGCTGCGGCGCCTGCAGCCGACCTGGCCGGGCGGCCCGCCGATCGGAGCGGGCGGCATCCGCCGGGCGGCGATCGTCGATGTCGAGACGACCGGCATGGACAACGCCGTCGATCAGGTCATCGAATTGGGTCTTGTCGTGTTCGAGTACGCGGCGGAGTCGGGCCGCATCGGCCCCGTGGTCGCCCGCTACGAGGGTCTGGAGGATCCGGGGCGGCCGATCCCGCCCGAGTCGACGCGGATTCACGGCATCACCGATGCCATGGTGCAGGGCCAGCGTCTCGATGACGCGGCGATCGCCGCGGTCCTGCAGGATGTCGGACTCGTCATCGCACACAACGCCCAGTTCGACCGGCCGTTTCTCGAGGCGCGGCTGCCGCTGTTCGCTGGGCTGCCGTGGGGATGCTCGATCCGCGACGTGGCGTGGAAGGACCATGGCTATGCCAGTTCCGCGCTGGAGTTCCTCGCGTATCGGGCGGGGCTTTTCTACGACGCGCATCGCGCCGCGATGGATTGCCTGGCAGTACTCGCGGTGCTGGCCGGGCCGCTCGGCTCAGGCGGCCAGACGGCGCTGCAGGCGCTGCTGGAGCACGCACGGCAGCCGCGATTGCACATCTCCGCGCTGCGCTCCCACTTCGATACCAAGGACCTGCTGAAGGCGCGCGGTTACCGCTGGCATGCGGAGGCGCGCGTGTGGGTTGGCGAGATTGCCGCGGCGGATCGTGACACGGAACTTCAGTGGCTGAAACAGGCCATCTACGCCGGCAGGAGCGCCGAGGTCGAGATTGAAACCCTGACTGCGCTGCAGCGCTATTCCGGTCGGGAGGGGGCCAGGGAGCGGGTCAGTACCTAGGATTGCGCTCGCGGACCCTGTCCGTTTCGGCAACGGACGCGCGCATTTATTCTGTGGGCTTCTTCACCTGCCCTGCGCTAGTATCGCAGGCATGTTCCCCACGGCCCTGCGAACGGCACTTCCCGCCGGCCTTCCCGCCGCGACGCCCGCCGCCGCCGCCTTGCTGTTGCGCGGCGGTCTGATCGCCGGCTGTGCAACTGCAATCGGCATCGCCGCCTGGATGGGGGACCCCGGCGCCTGCCTGCAGGCCGATCCCGCGCTCGGGCGGCTGCTGCGCGGCATGGCGATGATCAAGGGGCTGATGGCGCTCGCAGCGGTGAGTGTCGTGCTCTGGCGTTTCGGCTGGCGGGTGTCCAGGGGCGCCGCGACCACTTACCTGATTGCCTGCTGGGCGCTGGCGGCAGCGACCACGCTGATCTGGCAGCTCTCATACATCCTGCCAGCCGCCCTGCTGTTTCACGTCGCCGCCATTTCGATGTTGTGGGCGGGCTGGCGGGAACGGTAGGCGGCGGCAGGAGCCGATGCGCGGCGGTACCGCTCAGCCGCCACTCGCCTTGATGGCTTTGGCTTTCGCACGCGCCATGTCCAGCGCGGCATCCGCTTCGTCGTGGCAGGCCGTCCGGGCATCGCCCGCAAGCGCTTCGCAGCGCGCGAGGGCGACCTTGTGCTCACCTTCGGCTGCCGTGGCGGAAGCATCGGCGGCGGCATTGGCGGTCGCCACGTCCGCCTTCTGGTTCGCGGTACCCAGATCCTTGTTCACCGCAACCGTGACTTTGTCCTGTTTTTCGCTGGCGATGGCATTGCTGTCGGCGGCGCTGTTCGCCGCGCTGGTGACGTCATGCTGAACCACAGCCGGGGATTGTGCCTTGTCGCAGCCGCCGAGGACCAGGACCGATAGCGCCGCGCCGGCCAGCCAGAGTGAATGATGCATAGAATTTCTCCTGTCGGTAACCGTTAGTGCCGCGCGGCTGTAAGCCGGACCGCAGCGAACACATCCTGCCTGCGTCATGGCCGCTCTCTCTGTGCGCCAGCGGACGCTCATCTCGCGCCAGCACCCGGCCCGGGAATTGGTTACCTACCGTACAGACGGACACCGGTGCGCCGTCCACTGTCGGCTGATGAAATCCCGCCGCCGGAATTCAACTCGATGAGTGCCGCTGTCATAACGCCGGCGGCGACCCTCGGTCAGTCGCAGTCAGGCAGGGCGCTCGCGGCGCAGCGCCTGCTGGGCCGGCTGACCTTGAGTCGGGCAGTGCAGCGCTACCAGCCGCAGATCGATCTGCAGAGCGGCAGGATTGCAGGCGCCGAGGCCCTGCTGTGTGTCCCGGGGCCACGGGGACCGGAGCTGGCAACCGCCGTGGGCATCGACGTCGATGCGGCGGGACTGTCGATCGCCCTGTTCGAACATCAGGTGCGCACCGCCTGCAGGGCGCAGGTTGAATGGCTGCGGGTCCTGCCGCACGAGTTTCCGCTGGCGGTTCCGGTGTCGGCGCGTGTATTCAACAGCGGGTTGCTGCTGCCGATCGTCCTGCACAGCCTGGAACAGACCGGACTGCCTGCCGCGATGCTGGAACTGGAGATCGACGAAGCGCAGTGCATTGCCGGTCCCAATGCGCTGCGGATCCTGACCGGCCTGCGCGCTGCGGGCCTGTGCCTCGCGCTCAGCGGCGCCAACGCCGCGCGGCTGAACCTGCGGATGCTGGCGCTGATGCCCGTTACCAAGCTGCGGATGGATGCCCTGGCGCTGCTGCGCGCGGGCGATGACCTGACGGAGCGGCGGGTGTTCGACGGGATCGTCGGTGCGGCCCGCGGGCTCGACCTCGCGGTCTGCACGACCGGCGTCAACTCAGCGCCGCTGTTCGCCGCCGTCGTGCGCCAGATCAGGTCGCTGACCCAGGGCGACGAGGTGGGCGCCGCACTCGATGCCGGCGAATTCCTGCAACGTCTGCGGGATCTGAACGAGACGACGGCAACCCTGCCGTGCCTGGATGCTGCGGCAGTCGCGGCCGCAGGCGACGCCGAACTCACGCAGCCCGGGCTCATCCCCGCCAGGCGCATCGACCTGCGGCAACAGACCGGGATACGCGCCCGCCACTGACCGCCTGCGCCTATTCGCCGGCCGGCGTCGCAGGGTCCGGCGCACGGTCGGGCTTGTGCTTGTGCAGCCCCTCGTCCTCGAGGAGCCGCTTGTGCACGACCAGAAAGCGGATCATTTCATATTCGAACGGCGAGCCGGTCGAGTAGTAGCGGAAATCGGCGTTCGCCCGTTCGTCGATGACGTTCGTGCCGCTGAGATACCAGGATTCGTTGCCGCGATAGAAGTTGGCAATGTTGACGACGTGGGCCGTGCCGAAGTCGGCGACGAGCCCGAAGCCGTCGCGCAGGGTCGAGGGCCCCAGCAATGGCAGGACCAGATACGGTCCCGGGTGCATGCCCCAGCGGCCGAGGGTTGTACTGAAGCCCGTCGGCGCGGCTTCGAGCCGTGCATGTCTGGCGACGTCGATCAGGCCGCCGATCCCCAGCGTGGAATTGATGACAAAGCGCCCGAGGCTGCGCAGGCCGAGCCGCGGACGCCACTGCAGCGCATAGTTGATTACGCTGTTCACCTCGGCGAGGTTGCCGAAGAAGTTGTGCACGCCGCTGCGCAGCGGCGCCGGCAGCCGCCGGTAGGTATTGGCCACCGGCAGCAGCAGCGCCGCATCGACGCGAGCGTCGAACCGGTAGGTGAAGCGATTGAGCCGCTCCCAGGGGTCGTAGGAGACCATCGAAGGGGCGTCTGCCGGTGTGACCCGCGGCAGCGGTGCTTCTGTGCCGGCCGCTGCGGCCCCTGCCGACTCATCGGCGATCGCGGTGGCGAGCGCCGCTGCGTTTTCGGCTGCGGCCGCGAGATCCGCCGCCGGTGTCTGCGGCGGCAGCGTGCGCAGCTGCAGGCTCTGCGAGGTACAGCCGCACAACGCCAGCGCGACCAGGCTGACGGGGAGACGCAGCTTCACGGCGCGCCTCCCGGCCAGCGCCCGGCCAGCATTTCCAGCATGTCCGCGATCTGACGCCGCTCGCCGAGATTTCCGACATGGCCGCCGTGGTCGTAGACAGTGATCCTGGACCCGAACGTCAGTTTGAGCCACGCCAGGTCCTGTGCGCTCAGAATCAGGTCATCGCGGTTGGTCTGTGCGTAATAGTCGCCGCTGCTGCGCAGCGCCTCGCCGATCACGTCGAGCCGGTTGGCCGCAAGCATATCCTGCCGGCTGGAATACTGGCCGCGCTTCAGGTAATACGGCGCGAGTACCCTCGCGAAGTATTCCGCGAACGGCTTCTCGCGCAGGATGCGCCCGGTTTCCTGCAGCGAATCGCTGACGCGCGGCGGGTGCCGGGGGTCAACGACGACGCCTGTACCGGCATACAGGTCGCCCGCGAAGAAGACGTTGACCAGCGAGAGCCGGAAGCTCAAGGCAATGGCGGCTGCGAATTCAGCATCCGAATTCAGCGTCGTTGCCGCTGCGCCCAGCAGAAAATCCTCATCGATCTCGACGCGGTCCGAGGCCCGGTACAGGTTCGCGAGTTCGGCGTACAGCCGGCGGTACAGATTCTCGAGGTCCGCATCGCTGGAGCCGATGCTGAGCGCGAACAACCGGTCGAGGCGGCCGATCGACGCGAACGGGCTGACTGCCGGGTTGATCAGCACGGCGCGATGGATGTGCAGCCTGTGCGCCGTCGCATCCAGCGACTTGATCACGGCGGCATGGTCGGCGCCGAGACTGTAGCCGAGTATGTCGATATCGGTGATCCGTACCCGTCGCGGCAGCCGCGCGACGATGACCTGCATGGCATCGTACAGGTCGCGGCTGTCCTGCAGCAGGTCGCCGGCAACGCCGGTCCGCGACGTCGACACGATGAAGCCCGGAAACGTCGGCGAGGGCATGGTCAGTACGTGGTAGCCGGCCCCGTACAGCGCC
>Ga0302320_10010592_pt1 | contig 19626 bp, 4 predicted proteins | sample Bog_T0_3_FD_202130 | JGI IMG/M metagenome (GOLD analysis project Ga0302320, IMG submission 202130) | Peat permafrost microbial communities from Stordalen Mire near Abisko, Sweden - Bog_T0_3 | ecosystem: Environmental > Terrestrial > Soil > Wetlands > Peat | place: Sweden: Abisko, Stordalen Mire... | reverse complement strand
TGCTGATGTTGATCCTCAGCTTGGCTTTGATCCTGGCGCTCAGCGGGCAATCGGCCCAGGCGAACACCTATACCTGGAGCGGCACGTCGAGCGTCAACTGGAGCGACACCAACAACTGGGGCGGCACAGTGCCCCTTAGCACCGATGTGGCCCAATTCACCTTGCTTTCGGGCACGTACACCTATTCCCCGTCGATGAACACGGCATCCGGCGTGGGCGGCCTGTGGGACACCGGCGTTGCCCCGGTAATCCTGGGTGGCACGAGTATTCTCACCATCAACGGCGCGGTGATCAACAACGGCAGCACGATCACGGGCATCGAAATGGACAGCGGCGCGGGCGCCGTGACGATCAACGCCCCGCTGACCTTGGGCGCGGCGCAGACATGGCTCAATAATTCCAGTAGCCTGCTGACGGCTTCCGGCACCGTGGCCAACGGTGGCTACGGATTGACGCTCAGCGGCAGCGGCAATACCTCGTTCTCGGGCGTGCTGAGCGGCAATGGCGGCTTCACTCAGAATAGCAGTGGCCTCACGACCTTCAGCGGGACCGGCATCACTTACAGCGGCGCCACCAGTGTTAGTGCCGGCACGCTGACGGTGCAGGACGCGACCACCGGTACTAACATCACTTTTGCCTCGGCCGTCAACGTGGGCGCGGGCGGCACCCTCAATTTGGTCCGCGTCGCCACCGCGTTTGTCAATCGAAAAGCGATCGTCGCAAATTCGATCAGTGGTTCCGGCGTTATCAACGTGAACAATTCGGGTAGCGGGATCGGCGGCGGTTGGGTGGTCATGAACGGCGCCAGCGCCTTGAATTTTACCGGAACGATCAACGTCAATTCCGGCGTTTTCTCGACTGACTCGGGCGGCGTAATTCAAGGCACTGCTGTTGTCAACGTGGCCTCGGGTGGTGTGTTCAGCAACCACTCCTCCTCGGCCGTCACCATCGGCGCCCTCAACGGCGCCGGCGAAGTGACGCCCGCGCAAGGCGGTACCGGCATCTACAATTTGACCCTCGGCAACGGGAATCTTTCCGGCTCATTCTCCGGTATTCTGCACGGCACTGGGAATACGACCGACGGCACGATCGAGGCCGGCTACTTGTCGCTGACCAAGATCGGCACCGGAACGCAAGTCCTCTCGGGCTCGAGCAGCTACATGGGCGGCACGACCGTCAGCGGCGGCACGCTCGTGGCAAGCGGCAACAACTCGCTAGGCACGGGTGCGGTAACGCTGAACCCGTCGTCTGCGGCAACCCTCGATCTCACTTCGGCCGCGCCTACGATCGGCGCGCTGGGCAGCAGCGGCGCCGGCACCTCGACCGTCATCCTGGGCAATGCCACGGCTATCACTTCCACGGCGCTGACGATCAACAGCGCCTCGACCAGCACGTACAGCGGCCTGATTACCGACCTCACAGGCAATGGCGCGCCTGGGAGCCTCGCCAAGTCAGGCGCCGGCACCCAGGTCCTTGCCGGCACCGATTCCTATACGGGCGGCACGACCGTCAGCGGCGGCGTCTTGTTGTTTAGCAACACGGCCGCGCTGCCCTCCACCGGCACGATCACCGTCAACTCCGGCGGAGTCGTTGGGGGCGTCGGCACGGTCACCGCCTTGAGTGTGCTGAATCTGACCAGCAGCGCCTCGACCGGCGCCTTGGTCATCAGCGCGGCCGATAGTGAAACCCTCACTTTCGGCAATCGCTCCAGCCTTTATCTCGGTTCCATCGGCGCCAATACCTACAGCGGAACGCTCACGCCCTCGGGCACGACCTATAACCTGGGCGGCGGCGGCGGCACGCTGATCTTGCCGGGCAGCGTCGTCCTGGCCGATTCGGGCAGCGCGCCGCGGAGTCTTTCGGTCAACGGCAACGTAACGCTCTTGGGTGCCGATTCCTACACCGGCGGCACCACGATCAACACCGGTACGCTCAATTTCGGCAACGTCGGCGCCCTGGGAAGCGGCACCGCGACCTTCGCAGGAAACGCCACGCTCCAGGCGGGTACGTCCGGAACCGTCACCAACAATTTGGCGATCAACAACGGCATGACCGGCACCATCGACACGCAAACCAACAACCTGACGCTCAGCGGAAGTATCGGCGGCAGCGGCAGCCTGACCAAACTCGGCGCGGGCGCGCTGACGCTTATTGCTACGAGCAGCTACACGGGCAGCACGACAATCAGCGCAGGCACGCTGCAGCTTGGCACCGGCGCCAGCGGCCAGGACGGATTGCTTGCCACCAGCGGCATTACGAACAACTCGGCGCTGGTTTACAACCTCTACGGCAACCAGAGCCCTGCCTACGTCATCAGCGGCAACGGCGCCACGACCAAGACCGGCACCGGCGCGCTGACGCTGGGCGGTACAAGCAGCTACACGGGCACCACGACGATCAACGCCGGGACGCTCAACTTCAACAGCACCCAGGCCAGCGGGGCCCTGGTGCTGGCGGGCGCCGGCAGCACGGTGGTCGTCGGTCCGGCCAGCGGCAACCTGCTGCCCACGGTCGCCACGGCCGACTTCAGCGTCGGCGCCGGCACGGCCAATGCCGCCAACCCGCTGACAATCACCAACACGCTGAAACTGCCGGGCGGTTTCAGCGCCACGCTCAGCGGCGGCACTTCCTTCACTGCCGGCGGCCTCAACCTGGCCAGCAGTTCGGCCGCCAACACCTTCACGCTCTCCGGCGGAACGTTCGGTCTTACGATCCCGCTTTCCGTCGTCACGAACTCGGGTACCGGCGGGACGATAACTTTAAGCGGCGGCAACGTGATCCATACGTTTAACACGACCGGCAACAACTCACTCACCCTTCCCGTGTCAGAGAACGCCGCGGTACTGGTGGTCGGTGGCGGTGGCGGGGGTGGTGGGGCGGCTGACAGAACGGGCGGCGGCGGTGGCGCCGGAGGACTGCTCTATAATTCTTCCTATTCTCTGGGCGCTTTGAGTTACAGCCTGACCGTCGGCACTGGCGGCGCTGGCGGCATATCCGGCGGCGCATCTGCTGCAAACGGTTTAAGTTCCTCGTTCGGAACGATGACGGCGCTGGGCGGCGGTTTTGGCTCCCAGAGCGGTCATAGCGCCGGAAGCGACGGAACCGTGGGGAGCGGCGGCGGTGCCTACCACAATGCGGGCACCACATATGGAACAGGAACAACGGGTCAAGGAAACAATGGCGGCTCCGGGTACGACGGGGGTGGGAATGGGATTTTTTCCGCGGGCGGCGGCGGCGGTGCAGGCGCCAGTGGCGCTAGCGGATCGCAAACCGGCGGCGGCGGTGCCGGCGGAATCGGCAAATCCTACAGCATCAGCGGTTCGCCCGTATACTACGGTGGCGGCGGTGGCGGCGGCGAACAGGTCCTTAGCGCACTGAATTACGCGGGAGGCGCCGGTGGATCAGGTGGCGGCGGCGCGGGGGGAAGTAATCCGAACAACGGGACCACGATTGCACCGGTCGCCGGCACGAATGGCCTTGGCGGCGGAGGCGGAGGCGCAGGCAATTCCGGCAACGGCGCCGCGGGTGGCTCCGGCACCGTGATCGTCAGTTATCCGATTGCAACCACCTTCTCGCTTAACACCACCATTGCCGCCAACGCCACTTCAACGCTGGACCTGGGGACGGGCACCGGCGGCAACGTTACGCTGGGCGCGCTTGTGCTGGCGGCGACGGGCAGCCCCACGCTCACGATCCAGGATGTCGGGGGCCTGACGCTCAACAACAGCGGCGGATTGGCCATCTCGGCCAGCGGGGCCAGCGGCACGGCCGCCCTGGCCGGCAGCACGCCGCTCTCGATCTCCGCGGGCAGCGTCAACGTCGGCGCCGGCGCCAAGCTCTCGATCGGAAACCCGATCCAGGACCCCAGCAGCGGCGGCGCCACGTCCCTTATCACGGTCGGCGGTGGCACGCTGATTCTCACCGCCGGCAACACCTACAGCGGCGCAACCAACATCAGCGCAGGCACCCTGCAACTGGGCACCGGCGCCAACGGCTTCGACGGCTCGATCTCCGGCGCAGGCGGCGTCACGGACAATTCGGTCCTGGCCTACAACCTCTACGGCAATAAGACCGCGGCCTACCCCATCGGCGGCAACGGCAGTCTGGTGAAGCTTGGCTCGGGCATGTTGACGCTCACCGGCACAAGCACCTACGGCGGCGGCACCACGCTCAGCGCCGGCTCCCTGGCCCTCAGCGGCGGCAGCAATCTCCTTTCCACCAGCGGCGCCATTACGGTCGCGGGCGGCGTCTTGGACCTGGGCGGCAATGGACAAACGACCACGGGCGCAGTCACTCTCCAAGGCGGCACGGTGCAAAACGGCACCTTGACCAACAACGGTTCGGCTTATGCCGGCCAGAGCGGAACGGTCACAGCGGCCCTGGCAGGCACCGCCGGCCTGACCCAGGCGGGTCCCGGCACGCTGACCCTGGCGGGCAATAACACTTATTCAGGCAGCACGTCAATCGGCGGCGGCCTATTGAGCCTGACGGGCACGTTGACCGGCACGCAAATCACGATCAGCGGTGGTACGCTGAATGAAACATCCGCGGGCATCATCGGCGGATCGGCAAGCCTCAACGTAAACAGCGGTTTGGCGACATTTGCCGGGGTAAACTCCTACAACGGCGGCACGACCGTCAGCGGCGGCAGCTTGGCCCTCAGCGGCGGCAGCAACCGCCTCTCGACCAGCGGCGCCATCACCGCCGCGGGCGGCATTCTGGACCTGGGCGGCAGCGGGCAGACGACCACGGGCCTGGTCACGTTCAGCGGCGGCACGGTGCAGAACGGCACGTTTACCAATAACGGCTCCGGTTACGCAGGCCAAAGCGGCCTGGTTTCCACCGTCCTGGCCGGCAGCGCGGGGCTGACGATGTCCGGCCCGGGCACCTTGACCCTCGGGGCCAGCAATACCTACAGCGGCTCAACCGCGATCAACGGCGGCACCGTCAAACTGCAAAGCCCGTATCGCTACTACGAGTTTTCCGTGACCGCGGCCCAAGGCGCAGGCATCATCCAGATGTCCGAATTCGGCTTGTACACCAGCGGTAACAATTCCAGCGGCACACGGCTCATACCGTCCGGCGGCATCTACACCTACACGGGAACCTACAACAACAACGAAGGTCCGACCAACCTTGACAGCACCACCACCATGAGCAGCGGCACGGCCGGCAAGTGGTGCGACCTGGCCACCCCGACAACTGCGGCGCCGCAGTATGTGGTTTTCGATATGGGCACGAAGACGCCTTTGACCGGTTACGATTGGGCCACCGGCAACGATAGCGCGCCCGGCCGCAATCCGAATAACTGGCAACTTTTGGGTAGCAACAACGGTAGCACTTGGACCGTTCTCGACACCGAGAACAACGCGGGCCAAACGCCCACTTCAACTTACACCTGGGCCGGCGGCTGGTCGATCAACACGGCGAATCTCGATTCCGCAGGCAGCCTGCCCAGCACGACGGCCCTGTCGCTGAGCGGCACGGGCGTGCTCGATTTGAATACTGCCAGCCAGCAGGTCGCCTCGCTCAGTGGCGGCGGCGGCAGCATCATCAATAGCGTGAGCGGCGCTACCGCGGCCGCGGTATTGACCGTCAGCCCCACGGCCGGCTCGACGAACACCTACGGCGGCGTGATCGCGGGCGGCGGCACGCTGGGCACGATCGGCCTGCTATTCAACGGGACCGGCCTGCAAAATCTGGCCGGGTCCAACACCTACACTGGCGGCACGACCATCACCAGCGGCACGCTAGTGGCGGCTAACAACAGCGCCTTGGGCACGGGTGCGGTCACGATGAGCCCCGCGTCGGCGGCAACCCTGGCCTTCACCTCCCCCGCGCCCTCGATCGGCACGCTAAGCGGCAGCGGCGCTTCGACCATCCTCTTGGGCAACGCTACAAACAACACCGCGACGACGCTGACCGTTGCCAATGCAACGCCGACCACGTTCGCCGGTTCCATCGCCGACTTGAGTCTCAGTGCTCCCAATGCGATCGGGGGCATCACCCTGGCCAGCGGCGCGTTGACTCTTTCCAATACCAACGGCTACACGGGCACTACGACCGTCAGCGGCGGAACGCTGCTCCTCAGCGCTGCGAACGCCGGCACCACCGCCTTTGCCATCCCCGGCAATCTGTCGATGGGCAACAACACCTACGTCACGCTGACGCAGCCGAACCAGATCGCCTTCAGCTCCGCGCTGAATGTCACGTCCACCGCGAACAATTGGGCGCGGTTCTCGCTGATGGGCAACAACCAGACGCTCTCCGGCATCACCGATGCCGGCGGCGCGGTCATCCAGGACGGCGCGTTCGGCCAGACCGCGCCGAGTTCGGGCACGTTGACGCTCAATCTCGTCGGCACGAACAATAACGTCAGCGGCTACCTGCGCGATAACGACACCGCCGGGACCGCGAAACTCAGTCTGGCGATCGGCGGCACCGGCGCGATAACGCTCAGTGGCGGCAATATCACTTACAGCGGCAGCACCACGATCAGCAGCGGCACGTTGCAACTGCAAAACACGGCGACGAACGCAGCCGCGACCTTCGTTTCCCCTGTTAATGTCGGTCCCGGCGGCACGCTCGTTCTCGTGAACTCCACGACAGGCTTTGCCGCCCGTGCGCAGATCGCCGGCAATGCCATCACCGGTTCCGGCGTCATCGACGTGAACAACACGGGCACGGGAATCAACGGCGGCTGGGTGATCATGAACGGCGCCACGGCCTTGAATTTCAGCGGGACGATCAACGTCAATTCGGGCGTGTTCGCCACCGACAGCGGGGGCGGCGTGCAAGGCACTGCCACGGTGAACGTGGCCTCGGGCGGCGTCATGGCCCTCCATAGCTCGCCGCCGGGTTGGACCATCGGGGCGCTGAACGGCACGGGCGACGTCGCGATAACGCAAATGAACAACGCGTCGTATAACCTGACCCTCGGCAGCGGCAACGCCTCGGGGACGTTCTCGGGCATTATCCACGGCAACAATTCCTCCGGCGGTACGTTGACATCCGAGGACGGCACGATGGAGGCCGGCTATTTGACGCTCACCAAGATCGGCACGGGCGTACAGGTCCTCAGCGGCTCGAATACCTATACGGGCCTGACGACGATTACCGCCGGCACGCTGCAACTGGGGAACAACACGGCCACCGGCTCGCTGGCAGCCGCGGGTTCGATTACCGACAACGGCACGCTGCTCTTCGATCGCAGCAACAACGCCGTGCAGGGCACGGATTTCAGCACGGCGGCCATCAGCGGCTCGGGCGGCCTCGTCCAGGCGGCGCCCAGCATGTTGACCCTCAACGCGGCCAACACCTACACCGGCGGGACGACTGTCAGCCAGGGCACCATCTCCATCGCGGGCGGCTCGCTTTCGCCGTCGGGTTCCATCAACGTCGCCAGCGGCGCGCTGCTCACCACGAGCGTGAATAATTCGTTAAGCGGCGGCAGCGGCACTCCACCGACGGGCGCCTGGACGATCAGCGGCACCATAGCCGGCACGGCCAACGCCCAGACCATGCCCGGCAGCATCGCGCTGAACAATGGCACGATGACCGGAACGACTTATGCCAACTATGGCGCGTTCGTTTTGGGTTCGGGCACGACCACGATCACCGCCACGGGCGGAAGCAACACGATCAACGCGGGCAACATCGGCCTGGGCGGCACGCTCAACCTGCTCACGCCCTCGACGACCGACTCGCTGACCCTCGGTTCGGTGCTCGGTTCCAGTTCGGCCAGCACCGGCGGGCTGGCCAAGAACGGCAGCGGGCTGCTGACCTTGACCGGCAGCAGCATTTATACGGGTAATACCTCGGTAAACAGCGGGACGTTGAACGTGGGCGGCGCCGGCTACCTGTATAGCGCAGGCAACCCCGGCACGGCGACCCTGTCTGTCGCCAGCGGCGCGGTGCTTCAATACAGCAGCATCACGAACAACGCCCTGGGGCAAGGCGCGAACGAGGCGTGGAACGTATCGGGATTGGTCACGGTGACCAGTACGGCTGCCGAGACGCTGCCCGGCGCGGTGACGCTTACGGGCGGCACGCTCACCAGCACGGCGACGAACCCGACCTTCGGCTCGTTCTACGCCACCGGCCAGACCTTGAAGGCCAGCGGCGCCGGCAACCTGATCAGCAGCCAGCAGTTGGGCATCAACAGCGGCGCCACTTTCACCGTCAACACGCCGCAGACCACCGACGCGCTGGCAATCTCCTCGCCCATGTTCGGCGGCGGCGCTTTCGCGAAGAGCGGAAACGGATTGGTGGTGCTGACCGGCACGAATAGCTACTCCGGCACGACCACCATCAGCGGTGGCACGTTGCAACTGGGCACCGGCCAAAGCGGCCATGACGGCTCGATCGCCGGGGTCAATGGTGTAACCAACAACGCCACGCTGGCCTTCAACCTGGCGGGCAGCCAGACCGCCAACTATGTCATTAGTGGCAGCGGCGGACTGGCCAAGCTGGGCAACGGTGCGCTGGTCATCGGCCAGAGCAATTCCTACAGCGGTCCCACCGTCATCCAGGGCGGCACGGTCCAACTCTCCAACCCTTATGCACAGTCCCTCAACGGTTATCGCTACTACGAGTTCAATGTCACCGCCAGCAACGGCGGCGGCACCAACGAGCTCCAGTTGAGCGAATTCGCCTTGTACTCCAGCGGCAGCGGCACCGCCGGCACGCGGATCAATCCGGCCGCCGTGACTTCAAGCGTGTCGCCGGCCTACGGCAGCAATCTGGCAAACCTCAGCGACAACAACGTTACCACCAAGTTCGAGTCTGGGACCGCCCCCTCGACCTCCGTGCCGATTTGGCTCACTTTCGATCTAGGCTCGACGCAGAGGATCACCGGTTACGATTGGGCGCAGCAGGACTCCGCACCGAACCGCAATCCGAACAACTGGCAGCTCTTGGGCAGCAACAACGATACCACTTGGACCGTTCTCGACACCGAGAACAACGCGGGCGGTACGCCGAACACGAACAACAGTTGGGCCAACGGCTGGTCGCTCAACGGCAACCTGCCCGGCACGACCGCCCTCTCCGTCTCTGCCGGGTCCACGCTGGACCTCAACGGCGTCAACCAGCAGGTCGGCTCGCTGAGCGACAATGCGACGGGCCTGAGCGGCAGCATCATCAACAGCCTCAACGGCAGCACGGCCGTGCTGACGCTGAGCCCCACCGGCGGCACGAACGTCTTCAGCGGCCTGATCGCGGGCGGCGGCACGCTCGGCACGCTCGGCCTGACGGTCAACGGCGCGGGCAATACGGTCCTGGCCGGCAACGATACGTATACCGGTCCGACCGCCATCAACGGCGGCACCCTGACCGTCAACGGCTCACTGGCCTCGGGCAGCAACGTCGCCGTAGGCAGCGCAGCCTCGCTGGCCGGCTCCGGTTTGATCGGCGGCAACGCGACGGTCACGGGCAATGGCGCCATCAACCTTTCGGGCGGCACGATCGGCGGCACGCTGGGCGTGACCGGCGGTAACTGGAAAGGCACGGGCACGGTGAATGGCCTGGTGACCTCCAGCAGCAATGTCTTCACCATTGCCAGCGGAGCCAATCTGATCGCCAACGGTGGCATGAACCTGACCGGCGGCGTTTTGACCGGCCTGGGCACCGTCTCGGGCGGCACCGTCACTCTGAACAGCGGCGCGTCGATCGCCGCTCCGGGCGCCTATGCGCTCAATACGAGCGTCGGCACGCTGACGCTGCCTAGCCTTTACACCAACGGCGGCACCATCAGCCTGGCCCTTTCCAACATTCCCTCCAGCGGCAACGACCTCATCCAGGTCAACGGCGCGCTCAACCTGAGCGGTGGCGCGACGATCTCGATCTTCGATGCCAGCGGCGCGTTGGTCAGCGGCGACTATCCCTTGTTTGCCTACACGGGCGCACTCACGGGCACGAACTCGTTGAGTATCGCAGCGGGGGCATTGAGCACCCGGCAGGTGAATTCGTATTTCGACACAACTACTACGCCCGGGATCGTCTACCTGGACGTCGTGGGAAATCCGGCCAACCTGACCTGGGTCGGCGGCAACGTCAGCGGCCCGAACAACACTTGGGACCAGAACGACTCGGGCAATATCGTCTGGAACGATGGTTCGGCCTCCAACAATTTCGTGCTCCACGACAATGTCACGTTCGGCAACAGTGCCGGCGCGGGCAACACGAGCGTTACGCTTTCGGGCGCGCTGGTGCCCTCTTCCGTTACAGTGACGGGCTCGAACAACTACACGTTTACGGGGACAGGATCGATCCAGGGCGTTACCGGACTTGTCGTGCAGGGACCCGGTTCGCTGACCATTGCCAATACCGGCAACTCTTATACGGGCGGGACGGCGATCCAGGGCGGCAGCATCATCCTGGGCGCCAGCAACGCGCTGCCCACCGGCGGTATCGGTTCGTCCGCGGGCGTCGTGACCTTCGGGGCCAACACCAGCAATGGCACGCTGAACCTGGCCGGATTCAACCAGACGGTCACGGGGCTGGCTATCGCTTCCGGCGCGACGCCTGCCAACCAAACGATTACCAGCAGCACCGGCAGTTCCACGCTCTACTTCAGCGGCGGCGCAACCTCTTCGGTCTTCCCCGGCACGGTGCAGGATGCGGCGCAAACCGGCGGTGGCACGCTCAGCCTCCGCGTCACAAGCGGCACTTTGGATCTCAGCGGCGGTGTCACCACCTACGCCGGCGCGACAACGGCCAACAACGGCTTGCTGTTGGTGAACAATCTGCCCAACACCAGCGCCATCTCGGTCAACGGCGGCGCGTTTACGGTCTTCGGCTCTACGATCAGCAGCAATGCCCCGATTACGGTCGCAAGCGGCGCCACGGCCACCTTCGCCGGCTCGAACCTGAGCCTCGCGACAGTGAGCAACTCGGGCAGCGTTAATTTTACCGGCAGCAGCGGCACGGTCACGCTGGCCGGCCTGAGCGGCAGCGGTCCCACGAACTTCGCGGCCGGCGCCGTTTTTCCGACACTCGCCGCGGGCACGGGACTGGTGACGATTGCCGGCCCGGCCGCGATCACCACTGCCAGCGGCGGCACGGTGAATCTCAACGGACCCACGGCTTCGATCGGAACTTTGTCGAACGCGGTCGTCAACCTGGCCAACGGCGACGCGCTGAGCGTCTCGGCCGGAACGCAGGCCACTGGCATGATCGCCGGCTCTGGGAGCTTGACGGTGAACGGGCCGGTGACGTTCCTTTCGACGGCCACCAACAGCTACAGCGGCGGCACAACGATTGTCAGCGGCGGTCTGCTCACGGTCACCACCAACCCGCAACTTCCGGCCGGCACGGTCACGATCAACGCCGGCGGCGAAATGAATTTCGCTCCCACCAGCGAGAACAACCGCAGCATGGCCGGAAGGAACTTCTTCATCTCGGGCGCGGGCAGCAATGGAAACGGCGCCATCCAGGTCAACGTGGCAACCAGCACGTCGCTTGCCGACGTGCAGATCGGCAACGTCACGCTGGAGGGTGACGCCACCATCGGCACGTTCGGCGCCACGTTCAGCAATGGCTCGCAGGCCGGGATCCACTTTGGCGAGAGCGGTGGCGCGACCGGAACGCTGAACCTCAACGGGAACACGCTGACCTTTGTCGGCGATGCTCACACCACGAGCGAGATTTATGCGGCAAACTATATTACAGGCACGGGCAGCATCGTGGTCGCCAGCGGCAATCTGGCGTTTGGGTACCCGCAGAACTGGAACGGCGGCACAATCACTCTGGACCCCGGCGCCACGATCTTCAACTGGGTCGGCAATAATACCGTCGTCGCACCGCTGACGCTCAACGGCGGCACGCTCGCCTCGACCGCCGGCGTGCTTACCCTGTCCGGAAGTGTTTCGCTTCTGGGCAACGTTACACTGAGCAATACGGCCGTGGCCTGGGGGCCGGGCACGGGGATCACGTTCTCCGGCAATATTTCCGGCAGCGGCGGATTGACGGTTGCCGCCGGCACGCACGTCCTGTCCGGTTCCGACACCTACAGCGGTTCGACGGCCATCAACGCCGGCAGCACGCTGCAGATCGGTAACGGCACGACCGGCGAATATCTGGCCAGCCCGAGCATTAACAACAACGGCGCGCTCGTCTTCAGCCACAACGACGCGCTGACCTATTCGGGCGCGATCGGCGGCAACGGCACGCTGACCAAGACCGGCGCAGGCGTCTTGACCCTGGGCAGCGCCAACATGTATACCGGCGCCACGACGATAAGCAATGGGCAGGTCATTCTCGGCAACAACCAGGCGGCGCAGAACAGCACGGTGAGCGTGAACCTGAACAACGGCCTGGCCTTTGCCACCGGCGTGACCTCACCCAGTATCGCTAACCTCTCCGGCAGTGGCAGCGTGGCCCTCACGGACGGGACCTCCAACCCCTTTACGCTCTCGGTGGGCTCGAACAACTTGAATTCCACCTACAGCGGCATCCTCAGCGGCAACGGCGGGCTGACCAAGACCGGCAACGGCGCCATGATGCTTGTGGGCAGCAGCACGTATAGCGGCGCAACAGTGGTTAATCAGGGAACGCTCATGCTCACCGGCGGCTACGTGACCAGCTTCGGCGGCAGCGGCGCCGGTTGGACGCTGAACCAAAGCGGAACCAATTACACGACGACGCCTGTTACCAGCAACGTTCTCACGCTGACCGACAACGCGGGCAGCCAGGCACGCACTGCGTTCTACAACACCAAAGTTCCCGTGAGCGCCTTCACGGCTTCATTTGTCTACCAGGCATCCGGCAACATGGCGGCCGACGGCGTCACCTTCACGCTGCAGAACTCCACTGCCGGCGCGTCGGCCATCGGCGGCGTCGGTGGCTCGATGGGCTATGCGGGCATCACGCCTAGCGCGGCGGTCTTGCTGAATATCTACTCGGGCGCCACGGGCGGGACCGGTAGTTCATTTTCTACCAATGGCGCGATTCCCACCGAGACGAGCACCGCTCCGGTGATTTTGGGCAGCGGCGATCCGATCCAGGTCACCCTGAGGTATGACGGCAACTCGAATCTCGTGGAGAACCTGAAAGACTTGACCACCAATGCCACCTATACCCATACCTACACGAACGAGAACCTGGCCTCGATCGTGGGTGGCGGCTCCGCCTATATCGGCTTCACGGGCGCGACGGGCGGCCAGGTCTCTACGCAGCAGATCAGCAATTTCAGCTTCGTCGGTGGAAATGAGTTGCCGGCTACCAGCTTGCTGAATGTGGCCTTGGGCGCCACCGTCGATCTCAACGGTGCGACCCAGACCGTCGGCTCGCTCTCCGGGGCCGGCACGGTGACCAATAGCAACGCCAACTTCCCGACCACGCTGACCGTAGGCGCCGACAATTCGACGCGGTACTTCTCCGGCGTGATCGCCAACGGCGCCGGCGGGCTATCGCTGGTCAAGACGGGCACTGGCATGCAGACGCTCTCCGGCCAGAATACCTTCGCCGGCGCGCTGACGGTCAACAGCGGCACACTCTCCGTGGCGTCGCTGGCAGACAGCGGTCCGGGCAGCAACGGCACCGGCGCCATCCGACTCGCCGCCGCCGGACCGGCCACCTTGCAGTTCACCGGCAACGGCGCCTCCACGACCCGCGCGATCAGCCTGGCGGGCAGCGCCGCGATCGACGCCTCGGGCATGGCGCCCCTGGTCTTGAACGGCTCGATCAGCGGCACGAACCAGAACCTGACCCTGACGGGCAACGGCTCCGCGGGCGGCGAAGTCGCCACGCCCATCAGCCTGGGCACGGGCTCGCTGACCAAGAACGGCTTCGGCACGTGGAAGCTGGACGCGGCCAACAGCTACAGCGGCGGCACCACGATCAACAGCGGTACGCTGCTGCTGGCCAACGCGGCCGGTTCGGCTACCGGCACGGGCGACGTGACGCTCAACGGCGGCATGCTGGCCACCGCGCCGGGACTGGCGGTCAGCGTCAGCGGTAACGTCTGGGCCGGCACCGCCGTCGGCGCGACCACCTACCAGATCGCTCCGGGCGGCATTGGCGGAATCGGCACGCTGTCGATCGGCGGCCAACTGGGCCTCAACAACAATACGAACCTCGATTTCACCATCAATGGCGCGAATTCCAGCCTGCTGAACGTCGCCGGGGCGTTGTCGGAAACGGGCACCGCCACGATCGACCTGAGCTACGGCGGCGTGCTCTCGCCTTCCTACACCCTGGCCACGTTCAACGGCAGCAATTCGAACCAGCCTCTGGCCTTCACCGTGGTCGGCGCACCCGCAAACTATGCGCTGTCGATCGGATCCAACGATCTGGTGCTTGGCCCGTCCGGCCCGCCGACGTGGTTCGTCACCAGCGGCGGAAGCTGGACCGACAACTCGAAGTGGAGCAACAGTTCGGCGCCGGGCACGGCGGCAGGTCAAACGGCCATCGTCAATGCCTCCGCGGGCGGGCCGGTGACAATCACCCTGGATGCCCCGCAAACGCTCGGCACGCTGGTCCTGGGAGACAGCACGAACAGTTCGACCGCGTTCACGCTGACACCGGGCGTTTCCGGTTTGGGAAGCCTAACGATGGCCAGCACGAACTCGACTACGACCGCGGCGTCGATCGTCGTCACGGGCGGCACGCAGACGATCTCGGCCAACATGGCCTTGGCAGGCAGTCTCACGATCGCCCCCACGGCCGGCTCGACGCTAACGATCTCCGGCAGCGTCAACGAGAGCACGCCCGGCGCAGGCGTGCTGGAACTGACCGACGCGGGCACGCTGGTGCTCGGCGGCAGCAATGAATTTACGGGAGGAACGGTAGTAACCAGTGGCACATTGGTTCTGACAAACAACGAAGCGCTCGCCGCTGGGTCGAGCTTGACCATCGGCGACGCCTCGGCGTTCCAGAACGAGAGCGGCGGCGCGAGGTCCGACACCGGATCTGTTAGCTCCGCTCTAAACGCGCCGCTTGCGGCTTCGCCGTCGATCACGCCGGTGCCCGAGCCGGGAACGCTGGCGCTTGTCGTGGCCGGCGTTATCGCCGGACTGACGACTTGGCGACGGAGACACAAGCAAAGCAACGGATGACGAAGAACAACCGGCTGCCGTGGTAGGTAGCTCCGATGTGCCTTACGCCCGCAGCGTGAGTATCTGTTCTACCTCTCGGCGGCCGATGTCCTGGTGCTCGCCCAGGAGCATTTTGCGCTGGGCCAGGCGTGCCGCGACCAGCGACGCGGATTCCGCGGGAATGCGGTAGTCGGCCAGCCGCGTGCCGACGCCGAGCGAGCGGAAGAACTCTTCCGTCTTGACGATCGCCTGGTCGATCCGCGATTCCTCCTCGCCCTGCAGGCCCCACACTCGCTGGGCGTATTGAAGCAATTTCTTCCGCTTCCGCACGCGTTGGTGGCGCATGACGCCGGGCATGACGATGGCCAGCGACTGGCCGTGGTCGACGCCGTACAAGGCCGTCAATTCGTGGCCGATCATGTGCGAGGCCCAATCCTGGGGCTGGCCGCAGGCGATCCAGCCGTTCAGGCCGTTGGTGGCGCACCACATGATGTTCGCCCTGGCGTTATAGTTCCGCGGATCGGCCTTCACCTTTGGGGCCTCGGCAAGGAGCGTCAAGAGGATGCCCTCGGAAAAACGGTCCTGAAGCGGGGCGTCGACGTCGTAGGTCAGGTACTGCTCCAGCACTTGCACGTAGGCGTCGACCGTGCCGTTGGCGAACTGGCGGTCGGGCAGCGTGAAGGTCGTCTCCGGGTCGAGGATCGAGAAGCGCGGGTAGGTGTGGTCTGAGAGGAAGAACAGCTTCTCGCTCGTCGCGTGGCGCGAGATGACGGCGCCGCCGTTCATTTCCGAGCCGGTGCCGGGCAGGGTGAGCACCGTACCCAGGGGCAGAGCGTCGCGGATCAGCGACGCGTTGAGCAGGAGGTTCCAGGGATCGGGTCCGGCGTACTTGGCAGCGGCCGCGATGAACTTGGTCCCGTCGATGACCGAGCCGCCGCCGGCCGCCAGCAGGAAATCGACCCCTTCCGCCTTGACCTGCGCGACGGCCTTCATGCAGGTTTCATAATGCGGGTTGGGCTCGATGCCGCCGAACTCGATTACGCGACGGCCTTGCAGCGCGTGGATGATCTGATCGTAAACGCCGTTGGTCCGGATCGAGCCGCCACCGAAAAGCAGCATGACCTTGGCTTTTTCGGGGATGAGGTTCCTGACCTCGGGGATGGTTCCCTTGCCGAAGACGATCTTGGTGGGGTTGTAATACGTGAAGTTCAGCATCTTGTGTTCCTTGGATCTGGTTCCCCCCCAGGGAGGTATTATATACCCATGCCCGCCAAAGCCGTCGAGATTTGATCCAACAGGCCCGTGATGGCCGGATGTTGCGACTCGAACTGTTCGATCAATACCGAAACGCGAGCAAGCATCGTGGCCCTGTGCATGGGGTTGTCCGAATCCTGAAGCTGCTGCTCAAGATCGTTAATCAGGCTGTTGACGCGATCCTTGACTGCACCGGCTTCTGGTCCGAGGGTGCTTAACTCGCACCGCAGCCGTTCCAGGGTCTTTTGAAGATCTTCCTTATTCATAACCGTCAACTCCCGCGTTGGACCACATGTTTCGAGTTCGTTTGTCGGCGTGCTGCGAGCCGTTCTTCCTTCACGTTCTTTCGACAGCCGCTGCCGTAAGGTTAATCTGGACGAACGGGATAGTCAATCGCCCCGCAAAGTCGTTCGTAGTACCGGCTTCAGCCGGCTATTCACCGAATCCGCCTGAAGGCGGTACTACGAGCGCCTGGCCAGCCGGCGAGGTGGCTTGCCAAAAGACCGCCTCGCAGGCTATGCTAACGGAAGATGCGAAGGGGACGCTATTACGTGACGCAAACCACGCTCACATTCAAGAACCTGACGACGGACGAGCTTTATGAGAACCTCGCGCCGCTGGGCGTCCAGCCCCGGCTCGCCCGGCTGCTGCAGGTGGCGGCCGTTCGCAAGGGGGAGCACCTGGCGGTGGCGCCGGGCGTCTCGCGGCGCGTGCTCGACCAGGTCCGCCAGCGCACCACGATCCCGAACTTGACGCTCGTCGAGAAGGTCGTTTCGCCGCAGGATGGTTTTGCCAAGTATCTCTTCCGCGGCGAGCGGCCCGAGGTGTTCGAGGCCGTCCGCATCCCGCTGTTGCACCGGCCGGAAGATCGCAAGTACGTCGTCTGCGTCAGTTCGCAGATCGGTTGTGCGATGGGCTGCACGTTCTGTGCGACCGGCCGCATGGGATTTCGCGGCAACCTGGCGGCGTGGGAGATCGTCGATCAGGTCGTCAAGATCCAGGCCGATTCGCCCTATCCGGTCCGCGGCGTCGTCTTCATGGGCATGGGCGAGCCGATGCTCAACTACGCCAACGCGATCCAGGCGGCCAACATCCTCTCCGAGCCGTGCGGCATGGCGATCGCCGGCAAAGCGATCACGATCTCCACCGTGGGCATCGTGCCAGGCATTCGCCGCTATACGGCCGAGCGGCATCGCTTCCGGCTGGTGGTTTCGCTCACCTCGGCCGATGCCGAAGTCCGCCGCGGCCTGATGCCGGTCGAGCAATCGAATCCCACGCCGCAACTCATGGAAGCCTTGCGCGAGTACCACGCCGCGACCGGCCGCCGCGTCACGCTGGCCTGGACCATGATCTCCGGCGTCAACACCCGCGACGAAGACGCCGCGCAGTTGGCCGAGTTGACGCGCGGCCTGCCGGTGAAGCTCGACCTGATCGACGCGCATGATCCGACCGGCCGCTTTCAACCGCCGTCGCGCGAGGAGTTGCACCGTTTTCGCGACGCCTTGACCGCCCGGCTCGGCGTGCCGGTCGATCGTCGCTACAGCGGCGGCCAGGACATCCACGCGGCGTGCGGAATGTTGGGGGGAACCATACACATGAAACCAAGGAGACAAACATGAAGGTATTAGGCATTTCAGGCAGTCCGCGACGCGAAGGAAACACCGATATCCTGGTACACGCCGCGTTGGAAGTCTTGGCGGGCGAGGGCTTGCAGACCGAGTTCCTCTCGCTGGCCGATCGGCCGATCAAGGCTTGCGTGGCCTGCGGCGGCTGCTTCGCCTCGGACACGATCCGCTGCGTGCAGGAAGACCCGGCCTTCGAGGGCGTGCTGGAGAAGTTCGCCGCGGCCGACGGCATCTTGATCGGTTCGCCGGTCTATTTCGGCTCGGCCACGCCGCAGATCATGGCCCTGCTGGACCGGGTGGGCTACGTCTCGCGCAAGCATCCGCAACTGCTGCGGCGGAAGGCGGGCGCGGCGATCGTGGTCGCCCGCCGTGCCGGTCAGAACTTCACCTTCGCCCAACTCAACTACTTCTTCCTGATCAGCGAGATGATCGTGCCCGGTTCGACCTACTGGAATGTCGCCTTCGGCCGCGAGAAGGGCGAGGTGCGAAACGACGCCGAGGGCATGGAGACCGTGAAGAACCTCGCCGGGAACATGGCCTGGCTGATGAAGCGGCTGGCGGTGGAATGCGATGAAAAGGCGCTACGTGTGTAGAATCGCCCAATCCGGAGGAGAGACCATGAAGACGTACAAGTGCTGGGCGGCGGTGCTGCTCGCAACCTTGTCGTTGCCGAATGTTGCGGCAAGTGCTGACGTGACAGCGGAGGATTGCTATCAGCAAGGGAAGTCTGCTTACGGAAAGCAGGAATATGATCTCGCGATCACCGCTTTTGAAAAAGCTATCCGTCTCGATCCAAACCTGGCAAAAGCCTGGTACGCTCGCGGCACCGCATACATGTCCAAACAGGAATACGACAAAGCGATTGCGGATTTCAACGAAGCGATTCGCCTCGATCCGAAATTTGCCCAAGCCTATGTGAATCGCGGCATCGCGCTGCGGAGCGGCAAGAACGAAATTGATAAGGCGATTTCGGACTACAATGAGGCAATTCGCCTGAACCCAAAACTTTTCGAAGCGTACCATTGTCGCGGCGACGCGTATTGGTATAAGAACGACTTTGACAACGCAATTGCCGATTACGACGTGGCCATTCGGCTGAACCCGAAAGACGCCACTGCGTATGCTAATCGAGGCGGAGCCTTCGCGCAGAAGCGCGATTACGACAAAGCGATTGCGGATTATTCTGAGGCTATTCGGCTGAATCCGAAATATGCGGATGCGTATTACGGCAGGGGCAGCGTTTACGGGAACAAAAGGGATTTTGACAAGGCCATTGCGGAGTACAGCGAAGCCATACGGCTGAATCCGAAGAACGCTGACGCATTTTATTGCCGCGGCGACGCATACTACTTCAAGGCTGACTATCGCAACACGATTTTGGACAATACCGAGGCCATACGGTTGAATCCGAAGTCGGATGCGGCGTACTGCAACCGCGCCGGAGCGTACAACAACCTTGCGCAATTCGACAAGGCAATCGCGGATTGCAACAAAGCATTGCAGTTAAACCCGCAACGTGCGCACGCATATTATGCCCGTGGGGCCGCCTATGCTGGCAAGGGGGATACTGCCAAGGCACTTGCAGATCTCGACGAAGCCATTCGCCTTGACCCAAAATTGGTTGGCGCGTATTTCGCCCGAGGAGTGGAGCATGAGAAAATCGCCGAGCCCTCCGTGCCAATAATGAATGAGACAACTGCCTCCCTAGCAAT
>Ga0302320_10010591_pt1 | contig 19626 bp, 20 predicted proteins | sample Bog_T0_3_FD_202130 | JGI IMG/M metagenome (GOLD analysis project Ga0302320, IMG submission 202130) | Peat permafrost microbial communities from Stordalen Mire near Abisko, Sweden - Bog_T0_3 | ecosystem: Environmental > Terrestrial > Soil > Wetlands > Peat | place: Sweden: Abisko, Stordalen Mire... | reverse complement strand
AAGCGCCTGTCCCACATTGATACTAGCCGCCGGCGGGGCGCTCCAGGTGTCCGCCGAACTGTTTACGCATGGCGGAAAGCATCTTCTCCGTAAACGTGTGCTCCTGGCGCGAACGGAAGCGCACGTAAAGCGACATGGCCAGCACTTCCGCGGGAACCGATTCCTCGAGCGCGGCCATAATCGTCCAGCGCCCTTCGCCCGAATCCTGCACGTAACCGGTATAGCCCGCCAGTTGCGGATCCTCGGCCAGCGCGATGGCGCTGAGATCGAGCAGCCAGGAACTGACCACGCTGCCGCGGCGCCAAAGCTCGGCAATCTCGCCCAGATCCAGGTTGTAACGGATATTCTCCGCCAGCTGAGTGGAGTTGGCGTTCTTCATGATGTCGAAGCCTTCGCCGTACGCCTGCATCAGGCCGTATTCGATGCCGTTATGCACCATCTTGACGAAGTGACCCGACCCGACCGGCCCGCAGTGCAGATATCCCTGATGCGCCGTCTTGCCCGCGAGCGGCCGTCCGTGAGTAGGCTCCACGCTGCCCTGGCCCGGCGCCAAAGTCTTGAAGATCGGTTCCAGGTGTTTGAAAATATCGGGTTCCGCGCCGGCCATCAGACAATAGCCGCGCTCCAGTCCCCAGACGCCGCCGCTGGTGCCGACGTCGCAGTAGTGAATGCCCTTCGGCTTCAGGGCTTCGGCCCGGCGCACGTCGTCCTTGAAGAACGAGTTGCCGCCGTCGATCAGAATATCGCCCTTTTCGAAAACCGCGGCGAACTTGTTCACCATGGATTCGGTAGCGTCTCCGGACGGCACCATCAGCCACACCACGCGCGGCTTCTCGAGCAATGCGACGAACTGGGGAATGTTGGTGGCCCCTTTCATCCCCTCCTTTTCGAGTTCGGCGATCTTATTGACGTCCAGATCGAGAGCCACTACGTCGTGACCCGCACGCTTGAGCCGCCTTGCCATATTGCCGCCCATGCGGCCTAATCCGACCATTCCAAGCTGCATCTATGTTGTCCCTTCCTTTTCGCAGAATTTCTCTTCGAGTATGTGAACTTTATTCAACCGCCGCATGTGGCGCTCTTCAGCCGTGAACTTCGCACCGGTATAGGCGTTCACCAGTTCGATGGCGGTCTGCGGCCCGATTACCCGGCCACCCAGCACCAGGACGTTCATATCGTCATGCTCCACTCCCTGGTGCGCCGAATAAACATCGTGGCAAAGACCCGCGCGGATCCCAGGAAGTTTATTGGCTGCCACCGAGGCCCCAACGCCCGATCCGCAGATCAGAATGCCGCGCTCGGCTGTGCCCGCGGTAACGGCACGGCCGACCTTCTCCGCGAAATCCGGATAATCCACCGGATCGCTCGTATAAGTACCCACGTCGAGTACCTGATGTCCCTGGTGCCCGAGGTAATCGGCAAGGGTCCTCTTCAGATCAAGGCCCGCGTGGTCGGACCCAATCGCGAGTTTCATTCGGAATCGCCCACTGTGGAGCCAGTATCCAACATGACGGTGTCAAAAGGGAAGGCAAAACTTATCTGTGACAGGAAATACACAATTTGTTGCAACCCATTGACAGGTAGTGCAATCACGGTCTTAGGCAAGTGCACACTTTCATCGCGCCGGAGTTCGGGGGACAATCGAAACAGCCGGAGGAAGAGACCTGTTGAAGAATCCATACTGTAAGCACCCGCAGCTCAGGCGGGCCGCGGTCTTCATTATCGTTGGATGTGCCCGCATGTGGGGCCAGGTGGCGCCGCCCCCACAGCCAGTGCCGAACGGTCCGCCGCCGGTGATCGATCAGGGTCCTCAACTCTCTTACAACGGTAGTGTCCCCGCCGGTCAGGCATCGGCCACACCGCTGTCGTTGACTCTGCGCGATGCCATCCAGCGCGGCTTGAAATATAACCTGGGTATTCTGACCAATCGGGACGCAGTGGATGTCTCCTCGGCGGAACGCCGGCGCACCCTGAGCACTCTTCTGCCGAATCTATCCGTGGGAGCGACGCAGGATTCCAGCCAGATCGACCTCGTCGCATTCGGTCTGAACGTGCCCGGGTTTCCTGCCGTGGTGGGACCGTTCGGCTACCAGAACGTGCGCGCTTTTGCGCAGCAGACCATCTACGACCGCCCGTCTCTGCGCAATCTGAAATCCGCCGCCGAGAGTCTGAAGGCGGCTAAATTGAGCGCCGAGGACGCACGTAATCTGGTGGTTCAGGCGGTCAGCAATGCGTATCTGGCAATCATTACGGACTCCGCCCGCGTGCAGGCCATCCAGGCCGAGCTGGACACGGCGCAGGCTTTGTTCGATCGCGCCACCGATCAGAGGCGCGCCGGCACGGTGCCGGGAATCGACGTGCTGCGCGCCGAAGTGGAGCTCAGGACGGAGCAACAGCGCATGGTGGCTCAGAAAAATCTGGTGGAGAAAGACAAGTTGTCTCTTGCGCGCGCCATCGGCCTGCCCACCGGGCAGCAATTCTCCGTCAGCGACGCCTTACCGTTTGCGCCGCTGCAGATTGCGCTCGACGATTTACTGAAACAGGCCTACGATCATCGGGCCGACTACCGGGCCGCCGAGGCCAACGTACGCGCCGCGGAGTTCGCTCTGCAGTCGGCGCATTCGGAGCACTGGCCGGAAATAGTAGTGCAGGCCGATTACGGAGACATCGGCAAAACATTTGCAAATTCCCACGGGAGCTACGATGTGGTGGCGGGAGTGCGCGTTCCCGTGTATGCCGGCGGGCGCACGCGAACCGATATCGATCAGGCCGAAGCGGTCCTGAGGAACCGGAAAAATGCCGTGGAGGATTTGCGCGGACGCATCGACTATGAGGTGCGCAGCGCCGTCCTCGATCTGCAATCGGCGGCCGATCAGGTGTCGGTGGCGGAGCGCAATGCGGATCTGGCTAATCAGACGCTGATACAGGCGCGCGACCGTTTCAGCGCCGGGGTAACCGACAACATTGAGGTCGTGCAGGCGCAGCAGTTGCTGGCTTCGGCGAATGACAATTACATTTCGAGCCTGAACGCCCACAATGCCGCGAAGATTGCGCTGGCCACCGCCTTGGGGGTCGCCGAAGAGGGAGTGCCGCAGTACCTGAACCTGAAACCGTGACGCGGACCTGGTGGATCGTTGCGTTGCTGATCCTGCTGGGCACAGTGAGAATTGCGAGCACCTGGACCACCTACGCATACACCTCCGACGAGCCCGCCCATATTGCGTGCGGGATGGAATGGCTCGACCACGGCACCTACCACTATGAGGACCAGCATCCGCCGCTCGCCCGCATTGCCGCGGCACTTCTGCCTTACCTGCATGGTGCGCGCAGCAAGGGGTTGTCGAATATGTCCGAAGAGGGCAGCGCAATCTTCGACAACGCGCCGGTCAGCCTGAACCTTACGCTCGCCCGGGCAGGCATGCTGCCCTTCTTCTGGATCGCCTGTCTGAGCTTGTCCTGGCTGGCCCGTCAGTTTTGCGGCGAGTGGACCGCAGTTATTGCTCTCGCGCTTTTCTCCACGCTGCCGCCCATCCTGGCCCATGCGGGTCTTGCGACCACGGACATGGCGCTCACGGCGGGAATGTCGTCGGCGCTGGCGTCGCTCTCGTTCTGGGTTCGAAAACCTTCCACCGGGCGTGCGGCGCTGCTCGGCGTGGGGATCGCAAGTGCGGTCGGGGCCAAGTTTTCCAGCCTGCCTTTCCTGCCTGCGGCGGCAGCGGGCCTGCTTCTCCCGCTGGCGCTCAAAAACCCCGCAAGGGCACGTGATTTTCTGTTGCGTTCGAAGCATCTGGCCCAATTCGCGTCTGCCCTCGCGGTGACGGCCTTGCTGGTATGGGCGCTGTATCGCTTCAGTTGGGGACATGTGAGAGGCACCGGCCCGCTTCGGCCCGCGCCCGAATTCTGGGCGGGCATCAAAACGGTTCGCTGGCACAACCGCGCGGGCGCGCTGTCCTGGCTTTTCGGCGCACTGAGCCCGCGAGGATTCTTCTGGTTCTATCCGGTTAGCCTTGCGCTGAAATCCCCGCTGCCATGGTTGCTGCTGGTTGCCGCCGGGGTCGCTCTCGGGTGGCGAAACCTGCGCATGTGGAGCGCCCTCGGTGCAGCGCTCGGCGTACTCCTCGTCGCCATGATATTTGGACATATTGACTTGGGAATCCGCCACATATTGCCGGTTTATGCATGCTTGTCCGTGGTCGCCGCGCTGGGTCTGAACTCGCTGTGGGAGCGCCGGAAGACCCGAGTTCTGGCCGCGGCCCTGGGACTCTGGCTGGCCATCGGCACCGCTCTCGCGCACCCGGATTATCTGCCATACTTCAACGAACTTGCAGGCAGCCGCCCCGAGCGCATCCTGATCGATTCCGATCTCGATTGGGGCCAGGACGAACTGCGTCTGGAGCATCGGCTCGCCGCCGCCCATGCTACGCGAGTCGCTCTGTTGAGTTCCGCCAGCGCGCCGCGCGGGATGGAACTCGATCCATTTTCGTTCGATGCCCCGCAGGCCGGGTGGAACGCGGCCGATATCACGCCGCTCACTTTGCGGACCGCGCAGGCCCGGCAGCGCGAACCCGGGCGCACGTTCTGGTTTGAACGGATGCCGGCCGAACGCATCGGTAAGGGGATTCTGCTATGGTGGGTCGACCCAGATCCCGGAGATCCCCGGTTGCAGCCGCATTAATTTCGTTCCTGGGGTGTTGCGGGTTGCCAAATTCCTGTTAGCTTAGATGAGGAGAAAGTAAAAAATGACGCCCAGCACACAGCCTCAGGCCGCTGCTACGCCCTTGACCGAACTTCCCGCCTGGAAGTCTTTGAAAAGCCATTCCGCAGCCATTTCAAACGTCCACCTGCGCGATCTGTTTACGGCGGATCCGGGGCGCGCCAAACGCTTTTCCGCCGAGGCGCTGGGGCTGTTTCTGGATTTCTCCAAGAACCGCATCACGGATGAGACGCTCGGTCTTCTGCTCGAACTGGCGCGGCAATCGAATCTGCGGCAGCGCATCGACGCCATGTTCCGCGGCGACAAGATCAATATCACGGAGAACCGTGCGGTTTTGCACGTTGCTCTGCGCGCTCCGAAGGGCGAGAAGATCGTGGTGGACGGGGTCGACGTGGTGCCTGAGGTTCACGCGGTGCTCGATAAGATGGCCGCCTTTTGCGACCGTGTGCGCTCGGGAGAATGGAAGGGATTCACCGGTAAGCGCATACGCAACGTCGTCAACATCGGGATCGGCGGGTCCGATCTTGGACCGGTAATGGCCTACGAGGCGCTGAAACACTACAGCGCGCGCGATATCAATTTCCGCTTCGTATCGAATGTGGATGGCACCGATTTCGCCGAAGCTACGCAGGATCTGAACGCCGACGAAACGTTGTTCATCGTTTCTTCGAAAACGTTCACCACGCTTGAGACCATGACCAACGCCGGCAGCGCGCGCGCGTGGACGCTGAAGGCGCTGGGCGACGAGAAGGCCATCGCCAGCCACTTCGTCGCCGTGTCGACCAACGCCGAGGCGGTTTCGAAGTTCGGCATCGATACCGCCAACATGTTTGGCTTCTGGGATTGGGTCGGCGGCCGTTATTCCATGGATTCGGCGATCGGATTATCTTCCATGATTGCCATCGGACCGGATAACTTCCGTTCCATGCTGGCCGGTTTCCATGCCATGGACGAGCATTTTCGAACCGCGCCGCTCGAAGAAAATCTGCCCGTGCTGATGGGGCTGTTGACGGTCTGGTACAACAACTTTTTCAATGCGCAGACGGTCGCAGTACTGCCCTACGATCAGTATCTGAAGCGTTTCCCCGCGTATCTGCAGCAGTTGACCATGGAGAGCAACGGCAAGTCGATCACTCTCGACGGCACGCACGTGAATTACGAAACCGGCGCCATCTACTGGGGCGAGCCCGGCACGAATGGGCAGCATTCCTTCTATCAGCTGATTCACCAGGGGACTAAGCTGATCCCCTGCGACTTCATCGGATTTGCGCGCTCGCTCAATCCTTCGGGCGATCATCACGACATCCTGATCGCCAATCTTTTTGCGCAGGCGGAGGCGCTGGCTTTCGGCAAGACAGCCGTGGAAGTGAAGGCGCAGGGCACGGCGGATTGGCTGGTGCCGCACCGCACGTTTGAGGGCAATCACCCGTCGAACATGATTCTGACGGAGCAGTTGACGCCGGAGGTCCTCGGCAAGCTGATCGCGCTCTATGAGCATAATGTGTTCACTCAGGGCGCGGTGTGGCAGATCGATTCCTTCGATCAATGGGGCGTGGAATTGGGCAAGGTGCTGGCCATGCGCATCGTGCCGGAGCTGAAGAGCGCGGCGCAGCCGGATCTGAAACACGATAGTTCCACGAATGCGCTGATCGAGCGCTACCGCTCGCTCAAGTAATGTGGGATAGGCGCTTCCGCCTGTCCATTCTTGTATTCTTATGAACCTCTCAGGAAATACCATCCTGATTACGGGCGGAGGCACCGGCATCGGGCGCGGCCTGGCGGAAGCATTTCACGCTCTCGGAAACCAAGTCGTCATTGCAGGCCGGCGTCCGCAGAAACTGGACGGCATTGCGTCCTTCATGTTCGATGTGGCGGACCCCACCCAGATCCGTCCATTCGCCGGGCGCATGGCGGCGGAGTTTCCGACGCTGAATGTGCTCATCAATAACGCGGGCATCATGCGCGTGGAGAAACTGCAATCGCAGCCGGAGGACGTGGCCGACGCGGAAGCCATCGTCGCCACCAATTTGCTGGGTCCGATCCGGCTGACCGCGGCGCTGCTGCCGTTGTTGCAGAAGCAGGCGCGGTCGACCATCATGAACGTGTCTTCGGGATTGGCTTTCGTTCCGTTGTCGCTGACTCCGACGTATTGTGCGACTAAAGCCGCTCTGCATTCCTATACGCAGTCGCTCCGTTATCAACTCCGCGCCAGCACGACGGAGGTGTTGGAATTGATTCCTCCGTACGTGGCGACGGACCTTCTGAATGGGGCAAACGACCCCCGCGCCATGCCGCTCGATAAGTTTATTGCCGAGGTCATGGAGATTCTTAAAGCTCAGCCGGAGGCCAAGGAGATCTGCGTCGAGAATGTGAAGCGGCTGCGCTTTGCCGTCGAATCCGGCCATTACGATGCAGCGTTTCAGGGCTTGAACGCCGCCTTCGAGTGACCCCTATGCGCTGAGTTTTTGCACCCACAGTGAAACCCCGCACCGAACCCGTACGTAGGATAAGACAAAATTCAGGGTAACTCGGGGGTAATATGACTAAATTCGTGCCGGGAATCGCGATTCTCGTTCTGGCGGCGGGTCTGCGGGGTCAGACCAAAGCCGAACTGGACAAGCTTCCCATCAAACGCGTTGTGCTCTACAAGAACGGCGTCGGTTACTTCGAGCATCTGGGTGCGGTGCGGGGGAACCAGGACGTTACGATTTCTTTTACATCGGGACAATTGAACGACGTTCTGAAGTCGCTGACCGTTCTCGATCTGAACGGCGGCCACATTTCCGGCGTTGCGTATGGTTCGTCCTCTCCTGTCGACAGGCAGCTCGGCGACCTTCGTCTTCCCTTGGGAGAGAAGACGTCGCTGACCGAATTCCTCGGCGCGTTGCGTGGCGCCAGGCTGGAAGTTCGAAGCGGCACCAGCGTCATTACGGGGCGATTACTCAGCGTCGAGCGGAAAACTCGAATGGGCGGTGGCGCGACGCTGGAGGTCGAGTATATTTCTCTGATTACCGACGCCGGTGAAGTGAAGACAACCGAAGTCTCGCCGGCGTTCTCGGTGCGATTTCTCGAACGGGGGCTTATCTGGCCAATCGTCGTGCCCGCGCGGCGTTAACCTCTTTGGAATGTGGCGCGTGCAGAGATTGGACCAGATAAACGCTTTTAAGCCGGCCAATCTGTTTGATTTTAAATCGCTTACGCTGAAATTTCGGAGCGAACAGATTGACCGGTTTAAAACGGCTTACCGGCAAGGTGGATCGATTCCTCGATCTGATGGCTTCGAGCCGCGATCCGGACGTGCGACGCATGGTGGTCTCGACGGAAGGAGCGGGGGACCGGTCGCTGTTTGTCAGTTACATCAGTGAAGTCCCGATTTGGAAGGCTACCTACCGTCTGGTGATAGGTTCCGGGGCCGGTCAAAACCCATTGCTGCAGGGTTGGGCAAGCGTGGATAACACGGTCGGGCAGGATTGGGAGAACGTACAGCTTTCGCTTGTTGCCGGTGCGCCCCAATCGTTCATGCAGAATCTGTCTCAGCCGTACTATTCACGCCGCCCGGTTGTGGCATTGCCGGAGAGCATAGCGGTCTCTCCGCAAACCTTTGAATCTACTCTGATGCCGGGGAGCGCGCGGGTGTTCGGCACGGTAGCCGATCCGAGCGGCGCAGCCATTGCGGGTGCAACGGTGCGAGCTTACGATGCCAACGGCACGGTGGCGATGGAAACCAAAACAAAGGCTGCCGGGGGGTACGAGCTGGGGCTCCTCGAAGGTAATTACCGCCTCGAGTTCCAGCATGCCGGCTTTCGCAATACGACGTTTACCGGCATTGTGGCTTCAAACGACAGCCCTGTGCAGAAAGACGTGCGGCTCGACGTGGGAAGTGTTACTCAGACCGTCGATGTTAGTGCGAATGCGTTGCCGTTGCAGACCGAATCGGCTTCTGTGGCCTCTGCCGGTGGCAAAAACCTGGGAAGCGGTGTAGCATTGGGCGGCACGCGGAACCAATTTACCCGGCTGGAGCAGTTCGGGAAACTCCAATCCTCGCCGCCGGTACAGTATACGGTCGACGCCGCACGGGCACGCGCCCAATCGGCAGCTACCGCCCAGGAACTTGGCGATCTTTTCGAGTACAAGCTGACGGATCCGGTCACCATTCTGAAAAATAAATCCGCGCTGGTGCCGATCGTTCAGTCCGCCATCGGAGCTGAAAAAGTCTCGGTGTGGAATGAGCAGGCCGGTCTGCCGCGTCCCCAACGCGCTTTGTGGCTTTCGAACTCCACAGGGTTGACGCTCGACGGAGGCAGCTTCAGCGTACTCGATGATGAAACTTTTGCCGGCGAGGGCGTGTTCGACCCCATTCGCCCGGACGAAAAACGCCTGATTTCATACGCAGTCGATCTTGCTCTGAACGTCAATGCACGCCAATCCACCGAGCAGCAGAGGGTGACGCGAGCGGTCGTGAACCGGGGTACTATGACCCAGCACAGCGAGGTCCGTGAAAAGAAGACGTACACGTTTCGCAACGAGGACAGCTCGCCACGCACGGTGATTGTCGAACATCCCGCGCGCGGCGGCTACGAACTGCGCGGCGATGTCCGCCCGGTCGAAACAACTCCCACGTGGATGCGCTTTCGCCTGCAGGTTAAGCCGAAAGAAACAGCATCCATTGTTGTTGAAGAGGCGCGACCCTTACAGACGACGTACGCGCTGACCAACATCAACAGCCAGCAAGTGGATTTGTTCGTGCGTCAGCAGTCTATCGACAAGACCGTAGAAGCCGCGCTGCGGAAAATCCTGGCGCAGAAAACTGTCGTCGAGGACCTGGACGAAAAGAAAACCGCGCGGGAGTCCGAGACGGAGAAAATCTTCGACGATCAGCAGCGCCTGCGGGAAAACATGAAGGCGCTCAAAGGGAGCCCCGAGGAAAAAACTCTGGTGCAGCGGTATACGCGCCAGCTGAACGATCAGGAAGACCGCCTGGACGCCTTGAAGCGCGAGATTGAACAACTCGAGTCGCAGCACGATGCAGCGGAAATGGCGTTGGATCAGATGATTCAGGAAATTTCGTTTGACGTGAATCTATAGAAACGGCTATTGCGGTGGCTTCTTCAGAATCATCCCGTCGACGGTTTCAATCAGAGCATTGAGTTTTTCGGTAGTTTCCTGCATTTTCAGTTCGAGGGTAATCATGTTCTCATCGAACCGGCTCTGCTTCGATTCAGACGCTGCCGCGCGTTCGCTCAGCCTCTCCATACTCTCGCCCATCTTCTCCACGGCCAATAACATCTTTTGCATGGCACCGTTCATCAGGATCTGGGCGGTCAACAAACGCTGATCTTCCGCTTGAAAGCGCTCATGCGCAGCCTCATTGGCCCGCTCCTGCCGCTCGATCATCTCCTCGATGCGGTCGAGTCGCGACTTGCCCTGCCCGTTCGGCTCGCTCATATTAACTCATTGTAGCGGCTTGCGACCAAACGGCGGTTCGGGCATCCTAACTACAAGCGGTCCTTTATGCCCAAACCGGTCATCCTTGCCATCGACGATGAACCCGAAGTGCTTCGCGCCATCGAGCGCGACCTTCGCACCAAGTACAGCCAACAGTATCGGATCGTACGTGCCGATTCCGGACCCTCGGCCCTCGAGGCCCTGCGGCAGTTGCAATTGCGTAACGATGAAGCGGCGCTCCTGCTCTCCGACCAGCGTATGCCCGGTATGCAGGGCACCGAATTTCTGACCGAGGCGGCTAAGCTGTTTCCTCGCGCCAAACGCGTTCTGCTGACTGCCTATACCGACACCAGCGCCGCCATCGACGCCATCAACTCCGCGCGTACCGACTTCTATCTGGTGAAACCCTGGTCGCCGCCGGAGGAAAATCTTTATCCGGTTCTCGACGATCTGTTGAACGACTGGATCAGCGACTATCGTCCCCCATTCACGGGGATTCGTCTGCTCGGCAATCGATGGTCGCCCGAAGCGCACGAGTTGCGCGATTTCATGGGGCGCAATCGCATTCCGTTTCAGTGGATGGATATCGACAATCGCGCCAACGACCGGGAAACCGACGATCTGCTGAAGGCGCTGGGCACGGAAAATAACTTTCCCGCCATGCTCTTCGAGGATGGCACGCACCTGTGCCGTCCTACCATCGCGCAAGTGGCGGCAAAGCTGGGGCTCCGCACTACGTCGGAGAAACCGTTCTACGACTTCATCATTGTGGGCGGCGGTCCCGCCGGGCTGGCGGCGGGCGTTTATGCGGCATCCGAAGGTCTGGATACGGTGTTGATCGAGCGTGAAGCTCCCGGCGGCCAGGCGGGGATGAGTTCACGGATCGAAAATTATCTGGGCTTTCCGCTGGGAATCAGCGGCGGCGAGCTGGCGCAGCGCGCGGTCGCCCAGGCGAGGAAATTCAGCGTTGAGATGCTGGCGCCGCAGGAAGTGAAGTGCCTGATGTCGGACGGACCTTATCGGTCGGTGACGCTGGCCAATGGAAACACCATTAATTCGCACGCCGTTCTCATCTCGACCGGCCTCGCGTGGCGCAATCTGGAAGTCCCTGGGGTGGATCAGTTGAGCGGCGCGGGCGTCTATTACGGCGCCGCCATGACCGAAGGGGATTCGTGCCGCGGCCAGACGGTGGTGATTGTAGGCGGGGCTAATTCTGCCGGACAATCGGCCATGTATTTCTCGAAACACGCCAGCCGCGTGCTCATGGTCGTGCGCGCCGACAGCCTGGCGAAGGCCATGTCCCGCTATCTGATCGACCAGATTGAAAAGACGCCTAATATTGAAGTGTGGACGGACGCAGAAGTGACTGAGGCTCACGGCGAAGGGCATCTGGAGGCCGTTTCAGTGATTCGCCACGACCATGCCGATGCCGTGGAACGGATTCCCGCGGCCGGACTTTTCATCTTCATCGGAGCTTCGCCGCGCACTGGCTGGCTGGACGGCGTCCTGCCGATGGACGAACGAGGCTTTGTTCTGACCGGCCCCTCTCTTTCGAAAGACAAGTCGCGTCCCAAAGGCTGGCCGCTGGATCGCGATCCCTATCTGTTCGAAACGGCGATTCCCGGTGTGTTCGCCGCCGGCGATGTAAGGCACAACTCGGTCAAGCGCGTGGCGTCCGGCGTTGGCGAAGGCTCCATCGTGGTTCAGATGGTGCATCAATATCTGGCAAAGGTGAAGTGATGGTACACAACCCAGACGAGACGGCGCTGTTCCCGACGCTTTCCGTCGAGAAGATTCGGGAAATGTGTGCGCATGGCGAAGAAGTATGGCTCAAAGACGGTGAGGCGATTTTCACCCAGGGCGAACCCAGCCAGGGCTTTTTCATCGTCCTTGAGGGCCATCTTCGGATAACCAAGCGGGTCGGCAACCAGGAGATGCTGCTGGTGATTCACGGTCCTGGTCAGTTCACGGGCGAGATCTCGATGTTGATGGGCACTCCGTCAATCGCCTCGGGAAAGGCCGACGGGCCGGCGCGCGTGGTGCGCTTCACGAATGAAGAATTCCGCCGCATGATTGCGGAATGTCCCGAGCTTGCGCAACCGGTCCTGCGAGCCTTCGCGGCGCGTTCGCGGGAGGTGGACCATTCTTTAATACAACAGGAGAAACTGGCGGCGTTGGGTAAAATCTCCGCCGGTCTCGCCCATGAACTGAACAATCCCGCCGCGGCCATGGTGCGCACTGTGCAGTCGCTGCGCGGCGCGGTTTCGCGTATCTCGAAGCTGGGGATGCAATACGATTGCCGCTTCGATGAGGCGCAACGCCCGGTTCTCGACCACATGCAGCAATACGCCCGCGAGCACGCTACCGATCCGGACGCGCTCTCGCCTCTGGATCGCAGCGACCGCGAGGAAGCTATGGCTGGCTGGCTCGAAGAGAACGGCATGAAGGAACCGTGGGAGATGGCGCCGGGCCTGGTTAACGCAGGTTTGACTCGCGAATGCCTGACGTCGCTCTCGGGTAAGCTGACGCCCGAGGCCTTATCGGCCGCCCTGGTTTGGCTGGAGGCCGATCTGACAACCAATCAGCTGACTGCAGAGCTCGAGTCCGCTGCTTGCCGGATCTCGGACCTGGTGCTGGCCATGAAGCAATACAGCTATATGGATCAGGCGAAGTTCCAGGAGATCGACATCCACGTTGGGCTCGACAGCACGTTGAAAATCTTTGCGCATCGCATGCGCAACGGCATCGAAGTGCGGCGCGATTATGATCGTTCGCTTCCGAAGATTTCGGCGTGGGCGGGCGAATTGAATCAGGTGTGGACGAACCTGATCGGCAATGCCATCGACGCCATGGAGGGCAAAGGGATTCTCACGGTGAGTACCCGGCGGGACGGCGAAAACGTGATGGTGACCATCGGCGATTCGGGGCCGGGGATTCCGCCTGAGATCCGCGCGCATCTCTTCGAACCGTTTGTTACCAACAAGCCGGCCGGGCAGGGAACGGGGCTGGGCCTCGAGACGGCGCGGCGAATCGTCGTCAATCGGCACAACGGCCGGATCGTGGTCGATTCGAAGCCCGGCGATACGCGCTTCGCCATCAGCCTGCCGATCGAACAAAGGAGCGAACATGCAGCAGTGCACACATCTCAACCAGATCCGGAACGTGAAGCCGCACTCCAAGGGGTGTGAGGAGTGCCTCAAGATGGGCGATTCGTGGGTGCATCTGCGGCTGTGCCGGGAGTGCGGGCACGTTGGCTGCTGCGATTCGTCGAAGAACCGCCACGCCACGAAGCATTTTCATGCCACGAAGCATCCGATCATTCAATCGTTCGAGCCGGGTGAGGACTGGCTCTGGTGCTACGTAGACGAAGTGATGCTGGAACCGTCTTAGCCGGTCCTTAAGCGAACAGGATGCTGACCGAAGTCTCCTCGTGAATCGATTGCACGGCGCGCGCCAGCAAAGGCGCGACGGATAACTGCCGGATCTTGCCGCACCTGGCCGCTTCGTCGGACAGGGGAATTGAATTAGAGAAGATTACTTCCTGGATCGCCGAGGCCGCGATTCGTTCCACCGCCGGACCCGAAAGGACAGCGTGCGTGGCGCAGGCCGAAACGCTCTTTGCGCCGTACTCGAGGAGTGCTTCCGAGCCCCTTACTAAGGTTCCAGCTGTATCGATTAAATCATCTACAATCAGACAGTTCTGGCCCGATACATCACCGATTACATTCATGACTTCGGCGACGTTGGCTTCTTCGCGCCGTTTATCGATAATGGCAAGTGGAGCATTCAGCCGTTTGGCTACCGACCGGGCGCGTTCCACGCCACCCGCATCCGGCGACACCACGGTCAAATCCTCGACATTCTGCGGTTTGAAATAATCGATCATCACCGGCCGAAAGAACAAGTGATCCACCGGCACGTCGAAGAAGCCCTGGATCTGCGCCGCGTGCAGATCGAGCGCCATGATCCGATCAGCGCCGGCGGTCTCGAGTAACGACGCCACCAGTTTGGCCGAAATCGGCACCCTGGGCTTATCCTTACGGTCCTGGCGGCCGTACCCGTAATAGGGCAGCACCGCGGTAATCCTCTCCGCCGAGGAGCGCTTCAGCGCATCCATCATGCAAAGAATTTCCATCAGGTGGAACTCCACCGGCGAGCAGGTCGGCTGGACCACGAAACAATCGGCGCCGCGCACGTTTTCGAGCAGCTGGAGATTGATCTCGCCGTCCGAAAAGCGTTTGAGTTTAATCTGGCCCACTTCCAGCCCGAGCTGACGGCACATGGCCTCCGCCAGCGACGGGTTGGCGCTGCCGGAGAAGATCTTGATGCGGTCGGGGTTCATCGCGCGTACCGGCTTCGGGGCGGCCATAGATCACCTTTCGTGTGAAGACTCAACATCCGCCGCCAAGCCGCCCTGTATTGCGGACGGCTGACGAAGGATATCGCAAAAATGCGCTCATCGGGGAACCGTTTTTTGGCGCGTTCAAGATGTTCCTGGTCCTGGAAAATGCCGTAGATTGCAGAGCCGCTTCCGGTCATTACCGCGGGATTCGCGCCGCAACGCCGGAGCCGATCCTTAATGTGCCGCAAGGCTGGATGAAGAGAGAAGACCGTCTCTTCGAAGTCGTTAATCCCCCCGACTCCCGCCTGCTGCCAAACCTCTTGCTGGAAACTAAATAGTTTATTTTGTAACGCAATTGTTGTCAACCGCGGAGACAGCGTCCGATAGGCCTCGGCGGTGGATGAATGGATGCCCGGAACCACCAGCAATCCGCGAGCGGCGGGGCTGTCGGGCAGGGGATAGAGCTCCTCGCCGCGTCCCAGTCCGAGCGCGGTTCCCCCATGCAGGAAGAACGGCACATCGCTGCCCAGTTGCTCCGCGAGCCCTGCCAGGAGCTCCGGCGCGAGGGTTTTCCCGGCGAGGACGGGCAAAGCCAGCAGAACAGCGGCGGCATCGCTCGAGCCTCCACCCAACCCGGCTCCCGACGGAATTTTCTTGCCCAGGCGGAAATGGACGCGGGCAGGGATCCCCAGATTTTCCAAAACCAGTCTGGCCGCCTTCGCCACCAGGTTGTCCGGAATTTCGGGCGTGCCTTCGATCTCAATCAGCGTGTCACGCGAACGTTCGAACGTGACATCGATACGATCGGCCAATGAAATAGTTTGAAAAACGGTGCGGAGCTCGTGGTAACCGTCGGGACGCTTGTAGAGAACGCGCAGCCCGAGGTTCAGTTTGGCATATGCCTTGAGCCTCGCAGTGCGCATCATACCCAATGTGGGACAGGCGCTTCCGCCTGTCCATCTCTTGAAAACATGGACAGGCGGAAGCCCCTGTCCCACATTGGATATGAAATCATTTATCGTACTGGAGCAGGGAGAAGATATCGTAGCCGTTCAGCTTCCTCCGGCCCTCGAGAAAAGTCAACTCCACCACGAAGCCCAGTCCCGCTACGGTGCCGCCCAGCCGCTCGACCAGCTCGGTGACCGCCCTCGCGGTTCCCCCCGTCGCCAGCAGATCATCCACGATCAGCACCTTCGACCCTTTACCGATTGCGTCGCAATGGACCTCCAGCGTGTCGCTGCCGTATTCCAGATCGTAAGTAATCTGAGCGCATTCCGCCGGAAGCTTCTTCGGCTTGCGCACGGGCACAAATCCGGCGCCGAGGGCATACGCCAGCGCGGGCGCGAAAATAAAGCCGCGCGCCTCGATCCCCAACACCACATCCACATGCGCTCCGTCGTAATGCTCTTTCAAGGCGTCGATGGTGCCTCTAAGCCCGGTTTTATCTTTAAGAAGCGTGGTGATGTCGTAGAAAAGAATGCCTGGTTTTGGAAAGTCGGGTACTTCGCGAATCAGTTGTTTGAGGGTGTTCATCCGAGCCGGTTAACCGTATTGAAAGGAACTCAATTGTTGCACGGCGGCTTCGCGCTGTTCAACCCCGCGCACGACCGCCATGCGAGGACCCTGATGCAGCCATGCCGCCAGACGGTCAAGATGCTCCGGTTTGCCGATTGCGTAGACGTGCACCCGGCCATCGTCCTCGTTGCGCACCCAGCCGCGCAATCCCAGTTCGTCGGCATGCTCCTGCACGAACCAGCGGAATCCTACACCCTGAACGCGGCCCGAAACGTACCACTCCCTGGCTGCCTCAGCGCCCATACGGTTCCACCGGAAATTCGCTCAGGGGATGAGCGTTTCACCCTCGGTAACACCGCTCGCCTTGCCGTCAAGAACATCCTTAACGAAGGACCCCAGGCGCTGCAAGGTGAAAGGCTTGGGTATTAACGCAAAGCCTTTTTCTACGACGTAGCGCTGCACCACCTGCCGATCATCGTAGCCAGACATAAAAAGCACCCGGAGGTTGGGCTCGATCGACAAAAGGTGGTCGATCATCATGGGTCCGCTCATGCCCGGCATCACCACGTCCGTAAGGACCAGATCGGGCTTCCGCGTGAGGCGCTCGAAGGTGCGAATCGCCGTGTCGGAACCCTTGGCCACAATCACTTCATAGCCTTGTTCGACGAGGATGGCCTCGACCAAACGCAACATATCAGGTTCGTCATCGACTACAAGGACAGTCTTAGGCACGGCTATTTTGGTGGTAACGAAACTCACCGCCATCAATCTACCTAAAACGGAACCGGAGCAACAACCTACTCGTGTGATTTAGATCACAAATCGCAGTTTCACTTTGGTTCAACCTCTGATTTTGATTGCCAATTGAGCGATCCGTTTCGCCTGTACACGCACGAAGAAACGGTCGCCATCTGTCGGCTGCAACTCCCCGCGTGTTCCGGCGATGGTGGATGCGCCATAGGGGGACGCACCTGCTGCCAGGGTATGCGCCAGACCCTCGGTGGAATAGGGAATCCCAACAATTACCGCGCCCAGATGGATCAACGGCACCATCATGGTGAGAAGCGTGGTCTCCTGCCCGCCATGCGTCGAACCCGTGGACGTGAACACTCCGGCGGGTTTCCCCTCGAGCGCACCCTCCATCCACAACCCGCCCATGGTATCGAACAGCTGTTTCATCTGCGCCGCCATGTTGCCGAACCGGGTGGGCGAACCGAAGAAGTACCCATCCGCCGATCTGGCATCGTCGAGCGTGACCACGGGAACGTCTTTCTGCGATTCGCTCACCTGGCGCAGATAATCGTTCTGCGCGAAAGTCTTTTCGACGAAATCGAACTCCTGCACGCGGCGCAGCACCGCTTCCGCGCCCGGTACTTCAGCCACCGCGGCAGCCGCTTCTTTCGCCAACTGGAACATGTGCCCGTAAAAGGAGTAGTATGCGATCAGGATCTTCAACAGTCGTACCTCTCAGTCGCTTTGGATGCGTCTGACTCGGTTTGGATGCGCCCAATGAATCGTTCCGATAACGGAGAAACCACTCGGCGAACCGCCTTCCACATGGCTGGAGCGGGCTTCCTCGTCGCCTTAACCGGGCCGTTCGCCGCAGCGGCTTCAGACTTCTGGAATCGCAAGCAGCCCTCCGCGTGGTCGAATGATGAAATTCAGTTGTTAACGACACGCTCGCCGTGGGCCAAAGAAACGCCCATTCAGTTCACGCAGGATGCCATCTTCACCACGGGCGGCGAGGATGGGCCGCAGGTCGGTAACGGCGGGGTCATATCGGCTCCGCGCAGCCAGTCCGGCGGATCGTTTGAAATGGGCGGAGGGGGACGCGACCCCAGGGGCGCCAGCCGGGAGCCTGTGGTGGTTCGATGGGATAGTGCGCAGCCGATCCTCGACGCTCTCGCCATTCCACTGAAGAGCGAACTGAAAGACCGTTACGTGATCAGTGTCAGCAATCTTCCCGTCGGCCTTATGCAGGGACGCCGGCGCGGGCACAATCCCGCGGCAACCGAGGAGGATCGTTCGCCCGTCGCCATACAGCTCAGGATGATCGAAGAGCTCAAAGGCGCGGCCACGCTTGAGGTTAAGGGGAAAGATCCCTCCCAGGCCGGCGTAGTCACCACCTCGCCCGTGGCTGGCACCTACTTGTTTGGATTTTCTAAAGATCTTCTCACCATAGGGCCGGGCGACAAAGAGGTTCTGTTTACTCTGCAAACTCCCATGATCGCTGTCAAGGCGAAGTTCCAGCCCAAAGACATGATGTATCGCGGAAAATTAGCCCTTTAGGTAGCGCGCCGCCCTCTGGAAGATATCTAATAGGGGGTTATGAATCGCCGGGAAATTCTCTTACAAGCCATGGCGGGAAGCAGTCTGCTGGCCCTTTCCGGCCGGCCGCTGTTTGCCGCCTCAGACTTCTGGAATAAGAAGCCCGCTTCCGATTGGTCCCTTGCCGAAGTGGAGCAACTCAAGACTAAATCCCCCTGGGCCAGGAAGGTTCGGGGCCAGCTTATGGATGTCCGCGCCGAGCGTATGGATCGTGCCGGCAGCGGGAAAGCCAGTCTGGGCGGGCTGACCGGCGCCGACAGCAACGGCATCAGCACCGGCGGCAAGAGTCGCGGCGGACCGATTTCCAATCCCCTTGAATCGGCGCCTCCACCTTCTGCGAGTCAGGGTCCCGAGGTTGTCGTTTGCTGGCAAAGTGCGCCGCCTCTTCTTGAAGCGACGAAGCTCGAACTTCCCGAACAGTTCGCCAATCACTACGCTCTAAGCGTTGCCGGTATCCCTTTAAGTACTCTTGCAAAGGGGTTGAATGACGGTGGTGAGGCTCCGGAAGATCCCGCGGCGCGGCAAAAGGCCGCTGTCGATCGTCTGCTGGCGGGCACCACGCTCACGGTTAAAGGCCGTCCACCGGTTGCAGCCGATCTGCTGGTACAGAGCCAGGACAAGCAGTCGCTGATCTTCGCGTTTCTGAAGCCAGGCTTGGCGCTCACGCAAGATGACAAGGAAGTGAATTTCGAGATGAGCTTGCGCACAATCAAGGTCAACGCGAAGTTCGAGCTGAAAGAGATGGTCTACAAAGGAGGGCTGGCACTTTGAAACGAGTATCCCGGCGCGATCTTTTCGGTCTGGCATGCGGCGGCGGGTTGATCGCATTCCCCTACTCGCTGCTTTTTGGCGCCTCCGATTTCTGGAATAAGAAGCCGGCCTCCGATTGGTCGGTGGCTGAGGTTCAGCAATTGAAAACCAAATCGCCCTGGGCTAAGAAAGTGCGGGGCGAAATGTCGAGTTCCGGCATGGGTTCGGGCTCGGGCGGCGGCAGCCGAGGCGCTCGCGGGGGTGGCGCCCTGGGAACACCCGGAGACAGTGTCAGCAGCATTGGCGGCAGCGCGGACGGCGCTGGCGGTGGTGGCGGACGCGGTGGGCGGGGAGATATGGGAGCAAGCTCCGGTCCGGCCCCTGTCGAAGGCCCTGAGGTGGTGATTCGCTGGGAGAATGCCAAACCGCTTCTCGATGCCACCAAACTGGTGCTGCCACCGGCGCTCGAGAATCATTACGCGATCAGTGTCACCGGCGTGCCGCCTGAAATGATCGCGGCCTTCAGCCGGGG
>Ga0302320_10010590_pt1 | contig 19628 bp, 21 predicted proteins | sample Bog_T0_3_FD_202130 | JGI IMG/M metagenome (GOLD analysis project Ga0302320, IMG submission 202130) | Peat permafrost microbial communities from Stordalen Mire near Abisko, Sweden - Bog_T0_3 | ecosystem: Environmental > Terrestrial > Soil > Wetlands > Peat | place: Sweden: Abisko, Stordalen Mire... | reverse complement strand
GTCCGACGGGCGACCGTCGAGGCGGCGGCGCGGGAATGCATCGCCACCCGGACGGGCATCCCGATCGGGTACATCGCTATCTTTGTCGCAAGCGAAACCCGTTAGCGTCGCGTAGCTTTCGCGCCGGTCAGATCTTCACCGACAGCGGCCGGACGTTCCAGATCTCGTAGCAGTACTCGGCGATGGCGCGGTCCGATGAGAACTTGCCGCTGCGTGCGGTGTTCAGGATGGACATCTTCGTCCACGAGTCCCTGTCCTGCCATGCGGCGCTCACCTGATCCTGGCAGTCCACATAGGACGTGTAGTCGGCGAGTACCAGGAACGGGTCGCGGCGTGGCGTCACGCCGTTTGTCTTGTTGCTGAACCGCTCCGGCCACAGCTCGAAGAAGTCTTTGAGCACAGTGAACGCGAGTTCACGTGACGGTGACGAAACGGCGGCGTCGGTGGGGTCGATAGGGAAGGACTCGGCTCGAGTGGCCGGATCTAAATGCGGCTGTTGGTCAGCGCATCTTTTCGGGAATCGAATTCAGCGCGTGCAACACGTGCACGGCCAGTTCGCTTGCGGCCTTGTCGGCAAGCTTGGAATGAGCCTTGATCGTGTCAGCGACGAGGTCGCGGCGTACGTCGTAAGGCGTGCGAAGAGTTGTTGTTGGCGAAGCCATCAGTTTTTTCCTTTTCAGTCGAGCATGTTGGCCCGCAATCGAGCTGCCCGATACTGATGACGTTACGCCCCTTCCGCCGCCCGGATTCCGCTAGGGCTGCATGAAGCCCGTGCGTCCTTGCGCGAGGAGACGGTTCGCTAGCCCCACATACGCGCTGGCCACCACTGGCCACGCCATCTCCGGTGCCCGTTGCCGTGCCTCGGCCGCCATTGAGCCGGCGAGGCGTGGCTGGGTGATGATCTGGTGCAGCGTTGAGGCCAGCGCGTCCGGATCGTCGTGGCCGACGATGACGCCCGCTCCGCTGCTGAGCAGCTCGACAGCATGCGGAAATGCGGTTGCCACGACTGGTCTGCCGTTCGCGATCGCATCGACGAGTACGCCGGAGGTCACCTGTTCGGTGGAGTCGTAGGGCAGCACGACGACGGAGGCCTGCTGGATGAGCGCAGTCAGCATTGCGTTGTCGTAGTAGCCGGAGTCAAAGGAAACCGAATCCGCTACGCCGTTGCGCCGGGCCTGTTCGATTCGGGCGTTGCGGTACGCCTCGCCCTCAGCGGCCAACACCTTGGGATGCGTCGGGCCGGCGACGAGGTAACGGGGCCGACCGGGCACGCCGTTGAGCGAAGGCATCGCGTCGATGACCCGCTCGATGCCCTTTCCCGGGCCCAGCAAGCCCCAGGTCAAGATGGTTGGTCTACTGGGACGCTTGGCACGCGGGCTGTTGGGGACCGTTGCGCCGTGCGGGATCGTGGTGACTTTGCGGCGCTCGACGGCGTAGCCGCCGCAGAGGCGTTGTCGTGCGGCGTCGGACATCACAACCACGTGACCCGCCTGCGCCACGATCTTTTCCAGGACCGAACGTTGATGTGCGGTAGGCGTTTTCGGGATCTCATGGGCGATGACGATTGACGGTACGCGCAGCCCATCGACGATCTCCAACACTTCGTCGCCGGCCACTCCGCCGTAGCTGCCGAACTCGTGCTGGATGATCGCGACGTCAACCTCGTTCAACAGGTCTTGGCACATCGAATTCTGCCCGTCGGCCATCCGAATGACGCCGGACTGGGATCCGTGAGCGCATAGCGCGTTCGACAGGCCCGCGCCGAACCTCGCCAGGCCGTTCGGTGTAGCCGTATAGGGGCCGACGATGCCGAAACGCACGGTACGTGAAAGTGTTTGCGGCGCAGCAGGGGACAGCAGCGAATGGTGGGTGGGCAGAGCGTTCAAAGGTAATCCCGACGTGCGATCGTTACCGGCGTGTCCGGCGTGAGCGGTTGCTCTGCAGGATCAGCGGAAATCGGCTGATTGCATCCCGGACTGGCTGGTTTCCCAACTACTCGACGTTACACCAGTGGTCGGTGGCGCCGGGATCAGTGAGGCCGATGCGCTGCGGCGATGCCGCACCGGACCCCCGTCGTGTTGACACTTGGCGGGACCTAACATTTGTGCCAGACTCGGTGTTCGTTTTGACGTGCATAGCTGGTGAGGCGGGGTAAGCGCAGATGTCGACCATCCGGGTCATCCAATGGGCCACCGGCCCAGTCGGGTCGATCCAACTCGCCGAGGTCATCGACAACCCCGAATTCGACCTCGTCGGGGTGTTCGTTTACTCGCCGGACAAAGTGGGAGTGGACGCCGGAACACTGGTTGGACGCCCTGATACCGGCGTCTTGACCAGCGACGACAAGGACACGATTCTCGATCTCGATGCCGACGTGGTGCTACATGCGGCAAGCAAGGCCTACGGATTCGAGGCCAATACCGACGACATCGTCGCGCTTCTCGAATCGGGCAAGAGCGTCATCACCGTGACGTCCTACGCCCATCTGCCCACTTTGGGACCCGGCGTCTATGAGCGGGTGCAGCGGGCATGTCAGGCGGGGGACTCCCGGTTCTATCCGGCGGGTGAGCACCCCGGGTTCATGCTGGAAAAGCTCGCCGTTGGGCTGACCGCCCTGTCGCAGCGCGTCGACAAGATCACCGTCCAGCAGTTCGTCGACTGTTCCCATGTCCCCGAGGAGCGAATGCTTGTCGACTTGATGGGCATGGGCAAGCCACCGGAGGAAATCTCGATCGACTCGCCCGCGTTCCGCGCGGTGTCGACCCAGTCCGAGCAGGCTATGGGCGCGGCGGCCGATGCCCTGGGCGTGACTATCGATGAGATCCGTCATGTGATCCGAACCGCCGTGTCGCCAAAGGATGTGACGTTGCAGTGCGCGACACTCCCGGCGGGAACAGTTGTCGGCCAGATCCTCTCGTGGACTGCGTATCACGACGGCGAGCCCGTTCTGGTCGTCGAGGAATATTGGACGTGCACCGCTGACATCCCGGAGTGGGATCTCGCGCTGGACGGCCACGTCGTGCGAGTCCAGGTCGACGGCGTCCCCAACATCGCCGCGGAGGTGCGTGTCGACACCGGTCCCGTTGCCGAATTCGGCAATATCTCCGGAGGATACGTCGCTGTGGGTATCTCGGCGGTGCGCGCGATCCCCTACGTGCTCGAAGCGCCCCCCGGAGTGGTGGTCCCCGAGATCTTCGGGGCGTACCGCTGGACGGGATAGCGATTCAGTGTGTGCTGAACGCGTTCCTGGGAATGGTCAGCGGTAGGTCCACCGAACTGAGCAGCCCGGGCTCGGCGGCGACCACATAGGGCACCGCATTCACGACGCGCATCGCGGTCGCGACCATTGCCCCTGCGCCGGAGGTCATTCCGGCTATTCCTGCCCGACGGGGATCGCGCAAGGTGGCGGCCAGGGTGCAGTCGATATCGGGGTCGCCGGTGATGACCACCCGGTAGGACAGATCGCCGATACCGGTCGGCCACTCCGGAGCGACGTCGTGGGCGAGGCGGGTGACGTGTTCGATGACGATGGCCTCGCGTCCATCGACGACGCCGATGGCCTGCATGCGCAGTGCGCCGGAGGTTCCGGCCTCGACAGTGCCCATAGCGACCTCGAGCTTGCGATGGGTCACCGCGCGATCGAAGGATTCCCGTATTTCCTGCACCTCGACTCCGAGGGCGTCGCCGATCAGCCGGATCTGCCCCGCCCACTCGCCGGCGATGGCTCCAGGCATCGCGACCCAGGGCTCGAAGTCGAGAGGCTGCCCGAAGCCCAATCCGTTGATCATGATGTCGGGTACGCCGTAATCGTCGTACAAGCCCATTTCGTAAGAGTGGATCTTCTCGATCGACGACGACTGCGTGGCCAGCACGAGCGGCAGGTAGTCGGCGGCGAACCCCGGTTCTATGCCGGACGCGTACAGCGACGCCTGTCCTTGCTTGGCCGCCGCGACGAGCTGGTCCCGCCATATCGCAGGCTCGTAGGCATGAGGGTTGACCAGACGAGTGGTGCTGGTGGTGACGACGTTGATTCCCGCTTCGAGCAGCTTCACATAATCCGGTATGGCCAGCGCGTCACGTTCGGGGCCGCTGGCCGCGTAGATGACGCAGTCGGGTTTCAGGGCGATGAGGGCGTCGGCGTCATTGGTCGCAGCCAACCCGATCGGGTCCCCGTTGGCCAGTTCGCCGGCGTCCTTGCCCACTTTGTCCTCGGAATGCACCCACACGCCGACCAGGTCGAGGTCCGGGCGGTTCGTAATCGTTCGAATCGCGATGCATCCGATGCCGCCGGTCGCCCACACCACCACTCGGTTCTTGCTCTGGGTCACGGGGTCCCCTTCAGTATCTGGTACCTAACGTTTGATCCGGAAGCTAGCAGTAGCGAACCGAGCCGGTCAAGGGTCAGCCCATCACGACCGATAGCAGGGTCAAATCTCGGTATAGACTCCGAAAAATCTCGTCGTGGAGAACAAAGGTTAGGTTATGGTGGGTAGCGTCATGACGGACAGTTCAGAGAGTCCGTCGTCAGATCCGCGTGCTTGGAGTTGGTCCTTCGATGCTGACGCTCAGGTTCGACATGCGCACCCCGCGGTGGGCCGCGCCGACGGCCGACTTGTATGGGGCGGCCATCGACATGTGCGCTTGGGCGGAAACCCGAGGGGCCATCCTCGCGGTGCTTTCGGAACACCATGGGGCCGAGGACGGCCACCTCCCGGCACCGATCGTGTTGGCTGCGGCGATCGCCGCCAGGACGCGCACGCTGGCGATACTTTTAGCTGCGGTGCCGATTCCGCTCTGGGACCCGGTCAGGTTGGCCGAGGAAATCGTCGTCCTGGATCTCATCAGCAACGGGCGGGTGTCCTATGCGTTTGGGGTCGGACATCGACGTGAGGAGTACGACCACTTCGGCACCGAGTGGGATTCTCGCGGCCGGCTCGCCGACGAGAATCTTGCGGCGGTGCGCGGTCTGCTGCACGGCGGGTCTTTGGAATTCCGGGGCCGGCGAGTTCGCGTGACGCCGTGGTCGGCGTCGGATCACGGTCCGTACATGATGATTGCCGGGGGTAGCAGGCCCGCGGCGCGCCGCGCGGCGCGGCACGGGCTGGGTTTCATTTCGCAATCGGACGCGCCCGCGTTGAAGGATCTCTACGACACACTCTGTCGCGATCACGGTCACGAGCCGGGATCGGTTCAGTTCCCCGTCCCGGGCGCGCCGACGGCCGCCTTTGTCGCCGAAGATGTCGACCGGGCCTGGGATGAGCTGGGCCCGTATCTCCTTCACGACGCCGTGACGGCGGCGTCGTACCGGCACGGCGACGATTCGGTCGCGAGCATCACGCGCGCGAGCACGGTGTCCGAGCTTCGCGAAATAGGTTGCCCCTACCGGATTTTCACCGTCGACGAGGCTGCCGAGTACGTGCGCGGGGGCCGGCCGCTGCCCCTGCACCCGCTGTGCGGCGGTGTTGCCCCCGACGTGGCGTGGCCGTACCTCGAGTTCGCGGCCGCGGCGAGCGAGCGTGCTCGCTCGGCACAAGGCTCGACCGAAGGAGTGTGACGTGCCTTTTTCTCAGCCCTTGCGCGTCGTCGTTTGGTCGACCGGGGGAGTCGGCTCGAACGCCATCGATGCCGTCCGGCGCCGCCCCGACTTGGACCTCGTCGGCGTGTGGGTGCACTCGACCGACAAGTTGGGCAGGGACGCCGGCGAACTCGCGGGCGGCGAACCCATGGGAATAAGGGCCACCAACGACGCCGACGAGCTCATCGCGCTGGCCCCCGACTGCGTCGTCTACGCCGCGAGCGGTCCGGATCGCGACGCGGGCGCGGTGCCGGATTATCTTCGGCTGCTCGAGGCGGGGATCAACGTCGTCTCGACATCGTCGACCAGCCTGGTGTATCCGCCGTCGTACTACTCACTGGAATGGCGCGACCAACTCGAGGCGGCGGCCAAGGCCGGGGACGCCTCGTTCTACGTGTCGGGCATCTTTCCGGGTTTCGCGTCGGATCAGCTCGCTCTGCTAATGACGACCCAGTCGAAGAGCATTCGCTCGATCAAGGTCACCGAGGTCGCGCTGAACGATCACTACCCGGTGGCCGACGTGATGATGAACGGGATGGGTTTCGGTAGGCCGCTGGATTTCGAACCGATGCTGAAGACACCGGGCTTCATCGAGCTGGCATGGAAGGCGCCAATTCACCTGATCGCCAAGGGGCTCGGCGTCGACGTCGAGGAGGTCCGCGGGTCGCTGGACCGCCGGCTGACCGACCGCGACATCGAGGTCGCTTTCGGCACCATCGAGGCGGGCACCTGCGGCGCCGTGTGCACCAGGGCGGCCGGCGTGGTCAACGGGCGGGAGGCGATCGTCGTCGAGCACATCATCCGGATGGCGCGCGACGTCGCCCCCGACTGGCTGACATCGGATTACGACGCGACGTATCGCGTGGACATTGACGGCGATCCCGACATCCACTGCGAAATGACGACGGGAGCGGCCGCGGGCCACGGCGCCGGCCACGCCGCGATGGCGGCCACCGCGATGCGTGTGGTCAACGCGATCCCCTACGTGGTCGATGCGCCGGCGGGGCTATTGAGCTCGCTCGACATACCGACGACCTTGCCGCGACACGTATTTAGCTGAAAGGGATCTGACTTTGACCGATGCATCCGCTGTCGACCTGTACTACGACCCATTCGACTTCGAGATCGACGACGACCCCTATCCGGTCTGGAAGAGGCTGCGCGAGGAAGCGCCGCTCTACTACAACGAGAAGCACGACTTCTATGCGTTGAGTCGGTATGACGACGTCGCGCGAGAGTTGCCGAACTTTCAGACCTACCGGTCGGGCCGCGGCACCACCATGGACGTCATCAAGAGTGGCCTCGAGGTGCCTCCCGGCGTGATCCTCTTCGAGGATCCGCCGCTGCATGACCTGCACCGTCGGTTGTTGTCGAAGGTTTTCACCCCGCGGCGGATGGAGGCGATCGAGCCGCTGACACGCCAGTTCTGCGAGCGTGCCCTCGATCCGCTGGTCGGATCGGGCGGCTTCGATTTCATCGGCGATCTGGGCGCTCTGATTCCGATGCGGACCATCGGTTACCTGCTGGGAATTCCCGAGCAGGGTCAGGAAGCGATTCGGGACAAGACCGATCACGCGATCAGCCTGAAGGATGGCGCCGCGTCCTATGTCGTCGCCGAAGACGCCTTCGAGCAGGCCTACCAGTTGTTCTCTGACTACATCGACTGGCGAGCCGAGCATCCGTCCGACGACCTCATGACGCAGCTCCTCAACGCCGAGATCGAGGACGACGGGGTGGTCCGCCAATTGACCCGCACCGAGGTACTCACCTACACGAGCATGGTCGCGGGTGCCGGCAACGAAACCACGACGCGATTAATCGGTTTCATCGGCCAGTTGCTGGCCGATCATCCTGAGCAGCGACGCGAGATCGTCGCCGACCACTCGCTCATCCCCGGCGCGATCGAAGAGGTGCTGCGCTACGAGGCGCCCTCGCCGGTGCAAGCGCGCTACGTCGCCCATGACGCAGAATGCCGCGGCGAAAAGATCGCGGAGGGTTCGATCATGCTGCTGCTCAACGGGTCCGCCAACCGGGACGAGGGCCATTTCCCCGACGGCGAGAGTTTCGATATCCATCGTGGCGGTGGACATCTCAGCTTCGGCCAGGGCCTGCACTTCTGCATGGGTTCGGCGCTGGCTCGGATGCAGGCGCGGGTCGCGCTCGAGGAAGTCGTCAAACGGTGGCCCGACTGGGAAGTGGACTATCCGAACGCGGGCAAAGCCCACACCGCGAGCGTGCGCGGGTGGGCTAAGTTGCCGGTCGTCACCGGCTAGCTGTCGGCGCTGGTGACGCCGCGGAGCAAGGTGTCGCGCAGGTGCACCCGGGCCGCGCCGGTGCCGATGTCGCGCAGGATGTTCTCGGGCATCCACTGTAGGCCGATGACGCAGCGCGCCAGCATCTCCTTTGGCGCGTCGTCGACTTTAATGGAACCAGATTGAATCCCTTGGGAAAGAAGGCTTTTAGTTTGCTTCAGCCGGGTGGGGAACTCCATGCTCGGGTTCGGTGCGTCCGGGGGAATCTGTCGCATCCACGCGAGCTGGATGCGGAACTCGTCGCCGAACCGATCCAGGGCGTTGATGTTGACCCAGCTCAGCGCATCCAGCTTCTCGATCGGCGAGGAATTCGAGCGAAGGATCTCCCTCGCGCCGGCCTCCACTTTCTCGCCGAAGCCACCCATGATGGAGGCGAGCAGCTGGTCTTTCGAGCCGATCAGGCGAAACACGTTGCCGTGGCCCATTCCCGCGGCGGCGGCGATGTCCCGGACGGTGGTGCCCTCATAGCCCCTGCGCCCGAACTCCGTGCGTGCAACCGCGCGGATATGGGCCGCCCGATCGTCGGACTCGGTGTCTTCGGTCCAGCCCTTGATGACTTCGTCGGCGGCGAGGAACGCGGCGGACTGATCGAGTTCGGCATCGGAAGGGTGACCAGCGGCCAGTCCCTCCAACATGATTCGGCAGAAGAGCGTGGCAACCCTGTCGGTGGCGGCGTTGTGCCGCAGGGTGTCGAGCCCGACCTGCAGCATCGTCTGGCTGATCCGATCGGCGAGCACACGTAGGTCGATGTCCGACAGAATGTACCCCCCCCACCGCGCGGCCCGCAGCGTTTGGAACATGGCTTCCAAGATGGCCGCCGGGCGTCGTTGGGTCCATTCGATGAGCTCGGGATTCGAGCTCGGGGTCTCGTACATCGAGATCTGGATGGCAGCCCGGTGTGCAACGGCGCACTGGGCTGTGGCGGTCCCCAAAGCGGCGATTCGCGCGAACCCGGGCCGGGCGCCGGGATCGTCCAGAGTGTCCAGCGCCTGTTGGGCGACGTGATCGAGATCGGCGTGGTAACGCCGAAGCAGCTCGACAAGCAACGCCTCTTTGGACGCGAAATGGTGGTACAAGCTGCCGGTCTGAATGCCGGCGGCGTTGGCGATGTCGTGCATCGAGGTACGCAATCCCGAAGTGGCGATCAACGACGCCGCGATCTCCAAGACTTCAGCGCGCCGGGTTCCATCGTCTGCCGCCCGTCGCGGCGTCACCGACGGACGCTCCACAACATCGACACGCCTACCGACTCCCGTTTGCCGAACGGCACAACCGAACTAACGTTTGGTTAACGCTAGCAGAGCCCAGACACCGACCCCTGGTATCGCTGTCATTGGGCGAGCAGATTGACCGCTCTGCCGAACACATTGGGCATTGCCTGAGCAGCCGGCACGATGCCGGAACGCACCGTTGCGTGCGAGCTCGCCTGCAGCAAGGCCGCGGTCAGCAATCGGTACCGCCGGGTCATCTGGCGCCACCGTCGGTCGTAGGCGCCTGGCTGGTCTGCCACAACGGAGTTCACCAGCAATTCCGCGGCGCCGAACGCCAAGCCAAGCCCCTCCCCGGTAAGGGCGTCGATGTAGCCCGCTGCGTCGCCGACGAGCATTACCCGTCCCGCCGTCCGACCCGAAACCCGTTGACGCAAAGGGCCGGCGGCGCGGTCCGGCTCGTGCGGCCGACCGCCGATCCGATCGCGCAGGGCTGGGAATTCTTCCAGGTGTGTGTCGAATCCACCGCGACGGGACTTCAGCAGCGCCACACCCACGCAGTCGTCGGCGATTGGCGTCACATACGCTTCGGCCCCGGCGGCCCAATGCACCTCGACATAGTCCGACCACGGCGCGATCTGCACATGCCGGCGGATGCCCCATCGGCGCGGACCCGCGCTCGGCCGCTCCAGGCCGAGGGACCGGCGGATGGGCGAGTGCAACCCGTCGGCGCCGGCGAGGTAGCGTGCCCGCCAGTTCCCTGCTCGAACAGACATTGCGTCCTGGCTTATCTCGCCCACCTCCCCATGGCAGATCCGCACGCCCGCGCTGGCGGCCGCGTCGAGAAGTGCACTGTGCAGCACCGTTCTGCGAACGCCGCGTCCCGAGCCGCGCCGGAAAGGGGCGTCGACGTGCCTGTTGCCGTCGCGGTAGCTGATTCCCCGCAATGGTCTGCCGTAGGGATGCACGCCGAGTCGTTCCAGGTGGCGCAGGGTATGCGGCATCAGCCCTTCGCCGCAGGCCTTGTCGATCGGTCCGCTGCGTCGCTCGACGACGACCACTTCCAGTCCGGCCTTGGCGCCGTAGACGGCGGTGGCCAGTCCGGCCGGGCCACCGCCGACGACGAGTAGGTCAATCACGTCAGGCTCGCCAGAGCAGCGTTTTCAACCTTGATCCGGGTTCTCAACAGAATTGCGTTGAGCACCGTGAACACCAGAGCTGTCAGCCATCCGGTGTGCACCAGCGGCAGCGCGATCCCTTCCGCGATCACAGCGACATAGTTCGGATGGGGCACAATGCGATACGGGCCACCGGTGATGCGATCCGCGCCGGGAATGACGATCACCCGGGTGTTCCACTGGTGGTTCAATGTGGTGATGCACCACCAGCGCAACACCTGAGCCGCAACCACAACCGCGAGCATCGGCCAGCCGAGTGATGGAATGAATGGGCGGTGCAGTGCGATTGGTTCGATCAGACACCCCGCCAGCAGGCCGGTGTGCAGCGCCACCGTCGCCGGGTAGTGCCCGGTGCCCAACTCGACGCCGCCGTGCAGCCGGCTCCAGGATCGGTTGAATTCGGCGACAACAACTTCGGCCAGCCGCTCCACGGCTACTGCGCCGATCAACAGTGCATACCAGGTCATGGCGAGGTCACCGCCACCGCAGCATGACGAGCTCCGAGCAAAAGCCGGGACCCATCGCAAGCATGACTCCTGGGCTGCCGGCGGGCGGCCGCTTGGCGATCGTGTCGCGCAATACGTGCAGCACCGACGACGACGAGAGGTTGCCGACCTCGCTCAGCGAGCGCCACGTCAGCTCGAGTGCGTCGTCGGGCAATCCGAGTGACTCAACGATCGACTCGATGACCTTCGGACCGCCCGGATGGCTGACCCATGCACCGACGTCAGCGATATCCAACCCGTGTGCGGCAAGGAACTCCGTGACGTCGTCGGCCAGGTACCGCTCGACAATGGCCGGCACGTCGGCGGAAAGGACGAGCCCGAATCCCGACGAGCCGATGTTCCAGCCCATGGTGCTCTGCGAGTCCGGGTATAGGTGACTGCGCGATCCCAGGATCTCCGGTCCGCCGGCGCGGATCTTTTTGGCGCGACGTCCGCCGACTGCGACCACCGCTGCGGCGCCATCGCCGAACAGCGCGGTGCCGACCAGGGTCGCCATCGATGGCCGGGCCGCAGGGAAGGTGAGCGAGCACAGCTCTACGGACAACAGGACCGCTACATCGTCCGGCGCACCGCGCAGGTAGTCGTTGAGCCGGCCCACCCCGGCTGCGCCCGCGACGCAACCAAGACCGAACATCGGCACACGGCGTACGTCCGGGCGCAGCCCCATGCGCGTCGCGATGCGAGCCTCCAGCGAGGGGACCGCCAGGCCGGTGACGGTTGTCGACATGATTACGTCGACGTCCGTTGGCTGCAATCCCGCCTCGTCGAGTGCGCCGGCCAGCGCCGCACACCCGAGTTCCACAGCCTTCTCGATGAAGACGTTGTTCGCGTCACCGAAGTCGGTTAGCGAGGCATACTCCTCGAGAGGCAATACCAGGTAGCGACTGTCAACCTTCGAACTCGCATGCAGTTTGTGCAGCGCCTCCCCGCAACCTTCGAAAGCCGGTAACGCTGCGAGTGACTCGGTGATCTCGTGCTGGGCATAGCGGTGTTCCGGCAACACCCCCTGGACACCCGCAATGATTCCGCCAGCCTTACGGGTGCGAAAGTTGCCGCCGCTCAAAGGTCCCCTCATGTTGCTCACCTTTCTTGAAATGCGTGGCTCGCCGGCACCGTTGCCGCGTCTGAAATCTGACCCTCGTTGATGCCGAAGCGTTCGTGCAGCCGGACCAGCGGCTTGGGCGCCCACCAACACCAAGTGCCCAACACGTGCATGAATGTCGGCACCAGCACCATGCGCACCAGCGTGGCGTCCACGACCACGGCCAGCGTCAGGCCGACTCCGAACATCCGCATGAACGACACATGTGCGGCGATCAGTGCGGCGAACGAGATCGACATCACCAGTGCTGCAGCCGTCACCACCCGGCCGGTCCGCGCTACGCCAAGGGCAACACTCTCGTCGTTGTCGGCGCGAGTTTGTCCTGACGTGAGCCAGAACTCACGGATCCGGGAAACCACGAAGACCTCGTAATCCATCGAAAGACCGAAGGCGATGCAGAAAAGCAGAACCGGCATGTTGGCGACCAGGGTGCCGGTGGACATCGTTCCGAGACCGCCGAGATGGTGGTCCTGAAAGACCCACACCATTGCGCCGAACGCTGCGCTCAGGGAAAGAACATTGAGGACAAGGGCTTTCAATGGCAGCACCACGCTGCCGGTGAGCAAGAACAGCAGTACGAACGTGACCGCCGCGATCAGTCCCAGCACCAGCGGCAGGCGCGATGTAATGGCGTTGACGCTGTCCTGGTTGGTTTGCGCGGTGCCGCCGAGTTCGACCGTCCTGCCGCCGGGCGTGGCAACCTCGTGCAGGCGGCGCAGCTGGGTCCCGGATGCATCGGAGAAAAGCGGAGCCGTGCTCCGGACGGTGAGAAACGCACTGCCTTGGGCCTGACCGGTTGCCGCGGACGGCGGTCCGGCGAGGGAACCACCAGCGAATGTGCCCACCGGGGCGGAGACCGCCGACACGTCGGGCACGCGGGACAGATCCGCTGCATATCTTGCGATCTCGTCCGCTGATAGGCCGTCACTATCCGGGATGACGATGCTGACCGACGTTGCGGAGTCGCTGGCGAAGTCGCTGCGTAGCTGATCGCCGACCAGGTGAGCCGAGGCGGAGTTCGGCAGCACCCGATCATCGGGGAAGCCCCACCGCACCCCGAGGAAAGGCGTACCCAACAGCAACAGCAACGCAACCACGGCCAGCCCGATAGGAACCGCACGGCGGATGACGAACTTCGTTGAGCGGTACCAGAACTCCTGCTCGACGGGGGGCTGGGCCGGCGCCGGCCGGTTGCGCATGCGGCGTACGAGCCGGCGTACATCCAATGCGTTCAGTCGGTCGCCGAGTAGCACGATGGCCGCGGGCGTGATCACTACCGCCGCGATCGCGGTGAACGCGACGGTAGCGATTCCGGCGTAGCCGAAGGACTTCAGAAAGTGCATGGGGAACAGGATCATTGCGGCCATCGACAGCGCGACCGTGGTGGCCGAGAACAACACCGTGCGGCCCGCGGTGGCCATGGTGCGCAACAGCGCCTCGTCACGGCTCGCGCCGCCCGCCATTTCATCTCGGAACCGGCTGACGATGAGCAGTGTGTAGTCGATCGCTAAAGCCAGGCCCAATGCGGTGCTGAGGTTCAGCGCAAAGATCGATACGTCGGTGGTGGACGCGATCAGTCGCAACACCGCCATCGAGCCGAGGATCGACATTGCGCCGATAGCGATCGGCAACGCGGCTGTGAGCAACCCGCCGAAGACCCATACCAGCACGATGAAGCTCAATGGAATGGCGATGGCCTCCATGGTCAACACGTCGCGCTGGGCTTGCTCGGTGACCTGCACATTGACCATCGCGACTCCGCCGGAGCGCACGGAGACTCCGTTGCGGTCACGGGCGAACTGCTGCGACAGCGCGTCGGCGTACTTCTGCGCGTCGGTATCCGCGCCACTGATACCGGCGACGATGAGCCCGGACTTGCCGTCCTTACTGACCAGCGACGCGGCGGCGGGCGGCGGCGCGGTCCATGCCGAGGTCACGCTCGTCACATGCGCTGCCCGGCCCAGCTGGTCGGCGATCTCGGTGCCGACGGCGCGGGCCGCCGGGCTTGTGACACCGTCCGGCGCGGACACGACGAACAGCAGCTGCACGTCGCCTTGGCCGAACTTGTCGGTCAGAATCTTTGTCGCCCTGGCTGATTGCGAAGTGGGGTCGCCGAAGCCGCCGGCTGACAGGCTCTGGGCGACCGGGATCCCGAAGACCCCGGCGGCCACCATCAGCAGGGCCGAGGTGGCGATGGTCCGTCTCGGCGCGGTGATGGCCAGATACGCGATGCGTTGCAATACGCCGCCGTGATACCGCCGAATGCTGACCGTCATAAGGACCACCTGCCCTCGAAAGATCTCAATCTCAACAATCGGTGACTATTGTCAACAATCGGTGACTTGAACATACGCGAGCCTGCGCGCTGAAGTCAACAGCGGCTGACATAGAATCTTGAGATGGCTACCAAAAGGCCTCGTGACGCCGCACAGACGCGCGCCGATATTCTGGCGGCGGCGCGACGCCGGTTTGCGACGGAGGGATTTGAACGCACCACCCTGCGCGCTATCGCGGCGGACGTCGGGGTGGATGCGGCCCTGGTGATCCGTTACTACGGTAGCAAGCAGGACTTGTTCGCGACGGCAACGGAATTCGTCATTGAGCTGCCAGATCTATCGGCGGCGGCCCCCGACCACATCGCGGACATGCTGTTGCCGCGATATTTCGCTGTGTGGGAGGACGACCACTCGTTCCTTGCTCTGTTGCGTGCGGCAATGACCAGCCGGGTTGCGGCGGACACCCTGAACGAGACGTTGGCTACGCATGTGGCACCGAGCCTGGCGGCCGCGATCTCAGACAATCACCAACAGCGGATCGCGTTGACGGATGCGTTCGTAATCGGGCTCGCTGCGACCAGGTCCGTCATCGGCAATCTGCCTGTGGGCAGTCTCAGTCGCGAAGAACTCAGCCGCTGGGCGGCCCCGGTCTTTCGACAGCTGCTGGTTGGACCCGCGCCGTCGTAACCTCGCGTTTTGCCGGAAATCAACTCCTGCTGGCATAGAGTTTCCCTCGTGACTGCGACGCGGCCTCGCAACGCCACCCAAACGCGTGCTGACATCCTGTCGGCCGCGCGGCGCCGCTTTGGTGCGGAAGGCTACGAACGTACGACCTTGCGGGCCGTCGCTGCCGACGTCGGTGTGGATGCCGCCCTGGTGATCCGCTACTTCGGTTCTAAGCAGGACCTGTTCGCGGAAGCAGCTGATTTTTCGATCGAAGTGCCGGACATGTCCGGTGTCGATCCCGACGAGGTGGCCGGCATCTTGCTGCCGCGGTTCTTCGCGGTGTGGGAAGAGGACGAGACGTTCCTGGCGCTGTTACGGGCGGCGATGACTAGCCCGGTTGCGGCCGACACGCTGCGAAAGGTGTTTGCACAGCAGGTCGCGCCCAAGTTGGTCACTGCCACCCCGGACAATCCCGTCCAGCGGATCGGGCTGATGGGTGCGTTCGTGATTGGCCTCGCGACCACGAGATACGTCTTGAAGAATCCGCCAATCGCCAACCTCGGCCGCGATGAACTGACCCGCTGGGCGGCGCCGGTCATTCGCCAACTACTGGTTGGGCCGGCACCGGATCCTCAGGATTGCTGACAGCGTGCACACAGGCCCCAGAAGGTGACTTCGGCTTCGCGGACGGAAAACCCCTGATCGCTGTCCGGGGTTAGGCAGGGGGCCTGACCGACGACGCAGTCGACGTCGCGCACCTCACCGCACGACTCGCAGACCAGATGGTGATGGTTGTCGCCGGTTCGCCGCTCGTAAAGCGCCGCCGAGCCCGCCGGCTCGAACCTGCGGATCAAACCGGCGCGGGCAAGGTCATTGAGCACCATGTAGACCGCTTGCGGTGAGGTACCCGGAAGGTCGTCGCTGATGAGCGCGAATACCTGCTCGGCGGACGAATGCGGCACAGACTCCAAGGCCCGCAGGACGGCGACTCGGCCCGACGTCGCGCGCAGCGCCGCGGAACGCAGCTCCTGCTTGTACTGCGCAACTTCCGTCGTAGCCATGCACTGAGCTTAGCATGACCTAACAATAAAAATGTGTTGCTCGTATATTTGACTAGATCAAAATAAAGGCTAGAGTGGCTGGTGTAGACCACGCAAACAACATCGAGGAGGAATGATGACCACCATCAACCATGCGTTTCCGAACACCGAGTTCGTTGCCTCGCCGGCTCTGACGGCCGACCTGCAGGCCGTGCTGGTCGACCTGCTGGAGTTGCAGAACCAGGCCAAGCAAGCGCACTGGAACCTGGTCGGACCGCACTTCCGCTCGATCCACCTGGAACTCGACGACGTCGTCGATACGGCGCGCGAGAATGCGGACACGATCGCCGAGCGCATGCGCGCCTTGGAGGTGGTGCCAGACGGACGCACCCGCACCGTCGTGGACACCACCACGCTCGAAGCGTTCCCGGCCGGGGAGATCAGTGTTGATCGCGCCGTCGCCGTGATCGCTGAGCGAATTCTCAATGCTGTCAACGTCATTCGCGCCGTGCACGACGAGGTGGACGAGCAGGACCCGACCAGCGCCGACTTGCTCCACGCTGTCCTCGAAGGACTGGAGAAGCAGCGGTGGATGCTGGCAGCCCAGCTGCGTCACATCTCGAACTGACTTCTCAAACTGACCGGCTCAGCTGGTGACCGTCATTTGGTCGTCGCTGGTGTCCCAGGATCGGACGAAGAGGCCAATCGGAATTTGCTCGTCCCCGCCGTCTTCGCTGCCGCTGTCGTTGAGGTGCACGACGCCGGCGGCCGTGTCGACACCGGTCACCACCACGGCGTGATTGGCCTCGGGTTCGCCGTCTGAGGTTTTGTCCTCGACGGGCTCGCGCCAGATGAGTTCGGCGTTGAGGCCGACGATCATCTTGCGGCCCTGAGCGAGATCTTGCTCGAGTGCCTTCACGCCGGTAGCGACGCCGGTCTTTTTGGCGCTGCCCTTATCCGTGCTGACGGCCTGGATACCGTAGTGCGCCAACAGCGCCGGTTCATCGTCGAAGGACGTGCCGCTGCCGGCCCTGCGTTTCCCGGGCTTGGCGTAGATCGGCCCATGGTGGGACGGGCTGGGCGTCGATTGGGCCAGCTTGACGATCGCGTGCTCGGATGGCGCGTCACCGCTCAGCTCACCGACCACGTCGGCGATCGCCATTTCCACGCAGTCATCGTCGTACTCCTGGTAGTGCCAGAACGGGGCGGCCGCCGCGGGGTCGCCGTACAGCGTGCCCGCGCCACTTGGCGGGTCGGGCGTGCCGGGAGCCGCTTGAGCTGTGCCCATCGCGAGCAGGAGCGCGGTGGCCAGCACTGCGGCCGTCGAACCGACGGCGGCAGCGCGTGCCGCAATGCTGCTCTTCATGCTGCGTCCTTTCCGTCTCTACGAATTCTCGAAATCCCCTCGCCATTCGTTACACATCGATCGCTGGCGGACGCCACGCGAACTTTACAAAATTTCGCCTGACTGTCACGCTGACTTCGTGACGTCAGCCCCGTTACTGGCGCGGCTCAGGGAGGGCACTATGCGCGTTTCAGTCGACCTCGCCAAGTGCACTGGACACGGTATCTGCGAGTCGATCGCCGAGGACGTATTCGAAGTCCAAGACGACGGCAGCGTCCTCATCTACAACGACGAGCGGCCCGAGTCGGACCGGGACCGCATGCAAAAGGCGGTCATTCAGTGCCCGGCGGCTGCCCTCCGCCTAGAGGGCTGACTCCGACTCCCGCCGCCGAGGTTGAGAATCAGTCGCCCCACCGGCCACGCGATGCCGCGAGTTCCAGCAGGGTGATGCCGTCGGTTTTCCGTTCGCGCAGCACTTCTGCGGGCAGCGAATACGGCGGCGCCGCCTCAGCGCTGCGCTGGCCGTGGGCCACAATTGCGTCCATCAGCGAACTCGTCATGCTGAGCCGCGGATAGCGGGCGTGGATCGCCACGGCGGTCTGCTCATCGATGAACTCGACGTCGAGGCCGAAATCCATGCCGATGCCCAGGCGCGTCAGGTAGCAGAGTGGTCCGCGCCGCTCGGCAATGCCTGAGGAGGTGTGCAGGGCAATCGCCTCCCATACACCGTCGACCACCGCGCCCTCGCAGCCGTGGTCGGTCAGCAGGGTGGCCGCCAGGTCGGCGCCCTCGACTTCAAACCGTGCCTTGCCGGACGCCGCAGTGCCGACGCCGAGATCGTGCATGACGCAGGCCAAAAACAATGTCTCGCTGTCGTAATCGGCGCCAGGCCGCAGCCCGTCGCGTGCGGCGAGCAGGTCGCCGAAGAGGTAGCTGCGCACGCTGTGGTTGAACACCGCTGGGGACTCGGTGGACCGGGCCACCCGGATCGCGGCCTGCGCGACGTCGGTATCGATGAGATGCGGGAGCATGGTGCCGACGTTAGGGCCACGACCGCGATCGCGGGAGTGGCCGGAACGCCATGTTCCCCACGATTTAGGACATGACGCTCGACGGCCACGGAACCCACCGTGCCTATACTTCGGATCGACCGACGATAATGACATTCTCCGCTTTCGAGAAGCCGTTTCTAATCCGTTTCCCAAGGAGTCGACGATGAGCGCTGACCACTCGTGCGACGGCAAGGTGGCTCTGGTCACCGGAAGCAGCCGGGGCCTGGGTAAGGCGATCGCCGTTCGGCTCGCGGCGCAGGGCGCAACCGTGGCGCTGACGGCGCGCACCATGGAGCCGGACCCCAAATACCATGGCTCGCTGGGCGAGACGCTCGACGAGATCGTGGCCGCCGGTGGTCGCGCCATTGCGGTCCAGGCGGATCTGTCCCAGGCCGAGGAACGGGAGCGGCTATTCGGTGAGGTGGTGAGTGCCGTCGGCGCCCCTGACATCCTGGTCAACAATGCCGCGGTGACATTCCTGCGGCCCCTGGACGAGTTCCCCGAGCGGCGGGTCCGGCTGATGATGGAGATGCACGTGCTGGGGCCGTTGCATCTGAGTCAGTTGGCGATTCCCGCAATGCGCGACCGCGGTCGTGGCTGGATCCTGAACGTGACCTCGGTGGGCGGCGACCTGCCGCCCGGGCCGCCGTTCTCGGAGTTCGACCGGACCGCGGGCTTCGGCATCTACGGGACGGTCAAGGCGGCGCTCAATCGGCTCACGAAAAGCCTTGCCGCCGAACTCTACAACGACGGCATCGCCGTCAACGCCGCCGCTCCGTCCAATCCGGTGGCGACCCCCGGAGCGGGCACGCTCGAGCTGGCCAAGACCGACACCGAGGACATCGAACTGATCACCGAGACGGCGCTGCGGTTGTGCACCGGCGATCCGAAGACCATGACCGGGCACGTCGCGCACACCCAGACCTTCCTAGCCGAAGTCGGCTGGTCCAAGCCCACCGACTGACTGGTCCTGAATGGTTGACATCGACCTCGACGAGCTGCGGCGGCGCCTGGCCGCGGCCGAGATCGCCGACGTCGCACCCCTTGCGGGCGGTGCATCCAGCCTCACCTTCCGTGGTGCCCGGTTTGGGCGGCAGGTGGTGATCAAGGTTGCGCCACCGGGCGTCGAACCGGTCGCGCACCGCGACGTTCTGCGCCAGGCCCTCATCATCAAAGCACTAGCCGCGACACGTGTCCCGGTCCCCGAGGTGCTTTGGGAGGACCCGGGAACTCCGCCGCAGTCCCCACCGCTGTTCGTGATGTCGCATGTCGAAGGCGACTGTGTGGAGCCGCTTTTCGACGGTTGTCCACCGAGCCCCGACCTGCCAGAGCGCTACCGCAGCGCGGCCCGGATCATGGCCGCCTTGC
>Ga0302320_10010589_pt1 | contig 19628 bp, 13 predicted proteins | sample Bog_T0_3_FD_202130 | JGI IMG/M metagenome (GOLD analysis project Ga0302320, IMG submission 202130) | Peat permafrost microbial communities from Stordalen Mire near Abisko, Sweden - Bog_T0_3 | ecosystem: Environmental > Terrestrial > Soil > Wetlands > Peat | place: Sweden: Abisko, Stordalen Mire... | reverse complement strand
AGGAAGATCTGTCTGTGGGTGACTCTGCCTTGCGCTCATCGACCACGCTGAGTTGCTTCCTCCAGGCGTAAAGGCTCGAACTCCGGATTCCGCGCTCCCGACAAAATGCCGTTACTCCCTGTCCACTCCGTGCCTGCTCACTGACCAACTCGCGCCAGTCTGCTCTTCGCCGCTGTCTCATTATGCCCATGCAAACAGCTTGCCACTGAAAACCGGGCACTACAAGATGGGGTTCGCGTAGCGCTCACGATGCAATCGCGCGTCTCAAGCAACTGCTTGGGCTCAATGTTGACGGCGGAAAGAAGTCGCTGCCGATGTGCGGGGTTTCCGTGGTGGCCGGGTTACTGGTGCCAATATAGAGGACTGCATCGCGACCGGGAACAAGCTCTTTGCGCAGGGTTTCACCGACAGATCGCTTGGAAAACGAAACTGCGGGCCATTCCTCGGACGCTGGTCCCCATTCCGACTTTACCCATATGCGGGCATCCTTGCCGAGCACTTCGCTTAGAACCATGGATCGTTCCTCGACGGGAACAAAAAGCTTCCGCCCCGGCGGACCGGGGCGATGGGATTCAAGTCGATGCCTCGAGTGCATGATGCAGCACCGACTCCAGCAAGCGGCTGGTCTCGGTCTGCGCCGTACTCAAGCTGGCTTCCAGCTTGTCGCACAAGGCCATCATCTCATCCACCTTGGCGACGATGCGGTGTTGCTCGGCAAAAGGGGGCAACGGCAAGGCCATATTCCGAACCACACCCATGCCTAGATCAGGGACTCCGATGCTCCGAGTACCCCTGTGCGCAAATGAAAGAATAGCTTCTGCCCCCATTGCATACCGAAGGAACTGCATACTCAGAGTCGATTGGTCTAAGGGATTCAAAACGCAAACAGCATGCGAGATTCCGTAAGTTCTATCAGCAGGAAGAAACCGTGACTTTCCGATTGTGCCTATTCTTGTAAACGCAAGCGCTCCAGGGAGAATGGGAAACCGGGCAATTTGCTCGTCAAGAGTTTGCCGAGTAACTTGCTTTCCTATTTGAAAATTGATTTGATCATTCTCGACGAAATTCTCTGAAGAGATAAAGGGGATGCCGCCGGAATGCACGTACTGTGGCATTCGATGCGACGGATTAGGATCTTGAACATCGACAATCGCATTTAGGCGGACCCACTTCCATTTGCTAGGAAGGCTGAATGGTGTCTCCCCATCGGAAAAATCAGCGTGAGTCTTCAGCTTCTTGATCACTCCATCACGCAGTAATCGTTGCTCGGCCTCTCGTATCCGTCGCAACAGCTCGGAGGCTGGCACGTCTTCCGAGTTTTGAGGCGCGACCTTTCCGCGAACGGCGAGATTGAGAATGGTTTGGCGGAGTTGCTTGATCTGATCGGGGCGCTTGGTGAGGCGCGGAAGATGGCCGATGAAGAACTGGGCCTGGTTGTGCATTTCTTTCGCATCCGCACCGTTGTTCAGGTGATGATGCGCGGATGCTGTGAACTGCTCACGACGAGTCTTCTGCTCACGCTGCGATGCCTCCAAACTATCACACAACGCCATCAGTTCATCGATTTTGGCGACGATGCGTTGTTGCTCAGCCAATGGTGGAAGCGGAAATGTGAATCCCAAAATCTTAATCTTCGAGATATTTGGTTGTGCACCGCCTTCACTGGCCGCGTGAAACTGGTCTCTTTGAGAAAGGAGATAATTGAAAAGAAAAAGGTTCGATACACCAGCGAATGGCGTACATCCACAAACAGCCTGATTCGTAACAGCTGATTCGGCGAGTATTGCTACCTTACCGATAGTTGCACCGTACATTGCAATGAGGACATCGCCGGGCCGGTTCTGCCGAAATGAACCTTTGGTGATAGCCTGTTCTGTAACTGTTTCTTCTGAACCAATTAGCTGCTTATTGTCGTTAAGCTCCCCAGATTTTAACCAAGTAACACCGCCTCCGAAGAATTCATGGTTTCCTCTGGATGGTGTCGAACCCGATCCCCAATCTGCGATTTGACCCAATCTTGTCCAAGCCCAGTTCGTAGGAATCGAAAATGGTTCATCGTCTATTTCGACTGGCAATGTCTCCTGTTTTCTTATCTCCCCCATCTCGGCCATTCGATTTTTCTGCTTCTGGATTCGTCTCAAAAGCACAGTGGCGGGCTCGTCCTGTGGGGCCTGCTCAACCAGCTTCCCGCGCACGGCAAGATCAAGAATGAATTTGCGCAGACGCGCCACGGCATCTGGTGCGTCACTGATGCCGTCATAATGGGCGAGGAGCAGTTCGGCATTCATCGCAGCAATGCCTCGGCCAAGATGGTCTTCAGTTGGTCGCGCAGAGTGGCGGCCTTGGTTTCCGCATCGTCGAGTTTCTTCAGCAGCACCTCGGGCGCGGCGTATTCATCCGCCACCGTATTGGGGTTCTTGAAGTCGAGGTTGTAGCCACGCGCCTTCACTTCCTCCGCGGTCACCTTCCAGGAAACTTCCGTCTCCACGCGTCCCTTGCGCTTGGCTCCGGCCCACCAATCCACGCATGGCTTGAAGTGCTCGACGCGGATGGGCCGAGTCATGGAGTAGGCCTTCTGGCCCTCGGGCACATGGTGCTCGTAGAACCAGATCTCCTTGGTGGGCGTGCCTTTCTCGAAGAACAACAGATTGGTGCCGATGCTGGCATAGGGCCGGAAGACGCTGTTGGGCAGCCTGACGATGGTATGCAGGTTGCACTCTTCCATTAAATGTTCTTTCAGCCGCGTCTTGACTCCTTCGCCAAAGAGCGATCCATCGGGCAAGACCACGGCGGCGCGGCCATCGGACTTGAGCAGGCGGATAATCAGGGCCAGAAAAAGATCGGCGGTTTCGCGGGTCTGGAAATGATTGGGGAAGTTGCTCTCGATGCCGTCTTCTTCGCGGCCGCCAAAGGGCGGATTGGTGAGGACGATCTGCACGCGGTCCGACTGCGTGTAGCTGATATAGGGCCGGGCCAGCGTGTTGTCGTGTCGGACGAAGCTTGGATTCTCGATACCGTGCAAGAGCATATTGGTGACACAGAGCATGTGGGGTAGTTGCTTCTTCTCAACCCCATGCAGCGCGACCTGCATGTTGACCTCGTCCTCAACCCGCTTCACGTAGAGCTCGCGCATGTGGCGAATGGCGCAGGTGAGGAATCCGCCGGTACCGCAAGCGGGATCAAGCAGGGTTTCTCCGGGATGCGGATCGATGCGGTCCACCATGAAGGCGGTGACGGCGCGGGGCGTGTAGTATTCGCCGGAGTTGCCGGCGCTTTGCAGGTCGTTGAGGATCTGCTCGTAGATGTCGCCGAAGTGCTGTCGCTCGACGAGGTTGTTGAAATCGACCTCGTTGATCTTGTTGATGACCTGGCGCAGAAGTTGGCCAGACTTCATGTAGTTGTAGGCATCCTCGAAGACATCGCGAACAACGCGGCGGCGGTCGCCCTGCTTGCCGGCAACGGAGAGTTCCTTGAGCTGCGGAAAAAGTTTGTCGTTGATGAAGGCAAGCAGTTCGTCGCCGGTGATACCTTCCGGGTCGGCGGCCCAGGTGCGCCAACGCAGATTGGCTGGAATGGGTGAACGATAGCCGGATTCAAGCATTTCAAGCTGCTGGTCCTGGTCGTCAATGATCTTGAGGAAGAACATCCAGCAGAGCTGAGAGATGCGCTGGGCGTCGCCATCGACGCCGGAGTCCTGGCGCATGATGTCTTGAATGGACTTAACTGTATTGCGAACAGACATGGGTCAAGCTACCTTCTGGTAGAGGGCTGATTGGAGTTCCTGGACGGCGGCGTCGAATGCCGCGCGTGTCCCGAATTCCTTGATAAGTTGGAGAGGTGTTCCCATCGCGTTGAGCGGCGGAATCTGCAAGACTCGCGGGTCACCCAGATCGATGATGCCCTGATCCTGGTATTTCTGCAACAGTGCCTCCAGCACGGCGCGCGCCTGGGGACCATATTTTGTGAAGACATCGCGCTTGCGCACGTTGTCGGCCCGCTCGCGGCGGGTGAGGGCAGGCTGGTCAAAGGCGACGTGGCAGATGAGATCGAAGGGATCCAGATCCTTGCCGACTTCCTCGGCAAGCGGGTCGAGGGATAGGCCTTCGTTGGAAAGTTCATCGATGATGATCTGCTTGCGGTCGGCCGATTTCCAGCGCCGGAGGAAATCGTCGAGGCTGGCAAAGCGGTTCTTCAGGGCTTTCTTTGTGAAATCCCGCAGGGTTTCGGTGATGAGCTTGCCATCTTCGTCGAGGTACTCGACGCGCTCGGCAATGATGGTCACGCCGACTCCATCAACATAGACCTTGCGTCGCGGGACCCCGCCGGGAGCCAAATCGATGTTGGGCGGCTCGCCGTCTACGATCATTTCCTCGTCGCCGGGCTCGGGCGGAATGGGATCTTCCTCGTCACCGGGCGGCGGCACATCCTCTGGCGGAGCAATTGGGTCATCCTCGCCAGGCTCGTAAACGACAATCGGCGGGCCATCGAAGCCCGGGTCGGCAAAGTGACTGGTTGCGCCGCGGAAGTCGATGAGGGTGAAGTAGAACTTCTTCGTATCCTCATGGACGCGTGTGCCGCGTCCAACAATCTGCTTGAACTCGGTCATGGAGCCGACTGCACGATCAATAACGATAAGGCGGCAGGTCTGCACGTCTACGCCCGTGGAAAGCAGGCGCGAGGTCGTGACCAGCACCGGATACTTTGACTCTGGATCGATGAAATTGCCCAGCTGCGCCTTGCCCTCGTTGTCACTGCCGGTGATGCGCATGACATATCGCTGGTTCTCGTCGCACAGATCCTGATTCTCGTTGACCAGTGCGCTGCGCATTCGGGCGGCGTGCTCTTCATCGACGCAGAAGACAATGGTCTTTTGGTAGCGGTTGCCGGTTTCCTTCAGGAAGTCCGTGACCTTGGCCGCAACCAGCTTGGTACGGTCGTCGATAACCAGTGTGCGATCGAAATCCTTCGTGTTGTAGAGCCGGTCTTCCACCTCTTCTCCGTCGCGATCGGTCTTGCCAGGCTCGGGCCGATATCCGTCGATATCCACATCGACGTGAACCTTGACGACCTTATAAGGAGCAAGGAACCCGTCCTGAATGCCCTGGCGGAGCGAGTACGAGTAAACCGGCTCGCCGAAGTAGGTGATGTTCGAAGCGTAGGCGGTTTCCTTGGGCGTCGCCGTCATGCCGATCTGGGTGGCATTGGAAAAGTGGTCGAGAATCTCGCGCCACGCCGAATCCTCGGCGGCGCTGCCGCGATGGCACTCGTCGATGACGATGAGGTCGAAGAAGCCCGGCGAAAACTCGCGGTAGAGTTTCTTGCGCTCTTCTGGGCCGGTGATGGCTTGGTAGAGTCCGAGGTAGACCTCGTAGGCCGTGTCAATGCGGCGCTTCATGTCGATGGCCGTTGTGAGTTGGACCTCAGAGCCATCTGCCCGCTCTATGGTTTTAGCATCCGTGCTGAGCTTGGCCATAGCAGCGCCAAAGGGGCGGAAGTCATTGACCATCGTCTGATCGACGAGGATGTTTCGGTCAGCCAGGAAGAGAATGCGCTTTTTGCGCTTGGACTTCCATAGTCGCCAGATGATCTGGAAGGCCGTATAGGTCTTTCCGGTGCCAGTGGCCATGACCAGCAGAATGCGGTCCTGCCCCTTGGCGATGGCTTCGATGGCGGCGTTTACGGCATTGCACTGGTAATAGCGCGGGGATTTGCCGCTGCCGTCGTCAAAGTAGTCCTGAAGAACAATCTTCTCCTCGTCCGCGGTCAATCCCTTCCATGCTCGGAACCGATCCCACAACTCCGCAGGCGACGGAAACTGATCCAGCGTGAGACTGGTCTCCTTTTCGTCGCTGTTGCCGGTGCGGTCATGGGAGAGAAAACCGTCGCCGTTGGAGGAAAAGACGAAGGGAATCTGGAGCGTTTCGGCATAGCCGAGTGCCTGCTGCATTCCGTCGCCGACGCTGTGGTTGTTGTCCTTAGCCTCAATGACGGCTATGGGGATATTGGGCTTGTAATAGAGAATATAGTCGGCACGTTTGGCTTTGCCACGCGAAACAAGCCTGCCGCGCACGATGATCCTGCCCTTGGTAAAGGACACTTCCTCGCGGATTTGCAGCATCGGGTCCCAGCCAGCCCGTTCGATGGCAGGCGTGATGAATTTGGAACAAATATCTCGCTCGCTGAGGTCTTTCCTATTCATGCGGCTCTCTTTGCTCACGTGTAAAGTCCACGTCATCTTTGCTTTGGCTGTAACAGGCGTATGGGATCTACTGCTTTGGGCAACTCGTGACAGTATAAAGGTGTTGAGTGGGATTACGTCGCGCCTCGAAAATTGATCGGTTGATCAAAGCCCGATCTGGAGGAAAGCGGAAACTACCCTGCAATCAAGAGGAGGTTTCGCCGCGCGCTCCTAACAGCGACCATCCTTCCGACTGGCTTCAATCTATTCTGGACCCTGAGGCGCTCCCGGGATCAATACTGGGATGTTGGCTGCGCCCTCTGCCGTGACAGAAGTGATTTTGATCGTAACCCATTGAAACTATGGGCACTGATGGCAAACAAAAGCACTCTAAGTCCTTATAAAAATCGGTAGGCAAACTCTCAGCACCCTCGTCAGCACCCTCATCGACCTCTGCTTTTTGGTTACAGACCTCTGTCCACAGGCAGAGGTTGCGGACAGGTCAAAAGAGCGAAACCAGCCACAGCAGAAGTCCGGTCCACTAAGCCGTGCCTCAAACCATTTTCCTGCCAGGCCAAATCTCCGGCTCCATCGGTGTTTCAGGGGATCTATTTGAGGTTCACAGCGTAAATCCAGCCTGATGAGTGACTTGGCCTGTCGACAATTGACACCCGCAGGTAAGGAATCCCTTCATCCAAACCCATTTTTTAGGTGCCATTCGTACCCAACTACAGCGGATATGCGGATTTGCCTAGTTACGGTGCCAACCACGCACGGCAAGAAAACTTGGCGCTGCTGAGCTATAGCGATGCCACGCACATTAACCCCACATAAAACCAACGTCCGATGCGGTTTCACTTTTGCAGATTCAACGAAGCTGGCAAGGGGCTGCACATTGAGGTGACATAATAGTGCCATCCGAATAGTTGAAAGCTTGAAGGTACTGAACAATGTACATTTCCGCCTTGCGAATCACTAATTTCCGCCGCCTCAAGTCTGTCCTAATTGATCTCGACGGCGATATTTCAATTCTGGTAGGTGCGAACAACAGCGGCAAGACCTCAACCGCTCATGCATTGCAGCTTTTTGCGAATCCCGAACGGGGCGATCACTTCACAATCCATGACTTCAACGCGTCTTGCTGGGGTGCCTTAAACGCCTTCGGAGAGGGCGAAGAAGGTGTCACGCCTTCGCGTATGAGTCTCGACCTATGGTTCGCCATTCAGGAGAGCGACCTGCACCGTGTCCTAGATCTCCTGCCGAGCCTTGAGTGGACCGGCACGGAAGTAGGTCTTCGAATTGAATATGCCCCACAGGACGAAGCGGGTCTTCGCAAACGTTTTCTGGAAGCGAAAGCTATAGCCGCTGCCAACGCGCGGCCTACTACCGGCAACACGCCGGCCTATCATCCGTTGCCACGCAAAATGACGGATTATCTCGAAGACAAGGTGCTCAGAGCCGAATACGAGCTACGGTATTACGTCCTTGACCGTGCTCAGTTCGACGACAAGTATGTCGAAAACGACCCAGATTACAAACCTCAACTTCTCACGCCAGAAAAGGGTCGCAGTGGTAAAGACGTTCTCGGACGATTGTTGCGCATCGACGTTCTGAACGCCCAACGTCATTTATCCGACAAGGCTGGAGGATACCGGGCAGAAGATCTTTCGCGCCACCTCAGCAGGTTTTATAGTCGCAATCTTAAAAAGCGTGAAGACGACCACGAAGCAATACGCGCTCTATCGGAATCCGAAGCTCTGCTCAACAAACATCTGGCTGAGGTTTTCGCACCAACGCTCGAACGCCTGAGCCAGCTCGGATACCCGGGCCTTGCCAATCCTGAACTGGTCATCAAGACGGCTCTCAATCCCGTGGCTTTGATGAGCAGTAACGATGAGAGTACGAAGGTCTTCTACGTTCTAAATCCCGATGCAGATGAGCAGCTCACGTTGCCAGATCGGTATAACGGCCTCGGTTTCAAGAACCTTATCTACATGGTAGTCGAGCTTCTCGACCATCATACGCAGTGGATGGACATCGAAGAGGACCGTCCGCCTTTGCACCTTGTCTTCATCGAAGAACCTGAAGTACATCTCCATGCGCAACTTCAACAGGTCTTCATCCGTAAGGTTCAGGATATTTTGAAGATCACGGGTGACGATGCGGTTGTGTATCGAAGCCAGTTCGTCGTGACAACGCACTCCGCGCACATACTGTACGAGCGTGGCTTCAGACCAGTCAGATATTTCCGCCGTTCGGCGCCCGCCACGGACCAGACGAGCGAAGTACTCAACCTGTCTCTCTTCTATGATGCTGCGGAAGTCGGAACGCGCGATTTCCTTGAACGCTATCTAAAGCTCACTCACTGCGATCTATTCTTCTCCGACGCTGCGATTCTTGTAGAAGGGAATGTCGAGAGGCTGTTGATACCTCTGATGATCGAGAAATCCGCGCCGCAACTGCGCTCGGCCTGTTTGTCGATCCTCGAAGTCGGCGGCGCCTTTGCTTACAGATTCAGGACACTCATCGAATTCCTCGGTTTAACCACACTCATCGTGACGGATCTCGACAGTGTTACAGCCCCGCTACCTACCGCAGCAGTGGAAGCCACAGGAGCCGCCGAGGCTACAGATCAAGAGCAAGCACCCGAAGCCGAGGAACCAGAAGAGACTGAAGAACAGGACGAGCCTGCGCTTTCGGGAAAAGCGTGTCCGGTATTGACCGCTGACGCTGTCACCTCTAATTACACTCTCAAGACTTGGCTGCCCGGACATACGACGATTGCGTCGCTGATCAGTGCGGCTGAAGGTGATTTGGTCCAGGTGCCTACAGCGACGAGCTTAGCAACGGTGCGTGTTGCCTATCAAAATGCTGTTCCCGTGGCATGGAACAGCGATCCCGTACCCATGATTGGTCGCACTTTAGAGGAAGCGTTCGCGCTACAAAATCTGAAATGGTGCCAACACACGGACCGCCAAGATTTGGGCTTGCGCATCCGGCGGAACGACACCAAGACACTGACGCAGTTGTTCGAGTGCATTCACAAGAGGATCAAGCGAACCGATTTCAAGAAGACCGATTTCGCGCTCGCTCTGCTTGGACAGGACCCTAGGTCCTGGGCCGTGCCGCGCTATATCGAGGAAGGTCTAAAATGGCTGGAGAAGCTTATCTTTCCGGTCGAAGTCCCTCCGCCAACACTGGGGCAACCGACTCCCGGAGAACTCGAAAATGTCGCCCCTGCGGTTTCCGAGGTTGAGGCATGACCAAACGCATCGGAAGTCCGGACACAGAAGCCGATGTGTCGCTACGCACCTGTCTTGATCAAACGCCAAAACGCAGCTTCATCATGGTCGCAGGTGCCGGTTCGGGCAAAACAACATCGCTCGTGAAAGCGCTCGCTCACCTGGACATCTCGAAGGGCAAGGATTTGAAGCGGCTTGGACAGAAAATAGCCTGTGTTACTTATACGGAAGTCGCGGTCGATGAAATTCGGGACGATGTCGGCGACACGCCGCTCCTTCATGTGTCGACCATCCACAGCTTTCTATGGTCTCTCGTGCAGTCTTTTCAAGTCGACATTCGGCAATGGGTCACTGGAAGAATTACCGAAAAAGTTGCAAAGGAACAGACAAAGATCGACAATCCTCGCACCCAGGCGAGGACGAAAGCAAAAGCTGCTGACGATATTGCTCGTTACAGCAGGCAGCTTGCGCTAATAGCGGCGGTGCCTAAGTTCACTTATGGCACCGGCAGCAAATATGAATCGGGGATTCTCGGGCACGATGATGTGTTGAAGATGGGACCGATTTTCATCAGCAGTCGTCCCCTTTTGCGAACTCTCGTTGCGCAACGATTTCCCTATTTTTTTGTCGATGAGAGCCAAGATACCAATCCAGATGTCGTCACCGCCTTAAAGCTCATTGCGGAAGCCAATGCAGGCCGATTCTGCTTGGGATTCTTCGGCGATCCGATGCAGAAGATTTATCAGACCGGCGCAGGCGCCATCCCGGAAGGCGAAAACTGGGTAACCATCACCAAACCTGAGAATTTCCGCTGTCCAACGAACGTTCTCAATGTCATCAATACCATCCGAGCGGAAGACGACGGCTTACACCAAGTGCCTGGTCAGCGGTTCGAAAATGGTGCGCCGGTGGAAACGCCAGCAGGATCGGCGAAGCTTTTCCTTTTTCCAAACTCGGGCGTCAATCGTCCAGGGTGCCTCGCACGGGTACGGGCGTGGATGAGCGAGGTGAGCGGTGATCCGCTTTGGCAAAGTGACGAAGAGTCCGGTGACGTGCGTCTTTTGGTTTTGGTGCATCGCATCGCCGCCCGGCAACTTGGCTTTGAGGAAGTTTTCGCTGCACTCAATGACAACGGCGTGCCCGGCTTCAAAGAAGGCCTAAGGGACGGTACCATCTGGGCCGTGCGACCGTTCATGAACTTGATTCTTCCCTTGGTGGCTGCGGCGAAGGCTGGAAACGAATTTGAAGTGATTTCGATTCTGCGGGCAAACTGCCCACGTCTGACCGAAGAGCGTCTCAAAGGACAGAATGTGGCGGCTGTCCTCGGGGCTCTTAAACAAAACGTCGCTTCTCTAAGCACAATGCTGGAAACCGGTGGGGGGATTACCGTTCGCCAAGTGCTGGAGTTCATCAGCGAAACGGAGCTTCTGGATTTGGACGAACGCTTCTTGCCGTACCTTGGCGAAGCGATGAATGCGAACGAGGACAATCCGGAGTTCGTTGCCCTAACCGCGCTGCTGGTCGCCCCTGCAGCCCAAATGTTGGGCTATAGACGATATATCACCAACGAATCGCCGTTTGAAACACAGCAAGGAATCAAGGGTGCACAGTTTCAACGTGTATTGGTAGTACTCGACGATGCCGAGAGTGATTACAACCTCTTTTCATACGGCAAGTATTTCGGCTTAGAGCCTCTCTCCGACACGGATCAAGAGAACATCGCCGCGGGTAAGGATTCGGTCCTCGGTCGCACGCGTCGGCTTTATTATGTCTGTTGTTCGAGAGCGGTGAGGGACTTGGCCGTCGTATTTTTCGTGCCAGACGTAGCTGTAGCGCGCGACGCTGTTATCGCGAAGGGTGGCTTCGAGCTAAACGATATAGTCATCTTACCGCAATGAATGCGCCCACGCGAATGCGTGCTGATCATCTGGCTGGCATTGGTTAACCACACCACTACGGTGTGCAGCAGATGTCCCCACTGAAGTTGCACTTATTGTGGAAAATCGCTGAAAGGTAGCGTCTTACAGCGACGAATTGCAGACGCTGTGGTTACATAACTATGTTTCATCGAAGGTGGTCTCGTGATACTCGATCTCCCACAAAGGCATTCCGCCTCCAGACGTACATAACCTGAAACGTTCTGCTCGCTCGAAAGCCCTCTTTTGCACAGGAATCTCTGTCACTGAAATACTTTCGGGCATCCTACCTTGCAATCCGTGAACACAGATTTCCTCGACGAAGCAGAGCATTCTATCCTTCACAAAATTGGTGAAGTTGGATCCGGGGCGTCCCATGATTTCGGGCTCGATCATGACGACACGGCCTTGCTCAATCTTGTATTGCACTCTTGGCAATGACCAGAAGTTGTGTTCCATGTCATTACGGACCGAATTGAGCATATCTGCCCATATTCTTGCCTTCCAACAATACGCGGCGAGATTGGGGTCGCTTCCATCCAATGCGGTAACACCGTTTGTAAAAGTCGATTCATTCTTGAAAAAAAACGTAATGCCGAGACCAAGCGCCTTCGCCGCTTCCTTCATTTCTGTAAACATCACTCGATTCGACGAATTGAGGAATGACTCCACCAGCCGACGAAGTTCCTTGTCAATAGGTTCGTCTACATGCACTACACGGCCTTCGATACGAACACCTATGCCTCCTTCCACTTTTGATCGGTGATCTGCAATCAGATCGTTGATCTCACGTGCAAGGTCCCTCACAGTAATACTCGACATCAACACCAACTCATAAGGTTTATCGAAGGCGTCGAGCTCTGATTTCGACTGCAAAGCTGACTTGCGTAGGTCAAGTATGTTTAGGAACAGTCGCGCCATAAATGGGCTCGACGCACCTTCGTCAGCCATCTTGGTGACAGTCCAGTTCGGCTGCTCGCGCTTGCTAACCATGTTGGACTGCCGATTGAACCTGGCTAACATCAGTTCAAATTGATTCCTATTGATTGGAAGAATGCTCGAGATAGCTCCTTCCGGCGTTTTTATTTGCTGCGGTGGTCTATCCATCTTGCCAAGAAATAAAACGAATGGCATAAGTGGAAGATCGCCATAGACACGGATAGCTGCTCCTCCCAGCCAGGGTACGAACTGCACACGTGACAGCAGCTTTCCCTTCTGGCTCTCGATCCGATATGGCATTAGCTCCAATCCATAACCGCGATCTTGCTGCATCTCCTCTGGCACAGGTACAAGATAGTCCGTTGCATCAAACATGTAAGCTCGAACGTTTACAGCAACGCGAGAAACACCTTGCATGACCATCTCATTGGTCGGGAGCACTGTCTTCTTGAAGAAGCATCCGAGATGCATAAACAGAAGCCCGCACGTTCGATTGAACGTGTAAGGTCCGAGTGAGGCAACCACTACGTGGACGTACATAGCGAACTGCATCGCCCCCGTGTTGTTGGGCAAGATGAAGTCTCCGCCGATCTTGTGACCTTCGAACTGAACGGCGTGATTGATCAATCCACGTGAAAGCACCGATATAGCATCTGCCCATCTGGTAGAGGTAAATTGAGTATTGATGGTCGCAATCGAGTCAGCCAGTTCTTCCAATGGTTGCTCACAATCACACGCCACAATCATGCCGATCGGTATGTGGTGCCATCCTGCAACTGAGTCTGTGTCATGCCCAGGGAGTGCCTTCACTTGGCAGATCAACTTATAGCCTTCCGCCAAAGACGCGTCGTTCAACGTCCTCACCGCATAAATGACGCCAGCAACCCTCTCGGAAGAGACGTATTTTGGCGAGTCGTCCGTCACTACCGATGAGCTGGTGTAAATGAGAAGCGCAGGTTCCATGAGGATGGCGCCCGCTTCTCCCGTCACACCAACGAACCCAATTCGAAAATCTGGACGCAACTGCGGTCCCAGTACCTCACAGAGACGTCGGGGAAAATCGTAACTGCCATCTAGGCAATGCTCCGAGAGCGACTTCCCGAGATCGTGGATCGTTTCCGTAAGTGAACCTGCCATACGTCTGACGTCCTCTAGCTTCCACTTCGCGTCTAGCGTGAGAGGCAATCTTTACGTCATCTCCTGTCGTGTCAGAGAGAACTTGGTATGCTCAGATTTCCACGAACAATGACAACACCGATGCCGATTGGCAATCCGTCTCCAGATGGACCGGTCCGAACTTCGAAGGTGATGTCGTCAGCGACACTTCCAGATGCGGCAGTCTTCGGGTGTGTATCGAGGATGCACAAGATACCGAACCGCTTATCACTACCAGTTACATATTGCACCGTTTGCGCAAGATGCTTCTCGATGTCGGCTTGAGCTACTGGATGGTCGCTGATTGCCTTCAGTTCAAGGCGAACCCCCAGAAGAGAAAGATCCGTAATTCCACCGGAGGCATGTGGGTGCTCTTCCAATGCAGACCCGATCGACGGCCTTGCACGAAGCCGAGCAACCATTTCCTTCTGAAATGGCGCTTCCTTCCATTCTCCCCTGAAAAGATTGTCTTGAAGGGACTGTCCCGCGATACCACCAACCCCAGCCATGAGGACAAGGAAACCATTGAGCTCCGCATCATTAACGGCAGGATATCTGCGAGCGTGATCTCGAATCGCCACAAGCTTTTGATCAACTTGTTCGTAGCCGCTCTGTGGGTCACTCTTTGGATCGAAGCAACGGACTGTGAGATGACGTTGACCTTCGGTAGTGATGTCGTCCGTCTTTGAAAACGTTGCTCGATATGTGAACGCCATGGGACGCGCTAGGAAGGAAGCGGCCTGCTTGATGAGCATTCGTTTCGAGCCACGAAAGTTGAAGGGTGCGGAACCTTCGGGCTTGCCAAAAACGAAGGTGGGAAGACTATAGGTTTCGGAGGGTTCTACCGACAGTGGCTCTAAACGGAGGTCAACTTCGTTTTCGGGCCATCGCGACAGCGCGATCTCCACTTCAAGGTCATAGCCTATGTTGAGGTTTAGCTGCTGGTTTTTCTTGAATTGTTGACCGTTCACACTGAATGACGTGAACGCAACAACGACGGGTGGAACTTCCTCGCGCGGTTCTCTTGCTACTCGTGCCCTGAAAGCTCTCGGACTTTCCAGAGGAAAGGTGATGGGAAGTGGGACTGCTAGAACATCGCGGAATACTTCGCCGATTTTTGAAACGTCGGAAAGCTCCGCGATCATCTGAACAGGCTTCGTCATTGATGTAGGAACCTGGAGCCCCTTCGCGGCGGCTTCGTTCAACAGGAATCTTGCGCCGCGAAGGTAACGCTCTGCGTCGGCCTCACAGTCGCGTACGGAGGTCTTCCAGGCGACAAGACGAGCGCAGGCCTCGAGGAGAACCGCAAAGTAACGAAACTCTTCCGTTGCCGCTGCCGACTGAAAACCTGGCTCTGCAAAATCAAGGACTTCTGCCGACGCTGCGAGCAAAGCCGCGCTCGCGTCCGCAGAATCTGCAACCGCTGAGAACAAAGCCTCGCGGGCATTAGTCCTGGCGAACAATACCGAAGAGTGGGTCCCGCTTTTTCGCATTTTTCTTCTCATCTTCGTTGCGTTGATCTTGTACGGTCCTGAGCTTCGTGATGGCTGCTCGCATGGCCTCGACATTGCCACGATGAGCGAACGCCTCAATCGAGCAGCCAAGAACCCGCTCCTGGCTCGCCAACTTGCGAGGGCGGTCCCACTCGCTATTGCCTAGCTTCAACTCCTCATACTCGGCCAGAGCCACTGCCTCGTCCCACAGCCCGTTGCAGGTCAGGATCTCGATTCCGACATCGACGGCGTAGTACCCTGTGTCGGCCAAGCTCTTGAATGCCGACAAGACTTCCGCCGTGTTCGCGCGCAATATTGTCGAAGGAACATTCTGCAGAACTTCTAGCAGGTTCGTCGTCTGATGCTCGCTCATCTCGGGATTCTTGAGGTAGCCAAGAAGAAGCTGCAAGAACTTCGGCCGATGCCACAGACTCGCACCGTGCCACTTCACGATGTCGTCCGCCTCGTACCACTTGCAACGTCCGATCCGCTCGATAATCCAGTCACACAGGCTATCAGGAATCTTCTCCGGCTTGCCGCGCTGGAAGTCGAGGTAGACATCCAGAGCCGTCTTCAAGAGATTCCGATTGCCCGAAGCACGACTGTGAGCCTCGATTAGCAGCAGAACGTGAAATTCCAACTGCTCATCATACTTATGCGGAAGCCGGTGGTGATCCAATAGCTCGACTGCGGCGGAATGGACGATCACGAATGGATCTGTGAGCGACGTTAGAAACGTTTCGTGAAGTAGAGGAGGAAGATCCTCAGGTACGCGACCCAATACATCCCCGTAGGCTCGAATAGCAGCCGCTCGAACAAGCGTGGAACGTCCCGTGAGAGCTCCGTACAAAAGCGGAAGCACTTTCGGTAGGTTCGCGCGATTGCGTCCCATGATGCCAATCGTCTCGACAAGGCTGGCACGAAGATCGTCATGTTCATCGCCGATTTTCTGAAGGGTCTCGACTAGCGCTTTACCGACCGTTTCGGGCTTTTGCTCTGCCGCTTCGCCCAATAGCTTCGCCACAGCCGAAACAAGCCAATAAAGATGCTGTTTCCGCTGCGAAGCCTCCATGGCAGCTAGCGGATTCGGTGGGAGTTCGAGTTGAAGGAAACTGACTACTTCACTTGAACGTTCATTATTCAGGATCGCTAGAGCCCCCAACAACCCGTCTGAATGACGTTCAACTAGATCGATGTAGTGGATTGCGTCGTGCCGAAGGAATTCAAGAAGATCAGTCGAACCCTGCTCGGCGCTCTTGGTCGATAGAATGCTCACCAGCCGAGCAAAGATCGTTTCGTGCGCAGGTGACATCCGTCGCTCCTGGCGCTCGCGGTGACGAAAATCACGAAACATCCGGAGGTAAACTTTATCAAGCCCAGCATTCGATTTCTCGGAATCCAGCCTGCGAAAGGCTTTGCTCAATGGCGCGTCCGCTTCTTCGAAGTTTGTCTCCAGCATGTCCGCGAGGAGGTCCTGAACCCATGCTTCAGCCGAACCAATGGAATAGCCATCATCCGGCAATTCCGTCGAAGCAACCAAGAGTGGGATCAAAGACACTCCGCACTCCGGATGGAGCTCGCGAAGAGTTGAGAGTGCATTCACGACTCTGATCCGCGCAATCTTTTGTGGACTAGCCAGACCGTTCTCAAATGCCTCCATAACTAGCTTCGGAGTAACTCGATAGACCGCTTTCAATCCAGCGGGCTCCTCCGGTCGCGGCGGGCCGAAGAAATGATGCTCGTCAGGCCCAGCGAGATAGATGAGATGAGGAAGAGCTTGCGGAATCAGAGATGATTGAGATTCGTCCACAAATTGAGCAACTATGTCTGCCGCGACCGAGTTGGGATACTTTGCCAGGAAATTCAGCGCGAGCGAACACAGCCTCTTCGTGTCGTCTGAGACGAGGCGTAAGGTTTGGAACACGCTTTCGTTGACGATGATCGAATCTGAGCTTTCTGCAAGGCTGTAAAGCAGATCAGTAACGCGAGGATCGAAAGCATGGGACGCTACGCGTGCCAGCTCGACAAGGACTTCGCCGGCCTCGGGTGTGCCGCCTTGATCCAAGCGGTCGATTGCATCGATTAAACCTGCCGTCGGTTCATCGCAGTCCAACTTCGCTCGCAGGCGGACTTCGCTACGCTTTCGATACGCCGCCTGCCTTGCTTTCTGCTGTTGCTTGGCCTGTCGCTCTTGCTCCTGAATTTCATCATCGCGTTCGGCGACGACATCGCTCAGGTTGGGCATGCGAACCGCTATCCGCTTCTCACAGCCCTTGCAGTTTCGGTCGTAAAAATCGAGAGCGATCCCCCTCAGATCCATGCCAGCCATACCTCCAGCACTCGCGTGCTGGCATTTGAGCGACCGAGAACCGATCGGCAACCCAGTTTCTATTTCGACCATCCCCGTTCCGCCGAACCGTTCGACCTGAAGACTGGCACAGAAATTCTGGTAGAGCTGAATGATGACGGCGTTATCTTTGCCGATGCGGATTGCCCTATTGATTTGATCGTCCATCGAAGTGCCTCGCCCAGAACCGCTTGTTCTACTCCTCGCGTCAGCGACAACCTCTTGAAGATTCTCTTTATCTTCGTCTGTCGCCTGCCAAGTTGTCCATAATATTGCGCCCTGATAAACAAGCTATAGCGTCTCACACATCCTCTATTACTGCATTCCAAGGGCCGTCTTTTCAGCCGAGCGTCGGGTATTGGAACGGCATCACTGCCGCCCCATTCCCTAAGATCCAAACTTGATGGTTTTCATCATCCGGCTCAAGCCGTTTGTAAGCTCTGCCAGAGCAGAACCGGTTACACGACGCACAGATATCGTGCCAGCAGGCTCACCTAAACCTCTTCCGAGTTTTGAAGTGGCGCGTCACTGAGGATCGAACGGGTTATAGATATTGGCACGACAAAACGGCATCCGACAAAAACGTGACGAGGGGGTGTTGCCAAGAGCTTTACCGCGTTCGTCCGTCGAGCCGACGAGGGTAGTAACGAGAAAACAGGCTTCTCGGCAGCGATCCCGGAGCCGTTGTGGTCAACGAGCGCATCATTGCAAATCACTCGTCAACGGCAGATCAGTGCCGAATGTCGCCATAGCACCATCAATTCCTTGGCCGACGAGAGACTTTTCAGCACCCTCTTGAACACCCTCAATTGCATTAGGGCCTGGAATTCAGGCCAATCCCTTTGCCGTGCAACGACAGAGGTTGATTTAGATTGCTCACGACAACGGTGCATAGCCAGCCAGCGGCTTTACAGGATCGATTCACTCCAGTTTTCTCCCTTTCAACCTTGAGCGTTCCCGCGGACTCCACAAGGACTGCATCGGCTGGATCTTGAACCGGGTCGCCTGGCGCGCCGGCCACGTCGCCAGACGGCGATAAACGGGGCAGCGAGCGCGACATCTTGCTCCAGGCCAGACATACAAATAAGCCGAGGTGCTCGCCAAATGCGCCTCCGGTGGCTGAAACAGACAATCTCGTTTCCTGCCAATTCCAATCACACCACTGCACCCAAGCCAATCAGGAGAGCATCATGAGACTCCGTCGGAACCAACTGTGCCCAATCCACCACTCCCTCTTCTGCTGCGGCAGAGAAGCAATCCCGAGAGAGAAACGGACGCGCCAGATGGGCGTTCGGCGCATTGAAGATCCGCATCATCCCAGGGGATACCGGGAACTCCGCTCCAACGGCGAAATGCGGAAGCTCCTCGACCGGAAGATTGCTTTGCAGAATGGTATATGCGCTCTCTGCAAGGAAACGTTCACCGACTACGGCGACATCGTCCCCGACCACATCAGTCCTCGCGGAATGGGAGGGGCATGGAGAGACGATCACCCGGAAAACATCCAGGCGGTTCATTGGTGGTGCAACGGGGAGAAGGGATCAAGCCGAGTGTAATATTCGGCCAGTGCGCTATTTACTTCTATCTATTGTACTTATAAAAGGATGAATGCAGTGAGCTTGCCGTGATTTCTGGATTACCGCACAGATATAACAGTATGCGTTATATTTACCCCGTGACCCGAGACGAACTCAAATACGCCCGCAAGGCGTCCGCTTGGACGCAAGCTCAAGCCGCCACGCGGCTCGGCGTGACCCAGGCCTATTTGTCGATGGTCGAACGGGGAGAGCGGGCTGTTTCCTCAGAACTTGCGTCGCGGGCCGTAGATGTCTTTGAAGTTCCGGCAACGGCGCTCCCACTCACGGAGTACTAGACTGGCGCTCGCGACGCCGGCTTCTTCCAGTCGACGCTGGGCAGTCTGGGCTATCCGGGCTTTGCCTATCTGCGTGGTCCTGTCCGATTGAATCCGGTGGAAGTGCTGGACTCGGATGATCTGGACTCGCGGGTCACAGAGGCGCTGGCGTGGCTGCCACTGGCCTACCCGCACCTGAACTGGGATTGGCTGGGCGCGAATGCGAAGTTGCGGAATCGACAGAACCGGCTTGGATTAGTGGTTGAGCTGGCGCGGCAGGCCGCCGCGAGAGAAGGTCGCTCCCAGTTGGAAGAGGAACTGGCCAACCGCATCGCCAAGCTAGAGTCCTCCCGTCTGGTAAAAGAAGACACTCTATGCGAAGAATCGATGACGCGCGCTGAGCGGGCCTGGTTGCGTGAGCATCGGTCGAAATCGGCCGAGCACTGGAATCTGCTGACGGACCTTACCGTGGAGCAACTCGATCATGTCGTCCTCTAACCGGCCGC
>Ga0302320_10010588_pt1 | contig 19629 bp, 8 predicted proteins | sample Bog_T0_3_FD_202130 | JGI IMG/M metagenome (GOLD analysis project Ga0302320, IMG submission 202130) | Peat permafrost microbial communities from Stordalen Mire near Abisko, Sweden - Bog_T0_3 | ecosystem: Environmental > Terrestrial > Soil > Wetlands > Peat | place: Sweden: Abisko, Stordalen Mire... | reverse complement strand
GCTCGCGTTCTTGGGTGTTCCGGGCGTGTGGTGGCCAATCCTTCCCTTTCTCAAATCTTCGCCTCGGAAATCGTGCAGCACGCCATCGGGTGTCTCTCTAATCCGGCGCGATAAGGTGTTGGCGCGGAGGATCGATGCGTAGGCTCGCCCCCAGGCAGTTTGCGCTCATGGCTTTGCTTTGCTCCACAACACAATTCGCGCATGCGCAGAATCCGCGCGTTTCTGCACCGGACGTCGAGCAGCGAATTCAACAGTCATTGCGGGCTTGACTGTCGGTGTTGTGATCAAAGGCGATGAGCATGCGGCAATTGCTTGCCAATCGAATGAAGGAACTTCACGTTCCCGGCGTGAACATCGCGGTAATTCATGAGGGAAAGATCGAATGGGCGCGTGGCTTCGGCGTGCGCAGCTCGGATGGGCCGCCCGTCACCGCCGATACGATGTTTCAGGCCGCCTCGATCAGTAAGCCACTTGCGGCCATGGCGGCCTTGCGCATGGTGCAGGAAGGAAAGCTCTCGCTGGATGGCGACGGGAATACCTACTTGTCCAGTTGGAGATTTCCTGCCGATCCAGGTGCCGTAGGCAAGTCTTTAACGCTGCGAGAGTTGCTGACACTTGCAGCCGGAACTACCGTGCGCGCATTTCCCGGATACGCCACAAATGATGCAGTTCGGGCGGTTTAACCTTACAGTGGCGATCAGAATCGGGACGCAAATGGAAATCAGCAGATCAATCCATGCGACGGCACCGAAATCCTCATCAATCAGATATTCGATCAGTCAACGCTTCAGTATGTGAATGGGCAACCCTGTCGAACAGCTTTCAAAAACAACACGCTGACCAGCATCGATCCCGTTGCGAATGCCATTCAGGGGCTTTATCCGCAACCGAATACTCCCGGTCTGGCCAACAACTACTTCTTCGTATCGCTGGCGCCGAATCCATCCACCCGCATCTTCGGTCGACTCGATTACGATGTAACTCCTCAAAACCGTCTTACGCTGGGAATCACACAGCGCGACAATAAAGCCAATTACGTAAATGAATATCCCTGCCCGATCGGGTGCCAAGATGACGATGTTGCGGATTTTGCCGTGCAATTGTCCGATGCCTGGTCGCCGAGCTCGCGCCTGGTGAACGAGTTTCGCTTTGGCTTCAACCGGCAAGGAAACTGGTTTGTGCCCGACTCGGTGGGAGAAGACTTCCCGCAAAAGTTCGGAATAAAATATTCGAAGGCGAACATCCTGCCAGACATCAGTATTTGGGTCGGTGTTGGCAGTTGCTGCGACGGCATCTATGCAAATGCCAATTGGATCGGGGTTGGAAACAGCTTTGAGCCATCGGACGTGCTTACGCTGATCTGGGGCAAACACATCATTCACGCTGGCGGAGAGGTATTGATCTACGACAACAACACGACTCCGTGGGGCAACATGCAATCGGGTAAATTCAGCTTTGGGGGCGTCTACACGCAAGCTACTCCGACGAGTGTCGAAAGCGGCTTCGGATACGCCGACTTTCTCCAAGGCGAGGTAGAAGGCTGGAGCGCGAACAACCAGCCGGAAGCCGGAGCCCGCCAGAAGAGTCCGCAGTTGTTTGTTCAGGACGACATCAAGGTTCGTCCCAACTTGACACTCAACCTTGGTCTCCGTTACCAGATCCAGGGCGGATGGAGCGAGGTTCATGGATACGAGGGAACGTTCGACACCACGATTATGAACACCGCGTCCGGCACAATGGGAGCCATGTGGTTTGCCGGCGCAAACCACAGAGACCAGCTTCAGGCGAATATATATGATGTGTTCCTGCCGCGCGTTGGGCTCGCATGGTCTCCGCGCTCGAATATGGTATTGCGCGGCGGCTTTGGGCTCTACACGTATAACTGGAATGCACATGTCTACGGGGGTGGAATGGGATTTGGCTCGAATCAATATGGATCGGCATGGGACCAGACGAATGGAGTCATTCCGCTGGTGAGCCTTTCCGGCGACGGGTCGAATCTGCCGTATCTTTCGGCATCGAAATCGCCCACCGCATATAACGGTCAACGGGTGAGCTATGACCCCTATCACACGCCGGTGGCTAAGACCATGCAATGGTCATTGGGAATGCAGCGCGAATTCAGACACGGAATTCATGGCGAGGTTGCTTACGTAGCGAGCGACGGAATGGACCTCTCGTTCCCTCACGATATCAATCAGATTCCGCTTAGCATGTTAAGTCCGAATGATAATCCGACGGGGCGTCCGTACCCACAATTTGAGGGAATTGGCGGTGACACATTCAACGCTCATTCAAATTACCACTCACTGCAGCTACAAGCGCAGAAGCGTTTTGCGTCCGGGTGGAGTTTTAGCGGCAATTACACGTGGTCGCACTTTCTGAACAACCAGTACTCGTCAGGATGGGGCGGCAGAGGCGGCGCGCAGCCATACCAGAACGGCTATGACTTGCATGCCAACTATGCATCGTCGAATTCGGATATCCGCCACATGCTGAAAGGAAGCGGCGCCTACGAACTTCCATTTGGCAAGGGAAAGCTCTTCCTGAACAAGAATGCTGCTCTCGATCAGGTCATCGGCGGATGGCAACTGTACGGAACCCTGGTTGCGCAGACAGGCACCCCCTTTACCGTCAACGACGGTGGGACCAACGAATCGTATTCGCAGGCCGGAGCGTGGTGGCCGAATCTTGTTGGCAATCCGAACGTAGCGCACAAGAGCATTTATGGCTAGTTCAATCCTGCAGCCTATGCTGTTCCGACACCCGGAACCTTTGGCGACAACGGGAGGAACACGCTGCGTGGACCCGGACTTTCCGACTTCAGCTCGTCACTCAACAAAACCTTCAGCATCACGGAAAAGATGAAGCTGCAGGTTCGCGGAGACGCTAACAACGTGCTGAATCACCCTAGTTTTGGAAATCCGGATTCTAATTTTGACGATCCGGTGGACACTACAAGCAATCCTGACAGGCCAACTGGAGCGGGAACGATCGGAGGAACATCTGCAGGCGGCCGTAATATGCAAGTGAGTGCGAGATTCTCTTTCTAGGTCGAAGACCTCGAAAGAGGGCCGTAACTCACCGACTCACGATCAAGCGGGACCCACGAACTCCGCGGGGCCCGCGCTTTGTTGGGCTGGTCGTACGCGGTCAGCGTTGTTGCAGGGACCGAGTCTCGGCGAGGGTGCTACCTTGGAATATCGAAATGCGTAGCCTGAACTTGCACCGAAAGTGGGAAGGAATTTGTTTGTCTACAACTCATTCGGTACATTGATTGAGACGATCAATGTGCCTGAACGGGTGTTGCAATTACTCGTCGGCGGAAGCAACGCAAAGGCCCCATATTCTGCCGCACGCCGCACTTTATTTCGTTAGAATTCGCTTTCGTGCACGTTAACTGAACAGCGTCACGTCTCGCAGAACATGAGGACATGCATGAAGATCGGATTTCCTTACACACGCGGATTTGCTTGCTTGGGATGGGTTTGTTTAACTTCTGGCATCGCCCTGTTTCAGGCCGGAATGGCTCCCTCGCTCGGTGCGCAAGAGGCACTCGAGATGCCGATGCAAGCGAAGGATCAGGATGGCGCGCAGCTTCGCTGGTTGAATAAGAAAGTGCTCGGTTCAAAGACGCTCGATAGTATGGAGGATCTCGCGGCCTGGTCTTTTCTAGGAGACGGCGCGATGACGCTTTCTATTGAGCATGTCAGGGAGGGAACTCATTCGCTACGCATGAGTTCTCTTTCCAACGAAGCGAAAGTCGGAAATGACGGAGAGTGGCAAGATCTGCTCGCGACGCGCAGGTTCGCAGCCGAGGACTGGAGGGCTTACAACCGAATCTCTCTCTGGGTGTATCCGGATATAGCCGGTGCCCCGGCAATATCGTTGTCTCTGACCCTCCATAATGACGGCGCGCACAAGTTACCTGACAGTTATAACGAAGGAAGAAACGAATGCATTCCTCTCACGAATCATGTCTGGAACCATGTGGTCTGGGAGATTGAGCCGCTTGACCGGGATAAGGTCACCGCGCTGGACGTTGGCTATAGCCTGCCAAAGATGTTTCCCGATCCTGGCGATCACACCATTCTCTACCTTGATCAGCTTGAACTTCAATCGGTCATCCCGGATTACGTGGAAGGCTGGAAAGTTGCGCCTGGGGAAATCTCCTTCAGTCACAGCGGCTACACGGCAGGCTCCTCAAAGTCGGCGATTGCCACCGATTTGTCTGCTCGCGAATTCTCCGTAGTAACTGCGGACACAAATAAGGTCGTGCTGACTAAGCCAGTCGCGCAGAATATATCGAAACTGGGCAGCTTTCAGGTACTAGATTTTTCCGAAATCGAAGTGCCCGGCGAGTACATCCTGCGGGCAGGCGACAAATCCACTCGTCCCTTCCGGATCGGCGACGATGCGTGGCAGAGCAGCATCTGGAAGGCTATCAACTTCATGTACAGTGAGCGTTGCGGAACGGTGATTCCGGGCATTCACGGTATATGCCACCAGGACGACTACACTTCACGCGGCGACAAACGCATCGTCATCAATGGTGGCTATCACGATGCCGGAGATCTCTCGGCAACGGGAAACACTCCGGGTATGGTCTACGGCTTATTCTCTCTCGCCGATCGCCTCAAAACCCAGGAACAGGATCCGGTTCTGCAGGCACGTCTGATCGGCGAGGCGAAGTGGGGATTGAACTGGATACTCAAGACTCGGTTTGGCGATGGCTTCCGTTCGACCGGCCAACTGATCAGTTACTGGACGAATGGCATCATGGGCGATGCGGACGATCGTCACGGTGAAGCGGTAAATGACCCGGAGTGGAATTTTCGGGTGAGCGCGGTAGAGGCGCTCGCTGCCCGTGTTCTGAAGGATAGCGATCCCGAGTTGGCGAATCGCAGCCTGGCAACAGCGGACGATGACTGGAAATATGCCGTAGGCGGCCTAGAAAATGCACCTCCTCTGCCTGAAATTTATGGGGCAAAGGATGAGCTTGAGCGCGTCTCCTTTGGAGTGATAGCGTCTCTGCAACTGTTTGAGACCACCGGCCAACAGCAGTATGCGGATGAGGCGGTCAAACTGGGAGATCTTATCGTGGCCTCACAGGAAACAAGGTTGCAGGCCTGGACGCTGCCGCTGACGGGCTACTTTTATACCAGTCCGAAACGCGAGAACCTCTTTCATCGATTTCATATTGGTCAAGAGGAGGAGCCGGTCGTCGCCCTTGCCCTGTTGTGCCATGCGCTTCCAAATCATCCCAAATGGATGAAGTGGTATTCCGCAACCGTTCTGCACTCCCTCTATTATCAGATGGCCGCGAGCAGGATCGATGCTCCATATGACGTGCTTCCTGCGGCTGTGTATCGTGAAAGCGAGGCACGGCTTCTTCCAGAATCGAAGACCTGGACGCCGTTGAGGGCGGCTGACCGAGATGCCTACATCGCAGAGGTGAGGCAGGGGTACCCTCTGGGCGGGGATTATTACCTGCGTAGATTTCCCGTCTGGTTCGACTTTCGAGGAAACTCCAGCGTACTGCTCTCGGAGACAAAAGCTCTGTCGGTTGCCGGCCGGTTGCGGGGTGACCTCGAGGCGGAGGATCTCGCGCAGAAGCAAGCGCAATGGCTGGTCGGGCGCAATCCTTTTTCAGCCAGCATCATGTACGGCGAGGGATATGACTGGACGCCGCTTTACAGCGTGCGATCCGGTCAGATTGTTGGAGCTCTGCCTGTGGGCATCGAGACGAAGGGCTTCAGTGACGCGCCCTACTGGCCAAATCAAATCTGTTGGACTTACAAAGAGGTGTGGACGCAGCCAGTGGGCGAATGGATATGGCTCATGCAGGATTTGAGCGGTTCTGCCGTAGTGCGCGGAATCGCGGACAGCGGAAAAGAGCCGGTTATCTTCCGCGATCAGAAGACCGGGCACACGGTTGCCGCGACGACGGACTCCATGAGCGGAACTTTCCGCGCCCTTCTGCCCCAGGGCCGGTACGATGTGCACCAGGGCCGTACGCACACCTCACTTACAGCTCTTACCGGTAGCGTCTATGACGTGGAGATGCGCCACGATCGAGCCTTTGACTTCAAGGTGAGTTACGAGCCAGAGACCCACGAGAACGTAATCCTGCGAGTTACCGCACGCGGATCCGGCCGTCATTCCTTCACGGTGCGCAGCGAGAACCTCAAGTTGGTGGAAGCAGACAAGAAGGAGATTCAATTGGACGCGGGAACCTTCGCCGATCTGATCTGGCATGCGCAGATCGTCTCGGCTGATACGCCGTGGGTCAGTATTGTCATTCCTGACGAGATGCTGTCGGCGCGCAAGGAACTGTCTGGCATTGCCGCATCGAAGTGACGGCCAATTTCTTTCAAATCATTACGGCATTCCACTCTACCTTGCTATTGCACCAGAGCCTGCCGTCTATCATGAATCGATAGATCACAAATACAAGAAAAAATGCCGGAGGAGCGATAGGCGATGACCATTGCAGGTTGGAGAAGAATAGGATTTCATGGGTCGTGCAGGAGCTTGGGCAAGGCTTTGGTTCTTTCTCTGGCGGTGGCAGTGGCCGTGACTGCGCAGGCGGCGGAGTCCGGGGAGAGCGCGTTGCGGAGCGAAAGCTCATTGATTCAGGTGACGTTTGACGGCCGTCAACCGGGACTGAGCGCACTCAGTATCGATTCGCTGAAGCGCGGCAGCTTTCGCCCCAGCCCGATCGTCGATTCGGGCGCTCCGGCAGTGCGCTATACGGTGACGTCCAAGAACGGTTGGATTCAGTATGCGCTTAACTCCAATCCGCGACGCCCGATTTGGGAGATGCGCTGCGAGGGCAACATCCTGCGCATGCGCAGTTTCTTCAAGCCGAATGGGGCCTCGAAGGATATGACCTGGAAATTCAATCCGGACGTGACGCATGCCACGTTGCTGGGTCACGTCACGCCTGGGGGAGATGTTGCGCTGCCCGCGGTGTTGCATCTGCCGGGCATGGGATCGCTGCGTATCTATGCAAACCGCGCCGCCGCGCTGCATTACGATGCGCGGAGAAATACCGTGCATTTTGTGTCAGTGACCTTTCCGGCGGCCACCGAGCAGCACAAATTGATGGAGTATACGCTCGAAACCGCTGCGATCTTTCCCGCGCTGCCGGGCGTGGCGGCCGATGACGCGCGCTTCGACGGCTTCCGGCGCGACTTTCTGGACATCTTCCAACAGCAGGCGGAGATGCACGTACTGGCCAACAACGCAGCCAGCGACGCCTGCGGCTTCACGGTCTACGAATATGCCGATATGGCGCGGCACACTCCGGAATTGGTGAAGGGATTGACCGCGCTCGACCTGGTGCGCGAAACTCTGGACCGCTATCTGGCGGGCTTTCTTGGCTACGGTATGCCGGGCTACAAAATGTACGACAGCTCCGACCCTGATACGCAATTTCCGCATCCCTCGCTCGACACCTACCCTTCACTGCTGATTGCGGCCTATGACTATGCCGATGGCAGCGGCGATGAGCGCTGGCTGCGGCAGAACTACAAGGGATTGCGCAAGTGGGCGGATAGGATGACGGCAGCGAATGCCGACGGCAGCCCGCTGCTCGAATATCCGGAGAGCGGGAACTCCGGCTCCTGGACGGAGAAGATCACTGTGCGCCCGTCCAACTGGTGGGACACGATTGGTTTCGCCCATCAGGACGCCTACGCGAACGCGCTGGGTTACCGGGCGCTACGCGGGATGGCGGCGCTGGCTGAGCGCGTGGGAGAGACCGCCGATGCCGAGAAATATCGCCTGCGCGCTCAGCAGATTCACGATGCCTACGCAAAGGCATTTGTCGACCCCCAAGCGGGCGTCGTGGCCGGCTGGAGGAGCCGTGATGGCCAACTGCACAACTACTATTTTCCTTTTGTGAATGGCATTGCGGTGCGCTACGGTTTGCTTGACAGAGAGCAGTCGCGGCAGGTGATGGATAACATTCTGCGCAAGATGGAGAGTGTCGGATACAACGACTTTTCGCGAGGCATTCCTGGAAACCTGATTCCGGTGCGGCGCGCGGATTATGTCGATTTGGACCCGAGGTTCGGTGGTCCGGTGCGCGAAGATGGCGCCGATGGCTTCGAGAGATACGAGAACGGCGGAACCACGGCCTCTTTTGCGTACTTCACAATGGCGGCGCTTTACAGCCTGGACGAAAAAGAGAAGGGCGACAGGATTCTGCTGCCTATGCTCGATGGCTTTGCGCGGCAGGGATTTTCCGGTCGCGCGCCGAACGGCTTGACCTACGACTGGATGGATTGGAAGGGCGGAGCCCATGGTTACGAGGGATTTCTGGTGGACAACTACTATGCTCTCCTGGCGGTTCTTGACCGGGAAAAGTTGATGGAACAGATGCCCTGAGAAACGAAGCGGGATCGAGAGCAAGGATCTTTTGTGACAACGAGGGGCAAGGACTTCTTTCCGCTTCGGCCATCATTTCAACCAGATCACGAAAGCTGAGCTTGCAACACAGGTCCCAGCGCACACAAAGGATGATCATGTCTCGGCCGAAATGGCGCCCGGCCAACAGATTCTTCATGCATCTTAACTTGCTCATCGTCGGCCCATTTCTTCCAAATCATTACTGTAAACAGTGGAACCTCGCTATTAATGAGATGGTCCGCCGCTTGATCTTTCAGTGACAGATAGGTGATCTCGTTGGCAGGTTCAAGGAGGATCATCGACATGCAGATTCGTTCGGTCGGCATCGATCTTGGCAAAACGACCTTTCATCTCTCCGCAGTGCTCCGCGGTTAATAGGGCCCGGATGGCCTCGTTCTCCGTATCCCCGACGTCCGTTTCTCTGGTAACGCTTTGATCATTAAATTCAGCTAGTCAACTCGGTCTGGCCCGGCGATCACCGTCCTGTGTTTCAGATCCACTTCGTGAATTCGATCTTGTCACCGCCAATGCAGGTGCGGGTCCGATTGTCTTTGCAACGTTATGCTGTCAGGCACCCCCCACACTTCCCGGCCTTCTCCTACGCCACTTTAACCAGAAAAAATCAGCGTTCTTGATCAATCGGGCTCATTCATGGGAATGCGGATAGCACTAAGGTACTGGGAAATGAAGAGCAACGCTGCTCTCCCGTTCGACTTGAATGTGCAGGTGCCTAAGTGCGTTTCTCTTGGAGGTAACGAATGAGGCAGGCCGCAGGTAGTTTTCGATTCGCATCACCATGGAACAGCGTGTTGCTCCTGGCGTTTCTGATTTTCCTACCGGAGTTTGCCATTCAGGCACAGGAATTTCGAGCCGTTATCACCGGGCAGGTGACTGATCCGTCGGGTGCCGTGATCAAGGATGTTACTGTGACGGCTGTCAACATTGCGTCCGGCACATCCTATACGGGCAAGACAACTGCTCAAGGGGTCTACTACATTCCCTATGTGCTCCCCGGGACCTACACAGTCACAGCCGAGCAGGATGGATTCAAGATTGCGATTCAGGATAACGTCCTCCTGACGGCATCACAATCGTACGCTCAGAACTTCATGCTGGTTGTGGGATCGGTCGCCGAATCGGTGGTAGTCACGGCCGCTCCACCGGAGATTGAGACCGCCAGCGGGTCCGGCGGCACTGTGATCGATGCGCGCCAGCTTGAGGGCGTGCCATTGAATGGCGCGCAGGTGTATATGCTGCTCGGCACCACTCCGGGAAGCCAGTTCACGCAGACCTCGTTCGGCACCGGCGGCTACTCTGGAACCCGCGGCTGGGACGTAACGAACTCCTACAGCTTGGGCGGCGGTGTCGTGGGTAACAACCAATTCACCTTGAACGGCACCAACATAACCCAGCAGACGGCTTCGCAGAACGGCGCCGGCGCCTGGATCGTATCTCCGAACATCGATGCCATTCAGGAAACGAATGTCATGACGACGAGCTACGATGCCCGTTACGGCCGTACGAGCGGGGGCACCGTCAACATGGTGACAAAGAGTGGTTCCAATGAATTTCACGGTACGGCGGATGAAGCGTACGAAGGCGCGCTCATGAACGCCAATAACTACGAAAACAACCTTACCGGCACCCCGAGAGGCGGCTGGGTTCAGAATCAGTTCCACATCACAGCGGGCGGCCCGGTCAAGCGGAACCGGCTGTTCTTTTTCTTCGGGCTTGAAGGATATCGCGAATCGCTGGCCGCCCAGGTTCTGGAACATGTTCCTCCAGCGTATCTGCGGCCGGGGTACAACGGCAACGCTGGCGTTGACTATAGCTTGATTCAGACACTGGATCCGTCGGAGTACCCAAACGGAATACCCATCTATGAGCCTGGGACGGCGTACTGCTTGACCGGCGGCCCGGCAACCGCTTGCGGTGGCAACAGTCTCGCGCAGGTGCAGTTTCCGGGCAACGCCATTCCTGGCACGCAAATCAACTCCGCTGGCGCGGCGCTGCTGCAATACGTTCCTTTGCCAAATATTCCCAACGCGACAAACCTGGCGGGCGGAAACAACTATACGGCCAGCACGCCCGACATATACGACTATAACCAGCCGATGGTCCGCGTGGACTACAACCTGAATCAATCGACCAAGATGTACAGCTACTTCGAGTGGCAGAAAGGCACCGAGAACCGCAATCAGAACGGCTTCCCCGGCGTTGCGGCTCACGGCAATATCAACTGGATGAGGGAGAACTGGGTTGCCACGCAGGACTTTACCCACGTCTTCTCGCCCACCCTGTTGGGAGACTTCAAGGCCTCGTTCACGCGCTTCGCTACAAACACCCCAGATGGCAACCTGGCCGCCGCGGTCGATCCGGCCGGCGTCGGGCTGGCCATGCCCCTGCCGGCTACAACCAAGTTGAAGGATCTCCCTGAAATCCAGGTGCCTGATATTATTGGCAACAACAATTGGGTTTTCGGCAACACGCCGGGCGCTGACGTCAGCAACAGCATCGGATTCGATACGGACTTCACGAAGACGTGGGGTTCGCACAACATTCACGTTGGCGGCATGATCTACGAGTTCCAATACAACAATTTCGGCGACGTCGGACAGGGCAACGGCAACTTCTCGTTCTCGTCTCAATTTACACAGTATGACCCGCAAAACGGCAACTGCTACCAGGCGTCGCCGAATCCAGTTAACCCCTGCAACTCAAATCAAAACAATGGCTTGGGCACAGCCTCACTCCTGCTGGGCTATCCAACCGGCGGCGGTATTACCTGGAACGTAACACAGGCTATAGGACAGCCGGTGTACGCCATTTATGCACAGGACGACTGGCGGGTGACTCATCGCCTGACACTGAACCTAGGTTTGCGCTGGGACGTTGAGCGCGGATTGCGCAGCCGTCAAAACCTGTTGGATCGTGGCCTGTGTCTCACATGCGTGAGCCCGATTACGAGCGATCCAAATTACGTGGCGAATATCGCCAACGGGACCAACCAGGCCGCGTGGACTGCGGCCGGTATCCCAACTCCCGGCCCGGTGTACGGCGGGTTGCTTTTCGCCGGAGCTAACGGCCAGCCACGCAGTGCGTACAACTTGGACTGGGCGGATATCGGTCCGCGCATTGGATTCGCGTTCGCCCTGGATCACAAGACGGTAATACGTGGCGGATGGGGGCTCATGTACTCCTACGGGCTGGAAGGCGGCAACGCCAGCGGCGCGAGTGCGAACACGCCCTACATCTCCAGTTTGGACAACGTTAATCCAACTAATTACTTCCAAGGTGGCAGTCCTTTCTCGAACGTCTCGAACGTCTTGAACAAGCCGCCGGGCGACTCGCTTGGGCTGCTGACCGACGTGGGCGAAGGCATTGGCCAGGAAGATTTCCCGGATCGCAAGATTCCGAGAGAGAAGATCTTCTCGTTCGGAATTCAGCATGAGTTTCCAGGTGCGGTGGTGCTGGATGCGCGGTATGCGGCGAATTACACCAGCAAGCTGCGTACCGGTCTGTGGCTCAACGGTGTCGCGACCTTGGCAGAGCAAAATGCCGCTCAGGCTAATCCCTCTATCTGGGATCAGCAGGTGCCGAATCCCTACTATAACGTGGCCTCCATGGTAGGAAACGGCTGCGGTCAAGGCAAAACCGTGCAGGCGATCGACCTGTTGTTGCCGCTTTCCCAGTATTGCAATGCGGGCGGTAACTCCGTTACCGGCCAACCCAATGCCCCGCTGGGACACAACTGGTACAACGGTCTGGAAGTGAAGCTCACCAAACGCATGGAGGGAGGCGCGGCTCAGGGCCTCACCTTCCAGGTTAGCTACACCTGGTCGAAGACAATCAACGGCGACGGCTACCTGAATGGCTGGCCGTATCAGAATACGGAGCAGATCCATCAACTCGCGGATTCGGACCGCACCAATGTGGCGGGCATAACCACCGTCTATGATTTGCCCTTCGGCAAGGGAGGCATGCTGTTCAACAGCCCGAACCGAATCGTGGGCACGTTCATCAACAACTGGAGGCTGAGTTCCGTAATTGCCGCGCAGGGTGGACAGCCGGTCAGAATTAATCAAGGCTACCAGTACTCTTGCGACCATAGCTTCCGTCCGGACAACGGGACCTCGGTTGGCGGAGGACACTGGTTCTATGCCGATAAGTCCTGCTGGGCCGGCAACACGCAGTGGGAACTGATGGATTTGAATGGCAGAACGGATGTAGTGCGCACTCCAACCATCACGAACGTCGATTTGTCTCTGGTGAAGCAGGTACCGATCCGGGAGTGGGCGAACTTCTCTCTCCGCCTCGATGCCTTCAACGCTTTCAACTCCGTGCTGTTCGGCGGCCCGGATACCGGCCCCGGAGATGCGAATGCAACCTTTACACAGGGAGCGGGCTGGAGCGGCTTCGGTACTGTCGGACCATACCAGCAGAACTTCCCTAGAATACTCCAGGTCTCCGGCAAAATTACATTCTGACCCACTGAGTGTCACCGGCTCTTGCGCCCAGTTTTACAATCGCAGGAGCCGGGGCTTCATGGCCTGGGCTTCGTGCCGATGCAATTGGAATCTGGACAAACGAGAATAGACTTCATGCTGGGACGGTTCGCGAGACAAGGCGTGATGTTGGGTGGACTCTGCATCCTGTGTGCGGCGGTCAGTGTCAACAGTGACTCTTCCGGTCCGCCCAGTTATTCTCAAGAAGCAACAGCCGGGGTCCGCACTTTACAACAATGGTACTCACAAGATTCGGGACTCTACGCATCGCCATCAGGTTGGTGGAATGCCGCCAACGCAATTACCGTACTCGCAAACTACTCCAGAGCCACTGGCAGCAACCAATATCTACCTGCAATTTTCAACACATTCAAGAACGCAAACAAAGCAAATGGCACCACGAACTTCATCAACACCTACGATGATGACGAAGGCTGGTGGGCGCTCGCTTGGATTGACGCCTACGACTTGACGGGTACGCACGCTTATTTAGCGATGGCCGAAACGATATTTGCGGACATCGCCGCAGAATGGGACACGACCACATGCGGTGGAGGCGTATGGTGGCAAAAACCAAACAATTACAAGAACGCCATTGCGAACGAACTCTTTCTCGCTGTCGCCGCTTCGCTGGCAAACAGAACCACCAGAAGCAAGTCGGCTGCCTACCTGGAGTGGGCGCGAAAAGAATGGATATGGTTCAAGGCGTCCGGCATGATCAACTCGCAGAATCTGATCAATGACGGGTTGACCGTGACCGGCCAAGGCGCATGTACAAACAACGGCAAAACAACATGGACCTATAACCAGGGAGTTATTCTGGGAGGGCTGGTTGAACTCTCGAAAGCCGAACATGACCCAAAACTATTGACTCAAGCGGCAGCAATTGCTAACGCGGCAATTGCCAATCTGACGGTGAATGGCATTCTGGTTGAGTCGACGATAAGCGGAAACGATGCACCGCAGTTCAAGGGCATTTTCATCCGCAATCTAGCGATTCTGAATAAGGCCGTCCCCGGTGCCGAGTACAAAAAGTTTATCGATGTAAACGCCAACAGTATCTGGGCAAACAATCGCGGGCACGGCTATGATTTGGGAGCCATGTGGCAAGGACCCTTTGACGCAGCCGACGCCATTCGCCAGACCTCGGCGCTCGATGCACTGGTTGCTGCAGCGGAGCTTCAATCGCAATGAGTCATTCCTCATTGCGAGACGTATAGGAACTGAAAAAATCTTCAAGGCATCATGCGTTTGGAGGAGTTGCAATGCTCAAACTCTGCTCGACTTTGATCGCGGTCTTACTGCTTGTGCTTGCTGTGCCTGGTTTGGCAGACGCGCAAGCCACCGATGCGCCGGACCTCAGCAAGCAGCCGACGCTCTATGTGGTTGGATACGCGCACCTCGACACAGAATGGCGCTGGGAGTATCCGCAGGTAATCAACGAGTACATTCGAAAAACCATGGAGGATAACTTCAAACTGTTCGAAGAGTATCCGCACTACATCTTCAATTTCAGCGGGTCGAACCGTTACCGCTTTATGAAGGAGTACTACCCCGCGGATTTTGCGAAGGTGAAGATGTATGTCGACAAAGGACAGTGGTTCCCCGCGGGTTCTTCCGTAGAAGAGGGCGATGTGAATGCGCCCAGCGCGGAAGCCATCATCCGTCAAATTTTGTATGGAAATGAATGGTTTCGCCGCGAATTCGGCAAAGCCAGCGCCGAATACATGTTGCCGGACTGCTTCGGGTTCCCAGCCTCCTTGCCCACGATCCTGGCTCACTCCGGCGTAAAGGGCTTCTCAACACAGAAATTGGTGTGGGGCTCATCGGCCGATGCGGGAGGCCTGCAGTCGCTTGAGAAAACGCCGGAAGGGACACCGTTCAATGTGGGCATCTGGGTTGGACCCGATGGCGAGGGTGTTGTTGCGGGACTCAATCCAGGCAGTTATGGCGGCCACATCGAGACCGACCTAAGCAAACCGCTGCCTTCGGAACCGAGCGATCCCGCCTTTGCGGACATGGAGAAGAACATCGGTGCGCTGCAGGCGAAACTTCAGAAGGCCCAGCAGAGTTCTCAGCCCGTCGATCGGAAAGACGTTGAGGAGTTCCGCACTCTGCGCAGTCAGCAGGCCGCTCTTGTCAGTGGGAAACGGGATCGCGACGATCAACGATATCAAGGCGATTGGGCTGCTCGCGTCGTGCGGAACGGCGAGGTCAGCGGTGTGTTCACCGACTATCACTACTATGGAACGGGCGATATTGGTGGGGCTCCCAATGAAGAGTCGGTGAAGCGGCTTGAAGCCATCGTCACAAAGGGGAGCGTCGCTCTTCCCCCACAGGGAGGGTTCTTCGCATCCGGTCGGCAGCATCCCGATGGGGACGAGGTGAAGGTTGGCGATGGTCCGGTGCATGTGATTTCCGCGACCGCCGACCAGCTGTTCCTCAATATCACGCCCGTTGAAGCCGCCGGGCTCCCGCGCTATACAGGCGAACTGGAATTGACGAATCACTCCGCCGGGTCCCTCACTTCGCAGGCTTACCAGAAGCGTTGGATTCGGCAGGAGGAACTCCTTGCCGATGCGGCGGAGAAGGCGTCGATCGCGGCGGAATGGCTGGGTGCGCGGACGTATCCGCTCGAACGGCTCAATGATGCCTGGACACTTGCAATGGGCGCGCATTTTCATGACCTTGCGGCTGGAACTGCAACGCCCAAGTCGTACGAGTTCGCATGGAACGACGACGTGATCGCAATGAATCAGTTCGCGGGTGTGCTGAACAACGCTGTCGAGGGCGTCGCCGCGACATTGAACACTGAGACAAAAGGGGTGCCGCTGGTTGTTTTCAACCCGCTCAACATCGCTCGCGAAGATGTTGTGGAAGCGCGCATCGAATTCCCAGATGGCACTCCGAAGGCAGTGCGTGTGAGTGGTCCCGACGGAAAGGATGTTCCTGCGCAGATTTCGGGCGGCAAACTGGTATTCCTGGCGAGCGTGCCGTCGGTCGGCGATGTGGTTTACGATGTCCAACCCGCCGAGGTGGCTGACTCATCATCGTCTCTGAAAGTATCTAAGGATGGCCTGGAGAACGAGTATTACCGCGTCGGCCTTGATCAGGATGGAGATGTTGCAAGCATCTTCGATAAGCAGAGCGGTAGAGAATTGCTTTCGGCTCCTGCGCGTCTCGCTCTCTCCTACGATAATCCGGCCCAATGGCCGGCCTGGAACATGGATTGGGAGCAGGAACAGGCTGTGCCGAAGGCGTTCGTCGCAGGTCCGGCGCAGATCAAAGTCATCGAAAGCGGGCCGGCCCGTGTGGCGATTGAAGTCTCGCGAGAAACTGCGGGATCGCGATTTGTTCAAACCATAAGTCTATCGGCGGGCGATGCAGGAAGGCGTGTGGAGTTTGGAAACGTGATTGACTGGAACACGCGGGAATCGAATCTCAAAGCAACGTTTCCGCTCACAGCTTCGAACGAAATGGCCACCTATAACCTGGACATTGGCACAATCCAGCGGCCCACGGCACAGCCGAAGAAATTCGAAGTGCCGACTCATCAGTGGGTCGACCTGACCGACATGAGCGGGCAGTTCGGCGCGACGATCCTTACCGACTGCAAGAATGGATCGGACAAGCCGAACGACCACACCCTTCGCCTGACACTGATCCGGACTCCTGGCACAGCGGGAGGGTACGCGGACCAGGCGACTCAGGACATTGGACATCACGAATTCGCCTATGGCATCGCTGGCCACGCGGCCGGCTGGCGTGAAGCACAAACCGACTGGCAGGCGCAACGATTGAACGCGCCGCTCATCGCTTTTCAAACATCGAAGCACGAAGGCGCTCAAGGCCGGAGCTTCTCATTGCTTCATGTCGACAACCCTCGAATAAGGGTACTTGCCGTTAAGAAGGCGGAACAAGGGGACGAAATCATCGTGCGGCTAGTGGAACTTGATGGCAAACCCCAATCCAATGTCCGAGTTTCCTTTGCTGCCCCCGTCACCAGTGCACGCGAAGTGAACGGGCAGGAACAGCCTGTTGGAGCAGCAATCGTGACTGCGGGAGCGCTGGTGACTTCGTTCGGCGCGTATCAGCCGCGTACGTTTGCACTCCGGTTGACCGCGCCCGCCGCCAAGGCTGCGGGCGTGCGCTCGATCCCGGTCGCACTGTCCTATACCCTCGCGACAGCCAGCAACGACGGAGATAGTTCTACAGATGGCTTTGACGGCAAGGGGAATGCGCTGCCGGCAGAGATGCTCCCCACGCAAATCCTGTTTGACAATGTTCGGTTCCAGTTGGCTTCGGCCAAGACTGGCGCACCCAACGCAGTTTTGGCGAAGGGGCAGTCGATCGATCTTCCATCGGGCCACTTCAATCGCGTTTATGTATTGGCGGCATCGGCCGATGGCGACCAGAAGGGAACGTTTGAAGTCGGTGGGGAAAAAGTCGAGCTGAAAATTCAGAATTGGGGCGGATTCATCGGTCAGTGGGACGACCGGCGATGGAGTTCATTAGATATCTCGCATGACAACTACGGGGAGATGACAGGGCTGAAGCCCGGCTATATTAAGCGTGCGGACCTGGCATGGTATTGCAGCCATCACCACAACGCGTCCGGCCAAAACGTAGCCTACGCCTATTCGTATCTGTTTGGATATGCGATCGACCTGCCGCCCGCTGCGAAGACCATCAGGTTGCCGAACAACAGCCGGATTCGCATACTGGCAATCTCGTTGGCCGATGAGAATCCCGAAGTGAGGCCGGCACGCCCGCTGTATGACGTGCTTCCCTCGCACGATGCGGGCCGCAGCGATTTTACGCTGACTACATCATCGGAAGGCGTCTCGGTTCCGCAAGGAAGAACAGCCGCGACCAGAATCGTCGTATTGCCAAGGGGCAGTTTCAATGGCAAGGTGCATCTCTCCGCGTCGGGCCTTCCGGCAGGCGTAGCTGCAGCATTCAGTCCGGCCAGCACCGACGAATCCAGCACCATGACGCTTACCACAAGCAGGTCGACGCCCCCGGCAACCGCTTCGGTCACTGTTACCGGTGTATCAGGCACCTTATCCCACGCGCTCGCAACTGGCGTTACGGTTACCCCGATTCTCGCCAGCACCGTGGCCGTCGATCTATCTTCCGCCTTCAACGTCACGGGCATTTATAGGGACGGCTCGAAGTTTGCGCCCTCGGCCGGTCTCGACCACGATGGCTCCGCCTTTTCCGAACAACAGCTTGGTGTCGAGCAAGTAGGGGGCGGCGTCAAATTTCGCCTCGGACCTGCCAATGCGCCCGATGCAGTAACAGGCAATACGGTGACACTTCCGGCCGGCAAATTTGCCGGCATCAAGATCCTCGCCGTGGCTGTCGATGGCAATCAGACACTGCAGACATTCACAGTTAACTATGCCGACAGCACGTCTTCTTCGTTCACACAGAGTCTCTCCGACTGGGCCGTGCCCGGCAATTTGAGCGGCGAGTCCGTGGCCTCGGAAATGCCCTATCGACTCACCGCGGATGGCTCCAAGGACGCCAATGGATTCTATACCCACGCTTATTCCTTTGCTCTCGACAGCAACAAAGTTGCGAGCAGCGTCAACCTGCCGGCCAATGCGAATGTCCTTGTGCTCGCCGTGACCCTTGTGCCGGCGACGAAGTGAGCATCCTCGATGCGCTTCCGGCCTGAGTCGGAGGAACTGCTTTCATGATCACTCCCTGTCCATCGTCCAGAGGCCTGGCCGTCGTTTTGATGTTTGGATGTTTGCTTGCTCCCGGAGCGTTAGCCCAACGCGTGCCCACTTTCGGCAAGCGGCCGGTCGACTACGCAAACGGACTGGTCGGCACCGCGCCGCTGGACGATCGGAAGTTAATCGGCAATGCGCCGCCGCCGGGCGAGCAGCTCTATTCCGGATTTACTTCGCCAGGTGCGGTGCTGCCTCACAGCTCAACAGAACTGGCGCCCATCAATGCAAATCTTGACTTGAACTATTCCGCCGGCGTCAGAGCGCCCTACTTTTATCCGAACCGGACGATAATAGGCTTTTCAAGCGGATCGGAAGACGGCCCGACTGTTATGCCGGTGGTTGGCGACTGGACAGTTCCCCCGGAACGCGCCGGCTCTGTCTATGACAAGGCTCGCGAAAAGTCCTCGCCGGGATACTATAGCGTCTATCTCGACGACTTCAGGACCAAGGTCGAAATGACCGCGACCCTGTGGACCGGGATTTTTCGCTTCACGTTTCCTGAGGCACAAAACTCGCATCTTCTGCTCGACCTTGGCCGTTCCGGAGGGGAGATCGAAATCGTCAACGACCATACCGTGCGCGGAAAGTCTCACGGCGGGACTTTCTTTATAGCGGAATTCTCCCGATCGTTCGCGACGTTCGGCGCATTCAAGGAAATTCCACCCACACATCCAGAAAGAGGCCGGCCGCTGATCGGGGACAACGATGTTGAGCCCGCGGTCCGCACCATCTCCGGAAACTATGCCGGAGCCTATCTGGGGTTTGCCACTGCAAAAGACGAACAGGTGCTGGTAAAGATTGCATCCGGACTTACCTATCGGATGGCCGAAGATAGAATCCAAGACGAAGATCCGGGCTGGGACTTCGATCGCGTGCGAAACCAGGCTGAGCGAATATGGGCGAGGCTTCTCGATCGGATAAAAGTGGAGGGCGGCACGGAGAAGGAGAAGATGCTGTTCTACTCCTGC
>Ga0302320_10010585_pt1 | contig 19633 bp, 17 predicted proteins | sample Bog_T0_3_FD_202130 | JGI IMG/M metagenome (GOLD analysis project Ga0302320, IMG submission 202130) | Peat permafrost microbial communities from Stordalen Mire near Abisko, Sweden - Bog_T0_3 | ecosystem: Environmental > Terrestrial > Soil > Wetlands > Peat | place: Sweden: Abisko, Stordalen Mire... | reverse complement strand
TGACGAAATCGCCCTAGTGCCCGGCGAGATCACCATCAACCCCAACGAGGTGGACACCTCCTTCCAGATACCGCGCCCCGATGGCAACCCCATTAAGCTCAAAATCCCCATCATCGCCAGCGCGATGGACGGCGTCACCGACGTCCGCTTCTGCATCGAAATGGGCAAACTGGGCGGCCTCGGCGTCATCAACCTCGAAGGCGTCCAAACCCGTTATCCCAATCCCTCCGAAGTTCTTGGTCAAATTGTCAAGGCCGGCAAGGACGAGGTCACAACGCTCATCCAGAAATTCTATCTCGAGCCTATCAAGGAGGAACTCATCTCCCAGCGCATTCAGGAACTCAAAAAGGCCGGCGTTCTCGCCGCCGTAAGTTCCATCCCGCAAAAGGCCGGGCGTTTCGGCGCCATCGCGCAGGAGGCCGGCGCTGACATCTTCGTCGTCCAGTCCACCGTTTCCACGGTCAAACATGTGTCAACTGAATATAAGTCCCTCGACCTTGCCGACTTCTGCCGCAACATGAAGATCCCCGTCCTCGTCGGCAACGCTGTCACTTATAATGTCACCCTCCAGCTCATGGGCTGCGGCGTCGCCGGCGTCCTCATCGGCGTCGGTCCGGGCGCTGCCTGCACCAGCCGCGGCGTCCTCGGCCTGGGCGTCCCCCAGGTCACTGCCACCGTGGATTGCGCCGCTGCGCGCGATTACCATCACAAGCTCACCGGCCGCTACATTCCCATCATCACCGATGGCGGCATGAGCAAGGGCGGCGACGTCTGCAAGGCCCTTGCCTGCGGCTCCGACGCCGTCATGGTTGGCAGCGCCTTTGCCCGCGCCGAGGAAGCGCCGGGGAAGGGGAACCATTGGGGGATGGCCACGCCCCACGCCAATCTCCCGCGCGGCACCCGCATCAAAGTTGGCCTCTCCGGCTCCCTCAAACAAATCCTTTATGGCCCCGCGTCCGTGGATGACGGCTCCCAGAACCTGGTCGGTGCCATCACCACCTGCATGGGCAGCGTCGGCGCAGCCAGCATCCGTCAATTCCAGGAAACCGACATCATCATCGCCCCCAGCATCAAGACCGAAGGCAAGCTCTTCCAAACCGTTCAAAGCGTCGGCATGGGCTCCCGCTAAACGGTGCCGACAACTGGCCTCCATGTTTGAGAATCCTGAAAATATTTTGCCGATTTCGGCAAAAAGCTGCTATCTTTCGCTTGATGAAGAGCACGATTCCGACAACCAGGGTCGCAACCAAACGCCAGGGTTCCAAGTGGATTCCCGGTGACTTTGGTGATGCCGCCATCTCCAAACTTGAGGCCGCCCGTTTCACCGACGGGTTGCTCAAAATTGCTGCTCGGATTGAGGGCCTTCCTCCTGATTTCGCCAAGAACCACGACCACTATCTCCATGGCGTGCCCAAGAAATGAAGCCCGTTTTTGCTGACACCTTCTTTTTCCTTGCCATTCTGAATCGCGCCGATCCCTTGCACCAACGTGCCGCCGCCTACAGCCGGAACGGCCGGTTGCTGTGTGTCACAACAGATTGGGTCCTCACTGAAGTCGCCGACGGGTTGAGTAAAGCCGCCTATCGGGAGAGGTTCATGGATCTCTATCGGCACATTCAGATCAGCGCTGCCATCCGGGTGGTTCCTGCCTCGCGAACTTTGTTCGAAGAATCCATCAGCCTCTTTGCCTCGCGTCCTGACAAAGATTGGACGCTGACCGATTGCATCTCATTTGTGGTGATGCGCGACGAGGGTCTCACCCACTCCCTCACCGGCGACCAGCACTTCGAGCAGGCTGGTTTCAATGCTCTTCTGAAATGAGTGGCGCCTTCCGTCAAGTAGAAACCAAAATCGTCATTTGCTTTTGGACAACATGCGGCGTATTCTGTGACCATGTTCCACCCATCCGCAGCAAAGACTGGCCTGGAGAATCCCCACATGATTCGGCAGCCGCAATTGAGCCAATTCCCAACTCAAGCCCATGCCTTTACCCTCATTGAAATGCTGGTGACGATATTGATCATTGGCATTCTTGCCGCCATCTTGCTCCCAGTCCTCGCCAACGCCAAGAAGGCAGCCCAGCAAACCTACTGCATTAACAATATGCATGAGTTTAACCTCGCGTTGAGAATGTATGCCGACGACAACCTGAACATCTTCATACCATTTGTAAATGGATCGGTCACCTACCAGGCTGGCGGGTACTATGTGCCTCCCACCCTGGCAGGCAACAATGACTTTTCGGGGGTTTCTTCTACTGCCGCGCTGCAAAATTGCGAGCAGGCGCTGCAAAACTGCCTCTTGTTTCCCTATGTAAAAAACACCAAGATTTTTGTTTGCCCGGGCGATACTCGTGTCACATTGACACCGGGCAACGGTTTCGCCTATTGCACTTACTCGAAAACTCAGAATTTCGCTGGAGACGCCTATGACAATTATTGGGGCATGGGAGCGAATTGCGAAAAAGATGCCGACGTTGATAATCCAGTTCAGACTTTTGACATCGTTGAGGACACCGATTGGCGCGGATATAACGATGGCACCTGGGTGGTGACCTGGGACCTTGCCAGCTCTTCTTTCACATGGGTAGATCCGCTCGCCATGTACCATGTTAATGCCAATAATTGGGGCTACCTTGACGGCCATGTTGCATCCCACGCCTGGCGAGATCAGGCCGCCGTCGCCGCAGGCCAGCAAGCCGCCAAAGGACAGCAGGTCATTGGCTTCCCAGCCGCGACAACCGGCCCCGATTACGACTTCGTCCAGTCAGGTCTTCGCTTCCCCGGCTGGCAGATGGCACCTTAGTGGTTGGAGGCATATATGCGGTGACGTCACCGTATTTATGCCTCCGGCCACTTGGGGTGGAATTTGTCAACTAATCCGCGTACCCCCGCGGATGCGCCACATGCCACCGCCAGGCGTCGCCGATGATCTGCTCCAGTTCCGGATACTGCGGCTTCCAACCCAGTTCCCTCACCGCTTTCTCAGCCGATGCCACCAGTCGCGGCGGATCTCCCGCCCGGCGCGGCTTCTCCACAAAGGGAATCGGCTGGTGCGTGATCTTCTCGCAGGCGGCAATCACTTGCCTCACCGAATAGCCCCCACCGTTGCCCAGATTGTAAAAGCCGCGTTTCCCCGGCTCCAGCGCCAGGATATGCGCCTGCGCCAAATCCACAATATGGATGTAATCCCGGATGCACGTCCCGTCCGGCGTCGGATAATCCGTCCCGAATACCTGGCAGTTCGGCGCCTGGCCGAGCGCGACTTTCAATACGTTGGGAATCAAATGCGTCTCCACCCGGCGATGCTCCCCGAATTGCGCGCTCGCCCCGGCCGCGTTGAAATACCGCAACGCGACAAATTCCAACCCGTGTGCCTCAAACTGCCAGTAAAGCATTTTCTCGAACATCAGCTTCGATTCGCCGTAAGGGTTGATCGGACGCTGCGGCAAATCTTCGGTCATCGGAATCCGATCCGGCGGACCATAGGTCGCGCACGTCGAACTGAAAACGAACTTCTTCACCCCGGCTGCCGTGGTCGCGTCGAGCAGGTTCAGTCCGTTGCAGACGTTGTTGCGGAAATACTTTGACGGATTGGTCATGGACTCGCCCACCAGCGCGCTGCCCGCGAAGTGCATCACTGCCGCCGGTTTGGCGTCGCGCATTGCTCCCGCGATGCCCTCAGGATCGCTCAAATCCCCTTGGATGAACAGGGCCCGGTCATCCACCGCCGAACGATGGCCTTCGGACAGATTGTCAAAAACCGTCACATCATGCCCTGCGTTCAGCAACTCCTCCACGCACACCGAACCGATATAACCCGCGCCGCCAGTAACAAATATATTCATGCCTCGCAGGATAGGCTCTGGAAAGGTTTGCCTCAACACCAAAAGACACTCCAACAGACAGATTTTCTTGCTTGGAGCCGGTGTTTTGATTATTCGTCCTCTTGGTTCTATTTGTCCTATTTTTTGAAAGATCTTCAGAACACCGATGACGACCGAAGCCAATTCGCCGGACCGCAAGATCAAAGCATGGTCGTTCCTGCCGCCCATCAACACGCCCAAGTACCATCTCCTCCTTGGAGCCGTGGCTCTCTTCATCCTCGGCCCGCTGGGCGGCATCTCCGCCGCCTACATGAATTTCTCCCTCGGCTTCTTTGTCGGCGGCCAGGTCCTTGCCGGCATCCTCGGCAGCGTCGTCACCTTCGGCTACGGCTCCGAGGGCAAACACGGCGCCAACTACATGCAAACCATGGCCGCCTCCGTCGCCGGCATGGCCGGCATGGGCGTCTTGATTCAGGCGATGGTCTGGCTCGGGTTGAAGGAGCCGCCCGTCTGGCAGTTGGTTCTGTTCTTCACCTGCATCGGCATGTTCGGCGTCGGCACCGGTATGCTTTACACCCCCATCCTTGTGGACAAAATGCAACTGACCTACCCATCCGGCTATGCGGTCGCCAACATCCTGCGCGCGCTAACCGACAAAACCCTCCTCAAGCGTTCCATCGCCAAACTCGGCGGCGGCGCGCTCGCCGGCTTGTTGGGCGGCTTTGGCTCCGTCATCTTGAAGGCGGTGGCCGGTGTAAGCGCGGCGGCCCGTTTCGACAGTCTGGACTACTCCGGTGGAACGGTGGGGGCAGGGATGGTTGTGGGCGCGCGGATCGCCATCCCCAGCTTCATCCTCGCGTCGGTCGGCGCGGCCCTGACTCCATGGCTGCGCCGCATCGGATGGCTCGGCCCCCAAGACACCTATCGCAAGATCGGTTTCGTCATCGCCCTCGGAACCATTCTCGGCGCGGCTATTATTGACCTTTCGATCATCGCCTGCAAATTTGCCGCCCAATGGCGGGAAAAAAAGGCCGCGCCCCAACCGCCGGGCGAAGATTGGAAGAACGTCCGCACCTCCCGCCTCATCGTTTGGGAAGTCTTCTGGGGGACCGCCCTGGCTTTTGTGGCCAGTCACATCCTGGGCCTGCCTCTTTATTTTGTCGTCGTCGCCATTCTTCTCACGCTGGTTTTCGTTCTGATCAACGGCATTGCCGACGGCATTTCGGATTGGAACCCCATTTCCAGCGCCTTCGTCGTCTCCGTCGTCTTGATGGCTTCCCTTGGATTGAAAGACCCCGGCGTCGGCCTCATGTGCGCCGCCATCTTGCTCATCTCATGCAGCTCCGGCGTGGACATGCAGCAGGACCGCTCCACAGGGTGGCGCCTTGGAACCAACCGCGCCAACCAGTTCCGTTACCAAGTCATCGGCATCCTTATGGGCGCGATTCTCTCGGTCGCCCTCGCCAAGTTGTTCATGCGGGCCTACCCCGTTCTGCGTGTCAACACTTTTGAACATCACGACGTCCCCGGCGCAGCCAAATGGGCCTCCGCCATGACCTACAAATTCGTGGGCGCTCTACAAAACCTCACCCATCCCAACGCCATTTTCACCAAAGCGCTGGAAATCGGCATTGCCGCCGGATTCGTCATCGAATCACTTCGCAAGCTCATCAAGAACAACCGTGCCTGGCGCGCCTTCGTACAATCCGGCCCCAAAGGCCGCGCCGCCGATTTCGTCTTGGATGCCTTCGTCCTTTCCAGTCCGTACGCCTCCTCCTTCGGCGGATTTGTGGACCTGCCCGCCGTCGCCTGGTTCACCGTCGGCGGCGTCTCCGGCTCCGTGATGGATTTGTTCAAGGAACGCCAAAAAAGCCGCCGCCTAAAACCGGCCGACACCGCCGCCATTCCCGACGACATGAGCGCTCCCTCGCTCATCGGTGGGGGATTGATCGCCGGCGATTCCCTCTCCGCCCTCGGCCTGGGCCTCTGGGGCCTGCTCGCCACCCTCTTCGGCAAGCCCTAAAACCACCTTTCCTAATGACAAATGACAAATTCTCAATGACCAATTCTCAATTGCAACTCCTCGGCCGGCGGCCGCCCTATTCCAGAAAGAAATCCACCGTCGTCACCACCCGGATAATTTTCCTTTCAGGAGTCGCCACATCCCGGTCTTCAATCTCCACTGTCCCCTGCGTGGCCCGGCGGATGCGTCCCACGTGGCTGTTCGAGTCCTGCGCGAATTTCTCCGCCGACGTCCGGGCGTTCGCGGTCGCCTCCTTGATCATATCCGGCTTCAGTGCGTTCACCGCGTCCGCGTCAAATATAAACTGAATCCGGTCGCCCATCTCATTCCCGGCCAGCGACACGCCTTTCCCCAGCAGGGCATCTGCCGCCTGGATGGCTTTCTTGACCACATCAACATTCGTGCTTCGCACCACCAGCGTCACCACACCCCGGTAGCGCGCCATTTCGGGAGCCTTGTTTTGGATCTTCTCATCCTGCCGGTCGCTCACGTCCGGCAGGCCCGGGGTAATCTCCTTGGCGTCGATCCCGTTATCCTTGAGAAACGAGACGACCAAGGTGCGATCCTTCTCCATAGCATCCTTCAATCCCCCCAAATCCTCCGCGTACGCGGTAAATCTAATCGGCCAGATCGCCAGCGTCGATTTCATCTCCCGTTCCGACAATCCCCTCACCGTGAGATACCGGTCAAATTCCCGCCCCGTTTTAACCGCCTTGCCAATTTGACCCCCAAAAATCGCCAGCCCAACGATGAGCGACAATCCAAGAACCACAAATGAGCGTATCGTGATCATATAAAGGTAAAATAGTTCCACCTCCAAACTGCCTCGCCGCGATCCGCCTATGCAAGAACAATTGACGCCGCCAAATCCCCACGGAAAACGCCGCTTTCCATCCTGAACCGCCACGCCCTTCTTCTCCGTCTCCTACACATACTTATGTAAAAGAGGGCAGGGGAGGGGAGCATTCCAGACCGCGCATTGAAATGTCGTCCAAGCCCCTTCCGATCCATCCGCCAAATAAGCTCGTCAATCCCAAACCGCCGACCGTAGATTTCCCCCTTGCTGGAAATCCTCAATTTGCAAATTGACTTCGCCTCCGCCGGCCGCCGGTTGCGCGCGGTGGACGGCGTTTCCTTCTCCATCGCAGAGGGCGAAACTTTTTGTCTTGTCGGCGAAAGCGGCTGCGGCAAGAGCGCCACGGCCCTTTCCATCGTCCGTCTCCTCCCCGAACCTCCAGCCCACTATGCCGGCGGCCAAATCCGCCTGGATGGACTGGATGTCTTGCAGGCCACCGAACGCCAGTTGCGCGACATCCGGGGCAGGGGAGTCGCCTACGTCTTCCAGGAACCGGGCGCCGCCCTCAACCCCGTCTTTCGCGTCGGCCGGCAAATCAAGGAAATGCTCCGTCTCCACCGGCCAGCCGCCGCCACGGATGCCGAAGTGGTGCGCCTCCTCAAATCCGTCGGCATCCCTGCGCCCGAATCGCGCCTGAAAAACTTCCCCCACGAAATGTCCGGCGGCATGCAGCAGCGCGTTCTCATCGCCATGGCACTGGCCGCGCAGCCCAAACTCCTCGTGGCCGACGAACCGACCACCGCGCTCGATGTCACCATTCAGGCCCAAATCCTCGACTTGCTCAAGCACCTCAAGCAGCAACTCGGCATGAGCCTCCTCCTCATCACCCACAACCTTGGCATCGTCGGCGACATTGCCGACCGTGTTGCCGTCATGTATGCCGGGCAAATCGTCGAAATCGCGCCCGCGCGCGCCTTGTTGCGCCAGCCCTTGCATCCTTACACCCGGGCCTTGATCGCCTCCGTGCCGGTCCTCGGCGCGACCGGGACGCGCTTACGTTCCATTCCGGGAACTGTCCCAGCGCTCGACGCCATGCCTGCCGGTTGCCATTTCCATCCGAGATGTCCCATCGCCCAGCCCGATTGCCGTTCCAAATACCCCGAACTCCTCGAAGTCCAACCCGCCCGCTGGGTGCGCTGCCCTTACTGGAGTTGTGTTATGTGACTTAATATGCGAAATTATCCCATGACCGAAATCACATTCCAGGTTGAGCCTTGTCGCGAAACCGGTGGCTTCGTCGCGCGGTGGGGTGCGCCTGGGGGTGGGGGAATTACAACGCAAGGCAATTCGTTGACAGAACTCCATGCCATGATTTCTGATGCCGTCGCCGGCTATTTCGAAGCCAACGATATCCCTCATTACATCCGCCTCCATTTTGTGGAAGATCTGGTATTCGCCTGCTCGTGAAGGTTTCTCCCATCGCCCAACCCCTCCTCGAAGTCCGAAACCTCTCCGTCCGCTTCCCGGTGCGGCAAGGCGTTTTCGCCCGCTCGCGAACCTTTATCAAAGCCGTGGACGATGTCAGCTTCACCATCGAGCCAGGGGAAACCCTCGGTCTTGTCGGCGAAAGCGGCTGCGGCAAAACCACCTTGGGCCGCGCCATCGTCAGGCTGATCAAGCCATCCGCCGGCAGCATCTGGCTGGCAGGGGAGGACATCGCCCGGTTGAGCGCCGCTCAAATGCGCGCGCGCCGGCGCATTTGCCAGATGATCTTCCAGGACCCGTTCAGTTCTCTCGACCCGCGCCTGACCATCAGCCAGATCATCGGCGAGAGCCTTGAGATTCATCACATCGGCGCAACCTCCGCCGACCGCGCCCGTAAAATTGCCGAACTCCTTGCCGTCGTCGGCCTGGACCCCGGACAAGCCCAGCGTTACCCGCACGAATTCAGCGGCGGCCAGCGCCAGCGCATCGGCATCGCCCGCGCCCTCGCCGTCGAACCCCGCCTCATCGTCTGCGACGAACCGGTCAGCGCCCTCGATGTTTCCGTCCAGGCGCAAATCATCAATTTGCTCCAGGACCTCCAGCGCGAACGCGGCGTGGCTTACCTCTTCGTGGCCCACGACCTGGCCGTGATCGAACACATCAGCCGCCGCGTCATGGTCATGTATTTGGGCAAAATCGTCGAATCCGCTCCTGCCAGGACCATCGTCCAAACCCCCTCCCATCCCTACACCCAGGCCCTGATCTCCGCCGTCCCGCAAATAGACCCCAAAACCCGCCGTCCGCGCCTCATCCTTCCCGGCGAAATCCCGTCCCCCATCAATCCTCCGCCCGGCTGTCCCTTCCATCCCCGATGTCCGATAGCCGAACCCCGTTGCCGCACCGAACCGCCCACACTGCGCGAAATCGCCCCCGCCCACTTCGTATCCTGCCATATGGCATAGCAGCTAAATGCAGGGCAGGGGACCCATTTCCCTGCTCTTAATCCTAATCTTAATCATAATCGTAATCTCCAACACTATGAACATCGAAACACGCAACTTCGACAAAGACGCCGCCTCCTGGGATGAGAATCCTGCGAGAGTCAAACTGGCGCAGGACGTTGCCCATGCCATATCAAACCAAATCGTATTGACTCCAAGAATGCGCGTCATGGACTTCGGCTGCGGCACCGGACTATTGACCCTCCAAATGCAGCCTCTCGTCAATGCCATCACTGCAGTGGACAGCTCGAAAGGAATGCTCGACATGCTCCGAGCAAAGCTCGCCAAACTGAAGTTGACCAACGTGAGTGCCACTCTTATTGACCCTGACAATTACAACACCATGGCCGGCTGTTACGATCTTGTTGTCAGTAACATGACCCTTCATCACATCAGGGAAATCAAGCCCCTAATGGCCCAATTCCACAAAATCACGGCTTCTGCCGGTCATCTGTGTATTACTGACCTGGATTTGGACGAAGGCCAGTTCCATCACGACAATACAGGCGTATTCCACTTCGGCTTCTCCAGACCGGCTTTGCGCCGGACCTTCGCAGAAGCGGGATTTGAGGACATACAAGACACAAAGGCTGCCGAGGTGGTAAAACCAGCCAAAAATGGAGAAATGAGGCGATTCATCGTCTTCCTCATGACTGGCCATAAAACCAAGTAACTCCCAGCCCACAACAAACCAAGCAAGCACCCCAATAAAAGGGCACCTGCAATGAATATAACAAACATTGTGCGAATATAAAGGCGCTTCCCGTCTTTCAGGCTAAATTCAGACCGTGGGACCGGAAAAGTTGAAAATCAGCGGTATTTATAGTCGCCAGCTTCGCCCCGCAACGAATCGCCACCGATGCAAATCATACAATCAGCGAGACTGCGGGAACGGCGACCAGTCTGGTTGAACAAGCGGGCAGCCATCGCGGCGTCGGCTGGCAGGAAGGGTTTGGGATTCTGGAAGATTTGCCGCGCAAGGGCTTCCCCAGTCGCATCCAGCGGGCCGCATAAGAATTCAGCCCAAGCAATGCTGCTCGCGTTGCATTGTTCATGTGCCTTCGTCCAAGCCTGGAATTTCTCGTGCGCCCCGGAGCCTGCCACGATGGTTTGGATGAGAAAGTTGGTGTCGAAATGAATCATGCTGGATCATCCTGGCATCAACGCCTTGCTTCGAGCACGGATGCCATCCATTCGGCCGCCTGGGTTGAATCAAGGTGCAGATGTTTTTGCAAAGCCTCCAACGGGAGCATGGCGGCGGGATTCACCGTACCAGATTGCAGGATCGTGAGCAACCCGGAGGCATTTTCGGGCAGGCTTTCCGCGCCTTTGGCCAGGACGTATCCGTGGTCAACTTCGACTTCAATGGTCCGATAACTCACGACGTGAATTTACTGCCCCATGCGTCATGCCGCAAGAAACGATTTACAGCAAGAGATGCAAGTCTGGCAAACCATCCGCCACCATCACCCCTCCCGATATCGTTGCGCTATCGGAATCCGACGCCCGACCCCAAACGCCTTGGTCGTCACTTTCAATCCCGGAGCCGCCTGACGCCGCTTATACTCGTTCAATTCAATCAGCCGCACGACCCGCCGCGTGTCCGCCTCGTTATAGCCCATCGCCACAATCTCAGCCAGCGACTTGGTTTCCACCACGGACTGTTCCAAAATGGCGTCCAAAACTTCGTAAGGCGGCAACGAATCCTGGTCCGTCTGATTCGGACGCAATTCCGCCGACGGCGGCTTGGTGATGGACGCCACCGGGATAAGTTCGCGCTCCCGGTTGATCCACCGCGCCAGGCGGTACACCATCGTTTTAGGAACGTCGCTGATCACCGCCAGCCCGCCGCACATGTCCCCGTATAGTGTGCAATAGCCGACAGCCAGCTCGCTCTTGTTGCCCGTTGTCAACACCAGCGCTCCAAATTTGTTTGACAGCGCCATCAATACCAATCCCCGCAGCCGCGCCTGGATGTTCTCCTCAGTCGTGTCCTCCGCCATCCCGCGAAACACCGGCTCCAACTGCCGCCGCACCGAGGCAAACGGCGGCTCGATCGGGATCACATCATAGGCTACCCCCAGCCGCTCCGCCAGCACCCGCGCGTCATCCAGGCTGCCCCGCGACGAATACTGCGACGGCAGCGACACCACGCGCACGTTTTTCGCCCCAAGCGCCGCCACCGCCAGACACGCCACCAGCGCCGAATCAATCCCGCCGCTCAATCCGATCACCGCCGACCTAAACCCGCATTTTCCCATGTAATCCCGCAATCCCAGCACCAGCGCCTTGTAGATGTTCTCCTCGTCCGCCGCCGCCGGAGGCGTGATGACCCCGCTCTTGCCGGTGTCCACCACCACAAAATCCTCCTCGAACGCCTTCGCCTGCGCGATCAGCTCCCCTGCCCCGTTGAAGGCCATGCTCGCCCCGTCAAATATAAGTTCATCGTTGCCGCCCACCATGTTGCACAGCAGCACCGGGCGCCGCGACTTGCGCGCCAGGCTCGCCAGCATCTCCTGCCGCAATTTCTCCTTCCCCACATGCCACGGCGAAGCCGAAATGTTCAAAATAATTTCCGCCCCGCCGCTTACAAGCTTCGCGATTGGATTCGAGCGATAGAGCCTGTGCGGCCAAAAATCCTCGTCATTCCAAATATCCTCGCAGACGCTCAATCCGCTCAAGTGCCCGTTGATCTCCACCGGCAAATTCTCCTTCCCCGGTTCAAAATACCGGTCCTCGTCAAAAACATCATAAGTGGGCAGCAAAGTCTTCAGACGCGTCGCCACAATTTTTCCCCCTTGCAACAGCGCGGCCTCATTGGTTGTCAATCGCCCCGTCGAACCCTTGTTCTCCCCCGCGTAACCGACGATCATGCCCGTTTTTCCGCTCGCCGCCGCCAGCCGCTGCAACGCCGCCAGATTCTTGGCGATGAAGTCCTTTTTCAGCAACAAATCGCGCGGCGGGTAGCCTGGGATGGTCAATTCAGGAAACACCACCAGATCAAGTTGCTCCGCCTCGGCGCGGCGGGCCGCCAGCAAAATTTTCGCTTCGTTCCCGGCGAAGTCGCCAATCGTTGGGTTGATCTGTGCAAGCGCTATTCTCATGCTCATTCGCCCACAGAATGCCCGCCCCAGGCCCGGATTTCAATCAAACACTTGCGCGGGCGGATCTCGACGCTGCTCCCGTGCATGTGTCCGATTCCCTCGCCCCACGCAGTGGGGAGAGGGTTAGGGAGAGGGGTTCGCTCCATCGAACGGCAGCAGTGTTGAGATGCACCCCACCTGCGCGGCCAACTTCCTCCTGCTCCCCTGCCCTGCCTCAGCTTCGTTCCCTTTGTTCCCTTCTCTTCAAAAACAACTCCACCGGCATCACGCTGGAAGCTCTTCGGTCTTGTCCTCAGTTTTGTCCTCGGCCCAGTACCACACAGCCACAACCCCATCGTGGTGGTCGCAGGAATGGGAAATATTGATCAGCCGTTCCCGGCCGATCTCGCTCGCGAAATCGGCGGCCTCTCCAAACAAATCATCCCAAGATGCCAGCGTCCCGCTGAAAATCCGGTAACTCGCCCGCCATTTCACAGGCACCGCAGCGCTGGTGGTGGGTGTTTGGCCCGGCGTCGTTCCGGCATCTGTCGGCACACCCGCGCGCGGGGCGCGGCACCGCCAGCACGATTCAAATTGATCCTCCACCTTCTCACCGCATTTCAAACAAATCCACATAAGTTTAGTTAGGGCGATCTGATTCGATAAAACCGTCCCGGTCCGACCGTCTGCAACGCCTCGCTGAAACAGCACGATCCGCCCGTGAACGTGTTCGTCTGAACCGGAATCCAAACCGGGAACGACAAATTAGTGCAGGCCTCCACCACAATGGTGAGATTAGCCGTGGCTGCGATCTTGAACCCAAATTGGTTTCCTTGGATACCAAAGCCACCATCATCGGTCTGGATCAACGGATTCCACAGCACGGGCATAAGACCCGTATTCGCGGAGAATACATCCCACCCGGTCGATCCCGGCAAATAATAGACCGTCAGATTGCTGTCATACTCAAAAACAGTTGAATCAACGCTGGGAGCATTGCCTTGGAAATAGACGTTGGTCAGGACTGCGCAGTTTACGAAGGCATCACCCCCGATGCTGGTTACGCTGGCGGGAATTGTGACGCTGACCAGCGGGCAAAACTCAAACGCCATCTCCCCGATGCTGGCGACGCTGTCGCCAATCGTCGCATTCGTCAGGCTCCCGCAGCAAAAGAAGACACCCTCTCCGATGTGCGTGACGCTGTTGGGGATCGTGACGCTGGTCAGGCCGGTTTCTCCAAAAGCCCAATCTCCGATGTTGCTGACGCTGCCGGGAATCGTGACACTGGTCAGGCTCTCGCACTCGATGAACGCACATTGCCCGATGCTCTTCACCCCGTTGGAGACGGTTGCGTTTGTCAGTTGGGCGCAGTATTCAAATGCGTAATTCCCGATGTTGGTGACGCTGCCGGGAATCGTGACACCGGTCAAACCATAGCAACCAAAGAACGCCCAAGCTCCAATGGTGGTGGCACTGCTGGAAACAGTGTAACTTCCGCTTGCGCCGCCCGGATATTGGACCAGTGTGCATTGGCTCTTGTCGAACAATACTCCATTCACACTGCTATAAGACGCATTTGATGGTCCCACCTTAATCGCGGTCAGGCCGGTGCATTCTCCGAAGGCACGCTCTCCAATGTCGGTGACGCTGTCAGGAATCATCACGTTGGTCAGGCCGGTGCCATCGAACGCGCCCTCCCCTATGCCGGTCACGCTGGTTGGAATCGTGACGCTGGCCAAGCTGCAGTCCACGAACATCTCGTCTCCAATTTTGGTGACGCCGCTGCCAAGCGTGACGTTGGTCAGTCCATAGCCGTATGCGAATGCACGATAGCCGACGCTGGTGACGCTGCCGGGAATGGTGACGCTGGTCAGGATGGTGCAGACATCGCCATCGAACGCATAATCCCCGATGCTGTTGACCGGCAGCCCATTGATGGTGCTTGGAATGATCACACTGCCGCATGATCCGGAGTAACCGGTAATTGCGATGGCGCCGGCATTTGTCGTGTAACTGAATTGGCTTGGCGGCGTTTGCGGCATCGCCGGAAGACCGGCAAAATTGGTGCCCCATCCTCCGCCGCAAGGCGAATAATAGACTGCCACGACGTTGTCATGATTGAACACATCCAGACCAACCGTGGGAGCGTTACCCTCGAAATAGACGCCGGCCAGACCCAGGCATTCAAAAAAAGCACAGTCTCCGATATTGGTGACGCTGCGGGGAATGGTGACTCTGGCCAAACTGGGGCAGAAGCCGAACGCATAATCGCCGATTCTGGCGACGCCGTTGGAAAGCGTGACGCCGGCCAGGCTGAAGCAGTCCTCGAATGCAGCATCCCCGATGCTGGTGACACTGCCGGGAATGCGGACACCTGTCAGGCTCACGCAGTCCAAGAAAGCAAACGCCCCGATATTCGTGACACTGCCGGGAATGGTGACGTTGGTCATGGCGGTGCATAGAGCGAACGCATTCTCCCCAATGCTGCCGACCGGCAGGCCATTGATGTTGGCCGGAATAACCACAGCCCCATCAGCCCCGGCATAACCGGCAATGGTGATCGCGCCGTTATTGGTTGTGTAGGTGAATTGCGCTTGCACCGCCTCCGGCGCGGACAGCAGCAGTAATGCCAAAAGAACCGAGCCGATTGTTTTCATATCGTCAATGATGCGAAATGCTGGGTCGAGGCTCCGAGTGCCACCGTGAGCCTTCACCCGCAAACCAGAACTGTTGATATTTTGCCCTCACTTGGTGCTTATGGTTGCGGATGATGACAGCCACCCGCCGTCCAGTCAAGCGTGAAAATGGGGTTTTCGACTTCCGTTGTTTCCTGGCTCTTCTGAAGCCGGCTCGGCGTAATGCCCGCACGCCGCTCGAAACAGCCGAGGGCTTCCCGTCGAGCCGTCCGCCGCCGTGCCACCCGTAGCGGCGCCTCGGCAGAGCACCGCTGACTTCCCTCCACATAGGTCCCATTTCTCCCATTTCAGCTTTTCAGTCTTTCAGTTTTTCAGCGTTTATTTTCCCCCGTTGGCAGCCAAACCGCCCTTCCCGCCAAACTATTTTCATTTCTGTACATGTGTAAAATCTGTACCCACCCCTCCTAACCCACGTATTCATAACACTTTACGCAAGCTCCCACCCCCGTTTTTCGACCAAAAAATCGTCCGTACCGTACGGAGACGCTTTTTCCACACCCGTGCTACAATCGCGCCATGAAGAATAGTGAAGTTGGAATAATGAATGGTGAAATGAAGAACCCAGCGGAGTGCTGGAGTGTTGGAGTAATGGGAAGATGGTCAGATTTAGCCACCCATCAGCCTATCCGCCTGAACGGATGTCGGATTCTTGAACAGAAGCAAACGAAGGAAGCGAAGAGGGAATCCCGAGCCCAAATCGGCACTTCGTTATCTTCGTTCCCTTCTGTTCAAAATCCAAGCCAATCAAGCCTAATCAAACCTAATCAAGCCATTTCGTGTTTCGACGCGATCCAATCCCAGCCTCCCTCCTGCTCAAAAATCTCCACTTCGTCAATCCTCCTCCGCTTGCCGCGCCGTAGCGAAGCGAAGTCGGGTCAAACCTCGTCAAAGCCAGTCAAACCCCGTCAAAGCGTTTTGCAATCGTTACCTTCGGGCCACAGTTCCAGCCGGCGCCGCAATATATTGTGGTCTCCGCAGCCAAATGCACAGCCAATGGTGGTTTGCCTCTGCCGCGGACACCGCTGTGAGCAGAAATCCGCAATCCGCAATCCGCAATCCGCAATTCCAGTTGATTCCACCCAGTTCCACTTAATTCCACTTAATTCCACTTCCAGCGCCCTGGAATTATCCCATGCGCCCAAGATCGACTATCTTCCAAAAATATAAAAAGCGGAGTATTTTAGAGAAAACCCCGTCTAATGAGTTATGAAAAAACTGCTTTTGCTCCCGCTGTTCGCGGTTCTATTCGCTTCCGCCTCCCCTGCGCTGGCGGACGGCTTCATCATCATTGAGCCACCAGGCCCGATAGTCATCGTCCCGCGCCCGCAGCCCCGGCCTGGGCCTTACATGCCGCCGCCAGTCTATCACGCTTACACGCCGCTCGAGGTCACCTACCACCACGTCAACGTCAAGATTGACGGCCAGATCGCCACCACCTCCGTGGACGAGGAGTTCTACAACCCCAACTCCCAGCGCCTCGAAGGCACCTACATGTTCCCCATCCCCAAAGGCGGCCAGATTGACAAGTTTACCATGGAAATCAACGGCCAGCAGGTCCAGGCCGAACTGCTCTCCGCCGACAAGGCCCGCTCCATCTACGAGGATATCGTCCGCAAATTGAAAGATCCCGCCCTGCTCGAATACGCCGGCCGCGACGTCTTCAAAGTCCGCATTTTCCCCATCGAGCCGAACAGCAACAAGCGCATCACCATTTCCTATTCCCAGATCCTCCCATCCGACGGCGGCCTCATCAGCTACGTCTATCCCCTCAACACCGAAAAATTCTCCGCCAAGCCGATCAAAAACGTCAGCATCAAAGTGGACCTCGAAACCAAGCAGTCCCTCAAGACCATCTACTCCCCCAGCCACTCCGTCGAGATCAAGCGCAACGGCTCCAACCGCGCCACCGTCGGATTCGAGGCCTCCAATGTCCAGCCCGACGCCGATTTCGCCCTCTACTTCGCCCCCGAGAAGGACGACGTCGGCCTGAACCTGCTGACCTCCAAGAACTTTGGTGAAGACGGCTATTTCCTCCTCCTCGCCTCTCCCGGGGTGGATGCCAAGGAGCGCGAAGTCGTGCCCAAGGACGTTGTATTCGTCCTCGACACATCCGGCTCCATGGCTGGCAAGAAAATCACCCAGGCCAAGAAAGCCCTCGAGTTTTGCGTAGATAATCTGAACGACAGCGACCACTTTGAACTCATCCGCTTCTCCACCGAGGTGGAACCGTTGTTTGACCAATTAAAGTCCGCCTCCGAGGCCAACCGCTCCAAAGCGCAGGATTTCATCAAGGACCTCAAAGCCAATGGCGCCACAGCCATTGACGATGCCCTCAAAAAGGCTCTCTCCATGCGTCCCTCGGACAGCTCCCGCCCGTTCGTTGTCATCTTCCTCACCGACGGCATGCCCACCATCGGCGTCACGGACGACGAGGAGATCCTGAAAAACGTCAAGCGCCACGACGAGGGCCAAACCCGGATTTTCTGTTTCGGAATCGGCACCGATGTAAACACTCATTTGCTGGATCGCCTCACCGAGCAATCCCGCGGCTATAGCACCTACGTCCTGCCGGAGGAGGATTTGGAAGTCAAGGTCTCCAACTTCTACGCCAAGATCAAGGACCCCGTCCTCTCCAATCCCACCTTGAAATTCACCGGCGACATCCGCGCGACCAAGCTCTATCCCTCGCCCCTGCCCGACCTTTTCAAAGGCGAACAATTGGTTCTTGCCGGACGCTATTCCGGCCACGGAAATGCCGCCATCATCGTCGAAGGCGAAGTTAACGGCTCCACACGCACCTACACCTATGAAGTCAAGTTCCCCGAGGATTCCTCCGACCACGACTTCATTCCGCGCCTCTGGGCCACCCGCCGCGTCGGCTGGTTGCTCGACGAAATCCGCCTCCACGGCGAAAACGGGGAATTGCGCGATGAAGTCACTCAACTGGCGCGCAAATACGGCATCGTCACCCCCTACACCGCCTACCTTATCGTGGAAGACGAGGCCCGTCGCGGCGTTGCCGTCAACATGCGTTCCATGCAGGAGTTTGACAAAGATACTACCGTCCTCCGCGAGGCGGCGGACAGTTGGAAGTCTCTGAATTCCTCGGTTGCCGGCGAGCGCGCCATCGCCGGAGCGCAACTTAATCAGAGTATGCAATATGCGGCGCAGACCCCATCTACTGCATCCAGCGGAATGGGCGGCGGGTTCGGCGGCGGTGCCATGGGCGGCGGTGGCGGTGGCTTTGGCGGGCGCGGTGGGCGCGGTGGTGGAGGTGCCGGCGGTTACGATTCCGCCAGACAGTCGCTGGGTTTGGGCGGGGCGCCCGCCTCCCCGTCTGCTGCGCCCGCCGATCAGGCCCGCGAAAAGCTCGTTCAATACTCCCAGCAAAGTCAATTCGTCAATGGCCGCAACTTCTTCCAGAACGGCAGCCAATGGACGGACAGCGAAGTGCAAAACAACCAGTCCGCCAAGCACGTCCGCCTCCAGTTCAACTCCCCGGAGTATTTCACCTTCCTGGCGAAAAACCAGCAGGCCGTTCCGTGGCTGGCCCTCGGCCAAAACGTCCAGTTTGTACTTGACGGAACGGTCTATGAGGTCTATGAATAAAGACTGTAGCGGCGGTCTATGACCGCCGCATTGCCGAGTGCAATCGCGAATTGCAAATGGCATAAGCCAAGTGGAAATCATTTGTCATCATAAACGAAAACGAAATCAGCGGAATTATTATGGACAGAGCGCAGTCTCAATCACCGGCTGTGAGTAAAATGAACGGTCAGCACGACGACCGCGACAATAAGGCAATAGTAACCAAAGAACTTCCAACGACCGCCTTCAAGCCAGCGCGTAAGCCACTTCAAAGCCAGTAGCCCGGCAAGAAAGCTGAATACCATGCCGATGAGATACGGGGCGAAAAGATGCAGGACGGAATTGTCCCCGCTCAAGGCGTGCGCCTTAAGAAGGCGCTTTGCCTCGTGTCCAATGATTGCCGGGGTGAGAACCACCGCGAGCGCGAAGCTGAATTCCTCCAGAGTTTTCCTAGGCAGACCGAGCAGCAAGCCGGTTGAAATAGTCGAGCCGGAACGGGAGAAGCCGCGAAAGGGCAGGCATAAGCCTTGCACGACACCAATCCAGCACGAATGCGCCGTCTGAACTTCCCCTTGGCGCGGCGATTTTTCCTCCCGCAATCCGGCGTAAATAATCAACGCTCCCACCGCCGCCAGCGATCCAGCGATGAGGGGCAGTTTGTCGAAGAGATTCTCCACCTCGGCGCTGGGCATGCCGCGCATGAAGATTTTCTCGATGACCTCCTTCAATCCCAAAGCCACGATTCCAGTGCAGACGGTCGCCATGGCGACTTGGATCAGAAATGGCTTCAGCTTTCCGGGCGGGCTGAAATAATCCCGCTGCCAGTCCTTCCAGAAATACGCGATGACGGCGAACATGGTGCCAGTGTGCAACATTACCAGCAACATGACCATTTGGGGACTCTTTGGGTCCAAGCCCATGAGTTTTTCGGCGACAACGACGTGGGCAGAACTGGAGACAGGCAGCAGCTCGCAGGCGCCCTGGATCAAGGCGAGAATGAGGATTTGAAAATAAGTCGGCATGTTTATGAAATCCACTCAGCCCTTCTTCTTGAACATGGAGGCAAGGAAACTCTGGCTCTCGATCTCGCGCTGCTTGACTTTGACCTGCCCGAGCACCGCCTGCAAGCCGACGTA
>Ga0302320_10010584_pt1 | contig 19634 bp, 10 predicted proteins | sample Bog_T0_3_FD_202130 | JGI IMG/M metagenome (GOLD analysis project Ga0302320, IMG submission 202130) | Peat permafrost microbial communities from Stordalen Mire near Abisko, Sweden - Bog_T0_3 | ecosystem: Environmental > Terrestrial > Soil > Wetlands > Peat | place: Sweden: Abisko, Stordalen Mire... | reverse complement strand
GCCTAGGGTACAGCGGCGAAGGAGATTAGCATGGTTCGGGATGGATCATATGCCTGATTGGCCAACAACTCCTTAGACAAAGATAGGCGTGAGCAAGACGTCCTAGTCAATTCCAGGGTAGCATATTACTTCGCCTTTTGTTCGCCATTGCTTATTTTTTTAGGGCCGTAGCTTAATAGGGCCAGCCCGACCGGTTTCATGAGAAGGCCCGCGCGATTGTGTTGCCCCCTCCTGCTCATCTCACGTGTGAGCAAACGAAAAATGGTCTGCGCGGACCGCCATGCGCCACAGAGGTGAATAGCCGGTGCGTGTCTCCGCTATTGCCGCCCCACTCTCCGAATTGTGTTTATCTTTCTCGACCGCTGTCCGCAGCGGTGCCCAACGAACCCAGGAAACGCTCTAAATCACTAGCGAACGCTGGTCGATATTTGTTGAACGCACCGGACGTTATGGACTTCCTTAACAGCAAAATTCCCGCCATTAACGAGGTTGGTTTTGGTTCGGATCAAGACGGCAATTGCTCCCGACTCCTTCGGTTTTGAGCGTTGCAAAGATCCCTCAGCCCCGATTTTTGAGAATCCCAAATTTGCAGAGAAACTGGTGGGTAAGTAGCGCCCATGCGAATGGCTAGCGGATTTTAACGAGGTTTAACCTTTATTGCAGACTTCTCGCAAGCCCCACAAAACAAAGCGGCCGACCTGATACAGAAGGACTTCGCCGACCGCCAGTTCCGCTTAGAAGGCAGACGCTCTATCCAACTGAGCTACGGGCGCGCGGCCTACAATGTGTTCAGTTTACGGCGCAAATTCACTCTTTCGCAATGGATAAGTCCCGCAGTTGCGTTGTATGCGGTTGGGTCGGTTCCCCCGAACTTTTAACGTGATGCCGCTGGCCCCAGTTCAGAACGGACTCGCATGGAGAATCTCTCTCGTCGCGCTAGGGATTGTTTTCGGGCGGCGGGGCGGCTTTTGGCGGGGCGACGGCGGAGGATGACTGGACGGAGAAGAGCTTAAAGCCGGAGTAAAGGTGCTGCATGATGGCGCGATGGTCCTTAAATTCGGTGAAGGTGGTGGCGCTTTGGGGGAGCCAGAGTTCGACGCGCTGGGACTGGAACTGTACGGGCGCATAGTCGATTGAGATGGCGTTGCCGACCAGGCCCATCATGGGAATTCCTTCCTCGAGATTCGTTTCCAGATGGAGAATCTGGCCGGAATCCTGCGCAACCCACGCGCGACCTTTGAGTTTTGCGTGGTAGATGGTTTCGGTCGTGTAGAAAGCGAGGATGCGCGAGGGGCGGCCGGGAATCTGGCGGAAACGGACAATCCATGTGGGTTGACCGTTCCACTCGGACGAGCCGTCGCAATGAAATTCGAAATCGGGGCTAAAGTAGGGATGAAAAATCAGCGCGACGGCCGGGACGCCGGAATCCTGAACGGCGCTTAGGCCAGCCTGGGACTCGCGCGTGGGAGTGCGCGATTCGCGAATGCGAAAGTTTCCTGGCTGGCGATCGAACTCGACGGTGTAGTCGAACGACGCAGGAACGAACAGGCGGGACACGCCGTAGCGATCGAACGATTCAAAGACGGTGGACTCCAGAGCGTCGAAGCGCTCGAGGTTGGTGGAGAGTTCGGAAGCGCGGTTGCCAGCAGCAGCAATGACGTCGGCTGCCGGACACGACCGATCTTGCGAGATGGCGGCCGGATTCGCATCGGTGGACGGCGGATTCCAGACGAGATTTACCTCTTTGGGTTTCGGCGCGGGTTTCTTGGCGCGTTTCTTTTCGGGTTTTGAGGTCGAATCCGAACCGGGCGAGGCAGATGCGGCGACGGCTGGGGTCGGTTGCGAAGTGACGAGGACCGATCCGGTTTTCGCGGCGAGAGCGCCGTCGAGATTGTTGCGGACGACGAGGCGGACGAAGTACGGACCTTGTTTCACATCAAATATCGATCGAACAGAGGCGCCCTGCGCGACTCTGTCGGCCGATGGATCCTTCAGATGAAGATCCACGGCTTTCTGATTTCCTTCGACGTAGATTCCATTTGCATCGAACAGCGCGGTGACGACCGTGAAATTGTAGGAGCGCTGGCCTTCGTGATTTTCGAACGGCGCGCCGGTGGTGTTGACGTGCGCGACGGCAAAAAGTTTAGCGCTACCGGAATCGTCGACGGCGTAGCGCAGATCGAGGTCGATGGGAAGACCGTCGATTTCCTGCTGAGAATAGGCGGCGTTTTCGATTTCCGCTTTGGCGACGTCGGCGGGGCTTTGATCGGACTTTGGCGCGAAGAAACCGCGGCGAGCTTCGATGGTGTAGGTGTTCTTCGATTTCAAGCGGACATCGAGTTTGTGAAATTTTCCATCGTTCTTCAAGCCGGCGGGAGCAAAAGCTATCAGGTAGGAAATTTCCGTGTGACCTATGGTGCGTTCGAAGCCTGCAGTGAGATCGTTGTTGTTGACGAAGGCGAAGCCACCGCTGTCTTCGGCTAAGTTGCGCATTATATCGTCTTGCGTAATGGCGGCATCGCGGCGATAGACCGAGGCCATGGCGGCGGAACGGACGTTGGTGTAAGAGGGAGCGCCGGGATTGTTGTTCTGCGGAAGCGGGGTTGTCACAAAGACGCCGCGTGCGTCGAGCGTATGAATGAAGATTCCGGCGCGAGCGGCGCGATCAGTTAGTTCGTCAATTTGCGTTTGCGCCATGGGCGTGAGAAAGCCCGACGAGACGAAGAGAATATTGCGTTGCCCTGGCAGCCTGGCGATGCTTTCAATCGTCGCGTCGAGGCGATGCAGAGAAGCTTGGGTGTTGGCCTCGCCGATGGCGAGAAGCTGATGCGCGGTGGACATCATTTGCGCGTAGGCGGCCTGCGCGGACTGATCAGCCGTACATACAAGTGCGTCGTCCTGGGCCATGTCTTTTGCCGTTCGATCATTGCGGTTGATGATCAGATCGGCTTCGTAATAATCCATTGGCGGGCACTGGCCGAGAGTGTTGTCACCGGCAACGTCGATGGGGTGCGGGATGAGGGAGCCGATGGCTTTGCGAAGTGCGGAGGCATCCTGGGTAAATTCGACGGGATCGAAGCCCGAGGTGGTAAACAGTGCGATGCGCGTGGAGGGAGGGATCTGAGCTTCGAGAAATTTGTCGGCGGCGAGTCGGGCGCGAATGAGATCGCCCGTTTCGAGATGCGCGTCGTCGAAGACGATGGCGATATAGCGGGACGGGAGCGCAAAGGCAGGCGGCATCGCGGCCGACCGAAACCCGTCAGAAGCCGGGGCGACTACTTCGGTTGAATCGCCGGTGGACGCGCTGACCGAAAAGTGAACGATGGATTGGGGTTTACCGTCTTCGAGGATTTCAAAATCGTCTTGCGCGAGATGACCGACGGCGGCGCCAGTGTTGTCGCGGACGACGACACGGACGGGCACAAGAGTGACATTTGATCGAAGCGGGGCTGAGCCTTGCGGAGCCCCCGATGATTGCGATGCAGCGGCTGGGGACAGTTGCGATCCTGACGGCGGAGCGGACTGTTGCGCGAAGAGCAGCACGACGACAAATGGCAGTGCGACAAGCAATGCGGCGAAGCCTCGCGCGTGAAAGACGAAATCTGGATTCATTGCGAAAGGGGACCCAGTTTCGGCCCTCATGCGGGAAGCTCGCAAGTGCAGATGCCCGGTCCCACAGAGCTGGGGGCTCACCGAGTGACGATTCGATAGTACGGCAAAGCCAGCGAAAACCGGAAGGGTCGAATCAGAGGTTGGTGCAACGTCGATGGCAACGACCAGACGACGAATGTGTGAATCCTGACGGCGGGCGGAGACTGGGAAAATTCGCCGGTAAGTGCATACTCTTCCATGCAACCCGCTGATTGCGTGATACATTTCGTCCATTCCCACGTCAAAATCAGGAACCGAGGAGGCTCCTCCCGTGGCACTTACGATTTCCGGACTTTCAAAAACGTATCCCAACGGAGTAAAAGCGCTGAAGAATTTGTCGCTGACGATTGGGAGCAATATGTTTGGGCTGCTAGGGCCGAACGGAGCGGGCAAAAGCACGCTGATGCGGACGGTGGCGACCCTGCAAGACCCGGATTCGGGCTCGGTGAATCTGGACGGCATCGACGTGCTCAAAGAAAAGAATGAAGTGCGAAAGGTGCTGGGATATTTGCCGCAGGAATTCGGGGTCTACCCGAAAATGTCTGCAATCGACATGCTGCAGCATCTGGCGGTGATGAAGGGGATCTTGTCGGCCAACGAGCGGAAGGAAATGGTGGACGCGCTGCTGCAACAAACGAATTTATGGGAAGCACGTAAGAAATCGCTGAGCACGTATTCGGGTGGCATGAAGCAGCGTTTTGGAATCGCGCAGGCGCTTCTGGCGAATCCAAAGCTGATCATTGTGGATGAGCCGACGGCGGGGCTGGATCCCGCGGAGCGGAACCGGTTTTTGAATCTGCTGAGTTCGATCGGACGGAATGTGACGGTGATTTTGTCCACGCACATCGTGGACGACGTGCGCGAGTTGTGTCCGCGGATGGCGATTATCGCGTCAGGCGAAGTGCTGCTCGAAGGATCCCCGGCAGAATCGTTGGCAGCGCTGCGAGGACACATCTGGAGCAAGGTGGTAGCGAGCGACGACGAGCTGCGAGCGATGGAGGGGCAGATGAACGTGATTTCGACGCACCTGGTGGCGGGACAACACGAGATCCGCGTATTTGCGGAGTCGAATCCGGGCGAAGGGTTTCAGGCCGTGGATTCGGGGCTTGAGGACGTGTACTTCCTGAACCTTTCGCGCCAGGCGAAGAATTAAGGCGCCGGGGAATATCGATGAGACAGTTCTGGGAATTTTTCACGTTCGAATTGAAGTTGCGGCGAAACAGCATTTCCACATACGTGTATTTCTTCCTGTGGTTCATGTTCTCGTTTTTGTGTGTGGCGTCGGAAAACTTCGGGCCGGTGAGCTTCGGCAACGGGAAAGTGCTGTTGAACGGGCCGTATGCGAATACGATCAACGACATCGGCGTCAGCCTATTTGGAATTATCGTGATCTCGGCGATTTTTGGGACGTCGATCCTGCGGGATTTTCAACGCGACACATACCAACTGCTGTTCACGAAGCCGATTTCGAAATTCGCATATTTAGGCGGACGCTGGGCCGGATCGTTCGTGACGACAGTGTCGGTATTTTCAGGGGCGATGTTCGGGGCGTTCGCCGGTACGTTTGCGCGATGGGCCGACCACACACGGATTGGACCGAATCATTTGTGGTGGTATTTGCAGCCGTTCGTTTCGATCTGCGTGGTGCAGATCTTTTTTCTGGGGTCGCTATTCTTTATGGTGGCGGCGCTGTCGAGAAAGATCGTCACGGTGTACGTGCAAGGAGTGGCGATTTTCATGTTGTATTTGATCGGGATAACGGCGTTCAGCGCGACGCGATCCCTGGAGCGGTTCTGGCCGGGAATTTTCGATCCGGTCGGACTGATCATGTTCGACGACATCACGCGGTACTGGACGGTGGCGGATAAGAATTCGCTGCTGCTCTCGTGGTCGCGGCACGTGGACATGGGAGTTTTCTTTTACAACCGGATGATATGGCTGAGCGTGGGATTTATTTCGCTGGCAGTTGTATGGACGCTATTCCCGATGTCAGTCGAGGCGCTGACGGCGCGTTCACAGGGACGACGAGCGGAAAAGGCGAAGCAGCAGGACGAAATGGAGCTGCGCCCAGTGCGATCTCTGGTGGCGGCGAAATTGCCGGTGGTTCGGCAGATTTTTTCAAGAGCGACGACGTGGGCGCAGTTTGTGTCGCTGTGCCGCTTGCGAATCCGAACGATTTTTCGCGAGGTACCGTTCTGGGCGATTGTCGGATTGCTGATTGTGTTCGCGATCAATAACGGGCAATTCGCGGGGAAAATCGGCGGATTCAACGTTTGGCCGGTGACGTATTTGATGGTGGGAGCCGTGGAAGGCAGCGCGACGCTGTTCTTTTACATCGTGGCGGCGCTGTATGCGGCCGAATTGATCTGGCGCGAACGAGATGTGCGCGCCGATGGGATTCACGACGCTCTGCCCATCTCAGAGACAGTGGACTGGGTTTCGAAATTCGTGGCGATCGGAATGGCCGAACTGCTTTTGCTGACGGTTACGATGGTGTGCGGCGTGATGATGCAGACGATCGCCGGATATTATCACTATGAGTTTCTTCAATATTTCAAGGAACTCTATATCATCACGTTCCCGCAGGTGATGACGTTTGCGCTGTTGGCTTTGTTCGTTCAGACGGTGGTAAGCAATAAATTCGTGGGACATGCGATTGTGATCGGGACGGCGCTGTTGGTGCCGATTCTTTTCAATTTCGGGTGGGAAAACACGCTCTATCTTTTCGGGAGCACACCGCCGTACACCTACAGCGACATGAACGGTTACGGGCATTTCAAAGAGGCGTTGTTCTGGTCGATCACCTATTGGCTGGCAATTGCGGCGGTATTGGGCGTGGCGTCAATTGCGTTGGCACGGCGCGGAACAGACGACGGACTGCGCGCGCGGGCGAGGCTGGCGAGCGGACGGGCGGGCAAGCTGGCTCCGGCAGGGATCGCCTTGGTGCTGGTGGCGATCGGCAGCGGCGCTTGGTACTACTACAACAGCCATGTGCTCAACGAATATCTGAACGCAAAAGCGCGCCGAGATATTCAGGCGCAGTACGAGCGCGACTTCAAGAAATACGAAAACGTTCCGCAACCGAAGGTAACGGCGGTGGACACGAAGGTGGACATCGATCCGGCGCGGCGTTCCTTCAGCGGGACCGGAACATTCACGATGCGAAATAAGACGACGGAACCGATTTCGCGGATATTCATCACCGATACAAACCAATCGGTGACGCAGACGCAGTTCGACCGGCCGTTCCATCTTGTGAGCGCGAGCCCGCGACAGATGTTTTCCGTCTATGAGCTTGAAAAGCCGCTCGAGCCCGGTGAGACGACCGTGATGACATTTCACGTGGGCCACACAACGCGCGGATTCCGAGATGGAAACGAGATGGCGCAATTCGCCTACAACGGAACATTTTTCGATGCGGGATTTTTCCCGGCGATTGGGTATGACCAAGGCGTTGAACTCGACGATCCGAGGCGGAGGCGCGAAGAGAAACTCGGGGACCTGGAGGAAATGGCGCCACGCGGGGACGCCGTGCAATCGAAGAACAACTTATTTTCGAAGGCGTCTGACTGGATCACGTATCACACGGTCGTGAGCACGACCTCGGATCAGATTGCGATTGCTCCCGGGTACCTGAAAAAAGATTGGGAGGAAAACGGAAGGCACTACTACGAATACGATATGGGCTCGACCAACATCCAGGATTTTTTCGCGTACATTTCGGCGAAGTATGCGGTGAAGCGAGAGCGATACAAGGGAACGAATCTGGAGGTGTATTACACGCCCGGACATGAATTCGACGTGGACGACATGCTGGCATCTTCCAAAGGCGGCCTCGATTATTACCAGGCGAACTACAGTCCTTACCAGTTCGCGCAATACCGGATCCTGGAATTCCCGAGGTACCGGGGATTCGCACAGTCTTTTCCGAACACAATTCCCTACTCGGAGAGCATTGGCTTTATCGGACGAATGGAGAAAAAGGACGACATCGACTTCACGTATTTTGTGACGGCGCACGAACTGGGGCACCAGTGGTGGGGGCATCAACTGATCGGCGGGAACGTAGAGGGATCAAACATGATGTCTGAAACACTGGCGGAATATTCGGCGCTGATGGTGATGGAGAAAAAGTACGGGAAAGACCAAATGCACAAATTCCTGCGGCACGAGGTCGACCAATACCTGCGAGGGCGCGGAGGCGAGGTCCGTCACGAGCCGCCGCTCGTGCTGGTGCAGCGCGAACCGTACGTCTGGTATTACAAAGGCGGCCTGGTGATGTACACGCTGGCGGACTACATCGGCGAGGACAAAGTAAACGCGGCGCTGCACAATTTTCTGATGCAGTACCGCTACGCTAACGCGACGAATGCGCAGAGCGGCAATTACCCCGACACGCGGCAGTTTGTGGACGCGCTGCGCGCGCAGACTCCGCCGGAACTGCAATACATGATCACCGATGAGTTTGAGTCGATCGTGCTGTACGACAATAAGGCGGAAAGCGCGACGGCAACGCCGATGGCGGACGGAAGGTACAAGGTGACGCTGAAGGTGCAGGCTCGCAAATTGAAGGCGGATGGAAACGGAAACGAAGCACCGGTGGCCATGGATGATTACATCGACGTGGGCGTGTTCAGCGGCAAAAAAGACGAGGAGAAACCGCTCTCACTGAAGAAGGAAAAGTTCACGGAAGGCGAGCGGACGTTTGAGATTGTGGTGGACCAAATGCCAACACGGGCCGGGATCGATCCGTACAACAAGCTGATCGATCGAGTATCAGACGACAACATGATCGATGTGGCGAAACCGTAGAGCCTGGGGCTAGAGATTTTTCCAGGCGACGTAAGCGGCACCGATGAGGGGGCATTCTTCGTTCAGAACGACGTGAATGGAGATGCCGCCGAGGAAGTCGCCGAGTTTCTCTTTATGGCGCACGGCTGCGGCGAAGCGGCCTTCGCGCATTTTCGGCAGAAGCTTTAGGGCGATTCCACCAGCGACGTAAATGCCGCCTCGTGCGACGGTGCGCAGGGCCAGATTCCCTGCTTCCCCGCCGTAAATATCGACCCACAAATTGAGGGTTGCGACGCAGACGGGGCAAGAACCATCCAGGCCGCGCTGGGTAATGCCAGGTGCGGGATCGATAGCGCCGCCGTCGAAACCTGGGTGGCGCACAGTGGGATCGAGAAATTCGTGAACGTGGAGAAAGCCGCCTCCGGACAGGATTTTCTCGGTACTGACGAATTCGTACCGTTTGCGCAAAAACTTCCAGAGGTCCGCCTGCTGGTCGGTATTGGGGGCAAAATCGGTGTGACCCGCTTCCGTGGACATCGGGAGGTGACGTTTGCCGTCCCAAAATAAAACGCCTTCGCCTAGGCCCGTGCCTGCGGAAAGAACAACACGCGTCGCGTTGGGCGTTGTAATGCCTTGGTAGATGGTTTCGACTTCGCTCGATTCGAGAACTTCGATGCCGTAGGCTGTGGCTTCGAGGTCGTTCAACAGACGGACGTGACTTAAGTGGAATTGTTGGGCGATTTTTGCACCGTCCACAATCCAGGGAATGTTCGTGGCGTGAACCCGGTTTTCGACGACGGGGCCGGCGATGCCGAACGAAGCGGCAGTGACGTCGGCATGGTGGCCGTTCAAAAAGTCCTTGGCGATTTCCTCGAGGCCCGCGTGCTCGCAGCTGGCGTAACGCTTGGTGGCGACGCGTTCTAGTTTTCCGTTGCGGACATCGAACAGACCGAGATTCGACTTGGTCCCCCCCAAGTCTCCCGCCAGAATCATCGACTCCTCCAAATTCGAATCGCGTTGAGCATTTGTGTCGAGCCTGCGCCGGATGCTACAGCGGACGCCAGCGCCTGCCTTCTGAAGTGGTGAGATCGTTCGCCGCGGTTGGGCCGTCGCTGCCGGCCGGATAATTCGGAAATGGTGGCGGAGTGCCGCCCTTCCACGCTTCGAGAATCGGATCGACGAGAGCCCAGGCGGCTTCGACGGAATCGGCACGGTCGAAAAGAGTGGCGTCGCCGCGGATACAATCGTTGATTAGGGTAGCGTAAGCGCTGCGCGTGCCACCGCCGAAGGTGTCTGAGTATTTGAAGTCCATCGTGACCGGCCGGATGTGCATTTGCGCGCCGGGAGATTTTGCACCAAAAGAAAGGGAGATACCTTCGTCGGGCTGAATGTTGAGTACGAGCGAATTGGTTTCCATGTTCTCGCCGCGAAAGACCATGTGAGGTGCGTTCTTGAATTGGATGGCCACCTCAGTGAGCGGACGTGCCAGCCGCTTTCCAGTGCGCAGATAAAACGGTACTCCGCTCCAACGCCAGTTATCGACGTGCAGCGCAAGGGCGACGAAAGTTTCCGTGCTGGAATCTGGCTTTACGCCAGGTTCCTGACGGTAACCAATTACCGGCTTGCCGCCGATGTTCCCGGGGCCGTACTGTCCGCGGACAACAGATTTCCAGACGGATTCGCGATTGAACGGGCGCATCGATTGAAGGACTTTGATCTTTTCGTTGCGGACGGAATTTGCGTCAAAGTTGGCAGGCGCTTCCATGGCGACGAGCGAAGTGAGTTGGAGGACGTGGCTCTGAATCATATCGCGGAGGGCGCCAGCAGACTCGTAGAAAGCGGCGCGGCGCTCGACACCGAGCGACTCGGAGGCGGTGATCTGCACGGAGTCGATGTAATTGCGATTCCACAAAGGTTCAAAAATTCCGTTGCCGAAGCGAAAGACCAACATGTTCTGGACGGTTTCTTTGCCGAGGTAGTGATCGATCCGATAGACCTGCGATTCGTCGAAGACGCTCAAAACTTTTGAGTTGAGTTCTTTCGCGGATTTCTGGTCGTTGCCGAAGGGTTTCTCGATGATGATGCGCGTCCAGGACTTGTCGGTTTTCCTTTTCGACAGGCCGGCGGCTTTTAGCTGCTCGACGACGTGAAGGTAAACTTCGGGGGGCGTAGCAAGATAGAACAGGCGGTTTCCGCCGAGCTGGCCTTCCGTATCGAGTTCGTCGAGCTTTTTTCCGAGATTCTTGAAAGCTTCGGGATCGTCGTAGTTGCCGCTGAAGTAGAGCAGGTTTTTCAGGAAATCGGCTTTCTTCGATGGGTCGGCGCCTTCTTCGTTTCCCTTGGGCAGGAATTCACCGGCGCTTTTGCGAAAGTCGTCATCGGACATGTGAGTGCGGGCAAATCCGACCAGACGAAAGCGGGGCGCAAGACAGGCATGGACGGCAAGATCGTAGAGCGCAGGGAGAAGCTTGCGACGAGCAAGGTCGCCGGACGCACCGAACATGATGATCGTGCACGGGTCGGCGGGTGCTTCGCAGAAAAAGGCCTCGTTGGCCGGTGGTGCGGAGAGTTTCGTGTTCGGGGAATTCATCGTAACAGTCTCCGAAGTCCTTTACGAGTGCGGAAGTGCGAGCCGCTAGAGTTTTAATAAAACGACCCTGAGAGCCTACCACAAGTCTCGAAGCAGACGATTACCAGCTGGTTGCTCGGGCTGGCGACGGCATATTCGGCCGAAAAGCTCCATCTATATCGTTATCGGCCGGGTCTGCGGGAGCATTGAGTTCGATGCTTGGCGGTTCAAGCGGGGTTCATGCGGGAGGTGCGAACCTAGGAAACGAGAGGCGCGACGGTTGAGACCTAGGCTAGTCACGAGGCCGCAAAAAGCGAGGCGCGATCGCGTAATTGAGCTGGACGAGAACGATGAAGGCGATGCTCCAGTAGGTGTTGATGATGCAGAGGAGCGCGCCGAAGGCGTAGAGCGACTGGGCGACGATGATGCGGTGACAGAGTGCGGTGGGAACCTCCGGCGGAGTATCTTCGGCCAGGATCTTGTAGCGAACGGCATAACCCCAACTGACGTAGAGCAAAAGGCCGAGTAGAAAGATATTGAACCAGTAAGCGAGAAGCGCGGCGCGGTAGCCGATGAATTCGGTCAGAAGGCGCGTCGAAAACGGCATTAGCGTGACGAGAAACAGAAAGCCGAGATTGAGCCAGGTAAAATTGCGGTCGGAGCGGGCGAGATGATTCAGCTGAGTTTGTTGGCCGACCCAGAAGATGCCGAGGGTCATGAAACTCATTAGATACACGAGCAATTGCGGGGAAAGTGCGGCGAGCGCGTGCCGGAGATCGGCTTCGTTGTGTATGAGTTCTTTGGTGGGGACGTGAAGGTCGAGGAGAAGAAGCGTCATCGCGACGCCGAAGATGCCGTCACTGAGGGCAGCGAGGCGTTCGACGCTTTGTCCGGCGAGAAAGTTGTAAGAATTATTCATCTAGAGATGGCTGGTACGATCGATCGACGAAGAAAGTTAGCGCGCCCAGAGCTTGACGGCAAGTGCTACTAGCGCGCCAAAGACGATTCCAGTGCCGAGAATTTCGGCATAGGCTTTTATGGCAAATGCGTCGGGAAGACTGATCAGAAGGCCGACGAGCGCGCCACAGAGAATCGGGTTCATCGGGACCGAGACGGTGGCGCCGAGTATTCCGATCGCAAATCGGCTGAACAAAGCCGGGAGGAACATGCCGGTGGCGCGCCCGGGATGATTGCCGAGGACGGTTATGGCGACGTCAATGGCGCCGAAGGCGATGCCGCGGAGCGAGCCGAGAAGGATGCGATTCATGGCGATACTTTCACATGTTGCGGCATCTGACGGCGAGGAGAATTTTATCGCCAAGGATTTGACATGGAGAACACGGGGAAAGCCCACGAGGTCACCGTGAGAGCGACCAAACCTTGATCATTTCGATAAGCGCGCGAGTACGAGCCCAACTGGAAATTCGGGCCTGGTTGCAGTATCTTGAATATATCGAAAATTTTTGGGAGGCATGAATGGCTGACGAGCAGAACGCGGCAAGCACTGGAGCGGCGACGGTGCGAATGGTGAAGTGCATAAAGTTAGGACGTGAGCTACCGGGATTGGACCGGGCACCGTGGAAAGGCCCGATTGGGCAGCGCGTTTACGAAAACGTTTCGAAGGAAGCGTGGAAGGGCTGGGTGGAACATTCGAAAATGTTGATGAACGAATTCCGGCTGAACCCGCTCGATCCGAAATCGCAGCAGATCATGGAAGAACAAATGGAATCGTATTTCTTTGGCGACGGAGCGAAGGCGCCGGAAGGGTACGTTCCGCCGAAGCACTAACCTCGCTTGCCGCCAAGAAATTGCTGACAGCCGTGCGTTACACTCGTTGCACGATTTTTATAGGAGCATCGATCCTCGCATGAGCACCTCGTCGACGAAATCGCACGGAAATTCCTTCCGCACCAAAACCAGTCTCCGCGCAGGAAAACAAGACGTACAAATTTTCAGTTTGAAGGCGCTCGAGAAAGCGGGCCATGCGAATGTGGCGCGGCTTCCCTTCTCCCTGAAAGTGTTGCTCGAGAATTTGTTGCGGCACGAAGACGAGCATTTTGTGTTCGCGGACGATATTCGCGCGCTGGCGGGATGGGATCCGACGAGCGGGGCGGGCGCGACCGAGAAAGAGATTTCGTTTATGCCGGCGCGGGTGCTGCTGCAGGATTTCACAGGCGTCCCGGCGGTAGTGGATTTGGCGGCGATGCGCGACGCGATGAAACGGCTGGGAGGCGACGCGAAGAAGATCAATCCGTTACTGCCAGCGGAGCTGGTGATTGATCACTCGGTGCAGGTGGATAAATTCGGGACGGCGAATTCGTTTTCGTTCAACGCGGATTTGGAGATGCAACGCAACGTCGAACGCTACGCTTTCCTGCGTTGGGGCCAGAAGGGATTTCAGAATTTTAAGGTGGTGCCGCCGGATACCGGAATTTGCCATCAGGTGAATCTGGAATATTTGGCGCGCGTGGTTTTCCGCGAGAAGAAAGATGGAGCGTGGATTGCCTTTCCGGATTCGCTGGTGGGAACCGATTCGCACACAACGATGGTGAACGGGCTCGGCGTGTTTGGTTGGGGAGTGGGCGGGATCGAAGCAGAGGCTGCGATGCTGGGACAGCCACTATCGATGCTGATTCCGGCGGTTGTCGGATTCAAGCTGCATGGACGGTTGCCAGAAGGCGCGACGGCGACGGACTTGGTTTTGACCGTCACGCAGATGTTGCGAAAAAAAGGCGTGGTCGGAAAGTTCGTGGAATTTTATGGTACGGGCCTTTCGAGTTTGACGCTGCCGGACCGCGCGACGATCGCGAATATGGCTCCGGAGTACGGCGCGACGATGGGATTTTTTCCGGTGGATGCGGAGGCGCTGGAATATTTGCGGTTTACTGCACGCGGCACAGAGCAAGTGCAACTGGTGGAGGCGTACACGAAGGAACAGGGATTATTCCGCACGGATGCGACGCCCGATCCGGTTTTCTCGGACAAGTTGGAATTGGATTTGGCGACGGTGGTGCCGACGATGGCCGGACCGAAACGCCCGCAGGACAGCGTGCCACTGACGCAGGTCAAGGCGTCGTTTGAGAAGACGCTGACGGCTCCGGTGAAGCATGTGAGCGTGCAGGAAAACGGTGACAAATTCGATTTGGCGGACGGATCGGTGGTGATCGCGGCGATTACGAGCTGTACGAATACTTCGAATCCATCGTTGATGCTGGGCGCGGGCCTGCTGGCCAAGAAAGCGGTTGAGCGCGGGCTGAAGACCAAGCCGTGGGTGAAGACGAGTTTTGCGCCGGGATCGAAAGTGGTGACAGATTACATCGAGAAGGCGGGGCTGTGGCCCGCGCTGAACGCGCTGAAATTCAACCTGGTCGGGTATGGCTGTACAACTTGCATCGGCAACAGCGGGCCGCTGCCGGAGGCGATCGGCAAGGCAGTGAAGGACAATAATTTGGTTGCGGTGTCGGTGCTGAGCGGCAATCGAAATTTCGAAGGACGCATCAATCCGCTTTGCCGCGCGAATTATTTGGCGTCGCCACCGCTGGTGGTGGCGTATGCGCTGGCCGGACGGATGGACATCGACATCGTGAACGAATCACTGGGCGACGATAAATCCGGCAAACCGGTGTATCTGCGCGATATCTGGCCGACGCCCGCGGAAGTGGAATCGACGATGCGGAGTTCGGTGACAAGTGAGATGTTCCGTCATCAGTATTCGGATGTGTTCGCGGGCGACGAACATTGGAAGGCGCTGCCTATTCCGGAAGGCGATTTGTACGCCTGGGACGACAAGTCCACGTACATCAAGAACCCACCCTATTTTGAGAATTTGCCCGTGAAGCCTGTGGCGCTGGGTGACTTACACGGTTTGCGGGCGTTGGCAGTGCTGGGCGACAGTATAACGACGGACCATATTTCGCCGGCAGGATCGATTGGCGCGGATACTCCTGCGGGGAAATATTTGATCGCGCACGGAGTCGAGCCGAAGGATTTCAATTCGTACGGCGCGCGGCGCGGGAATCATGAAGTGATGATGCGCGGCACCTTTGCGAATATACGGCTAAAGAATCAACTGGCGCCAGGAACCGAAGGCGGATGGACGATTCATCAGCCGAGCGGCGAGAAGATGTCGATTTACGACGCGGCGATGAAATACCGGGACGAAAAAGTGCCGCTGATTATTCTGGCGGGCAAGGAATACGGATCGGGTTCGTCGCGCGACTGGGCGGCAAAGGGGACGATCCTGCTGGGAGTGCGGGCAGTGCTGGCGGAAAGTTTTGAGCGTATCCACCGGAGCAACCTGGTGGGAATGGGGGTCCTGCCGCTGGAATTTATGCCGGGAGAAACTCCGGCAACGCTCGGTTTGACGGGCCTGGAGATTTTTGAGATCGAAGGACTCGCTCAAAATTTCGAACCGCGCAAGAAAATGCAAGTGACGGCGCGGAAGCCGGACGGAAGCGAAACGCAGTTTACGGCGCGGGTGCGCGTGGATACTCCTTTTGAAGTAGCGTATTACCAGCACGGAGGAATTTTGCAGTATGTGCTGAGGCAGATGCTTTAGAACCCGACTGCGCCGTGGCGCGCCCTAAACGGCGCGGCGCGCGGCTAGTGAATGGTGACGGGATTTTCGCGCGGTTCCTTCACCTGAAAACGAAGCAGTAATGGCGCACTGACCGCGAAGACCAGCGCGAACACTACGAAAAACCCCACGAAGGTCATCCAGTAAACCGAACCGACGCGACGCAAAATCAGCATCGCCACTTCCGCAAGGCCGAACGAAAGCACAAAAACGAGAATCGCTGAAAAAGGTTTCGGTTTCAGCGCGATTGCACATTTACCGCAGACCACATGCGAAAGGCCAGCACCGGTCCAAAGAGATGCTGCCGAAATATGTTCGTGGCACTTGGGGCAGGTCATGGGAGGTCTCCCGTACGACCGAGTCGTTCGCGACCGGGCTGCCTAAGGGCAAGCGAGGTCGCTGAACGGGGCTAATCTACCACGAGTTGGACGCTGGTTGAATGCACCAAATTTCCGACTGAGCCCGAGATCGGGATTTGGTAGGTGTGGTTGACAGGAGGAGTGGTGCCGCCTCCTCCACCGCAGGCACTCATGAGGGCAAGCGTAACGAGGGCGATCGCGCAGGCTAAAGCCCGTGCGGCAGGGTGAACGCGCAGCGAAAATTGCCTTCGTGTTTGCTTGGAGCGCGAAATGCCGAGGGACAAAATCGCGGCGCACACGAGGAGCAAAAGTGCAGCCGGCGCCGGCAGTGAGTGCGAACCGATTCGGAGCACGGGTAAAAGGTTTGCGGAAGCTGGAACGGAGACGACCAGCGCTACGGCGGTTCCGGCCGCAGATGGAATCGCGGGGTTTGGCGAAAACTGACACGTGATTCCGGCGGGAGCGCCGGGGCAGGAAAACTGAACGGCTGGAGCCGAGTTTCCTAGTTGCGAAACCGTCAGTTGATAGCTCGCGGAGCCGCCCGCCGTGGTGGTTTCGCTGGCAGGAGACGGAGCACCGAGGGAAAAATCACACGAACCCAAAACGCCGAGCGCTAGCGAGTTTGTGGTGCCGGCGACCGGGTCGGCGACCAGGACGGGTATCGAACCGCCGCATGCGACAGCCGACGCCGGAACACTCGCCGTAAGGCTGGTAGCGCTGACGAACGCGGTGGGCAGAGACGTGCCGTTGACGCTGATGGCGGATTGGCTAGTGAAACCATTGCCGGTGGCCGTAATTTGGAACGCGGCACCACCCGTGGACGCGCTCGCTGGATCGATGGACGTCAAAACGAAACCCGGCAAATTCGGAAGCCGCAAGTTCCATGCGCCGCGGCCGTGGGTGCCGGCAACAAGCGTGCGGGAAACGTTGCGGATTTTGAGCGACAAGACCTGAACGTTTGGCAATCCGGATTGCAGTACGGACCAGACGGTTGCCGCTCCGGCAGTCGCATTCGCGCTGGCATAGACGCCCGCGTCGGTGGCGACGTACACCGTGTTGTCAGTTGCGTCGGTTGGGTCGATGGCGACGTCGTTGACCGGGACGTCAGGAAGACTGCCGTCCACTTGCAGCCAAGACGAGCCGGAATTCGCAGTGTAAAAAATATGGCCGAGACCGTCGCATCCGGAAACGCCGGGACAGGAAAAACCGGAGTAAACGGCGAAGGCTGAATTCGCGTTTGCGGAATCGACGGCGATGGCAGCGACCTCGCGGGAAGGCTGACCGTTCTGATTCACTTTGTGGATGTCTCCGGCACGGGAGGTTGCTTCGGTGGTCTGCCAGAGGAGTCCGTCTGACGTGCCGACATATATTACGTTTGAGTTTGAAGGCGCGACGGCGATCGCGGTGACGAACTGACTTGAGGAGTCCGTGGTGAGGCTCGGTGAAATCGGCGACCAGGTCGTGCCGGCGTTCGTCGTTTGGTAAAGACGGAAGGTGCCGAAGTAGAGGTTCTGGCTATTTTTCGAGTCGATGACCAGCGGCGGAATGAAGCTCGCGTTGTCGCTAAAGTCGATGCCATTTCCAGAATCCATGGCGGTCCAATTCACGCCGCCGTCGCCGGGAGCACCGTTCTGGACGTTCTTGTTGAGAGTTCCGGTTCCGTATAGATAGCTGCAGGCAACATAAATTGTGGTGGGCAGATTGGGGTCGATTGCCGTGAAGCCGCCGTCTCTCGGACAGGCAAGCGTGTCGCTCCAGGCGAGCGAACCGGAAAACTGCTGCGCGTCGTTCCCCTGCGTGCCGCCGAACAGAATTTGATCGGTGGATGGATGAACGGAAACTCCGGGGTAAAACTGGGTGAGATTCAGCGAGGTATTGGCGCTGCCAGTATTGGTATTCAGGTCGAGCCAATGCTGGTTGCCGACACCCGTACCCGAATTGAATACATCCGTTGAGACCCAAACGCCGCCGTCGTTGCCAAGGAAAAGCGCGAGGGTTTGCGCTCCTGGCACAACAGCAAAACTGAAAGCGTGAGCGTTCGTGTGAACCGAGGTGCCGTTGCCGCTTCCGTCGGCGGACACGTCAGCCCAGGTGTTTCCGCCATCGAGCGAACGATAAACAGATGAGTTTCCGAAAGCCTCTGGGCCGAATTGAGGTTGCGCCGCACCGCCAGCGAAGATCACGTCGCCGCCGAGTTCCGGAAGCGCAGCCAGTTTCATGTCGTAAAAACAGAGCGGCGAGCAAAAGTCGGGCAGGTTCGAAGCATTCGGATAAATGGATGAAAATGTTCCGCCGGAACCGTCGGGCTGGATTCCGGCACCCTTGAGAACTCCGAGAAGATTTTCGGATTGAGTGGTGGCGTCGGCGATCGAGACGTACAGCGTCGAGGTCGCCGGCGAAACGGCCGGCAAGATGGCGAGAGTAACGTTTCCGAAGGATGAAGTAGTAGATGCTGCGTCGAGACCGACGACGCGACTCCATGTGATTCCGGCATCGGATGAGACATAAACGCCGTTACATGGCGCATTTGTGCAGGACGAATTCGAATCGGAATCGCCTTGTGGATCACCGAGCGCGGCATAGGCTCTGTTGCCGGATGAATCGCTGGAATCGAAAACGACGTCGGTCGCGGGATTGAAGGGCGCACCGCCGGAGGTCGAGGAACCGGGCTGGGAACGCGACCATGAATTGCCGCCGTCGACCGAGCGCCAGACTCCGGAAGGCAGCGAGCCGCCAGCGGCGTAATCCGATCCTTGCACGGCGGCGAGGAGAATGGGATTCGATTGGTTCGGTTGAACGGCGACAGCAGAGATGTAGGGACCACTTGCTGCGGGCCCCTGCGAAGCAGCCCGAGTGAAGGTTTGGTCCTGAGACCAAGTGTGGCCGCCATCGGTCGAGCGAAGGACGCCGGCGCCGTACAGACTGTCATGTGCGTAGTTCGATTCGCCGGTTCCGACGACGATCGCGGCGCTCTGGCTATGACCGTTGAAAATGTTGCAGGATGTGGAAACGAGTGCGATGGCGCCGATGGCAAGCGACGGCTGCGAATCGGAAAGCGGAGTCCACGTTACAGGATCGCCATTGAGCGCGTTGAAGCTGGACCATACGCCGCCATCGGCCCCACCGACGTACACGGTGTTGCCGCTAGCATCGCACGGATCGGCGGCGATAGCGGTTACGCGGCCAGAAACGTTCCCGTAGAAAGAATTGTTGGCGGTGGGTTGAGGACCGAGTGGTGTCCAGGTGGATTGGTTTGCGGAAATTTTTGGCGACAACGCGGCAAGCCGATCAAAGAATGTTTTATGTTGATGGATAGCCGACGTTTTTTCGCGGAAAGCTTCGATCAACAGAGCGTTGGGAATATGACCATTTGCCGATGCGCGTTGCTTGAAAAACCATTTGGCGCGGGCGCGAACGATCGCAGCGGTGTCTGGCACATTTTTCGCAGGACGGTAACCAGATAGCTGCCGCGCAACAAGGGGAGCGAAGCCCACACCGAGGCATGCGAGGCAAATGACCGCGACGCACAGAGCGCGCACACCTCTGCCGCGGATTGAGCTCGCGGGAAGAATTGCTTTCCGGACGCTACCTGAGTGACCCAACTTACCTGGCAAAAAACCCCCACCCCCGAAGTCTGAAGCATTATAGCGAACCAGCGCCGAAGGGCGATTGGAACGTTGGCCGCGGC
>Ga0302320_10010583_pt1 | contig 19635 bp, 21 predicted proteins | sample Bog_T0_3_FD_202130 | JGI IMG/M metagenome (GOLD analysis project Ga0302320, IMG submission 202130) | Peat permafrost microbial communities from Stordalen Mire near Abisko, Sweden - Bog_T0_3 | ecosystem: Environmental > Terrestrial > Soil > Wetlands > Peat | place: Sweden: Abisko, Stordalen Mire... | reverse complement strand
CCCGACGGGGCCCCGCCCTCAAGCAGACCAGCCACGATTCCCTTGGAGATATCTGTAGAGACCGCCTCGCAAGCTTCATAAAACGGAGGATCGCCGCCGTCCTTGAGCCAGGCTGCGCAAAGCGACGCATCGGGGCTGGCCAGACCCCGGCAACCCAGAGGTCTTTGTTCGTAAATGGAACACGCCTGGTCGACAAGGAAAGGGCAAGCCTCGCCAAATCCTGATGTTTCCCGCCGGAAATAGCGTGCGATCGCTTCCTCGTATCCATCAAAGCGCTGCTGGAGGCTTGTGAGTTCTTCAGGCTTAAAATTCGTCGCAACATGTTCGGCAATGGCGACGGCTTCCGGCAAGGTCGCATCCACGAGTCGGTAGCAGCAGTGGCAGCATCCCTTAGTGCAGGCCGTCGGCAAAACTCGCAAGGGGGCCAGACCGGACTCGGCCAGCGCCCGTGCCTTCGGGGCCAGCTTCGCCAATCGCCCAGAGCGCGCCGCGCTAAGGCTCAGGATGTGAATCGTCTTGCCGAGTCCCCCGTCGTTGGGGGCATTTGGCGGCAGATGGCTCATCGTGCGCGCAGATTACCCACCGGGGGCTCCTACCTAGGCCCAGCTCAAAACCTGGAAACGGTTGCTTGGACGTTCCGAACCTTCTTGGGTTGCGCCCGCCGTTGCGATTTAGGCCGATTAATGCCGCACACCGCGAAAACTGTGGTATGATCTGAGGTTCCGGCATTGCGAGCTACAACCCATGCTGCCTTCCCCAGATATCCTTAACAACTACCCCCACGGCAAGTTTGTGCTTTCAAACCTCGCCGCAAAGCGTGCCAAGCAGTTGAAAGACGGGGCTCCCCCCCTCGTTCGTACGGATTCAAATCATCCTCTGACGATTGCCCTTGCTGAGATTGCCGCCGGAAAAATCAAACCGATACTTCCTGCCATCACCAGCAAGACCCACATTCCAGAGTTGGAAACCGCCGTCCTCATCGACGAAACCATGCCTGCTGAATTTGGAATGCTGCTTCCTGCCCTTGATGAGACCGAAGCGGCCCTTGTCACCAGCCAGACTTTGGTCGGCGAGGAGGAGCACGAGCCCGAAGAAATCGAGGATGTGGAGCCGTCCACTCTTGCTGACCTTCTTGGCGATGAGGAGGAAGAGGTCGTAGCCCCGGTGGTTGATGATGACACCCTCTCCTTGAGCGATATAGCCGAGCAAGAGACCAGCCTCGAGGGCGACGAGCCGGAAGAGTAGTCCGTTCTATGCCGAAAGCAGATCCGTACGACGTCCTCGGAGTACCGCGCGACGCCTCGGCTGACGAAATCAAGTCGGCCTACCGTAGGCTGGCGCGCCGCTATCATCCCGACGTCAATCCGAACGATCACGAAGCTGAGGACAAGTTCAAAGAGATCGGCGAAGCCTATGGCATCCTCTCCGATCCCGAAAAACGGCAGCGCTTTGATCAATACGGTTTGACCGAGGATGTTCCACAAGACCCGTTCTTCGCGGGCGGCGGTGGCGGAATCGGGGACCTTTTCGAGATGTTCTTCGGATCATCCGCTAACAGCCGGCACCGTGGCGGCGCCCGAAACGGCGACGACCTCCGCGCCGATATCACGTTGAACTTGGGCGAGGTGCTCACGGGAGTACACCGCGACATCGAGGTGGATCGCCTTGCGGAGTGCGGTTCCTGCAACGGCAGCGGTGTGGAAGGGGGCGGGAAACCTGAGGTCTGCCCGACCTGTAAGGGGCAGGGACAGGTCAGCACTATTCGCCAGACCATTCTTGGGACCGTCCGAACATCCATTCCCTGCTCCAACTGTCGGGGTACCGGGAGCATCATCACCAACCCGTGCAAGACCTGCCGGGGCCGAGGGCTGGTCACCGAACATGCCAGAGTCGCGATTTCGATTCCGGCCGGTGTTGAGAGCGGAGTGACCCTGCATGTCGCCGGTCAAGGCAATGATGGACTCGCCGGCGGCAGACCGGGCGATCTTTACGTTGTCATCGAGGTCGCGCCTGATCAACGATTTCAACGTCAGGGCACCACCCTCTTCACCCATGTCGACCTGACATTCGCCCAAGCCGCACTTGGCGATACGATGAGCCTGGAAGGACTGGATGAGACGGTGTCGATAGAAATCCCTGCCGGCATCCAGCCGGGCGAGCGGCTGAACGCGAAAGGCGCCGGGCTTCCGCCACTTCACGGTGGTCGCCGAGGCGACCTCGTCATCGCCGTCAACGTGAAGATTCCCAAGAAAGTTAACGAAGCCCAGGTCAAGTTGATTCGCGAGTTGGCCGAAGTCTCGGGGGAGCAGATCCCCTCGGGTGGCGGTAACTCGGGGATTCTCGGCGGGTTCTTCAAGAGGAAGAAGTGACGGCTTGGATTGAGGTCAGGGCGGTTTTTGCAGAAGCCCCTGAAGATTGGTCTCCCGTCATCGAATTGCTGCGGGAACATGGCTGCGAGAACTCCCTCCAGGAGGATAGCCCGCCGGCGATCACGACTTGCGTCGCCGATCTGCCCGGTTCGGATCAAATGATCGCCGACCTTCAAGATGGCCTGACCCAACTTGGAGCCAAAGCAGTCGTAGCGCGCCCCGCTCCCGACACCGACTGGGCTGAGATTTGGAAGGAACATTTCAAGCCTCGGCGAGTCGGCGCCCACCTCGTGGTCAAACCTTCCTGGGAAACCTTCGAGGCCGACCCGGGAGATCTTGTGATTGAACTCGACCCAGGGCAGGCATTTGGGACCGGGGAGCATCCAACGACGAGAGGTTGCCTCGAATTGATGGAGGACATGCAACTCGCGGGGAAGCGGGTGGCCGACCTCGGCTGCGGCAGCGGAATCCTTTCCATTGCCGCGGTGCTGCTAGGAGCTTCCCAAGTGGCAGGAGTGGATATTGAGCCGGTGGCGGTCGAGGTCGCCCGCGCCAATGCCGCAGATAATCGCGTCGACATCGCCTTTGTGACGGGCGATTCCCTTGGCGCCTTAGGGCCCGGACCCTGGGACGTCGTCCTAAGCAACCTCGTCTCCGCAACGCTGATCTCAGTGTCACGCTTCGTGGCCGATGCCTTGGTACCTGGAGGTCAATGGCTCGTCTCGGGAATCCTCGATCCAAATTGGGACGATGTGAAGGGCGCAGCCCACCGCGCCGGCTTCGAAATTGCCGCCGAATTGAGAGAAGATGGATGGGTAACGGCCGTATTCCACCACTAAGGTCATTGCCCCGGGCGTTCGTGCCCGGCGCCACTGGCGATAGCCTGATCGAACTTCCGGATGAGGAAGTTGAGAAGTTTCGGCGGGTGCTCCGACTATCCTCTGGGTCGCCCATCGCCATTCTGCCGAACGATGGATCGCTTATCGTCTGCCGGTTCCAGAATCGAACAGCGGAACCCATCGAAACCCTCCAACCAGGGACGGAGCCTTCTCTTCACCTGACCCTGGCCCAAGCGCTCCCGAAGGGCGACAAGCTTGATGAGATCGTCCGGGCCTGTACCGAGGCCGGCGTCAGTCACTTCGCCCTGTTTCCTTCCGAGCGTACGGTGGTCCGGTGGGACGCAAAGAAGACGGCCGATCGGCAGCGACGCCTCGCAACGATCGCCCGAGAAGCCGCCGAAGTGTCCTTCCGCACCATGATTCCCACCATTTCGTTCCATGGATCGCTCGCCGAGGTTCTCTCAAACGATCCGGACACGATGGTCTTGTCGGAAGGCGAGCATGTCACCAGGCAACTGGTGCGAGCCGAGTCCGCGCGCATGTCCATCGTTGTGGGCCCCGAAGGGGGCTGGTCAAACAAGGAAATGATCTTGATCGGGTCTCGCGGCGTTACCCTCGGGCCTCGCGTCCTGAGGGTGGACCATGCCGGATTTGCGGCGGCCTCGCTGCTTCTGCTCGGACGAGACTAGCAATATTGTGGCACCCCAGATCACAACACCGAGTATGGCCTTTTACACGCTTCGCCAGGTCCGCCACCAGGAAACTCACGACAAGAGTCAGAACGGTGAGCGAGGGCGCCATCACGAATGGACCGGTGCGGCAAGGTTGAACCAGCAGGGACAGGCCGATCAGGATCGGTTCAGCCCTCTTCGGGTCCGCAGAGTGGACCACGATTGTCAAGGCGCTTCAAAGATCATGTAAAGACTTGAACACCTGCCAAAGAACTGGTGTAGGATTGTGTTTGGGAGGTGTGACAATGGACAGCACCTTGGACCAGGCTGCGGCCCCTTCGGACCGTGAGCAGGAACTTAAACTTCGTTTGCTCGAATTGGATGGTGAAGTATCACACTTAAACAAGGAGCTTGATGCGCTTGCGCACGCCCTTAACCAGCAAGTTAGAGGTGAGCTGCGGGCGATCAATCTGAGCGCCCACGAGGTGCTCACCGAACCGATTCTCTCGGAAAAAGGACGCGCCGAGTTGATCAAGATCGGCGAGAACGTGCACCGCGTCAATTTCCTAATTGATGCAACGTTACGGCTCAGTATCCTCACCCGCCGACCTCTGCAGTTGGAGGTGCTCGATATCAGCGGGATTGCCAACGAAATCGCCGAGGAAGTGGTCAGGCGATATCGGAAGGAGGCGATCAAGCTCCATATCGACCAGGGCCTCAAGGCGCGCGGAGACGCTCGATTGCTCGAACTCGCGTTCGAGAAGCTCTTCGATAATGCGGTCCGCTTCGCGGTTCAGGGGCGTTCCCCCGAGGTGAGATTCATCACTCAGATGGTCAATGAAAAGCAGGTGTACTGCATTCAAGACAACGGACCTGGCTTCAACCAGAGCCTCGCTGGTCGCATATTCGACCCTGTGATGCGGATCAACTCCGAACTTGGCTCGGGCATGGGGCTCGCGCTGGTGAAACGCGTGATCGAACGCCACGACGGCAAGGTTTGGGCGCAAAGCCGTCCGGGTCAAGGAGCTGCGTTCAGTTTCTATCTGGGTCGGCAGGAGCCGCCAGAGCCGAGTGCGACGCTACGCTGAACCGAACACCATCCGGTAGAGGGGATCCCAGAGCGTCAGCAAACATCGTCGTATGTCTCGAACGGGTCGGTTAGCTCGATGTACGTGTGCCTATCGGGAGCTACACCGTTCCAATCGAACACATAGTATTTCGTCTTGCGGGCAAGCGCCTTTTCGACAAGCTTGGCCCGGCCTTTAGCGCGTGTGTTCTGGGGCGGATCGGTTAGGGCGGTGAGAATATCGACATCGCTCACGACGCGACGCGTTTTACCCATGTCTTGGTAGGCATAGAACAGGCTTTGGTCAGGATCGATGTTGTGGTACTCGAGGTCCACCGAGTGGAGCGCGTCACTGTCCCAATCCAGCCCCTCACTTGCCATGTACTCTTCGACGATCTTCCGCTTGGCCACCCAGTCGATGCGGTCATCCAATGACATCGGGTCGGATTCCAGGCCATCGAGAATCGCCTCCCACTCTCTAAGCACCCAGTCGGTTTGAACGGACTCGCCCTTGTACCGCTGGGCGAGTTCAAGGTAGCGCCGTTGAAGATCGACGGCGCCTATCACATCCCCCGTCATCAGTTGCACAGGCCACCTAAGGGACTGATCACGGCTCACTTCACGCAACGTCACGACCGGGTGCGCCAGGAGGACGTCAGGCGGCACGAGCCCCTCCTCCACCAGTCGGATGGCAATGCTCGTGGTACCGACCTTCAGGGAATAGGCAAACTCATTTTGATTCGACTCGCCGAACAGCAAATGCAGCCGCGTCATCCCATCATGGGAATAGAAGTGCTCCCATTTCGGGTTGATCAGGGCACGATTGAATCGCACTCGTGAAGCAATCGTCTTGATGATGTGATCCGCCCGTTGGCTTAGCTGAAACTGCACCGACGGGTCGGGAATCACGTTGTAAACGTGGGACACCCAAATGAAATCCACCGGATTTTCCATCACATCCTGGTAGGTCGGCCGTTGGCCGGCAGATGTGAGAATATGCCCGCCCACTCGCCCTACGCCGGCAAAAATCTGCCGTGTTACGAGAAACGGATACAGCAGGTGGATTGAAGAGTTCAGGAATTCGTCGTCAGCTTTGACAAGATAATTCTCGTGGCAGCCAAAGGTGTGGCCGCCAAAGTGATCTACCGAGTTGCTGTAGACACTGACCGAATCTTGAACCCCCAGTTCTCGAATGGCCCGAACAATGTGGCGCTGGCCGGCGCGATCGTTTGCGACAAGGTCTTCAAGCAACCGGCATTCGGCGGTAGCGTATTCCAGGTGGGATCCCACCGCGTCGATGTAGAGTCGGGCGCCATTCAGAAGGAATCCGCCGCACGCAGCCGGTTCAAAGACATCGTCTCGGGCATGACGGTCGATAACCCCCAGCCCAAGGGTCTGAAAGAGATGATCCTTGATGTCCTCCACCGCCTGCTCGGCAGAAGAATAGGGTGCCTCGTCGGTGACGAGGCACCCAAACTCGGTTTCCACCCCATAAATGCGCTCGCCAGGAAGTCTCGGCATTGCACTATTCTACGGTGGAACGGGCGAATCCAGTCGTCGTGTTAGCGAGCGAATCCAATAGTGGAGCGTCCGCCAATCTCCTTCTCACGACGCAGGCGCTCCAATTTCACGCGGAGCGTCTTGTGTGTGCGGTGAAGGCGAGACCGAACGGTGCCGACAGGCTTGCCCATCATGTCAGCGATTTCCTTGTAGGGAAGCCCTTCGATGTCGGCGAGGGCCACCAAGATTCGCTGCTCAGGATTGAGGGCGCCAAGGGCCCGCTGGAGGTCCTCTCCGATCGTTTCCTTGACGAGCCTCTCCTCAGGATTGGCGGATTCGTCGGCCTTATCGAAGAATAGATTGTCGTCCAGCCCGCCCTGGAGTGGGGTGTCGTACGAAACGTACTTGATCCGGCGTCGTCGGCTGCGAAGCATGTCCAAGAAAAGCCGCGTCACGATTCGAAAAATCCAGTTCTCGAAGGGTCGATCGCCCTCGTAATCACTAAAGCTCCGGTAAGCCCGGAAATAAGCCTCTTGCGTCAGATCTTCGGCGTCAGCTCGATTGCCTGCCAACCGGTACGCCATATTGAAGACCTTGCGGTGAGTCTCCTTCATCAATCCGTCGAATCGCTCTCCCTCAATGACTGTAATCGTCGGGGTCTCTATCATCTTAATTCTCCTACAAAGCAACTCCAAGCCAAGCAAAACAGGCCTTTCAACAGGCTCGACTACAAACACTCACATAGACAGCACGAACAATACGGCGGTTCGTTCACCGGAGCGAATTTCCCCCTCTTTGGGTAGCCCGGCCCATCCTCCAGGGTTCCATTCACCCCGCTTATAATTTCAACTCTAGTCGAGTTCGGGCCAATGCCAGGTGCGTCGGCGGCGATGTCCTGAATCTATGCCCCCAATTGCCAATCCCGAATTTGCTCATAACTTGCGCTTTTTCTATCTATCAGTGTCTCACGATAATGGCGTCCGCGCCGGTCGGCTCTTTGATGTCTATCCATACACGGACAACCAACCAAAGCCTTACGCAACGCAATATGATGACTTATAGTGAAAATGGCTCCGCAAAGGACGCCCGAAGGCAGACCGCATAATCGGGTTCGATTGCGTATTCTGCGACGTAGAAGGCGTAAGGAACGTCCCTAGGACGGCCAGACGTGGAACTTGAACGATGCCATTGGATAGTGGATTGATGCTAGCTGTTGAGCGCAACAATATCCTTCGCGATGTGCTTACTCGCTTGGACCGCTTTCGGGTGGGCGAACGAGCACATGCCGAGCGGGTTGCCGTCTACGCGGTGGCTACCGGCCAACGGCTTGGTGTGTTAGACGAGGAACTCGTCACCCTCATGCAGGCGGCAACCCTCCACGATATCGGAAAGCTCGCGATCGAAAGCTCCCTATTCACCAAACCTGTCTTCGACAAAGAGGATCATTTTGCCGCCCAACTGCATACGATCCTGTTCGTCAAGGTGATGCCCGTGCCGGAATGGCTTGAGACATGCGGTCCGCTCATTCGGCACCACCATGAACGCTGGGACGGGGGCGGCTACCCGGATGGTCTTCAAGGCGCAGAGATTCCACTTGGTGCCCGAATCATCGGCGTCGCGGAGGCTTTTGATACCTTGCACTCAGGAGCCGGATGGAGCCCTCCCATCGCGGAGCATGCGGTACTCGACCAGATCATGGCCGAATCAGGAACGGCGTTCGACCCCAATGTGTTGAGCGCTTTTCGAGAAATCCAGCCTTTGATCCAACCCCTCCTCCCCGAGACTTAAGGCAGCATCTTTCTCAAAGCGTCAGCCCGCTCGGCAGCGCGAACGCGGCCGGCTTCATCTGGACGAATATCGACGGTTGTGAGGTACTGATCGACGGCGCGGACTTGAGCGGGCGCCCAGGCCAGCCCGTGACCTGATGCCCACCGAATCCAGCCCAAGAGCCGTAAGGCTTCGACCGCCGAGAGGGTGCGCGACCGTTCAATGAGCTCCCGCGCTTGGTTGGCCTTCTCAGTCAAGACGTCGACCGATCCCTGCCTCGCAAGGCGCTCCTCACGGATGAGATAGTCCACCGCTCCCACGAATTCCGCCTTTGGGAGACTGATCACGCTGACCTGGAGGAACGCTCCGACCGCGCGGCTGCTCTCCCCGAAAAGGCCACGAGCGGTCAATCCCTTGACATTAAGGGCTTTAAGCACGTCGGGTAGGCGTCGACTGTTGGCCAATCCGATCAGATGCATCATACAAGAGAGGCGACGGCCAACGCCACAGTTGAATGGGCTGGCGGAAAGGAAGCCGAATCGCGGATGGCGAGACATCGGCAATCGATCGCTTAGGGCTCCCACGGCGGCGCCGGCCGCCGCCTCGGCGGCCTCGATCGACCAGCCCGCGGTCAGAGCCTGCGCTCTTACGTGGTCCTCCTCGTTCACCATAATGCTAACCGACCGCGCGGAGTCCATAAGCAACGCTCGCGCCGGCTCGTTCCACTGGAAATCGGGGGACACCAGGCGACAACCGACCAAGTGATCGCGTTCGGCGCGTGCCAACCCTTTCACCGCTTCTAGCCCAAGATCGGCCGCACCAGCTGCCGCCAGTATCCGCTTCATGATGGAGAGGAGCTCTGAAGAACTGGCGCGGCTTGGAAATCGATGCCCAGCGAGATTGCGCATGTAGCGTGCCCGAGAACTCAGGACGACGTCCCCGTGAGGAGCATCCGCGCTCAGCCATGCCGGCGCTGGTTGAGACCGAAGCACAAGTCGCTTCCAGCCATCGGCGTCCCCACTCCCCCCTGCCATGACCTGGAGTTTACTGCGCTCATGGCACCGCAAAACCCGTGCGAGCTAAGCTTGCCGGAAGCGCTCCTCAGTTGGTAGGGGAGGAGTTGCCGGCAAGGCGCCCAGCCGCGTTCGGAGGTCTTCAAGGGCGAAGGTTTGTTGGCCTACCAATTGGCGCATCTCGTCCATCTGACCCTGGATGGCAGCCACTTGGCCTTGAAGGCGGGCCATATCCGAATTAGGCTGCACATCAACCGCTTGCCGGTTGAGAATGGCGGCCATCTTCTGCTGATGACGCAGCAACACCACAATAATCAACAGGAAGACAAACCCCGCGCTGGTGATCAGCGCAGCAAGATTGTCTCCAATCTCGGGCTTCACCTACTCACCCGCCCTCTGAGTCTGCGGTATCGATGGCGGCAGAGCCGCCATGCGGGTTCGAAGATCCTCAAGGGCGAAGGTCTGTTGCCCGACAAGTTGGCGCAATTCGTCGATCTGGCGTTGGAGAGCGGCCGCATCGGCCTGCCCTATGCCCACCTGAGAGTTGTGAAGGATTTCGGCCATCTTGCGCTGATGGCCGGTGAGGATCGCCACGATGGGAATCGTCAAGGCGATAATTGGGATAGCCAAGGCAAGTATATCGGGTCCAAACATGAGCAGCGACGGTAAGTCTTTCTCCTTCTGCCTAAGTATACGGCCCAGCGTTGCAAGACGCTTCCGACGAAAGACTTTCGGCTAGTCGCCAGATCTCTGGCTCAACGCCGTCGAAGGAAGCGCCACTCTCGATCTAAGGTCCTCCACCGCGAACGTCTGCTGACCGACAACTTGGCGAAGTTCTGCCATCTGCTGCTGAAGGGCCGCGATTTCCGCTTGATTTGAAGCAGCTTTTGAGCCGTGAATGATTTCGGCCATTTTTCGCTGGTGAATGGATAGTATCCAAATAATCGGCACGCTGAATAGCGCTATTGGGACGGTAACGGCGGCGATGACATGGGAATCCATGTCTAAATATACGATGCGGGGTTGCGCGAAGCCTACTTTGCTAAGGTTTGGGTGGAGGCAATATCTTTACCTGCGACCGAACGTCTTCAAGGGAAAAAGTCTGCTGGGCAATCAATTGCCTCAATTCCGCCACTTCAAGGCGAAGAGCCTCGATCTCGGCAAGCGCGCTCGGCTGACTTTCACGGAGCATCTTCGCCATCTTGCGCTGATGGTCGGTGAGGATGGCCACTATCGGCACCATAAAGATGATGATGAACATGGCCACCGGAATCATGTATACGAGCTGATTGCCCCCGGCAAATTGTCCAAGCGTGTCGGTCATCAACGATCCCATCGTTTCACCACATCTCAAACTACGTTACCGCGTTGCGCATACCCTTGTTTTTCTAGCACGCAACCACCGCAGCAAGCGCATCCTCCAACCGGAACCGGCCCTCATAGAGTGCCTTACCCACGATCACCCCTTCAACGCCAATTCCCGCCAGCTCCGAGAAATCTTTGAGGTCGGTGACACCGCCGGAGGCGATGATCGGGATATTCAGCGCTACCACATGGGTACGCATGAATTCTGAATTCACTCCTTGAAGTGCTCCGTCGCGGCTGATGTCGGTGATGATCACTCGGCATGCGCCAAGCTCCTGCAACTGCCTTGCGAGTTCGACCGAGGCGAAACCGGTGCCATCTCTCCAACCATGGATGGCCACCAAACCGTCTTTCGAGTCAATTCCGGCCGCCACTTGTTCTCCAAACTCTTGAAATAGGTTTGCGGCAAGCGAACGGTCCTCCGCGAGTTTGCTACCTACAACCACTCGGGCGACTCCCGAGCTGATCAGGCGCCTCGCTCGGTCCAGCGAGCGCACGCCGCCCCCCACCTGCAGGGGTACCTGAACGGCGGTAGCCAGTCGCTGAATGACGCCAATGTTGACCGGGTTCCCGGTGCGGGCGGCATCCAGGTCAACGACGTGAATCCACTGTGCCCCGGCACGTACAAACTCCTTTGCGACCCGGACGGGATCGGCATCATAGGTGGTTACCTGATCGTATTCGCCCTGAGTCAGACGGACGCATTGCCCATCAAGAAGATCAATCGCTGGGTAGATCAGCACGCGATGAAATTCTCCAAAATACGCAGTCCGATGTCACCACTCTTTTCTGGGTGGAATTGAGTGCCCCAGACCGAGCCTCGCTGGACCATCGCGGCAAAGCGGGAGCCGTATTCGGCCCACGCCGCAACGTCGGCGTGATCCTCGCATTCGGTGATGAGGCTATGCACAAAGTAGACCTGATCTCCGGCCTTCACACCCTCGGCGACTGGATGTCCGCCTACCGGCTCGATGGGGCTCCAGCCCATGTGAGGGACCTTCACGCCGGCATCCGGGGAGAGATAGTGCACCGCCCCGGGGATGAGCCCAAAACCGATATGCTCCCCCATCTCCTCACTGCGGTCAAATAAAAGCTGTTGGCCCAAGCAGATGCCAAGTAACGGATTTCCCTCGGCGGCGAAAGCCAGAATCTTCTCTCTGAGGGGCTCCAAGCGAACCATCGCCGCACCGAATGCGCCGACCCCGGGGATGATCAGCTTATCGGCTCCTTCAAGGGTCTCTTGCACGACGTGTTCGGCGTTTAAGCGTGTCAGAGCTCGCGAAACAGACCGAATATTCCCCATTCCATAATCGAGAATGACGATCAAGAGAGGGTCCCTTTCGTTGAGGCTACTCCGGCGTTTCGGTCCACAATATGGGCGGCCTCGTGCAGGGCCCGACCGAAAGCTTTGAAACACGCTTCGCAAAGGTGGTGATCATTAACCCCAGCCAGTTTGCGGAGGTGCAAAGTAATTCCCGAGTTCACGGCAAGTGCGCGGAAGAACTCCATGACGCATTCGGTGGCCATTTCGCCGATCTTCTCACGCGTGAACGGCACGTCAAAGGACAGGTAACCACGTCCGCTGATGTCGATGGCGCACATCACCAGAGCCTCATCCATGGGTGTGTGGTTATCGGCATAGCGCCTTATTCGAATACTGGAATCGTTGAGCGCATACCCAATGGCGTGACCGAGGGCGATCCCGACATCTTCAAGCGTATGGTGATCGTCCACATGGCGGTCGCCTTCGCATTGAATCCCCAGGTCGAGGTAGCCGTGAAACGCCATCAACTCGAGCATGTGATCGAAGAAGCCTATGCCGGTCGACACATCTCGCCGCTTCCCTCCCTCGAAATCCAACACGACCCGAACATGGGTTTCGTTGGTGTCTCGCTCGTACTCCGCATACCGCACGCCCGGAACGGTCTTGCTCATGGCCTAGGGTTATACCCGTGCCGAGGGCTTTTGCAGCATTTGACATGAAGACGGCCCCCTCTTTCGAGGGGACCGTCAGGCTCAACAGGAGGTGCTTCACAAACAGCGGAACGCACTACTCGCCTCGGTGATTCGACGCAACCTTGCGACACACACCCCGGCAAAGTCGAACGACCCGCCTGCGACCGCAAATGCGATTTAGCGCACGAACCCGGCACATGAGGGCTGTCATAGCCCTTCCCGGTTTGACCGGGGCGCCACATCCGCACACTCTCGCTCGTCTACGGGGTTAGCTGTCGGGTTCGGGCCAAGAGTTACCCTAGTCGCCGTTTATAGGCGCCATTCACCCCTACGGTTAGGGTCCCCCGTCCCACGGAAGCATCCGTGAGTTCAACGGTTGGCTTTGCAGCCACATAGTCCATCATACCACTCGTTATGAGCACCAGGTTCCCAGATTCTATCTCGTATCATGTCGTCGAGCAACTGATATGCCATAATGGAAACATGGGACGAGGTCGATCAGTCCGCATTGAGCAGGTTAAGGAGAGGCTTCGCCGGCGTCTCTCGGACGGCCACTATGAGCCAGGTGAGCGTTTTCTTTCGAACCGAGCCCTTGCCGAACGCTATGATCTCAGCTACCAAACTGCTGATCGTCTGATTCGCGAATTCTGCTCAGAGGGACTCCTTGAGCGGCGGCCCTGCTCGGGCACCTACATTCCAGGCAATCGGGCGCACCGCGACGGTGTCGAGCTTTTCTTTAGCGAACGGGCAAGAAAGGTGGGCTCGTTCGGCTGGCGGCTTCAGCAAGAGCTTCGAAACAATCTTGCCCACCGAAGTATTCCCTGCCGGGTTGTCTGGGAGGTCGCAGAACTGCATCCCAAATGGTTTACCGTTACCTGGGAAGCCCAACTTCCCGCAGGTACGCGATGTCTCGCCCTCAATCGACGGCCAGATTTTGGATTGGAATCCCTCCATATGGACAGTGTTTGCGTCGATGACTTTGGTGGCGGCGCCTGTGCCGCTCAAATCATCCTGGTCACCTTGGGACGGATGGGTCCCTACACAATCATCGGGGGGCCGGCCGATGACCAGCGCAGCAAAGAACGCGCCCGCGGCTTCCAGTCGGTGCTTTCCGCACCGGTGATACACGCGGGATGGCATCGCGACGACGGGTACCGAGTCGCATCTCAGGTGCTGTCTGAGAAGCCAACCGCCGTCTTTTGTGCCAACGATCGGCTTGCAGAAGGATTCTTAGCCTATTGCGACGATCATGCGATCGAGCGCCCCAAGGTCGTCGGCTTTGACGACCACCCTGTGGCTGAGTCGCTCGACTTGACGACGATTGCAATCCCGTGGGGCGACCTCGTGCGGGCCGCATGCGACATCATCGCGAGGCGGATGATCGATTTTTCAGGAAACTGTATTTACCTGGCGGTCAGTCCGCGCCCCATCGTACGCCAAACCTGCCGCTGAGGACTGGCCTCAGACTCCGGCGAGGGCGGCCGTGGGCTTGAAAACGGTGGTAAGCGCCTGCTTCAGGTCGGCGATAAGGTCTCGAGGATCTTCGATTCCAACGCTCAACCTCAGCAAAGTCGGGGGGATTCCCCTCTCCACGCGCTCTTCCTCAGTAAGGCCGGCGTGGGACATAAGCGGAGGGTAGCCGAGGAGCGATTCCACCGCCCCCAGGCTCTCCCCAAGCAAAATGATCTTGAGTGATTCGGCGACTTGGATAGCCTGCGCCGGTGAACCCGCGACCTCGAAGGCGATCATGCCCCCAAAGCCATCTTTCATTTGTCGGGCAGCAAGGGCATGCTGAGGATGCGACTTTAATCCTGGATAATGAACCTTCGCAATCCGGCTGTTGGACTCCAGAAACTCCGCCACCGCCATCGCGTTTTCGCAATGAATCCGCATGCGCGCTCCGAGACTCTTGACACCCCGCAGGGTAAGCCAGCAGTCGAAGGGGCTCGGAACGTTGCCTACCGTCTTGCTATATTCGGCTAGGGCATCACGAATGGATTCGTCGTTGGTCACGACCGCGCCCCCGATCACGTCACTATGGCCGGAAATGTATTTCGTGGTGGAGTGGACGACGATATCTACTCCGTATTCCAACGGGCGTTGAAGTGCGGGTGATGCGAACGTATTGTCAAAAACGGTCACCAATCCCAGCGCTTTGGCCTCGTTTACGATCGCCTGAATATCGACCACGCGGAGATTTGGATTGGTCGGTCCCTCGAAGATCAGCAGTTTGGTGTTTGGCTGGACGAGTTCCCGGATCGTACAAGGCTTCTGCGCATCAAACTCGGTCGTATGTATGCCGTACTTGACGAGGAGCTTGTGGCAGAGACGATGGGTGCCACCGTAGATATCGCTGGCCATGAGCATATGATCACCCTGCTCAAGGATGCTGAGGGCGCCAGTGATCGCAGCCATGCCACTACCGAACAAGACGCAGTGCCGACCACCCTCCAACGCAGCGATCACCGCCTCAAGGGACGAGCGATTCGGATTCCCGCAGCGCGTGTAGTCGTGGGGCGGTGGCGTGGCCAAGTCGCTCCAACCAAAGGTCGAAGACTGATAAATTGGCTGCACCACTGCATGGAACTGACCGTCCCACTCCTGACCCACCCTAATCGCAAGCGTAGAGAACTCCATAAAAGCAAATGGTACAAGCTATCTCGGATTCCTCGCTGCCTTGTTTTAGCCATTCCCTCCCTATTCCGAGCGAATCCTAAGGAAATTCGCCGCTTTAGGGCCGGACGTGGTCATTATTAGCCAATACAGGTAGAACCCAGTCGTGCTCCTTCCTCTTGCGATGTGGCTTCACATGCGAACCCCACCCATCGTGACCTCGCTTCCCGCCCAGCCGGCGCCTTTCGAGCGCATGGGGGCGAGAGCGGCAACATTGGGCCGAAGGGCCATCTTGGTCGGAGGATTCGATTATCCGAGCCATGAATGCCTTCGGGAAGTCGGGTGGCTGGACGAACATGGATGCGAAACCGAAGCCGGGACCCGACTCACCGTGGGGCGCAATCACTTCGAAATGACGCCACTGGACGGGCATCGGCTCCTCGTCATTGGCGGCTACAGCGAAGACTACGGAAGCCTCGCCGACGTTGAATGCCTTGACCTTCGCCACCAGGAATCCCAAGCGTGGCCTTGGCTTAAGGCGCCGGTGGAGCTGTTCAACCTTGTCTTGCTGCCTGGTGAGGCGGCGGTAATTGGGGGCCTCACCGCCCAAGGCGCCACCGCTACCCATGACGAGATTCAGCTTATTGACCTCAGAACCCACGAGGTCAGGCTCAACCCCGAACCTCTAAGGGAGAGCCGTTTCGGAAGCGATGCCCTATGGCTGCCAAGACTGGGGAAAGTTCTTATCGCCGGAGGAAAGCATGTCGATCGTATTCCAGGCGCGCCACAGACGACGACGGCAAAATACACGGCCCTTGGTTCCCTCGAACTCTGGGATCCAAAGACCGGCCACGTGCAGCGTGCCGGGGTCATGACCACGCCCCGCGATCGGCCACGGCTCTATCCACTTCCCGATGGAAGGGTAGTCATCCTCGGAGGAGCGTCGGATAGCGAAAAGCTAGACTCCATCGAGGTCTACGACCCCGTGTCCCAGTCCACCCAGGTTGTCGGCCACCTGACGGTTGCCCGAATGGCGCCGATGATCCTTCCCTATCGTGATCAGGGTCTCCTGATCGCTGGAGGATGGGTTGATGCCGTTGCGGACGGCGCGAATATCGAGTTTCTGAACTTTGCCGACATGCGATCGTCGGTCGTGGGCCGCGCCGTTGCCTGCCGCGCAGAGGGGGCCATGATTTGGGTCAAACCAGATACGTTCGTGCTTGCCGGCGGCAAAGACGCCTTTAAGGGTCGCAACCCCCATGAGTATCGCTTCTCGACCACCGAGGCATTTCGAGTGGAGCCCTAGCGCCAACACCCACCTGCCCAATGCCAAATACGTAGGCATACTATAGAAAGACCATGAGCGCGGCATTTGACATCAACCATGAGTGGGAGGATCCAGAGGATCTGCACCAACTGCTGCAGGCGGTCCGCCTTCAGCGGCCAAGCGCAAACGTACGCAAGATTCGATATGCCTACTTCGTGGCCGAACAGGCTCACGCCGGCCAGCCACGGGTGGATGGGAACCCCTTCATCACCCACCCGTTGGCGGTCGCTCGTATCCTGGTCGATCTGCATATGGACGACGACACCCTGTGTGCGGCGCTCTTGCATGATGTGCTTGAGGATTGCCAGGGCCACACGCGAGAGAACTTGGCGAAGGTTTTTGGCGAGGACGTGGGAAGCATGGTCGAGGCGGTCACCAAACTCAAGGTGGTCACCCCGGGAGACCTGCAACGTCACCGATCGGCGGCCGAAACCTCGCGTCTTGCCGAAACCCTTCGCAAGATGCTGCTGGCGATGGCGAAGGACTATCGCGTGATGGTCATCAAATTGGCCGACCGCCTGCACAACATGATGACGCTGGATGCGTTAGCCCCAGAGAAGCGCTTCCGCATTGCTCAGGAGACCCTGGACATTTATGCGCCACTCGCGGCCCGGCTCGGAATCTGGCAGATCAAGTGGCAATTGGAGGACCTCGCTTTCAAGCATTTGCACCCCGCCGAGTACAACGAAATTCACGAGAAAGTGGCCCGTACCCGGCCACAGCGCGAGAAGGACATTCATGAGGCGATCGTCCTCGTCAAAGAGCGTTGCGCCCAGAAGGGGCTCAAGGTCATTGAAGTCGCCGGCCGGCCCAAGCACCTGTATTCGATTTTCAATAAGATGGCCACGCAGAAGCTGGACTTCGACGAGATCAACGATCTCCAGGCCCTGCGCATCATTGTTCCTGAGATAAGCGACTGCTACCTGGCGCTTGGCATCGTGCACGAGCTATGGGTGCCCATTCCAGGGCTCTTTTTCGACTACATTGGCGGACCCAAACCCAACGGCTACCAATCCCTCCATACGAAGGTGGCCGGCCCTGGAAGCACGACCCTCGAAGTTCAGATCCGGACCGAACGCATGCATGAAATCGCCGAGTTCGGAGTAGCCGCACACTGGGCCTATAAAGAGAATCGGTCGGCCCTAGATGAGGCCATGCGATTGAAGCAGCTCCGGGAGCAGCTTCTGTCATTGACGTCCGACCGCCATCTGAGCGGCGACTTCCTTCGTGGTTTGAGCACCGACATTTTTGCCGAGCAGGTGTTCGTTTTCACTCCCAAAGGGGACGTCATCGACCTGCCCGTTGGATCGTCTCCGGTCGACTTCGCCTTCCGTGTGCACACCGCACTTGGCATGACGATGATCGGAGCAAGAGTCAACGGAACGATGGTGCCTCTGAACACTCACCTCAACAATGGTGATGTCGTGGAACTGATCACGCGCTCCAATGCCCAGCCAAGTCTGGACTGGCTAGAGTTCGTCAAGTCGGCCCATACCCGCAGCAAACTCCGCGCCTACTTCCGAAGGCTCAACAAACAAGACTATGCGGCTCGAGGCCGCGAGTCGCTGGAAAGGGCCCTTCGAGCGATCGGGTTTGAACCGAAGGCATTTCTCGGCGAGGATTCCCTTGATGCCGCGGCTAAGCATTTCGAAGGCTGTGAGAATTCGACCGATCTGCTCGCCCGGGTAGGCGAAGGCTTGGTATCGCCCCAGACCGTGATTGCCCGCTTACGGGGCATTACTCCTGATCTGCCGCCAGCCGACGCGATCAAGATCACCCGCTCCAAGGAGCACAAGTTTCAGCTCACCGCTCAAGGCTACGAGGGCGTGGTGGTCATTCGGGCAAAGTGTTGCCTACCCATCCCAGGTGACGACGTAACCGGTTACGTGAGCCGGGGACGCGGCATCATTATTCATCAGTGCACGTGCCCGAATGCCCAGAGTCTAGGAGCGGCCGAGCCCGACCGCATGCTGCCCTATGTTTGGCCACCCGATGGTCACGTCTACCCGGTCGTCATTCGCATTATCAGCATGAATCGGCCAGGCCTCCTCGCCGATGTCACCAACATTTTCGGCGATTACAAGACGAACGTCTCTGCCGCCAAGGTGGAAACCCGAGCCAATAGCACGGCCGAGATAGAAATCACGTTGGACGTGGAAAACACCTCCCAACTTCAGATTCTGATGAGCAAGATTGGGCAGTTTAGCGATGTGATCTCGGTGGTTCGGATGTTCGGCCGTACCACTGGGAAGTAAAGATTACTGCTGGGTCCCACCGCCGGTGGGAACCGAGGCAGGTGGCGTCCCTGGCGCCGCGACCATGGGTGGTCCCGTGAGAATCACCCGCTTGGCCCCTGAGTAGTAGCTGTGGCTCATCGTTTCCTTCCTCACCAGCTTCCCATCTTCGTAAACCAAACGATAGGTGTCAATGGAGCGGCCGATGGCGCCAGGATTGTCGATGGTTGTCGAGCCGGGTGGCAAGGTTGGATCGACCCTTGTCTCTTCGCCGTTGTCCCAGGTCTTGTAGTGGTCTGTCTCAATCTTTACCGAGCGACCTGGAACCTTCGTACCAAGAACGTAAAAGTGGAGGGTCCCGGGCTCCCACACCGAGCTGATGGCGATCGCCTTGTCGGTGTCGTTTTGAAAGACGAGATCAAGATCCCCATAATCAACGGTCGCGTCCCGGCCCACCGCTAAATAGGGCACCGGTATCGAGTGGTTCTCTCGATGGATGATCTTCAGGTCTCCGAGCAGTAGGGCGTTGTAAAGGGTCCCGCTCACTTGGCAAATTCCCCCGCCCAAGCCAGTATCGTGCTTTCCGTTCTTGAGAACGCCAGCCACTTGGTAGCCACCGTCAACGGTCCGCTCGCCGACTGTCTGGTTGAAACTGATCACGTCGCCGGGCATGAGCACCACGCCGTTGAGCTTTCCGGAAGCCAATCGGATGTTCGTGGAGCGCGGTACGTTTGACGAAGCAAAGTCGGTGGCGTAGCTGCTCACGACTTCCTTGATATCATTAAGGGCCTCGTCCGGGACATGCTTAGGCGCTTCCTCAATCGGGGTTTCGAGTTCTTCGGCGCCTTGTTGCACGGCAGTCAGTGCCGCTTGAGGAAGACGGTCGGCATCCAACTTATAGCTGGTTGACTCTTT
>Ga0302320_10010582_pt1 | contig 19642 bp, 19 predicted proteins | sample Bog_T0_3_FD_202130 | JGI IMG/M metagenome (GOLD analysis project Ga0302320, IMG submission 202130) | Peat permafrost microbial communities from Stordalen Mire near Abisko, Sweden - Bog_T0_3 | ecosystem: Environmental > Terrestrial > Soil > Wetlands > Peat | place: Sweden: Abisko, Stordalen Mire... | reverse complement strand
CTCCACGCGCCGCCCGCCTGAAAATCAAAGGCCTGGTCCACGTGGCTGAAGCCTTTGGGGCCCCACCAAAGCTGAAGCGATTCGGGCGTGGCGTGCGCCTTCCAGACGAGCTCCCGGGGCGCTTCCACCCGCCGGGTGATGCGCAGGTCCAGGTCCCCCAGGGGCTCGCACAGCGTCTTGTTCGATCCCATTCCTGCTCCTTGGCTGTTGGCCCTGGGCGCCGCTTGGCAGACGGCTCCGGGGGCCTTTTCGCCGGTTGGCTCCGCGTGCCTTGCCGGGGCCAGAATGATTCGGTGCTCCCCGCCGCCGTTTCCCGCCTCAGCCCAGCGCGGTCACCGGATGGGGGATGTAGGGAGCCTCCAGCGCCTTGACGTCGGCTTCGGTCAGCTTCACCTCGAGGGCGGCCACTGCATCCTCAAGGTGCTCCATCTTGGTCGCGCCGACAATGGGAGCGGCGAGTCCTGGCCGCTGCAGCAGCCAGGCAAGGGCCACGGACGCGTGCCCGGCGTCTTTGGCCTTGGCCACCTGGTCCACTGCCGCCAGCACCGGGGCGTCCGCCTGGGCCTGGGGCAGGTACAGGTTGCGCGTGAAACGGTCGGTCTCCAGGCGTTTGGTGGCCGGAGCCTGCGGAGGCCTGGCCAACAGGCCGCGGGCCAGCGGGCTCCAAGGAATGAGCCCGACGCCCTGGTCCAGGCACAGGGGGTTCATGTCCCGCTCCTCCTCGCGGTAGAGCAGATTGTACTGGTTCTGCATGCTGACGAAGGGCGTCCATCCGTTGTCCCGCGCCGCAGCCTGGGCCTTGGCGAACTGCCAGGCCCACATGCTCGAGGCCCCGAGGTAGCGGGCCTTCCCCGCCCGCACCACGTCATGCAGGGCCTGCATCGTCTCCTCAATGGGGGTGGCGGGGTCCCAGCGGTGGATCTGGTAGAGGTCCACATGCTCCATGCCGAGTCGCGCCAGGCTGGCGTCGATCTCATGCAGAATGGCCTTGCGCGAAAGCCCGCCGCCGTTGGGGCCCGGACGCATCTGGCCCCAGACCTTGGTGGCGACCACCACCTCCTCCCGCCGGGCCATGTCGCGCAGGGCCCTGCCGGTGACCTCCTCGCTGGCGCCGTAACTGTAGACATTGGCCGTGTCGAAGAAGTTGATGCCCAGTTCCAGGGCCCGCTTGAAAAAGGGCCGGGCCGTGTCCTCCTTGAGGGCCCAGTCCAGCTTCAGCAGGGCGCCGGGGATGGTCCGGTCCGGGTCGCCATAGCTCATGCAGCCAAGGCAGATCCGCGAGACGCTCAGGCCGGTGTTGCCGAGACGGGCATACTGCATGGTCGGTCCTCAGAAGGCGGATAGCCCGGAAGGGCAGGGACAGGCAAGCTGAACCGGACAAAATTCTAACAAAGAAAGCCCGCCTTCGCAGGCGGGCTTTCGTTCAAGGGACGGGGGAGGCAGCGGGCGGCGGAGACCTTTGCGCCCATTGACAGCCCATTTGACCTCCGACGGCGCAACCTTGCACCCCCCACCCCAGCGGGGGCCGCCACCATGACCATGCAATAAAGGACCTTTTACAGCGATCGCCGGCGGATCCGGCGCCGCAGGCCTATTTTTCGTCCCCAAGGAGCGGAAAATAGGCTTTGTTGATTTCCGAATCCTGCACCACGCTCACTGCCACGGCGATGCTGCCCCCAAGGTGAGCAGGCACTTCCACGACGAACTGACGCTCATCGTCAAGAGGATGGTCGACATAAACCCTCTGGCTCACACTGTCCTTCACGACTATGTTTTCGGCCGGATATTCGCTTCCGACCACGAGACGAAAGCTTTCCATCCCGGTTTCGCTCACGTGGCAGTCAAAAATGCCGAACACCGTGCTCTTCTTGAGGCTGAGTTCCCTCAGAACCGGTGCCGGAGCCGGCACGGGCGCCGAGCGGACGGGTCGACGCTGTTTCGCGGCCTTCACTATGGGCTTTGCCCCAGCAACCCGGGCCGGTAAGGGGACCTGAGGCTGGGGCGCAAGCCACCCCAGGCCATCGATCAGACCGGAAGCCCAATCAAAGCTGTCATTGACCGCCGCCTCCCGGGCAGAGGGCGTGGAGGCTCCGGCGCCAAAAAGATCCGCGCCGGCAAAGAAAAAAAACAACACGGCAGCGCACCTAGAATTCATAGCCCGCATAGACAATTCCGGCGAGAGAAGCGTAAGAAGAGGAGCGGAACGCAAAACCTTCAACCCGGGGACCCACCCCGAATCCATCGCCAACCGGGACCGAAAGGGACCCCTCAGCAAGACGCGACAAGGTGTAGTCACCGATTGCATTCGTAAGGGCCCCGCCATAGAACAGCCGCAGAGGCTGGTTCGGACGGTCCGTTCCCAGCCTGTTCGTCACCTTCACGAACCAACACCACTGGGGATCCGTGGCGAGCGCCGGATTCTGGGGGTCACCTCCCGTGAAAGGGTTTTCCGGCCCCCATCCCAGCGGCACCTCAGCCTCAAACACTGCCGAATCAAGAAGGCCAAAGCTCACCTTCTTGATCTCAAGGGATGTGCCCGCCGCGATCACCGAACTTGCGGCAGGGCCCGTCATCAGGCTCTCCAAGGACCAATCGGCAAAGCAGCCCCAGATCCCCAGGTGAAGGGCATAGGCCGCATCCACCCCCCCCGCGCCGCACAAGGGGGTATTGATGAAATAGTCCTCAAGGCCCCTGGAATAATTGATGTAGAGGTCCGATGAACTCTCCTTGATGCGGAATTTCACCCTTAGCTGCGCGAGCAGCAGACCCTGGGTGCCGTCATAGCTTGAATGCTCCGCATCAAAAAGATTGGGGGCGTACAGCAGGGTGACGGCATTGTAGGGGGCCTTCACCTGCGCATCCGCATCCGGAATATCCGCGAACAGGCGAAAAGGGAATGTGAGCGAAACGGAGTCCAGCTGGCGTTCGCCCATGGTGCTGTAGGCCCCGAAATAGCAACCCGGGCTCACGGTGCTTCCAAGATCCCTGCGGCCCCCGGAGACACTGAACCAGCTTCCGACGTAGGAGACCGACGCGATTTCGAGCCCCAAGTCGGCGCCGTCATCGCTGCCCGCCGGCTTGAAGATCCGCGCATTCATCTCAGCCGTGAAGCTGTTGAACAGCTTTTGTTTGAAGTCGAGAACGGCATACGGCCCATAGGAAGTGCCGCTGACGTCCTGCATCCAGGCGTAGCCGACGCGGTACTCCTGGCTCACGACCGCGGTGCCCGTCATCGCCTTTGACGACGCCGCCGTCTCAAGGGCATCCAATCGGCCGAAAAAAACGCCGGCAGCGCCCAACCCAACGAGAACGATCAAGCCGGCTGTCCGCCTCATGAAGCGCCTCCCTTCGACGCAGGAACGTCGTTTCGGTGCTGGCCGGGGTCGACGGACCGTCTTCCCGCCGCCTGCGCCCTCAGGAGGTGCTTGTCCGCAAGGAACAAGACCATGCGATCCACCAGCGAAGTCTTCCCCAAGGCTCCCATCAAGGCCCCCTTGCTCAGGGCTAGGGCCTCTCTTCGCAGCGCCCGCACTTTGGAGTCGGCGTATCCGGATTCCACCAGTTCGCCCGTCCGTTCCCAGGCCTCCTGATGCATCCCTAGGCGCAGCAGACACTGGGCAAGTTTGAGGCTCACCCTGGCGCACCTTGGGTCCGGCAGGCCGGGCAGGCGGGCCAGCACCGCCCGACAGGCAGCCGCTGCCTCATGCCATCGCCCAAGCGCCCTGTGGCAGTCGGCCAGGACCTCCGCCGCAACCAGATCCCCGGGCTCGATATCCAGCGCCCGCGACGCATCGGCAAGCCCGGCCTCATGATTCTCGAGGCGCAAGTGGCAGAGCGCCGCCAGGGCCAGCGCCTCCGGACAGGCGCCGTCCAGGGCCAGCACCCTTGAGAAGCACTCAAGGGCATCGGCAAAGCGCCCCAGCCGCAGCTGGACACGCGCGAGCTCCAGCAGGATCTCGACGCTGCGCGGATCCAGCCGTTTTGCCTCAAGCAAGGACGCCAGGGCATCCGCCGGCCTTTTCTGAAGGACCAGTTGGGCGCGCTGGAGCTCGACCCTGGCAGCCGCACAATCGCGGTCCACGTCCGTGGCGCCGGTCACCGCAGACGCTCCACGTTGTCGACAAGAAACCCGCCGTCGGTCCGCACCACCGCAAGCAGCAGCGTCAGAGGGAACTCCCCGGAAACGCCGTTGACTCCGGTGGTATAGGTCATGGTCCCCGCCAGACGCACGAAATACCGGGGGCCTTCATTGGAATAGGCGATGCTCCCCGGCAGGATCCTGATCGCGTCTGTGCTGACCTGGAAGGCCCTCAGCTTCCGTTTGAACTCCAGGTCCTGAGACCGCTGGTTGTAGGCGGCCTGGAAAGCGGGGGTCATCATGACCTCGGCGCGGGCCACGCTGTCGTCATACAACCCATAGGAAAAGTTGTAGTACGCGAGAAGAAAGCGCTCCACAAACGCCGACAGCTGGCGCTTCACCAGGTCTTCTGGTTCGGCCTGGGACTGCAACGCCGATCCCGGTGCCGCAGCGCCGGCACGGCCAGGCCCGAGCAGAAGCCAGGCGGCCCCGCCGCCGACGCACGCCAGGACCGCAAACAGCAAAGGCACCCCGATCCCCGACCCGGCACCTCGTTCCCGCCTGGGGGTCCCGATATCCATATAATCCGGCTTTGGCTGGTTCATCGTGCCTCCCGGGCGGCGTCCGCGGCGACCAACGCCCGCACCGCCTGCCAAATGTCCCCGCCCGAGGCCCTCAGGGCCTCATGGAGCCGGGGAACGTCATAGGTGGGTTCTGTTGTGTTAAGCCAACGGGTGATCCTGTCCGGGCGGATCGTCAGAATGTTCCTTTTCGCGCCGTAGACAAAGAAGGCGGTGCTGTAAACCCCGCGCACCTGCCCGAGCCGCTCGAGATGCAGGCGTTCCTGGTCGCTCAATTTGAGGACCTCGGTGATGCGTTCAATGACATTGCGAGCCTGGGTGAAAAGAAACTGTGTCTGGCAGTTGTCGAGAATGCTCTGCGTCTCCTTGTACTGGAGCACGTCCGAAAGCTGCTGGGTGGCAAAAAAAGGCATCAGGCCCATGTGCCGGCTCCTTCGCGCGAGCGCATCAAGAAGGCGCCTGCCGGACTCGAAGCCCATGAACGCGTATATTTCATCGAATACGACCACTTGGCGCCGGCCCGCGCTCTTGTTGCGGCGCCAATGGCGGTACAGCCAGCCGGTCAGGACAAACACGGCCACGCCGAGAATGACCGGCTGGTCCGGGAGGTTTGACAGGTCGAAGGCGCGGGCCTGGGCCCCCATGGTGAGCGTCGTCCGGCGGTTCAGAAGTCCCGAGAGATTCCCTTCGATGGCGGGCTGGAGCTTCTGCAGAAGTTCCCGCCGCTCCGCGATGAAATCGGCCCGCTCCCCCTCGATTTTCTCCCGCAGCGTATCGGCGAGGTCGCTGAAAAGAGGGACCGAATCGGCGGCGAGCGCGCCCGGCCTCGAGCCCTGGCCGTCCGCTTGCCCGATGCGCAGGCACCGCCGGTAGGTGTCGGCAATGTCCTCAAGCAGGATCGACCGTTCGAGCTTCGGGAGCTCGCCGCCCTGCTCCGCAAGCACGATTTCGATGCACCCAGCCACCTGCTCGATCTTGTCCGGCAGCACCCGGCCCTGCCTGTCGAGGTCATTGAGGCCGGCTTCATCAAACGCGGGATCATGCTCCAGCACGTCCCAGACGTTGACCGCATGGTTCCCATCAAGACCGAACTCCACGTAATCGCCGCCGAGCGCCCGGCAGGTTGAGCGGTAGGATTTCGCCCGGTCGATGAAGCTGACGTCGAAGGCGCGCATGCCGAGGCGATTGACGATCAGGTTGATCAGGTAGGACTTGCCGCTGCCGGCCTGCCCCGTCACGAAGACATTCCCGTTGGTGACGACCCGGCTCCACGGATCAAAGAAGCACGGCTGGTTCACTGGGCTGAAGCCCAGCAGGACACCGCCCTCGGGGCTCGTGCTCCGGAATTCAAAGAATGGAAACAGGTCCGCCACGGCGTTGCTTTGAGCGATCAGCCAGTTGCCCGCCTCCGCGCCGCACAGGGGCAGCCCGGAAAGCCAATACTCAGGCTGCCGCAGCACTCCCTCGTCCGGCACGAGCGACGTGAACACCGCCGCAAGGTCGGTGGCGGCCCGGTTCAGGTCCGCCTCATTTTCGGCCGACACCGACAGGTAGCCAGACCAGCGCACAAACCGCAGCTCTTTGCGGGCATGCGCCCTCAGCAGGGCGTCGAACTGTGCCGCCTGTTCCTCGCTCGCCTGGGTGCCTTTCCCCTCCCCAAAAGTCACCGCGCCCAGGGCAGCCGCCCGCTTCCTCTGCACCATCTGCGCGGCCTTTTCCTGCTGCAATCCTTCCACATAGAAGGTGAACCTGAATTCCCTTTGGCTCATCATCAATTCCGGGATCGCCGACCGAAGGAACGCATCCGGCAGCGGCGCCCTCAGGAACCCCATGGTCCGGACCAGGCGGCTGCCGACCTGGAGGTGGGCATACTGACGCTGCGCACCCGGCACCGTGACCAGGACCACCGAGCGGAACAGGTGATCAGCCGCGTCCAATGCGTCCGGGGCGAGGGGCGCCAGGCGGCTGGGATTCACCGACCGGTCCAGCAGTTCCACGATCCCGGCGCGCTCCAGGACCTTTGCCTCCAGCTGGCTTGCGGCCAGAAGACGGCAGAAATCAGCGGCCCGTCTGCGCACCTCGCTCATGGAAGCCTTCAGGTGCTCGGCGTCCCTTGCCTTAGTCCCCGATGCGTTGAAGCTGAAAAGAAGGTAATACCTAAAGACCGGGACCATGTTCGCCGCACAATAGTCTTTCAGGAATCGTGACAGCTCCGCTGGGTAATAGGACTTGAAGCCGGCGGCGGCCTCATCAGAAACCTGCGCGAGCATGGCCGCGATGTCTTCCTTGGGTTCGTAACGGGAGCAATCGACGACGATCTGGACGCGCTCCCCGGGCTTCAAGCTCTCGAGGGCGGCTTGAAAGCGGCGAAGGGCCGAGTCGCAATCACCGGAGTCCGCGGTCACAGGATTCAGCGTGGACCGGATTTCATAGACCGCAACAACGTCCGTTTCGTCCAAGATCAGGTGGCCGTCGATAGCCCGCGGCGACCGCCGAAAAAGGTCCGATGCTTCAGCGGTCCTCATCTTCATCCTCGATCGCAGGTGCAAGGTCTGTCGCCCCCGACGGAAGCCGCGGCAGATACGCATCCACGCCGCGGACCCCGGGCATGCGCACGAAGAGGAACGTGCCATCCTGCCTGAAACGCCTGAGAAGCTGGCCCTTGGGCAAGGTCTTCCTGTAGACCATGAATCCGGCAAAACCGCCGCCGCTCATGAAGAAACAGACGGCCCCGAGGAGCGGCACGAAATGCATTCCCACGACCACAGAAAGAGCGGCAAATCCCGAAAGGACGGCCGCGCCAATCCAGAACTCTTCGGGGCTGAAGCCGCCCCACACGGTCACCTGCTCATTCACGTCTATCGCCACGGATCCCCCCTACGCCCGCCGGGCCCGGTCCACGTCAATCAAAGGACTCTTCCGGGCCTGCTCGAGCATCTCCTCCGGCACCAGGCCGTCGTAGTCCGACGGCGCGCCATGAAAACGGTTGATGTTCCGGATCCCGGTCGCGGCGATGCCGGCGCCTTTCTGTCCCAGCTTCCCCACCGCGTTCAGCCCTCCCTCCACGGCCCCCGACACCGCAGGCCCCGCTCCCGGCAGGGCTGCGACCGCCTTGGAGCTCGCCAGAGCGATGCGCTCCATGCCGTTGGCGAACACGCCGCCCACCGACTGCACCTGTCGCGCCACCCCTCCATGGACGCTCATGTGGCCTGCATCCTGGGCGATGCCCACCGGGATCCGCTCCTGGCCTTCCTGGAACGCATGGTGGACCGATGCCCCCGCCCGCGCCGCTATCCGGCCGGTGGCTCCCAGCGCATCGACGAATTCCCCCACCTCTTTGAACTTGTGGATGGCCGCAAAAAGGATGAACGGCATCATGAACATGCCCACGCTCAGGAACATTCCGGGCGCGTCAGCCCTCGCCACCATGCCCTGCAGGCCGGTGCTTGCCACCACGATCACGTCCATGATGAAGACCAAAAAGGCCCAGATCAGTCCCCACAGGCATAGGCCGAGGTGGGCCTTGAACCAGGCGCCGAAGACGCCCCTCGTGGCAGGATGCACATACAGGGCACAGGCGATCCACCCCAGGTAATAATTTAGAATCAGCGCGACGATCTGCCCGCCCTTGAGCATAAGCAGCCCGACAAGGGCGATGATCGCCATCACTCCAAGAATGACCTGCACGAAGCGGCTTGCCTGGATTTCCAGGTCATACATCACCGCCTGCTTGGCCGTCGCCCAGGCGACGGACGCGTCGCCGCCCGGCCCGAATTCCTTTGCCACGTCCGAGAATGCCGCCGAAAGCTGGCTGGAATTGGTCACCGGCTGCTGGCTCAAGGTCACCTGGGTGGAGGCCGTCTCGGTGACCGACCCCGGCGTTGACGGGGGAAACACCGAGCCTTCAAGGAGCACGTCGAACAATCCGGGCGGGGATCCCGCCGTTCCCTGTCCGGAAGTCTCAACGTAACGCTGATGGGACGACTCGTAGAATTCCCGGCCCAGGTAATTTCCGACATGGATGGGGGCGGAATAAAGCAGCGGAAATGCGAGCATCAGGCCCGCCGCCCAGGCCATGGCCCCGCACACCTCGAAGGGCTCCTGCCCGTCCCTGACGGATCGGGGCACCGCCAACGCGGCCAGGCCGAAGACAAGTATTCCGCACAGCGAGACAATCCACGGGACCATGCTGCACAGGAGGTCCGAGGCGGCCTGCGGGACGCACACCACTCCAAATGCGCCGCTTTCAGACGCCTGAAAAAAGCCAAGTCCGTTGGAAAAATCCCAGATCGGTATGAGGTAGGTTCCGATTCCCGAGTAAAGCTTGATGACCGCCCAACTGACCGCCAGCCATGCCAGGTAAAGGCCCAGCTCCATCCACACGGTCAACGCGTACACCATGTTATCGAACAGGCCCGAAGTCATCTTGGTGAGCCATCCCTGGTCCGAAGCGTTGACGATCTGCTGCACCTGGCCCGCGGATGCGCCGCTGTCGGCCATGAGCGCGCCGGACACGGCGAACGCCAGAAGGAGCGCGACCAGGAGGTGACGCAGCGCGGGCTTCATCGTCCTAGGGCTTCATGTTCATGGCGGTATCAAGTCCGCTCACGGACGTTCCCTGCGCGCTCGCGGACCCCAGAATGAATGCCGCGACGGCGTAGAGGCAGCCCAGCAAGCCCAGCGCCATGAAACCGGATTTGACCCTGCGGCCGTGCTCGGTCATGTCCCTGGCGTGCCAGGCGATGTCGGCAATGACCAGGATCGCGCTGACTCCGCAGATGAAATTTGCGATGCGCCAGGCATAGCCCATGATGGAATTGCCGGCAGCGGTTGGATCCACCGCCATCGCCAGCGAGGGCACCATGACGAGGGCCAGGACCAGGCTTTCCCGCATCAGCGGGCCTTTTCTGCTTTGGAGCATGTTCACCTCTCGAGGAAATGGGCGCCGGCCGGATCACTGCAGGGCCTGCGCGCCCACCAAAACGCCGCCGGAAGCCGAGCCTTTGCCGGACTGAACGCTGACTCCGGCGGCCCCGGCGGGGACATTCAAGGTTGCGGCCCCGGCCTTTCCGATGGTCGGCGCGGCGCCCACGCCGCTGGTCTGAAGGCCAACTTGCCCCGGCCCGTTCTGCAGCCAGTCGCCCTGGGACGTCTGCTGCGCAAGCGCCGGGCCCGGCTGGCCCTCGCCGGACGGCTGCAGGGTGCTTGTGTGGCTCGTGAAATCGCCCAAGGCCGCTGAGGCGATGAGCGACACCGCCGCGCCAACGATGGCGCCGTAGACGCCGCCTTGGATGGCTCCGAGAACCGCGGCCATGACCGCCTGCCCCAGGGCCATGAAGGTCGAACCCCAGTCGTAGGCCGTCAGCACCTTCAAGGCGGCGGAAAGGGTTTGCTCGTCCTGCGCCGGGGCGTATCCCGGAGCGATGGGGGACGGCGTCATTGTCGCGAAGAGCGCGGCCTGGGCCGCGGCGGCCGCCGCGTCGCCCTGCTGCAGCGCGGACGCCTCGGCGGAAAGAATCTGGGCGGCGCGCACGATCTGCTGGTTTTGGCTGCCCGCCATGAGACCGCTGATCCTTGCGAGAAACGCGGCTTGGACCGCCTGTTGCACTGTTCCCGCAGTGGCGGCGCCGATGGCCGCGAAGAGGCCCGCGCTTTCGAGCACCCGGTTCGTGGAATAGGGGCTCTTTCCCGCCCGGACAAAATCGCCCCGGGTCAGCTGCGGCGGATGCAGCTCCGCCCATTGCCTCATGCGTTCCCGTTGGGCCATGCCACCGGATCCCTGGTTGCCCGCGAGATCATCGAGAAAGCGGATTTCTGCCGCCTGCTGGTCCTTGAGGTTGATTTCCCGGTCCTCCACCCGAGCTTCCGCCGCCAAGGGAACGGCGATGGCGCACCCCAGCGCCCACGCGATCCAGGAGATCCAGGTGCCGAAAAATGGGCTAGGCGGCGGACGCAGGCGGCGCGTCATAGCGACGTTCCAGGCAGCGCCCCGCCGGACGCCGAACCGTTTCCCGGAGCCACCGGAATGTCGGCCCCTCCGCTGGGCGCCTGCAGGGGCGCTCCCAGAGGGCCGCCCATGGAATTCTGGCCGCCAGATCCCAGCCGAGACATTCCCAGGGAACCGTAGCCGCACCCTGAAGCACCGTTGGCCCCCACGCCTTGTCCCAAGGAGCTGCGCGGGCCGGAATTTCCCTTGGCCATGGTGGTCGCGATCCCTGACAGGGCCGCACCCACGAAGCCAGACGCCGCGTCACCGCCGGAGGCGGATCCAGCCGAATTGGAGGACGAAGATTGGGACTGCAGCCAGGCACCCAGCGCCTGAAGCGCCTCGGCGCCGAAGCTCATTGCCGCGCTTTCCGCGGCCTGCTGGTCCGCCTGCCGGAGTTCGGCGGCGTAGGCCTGATCCGCCGCGCTGGGCGGTCCCGAGCCTGCCACCGAAGGAAGTGCCTGCATCTCCTGGGCGAAGCCCTGGGCCGACTCGGGATCGCCCATCGCAAGCGCCGCAGATTCCTGCTGAAGCAAGGCGCCTTGCTGCTGGAGCACGGGGCTGTCCGAAGCGGACAGCTGTTGGCCACGCAGCTGAAGGTTTTGGGCCATGCCCTGCTGGGAACCGGAACCGACGGATTGGGCCGCGATCATGGCCAGAATCTTCATGGACTCAAGGGTGGCATTCACTCTTGCGGGGCTGGTGCACGCGCGATCCCGCAAGCTTGCTGCGGCAGGGGCGGAACCGGCGCCCGACGCGGCGCGAATATACCGGGACGGACGGGATTCAATGCGGGCGGACTTTGCAAGGTCATCAAAAAAAAGGGCCAGTTCATGGCGCTCCGCGTCGATATTGGCCGCGGGAGCTTGCAGGCTCACGGCGAACGCGGCGGATGGAATCCATATCAGCGCCAGAATGATCGCCGCCTTTCCCACTCTCATCTCCTCGCCGCCCAGCCCAAGCCGCACTTAAAATACGGCGTAAATCTTGTCCTTCTCTGTTTTTTGCAGCCTATTTTGGACAAGCATGGCTCAAGAGTGATAGAAAATGACTTTTCATTCGGACTGTGAATGACCTCAGGCAAAAATCGCAAATAAAATCTGACCTTCAAAATTGATGGTCCTCAAATTCAATTCAAAATTTACCGGGGAACCCATCACCCAGGGGGGGAAACATCTTGCCGGGACCATGCATTCTAAAGTAAGAACGTTCTCTTTATCCGCACCGCCACGTCGGTGTGGCAGCTTGGGACCAGTTCTCTATAGAACAGGCGCATTCCTCAGAAACTCCAGCAGCACCTCGGCCTGGGCCAGGGTGTAGCGTTCCTGCGTGGCCCAGGCAGACCGGCAGGCCCAAGCGGCCTGATCCAGTTCCCGGGGCGCGTTGTGGCGCGCCTGCCACACGGTCGTGAGGGCTTTGCGTGCGCGCAGGTCCTCGCGGGCGAAATCCTCCCACAGGCGCCAGCGGCTCAGGGCCTCCACCATGCCCTGGATGGCGGCGTCGAGGCTGCGTTCCATCAGGGGCGGAATGTCGAGGCCTTCGGCCTTCCAGTCGAAGTAGGCCTCCACCTCCAGGAACACGGGCTCCACACCGCCGCGCCGGCCCAGGGCCGCCAGGCCCCAGCGGGGATCGAAGAGCAGCCATTGCAGAAACTGGGCCCACACGCCCCCAAGATCGGAGCCGGGGGCCATGGCATCGGCAAAGCGGCCAGGCCAACGGCGGCACTCGGCCTCGGGCAGGGCCTCAAAGAGCCCGTCCGCCAGACGCAGCAATTCCTCGGGCACGCCCATGGACTGCGCCAGGTCCTGGTGGCCGCCATAGGGGTTCTGGGTCCAACAGCCCACGGCGCAGCCGCGCCGACGCTCAGGATCCCAGTACAGGCCCTTGGAGAAGGCGTCCGTCCATTCATGGAATTCGGCCTTGGCCAGGTAATGCTGTTTCAGGCCTTGATCACTGTGGTACGCAAAGGGGTTCATGGGTCCAGCATGCGCCCGGGGCGCGCGGACGGCGGTAATGGACGTTACGATCAGCAGGTGAGCTTGGACACAACCGTCCGACCCCTTATGGGCCCCTAAGGCCTGAATTCCCCGCCCCTCGCCCACAGCCAAGCCGCCATCACCAGGCTGAGCCCGGCCGATGCGAGCAGTATCGCGTCCGCGGGAAGGCCCAGCACAGCGGACAGCAGATCCACGCTCAGGGCTGCGGCGATCATGGCCAGGGTGCTGTAGATGTTGGCCGCGGCCTGCGCCCGGCCCTTGGCGCCCGCCTCGGCGCGCTGCTGCAGGGTGGCGTTGAGGGGCACCACGAAAAATCCGGCGCAGACTCCGAGCACGGCCAGGGCCGGCAGGACCAGGGACGACGCCTGGCGCGCGGCCAGGGCCATGGCTGCCGAGGCCAGCGCCATGCCCAAGGCGCCCACGGGGGCGAATGCAAGGCGGATACCCGGGCCGGACAGGCGCCCGCACAACAAGGACCCCGCGCCCACGCCGATGGCCATGGCCATTCCCATGCGGGCGATCCCGACCTCGTCGAGCTGGAGCACTTGGCGGGCCAGCAGGACCGCCAGCAGCTGCAGCAGGGCCCCCTGGAACCAGAAGTACGCGGCCCCCAGGTTCGCCGGCCACAGCAGACGGTCCGACCGCAGCAGGCGGTTCCCCTGCCAGGCGGCGGAGCGCTGCAGCAGCCCAAGGATTCCTTTTTCCGCCGGCCCGCCGGCGCCTTCCCTGCTCCACAATCGCGTGCGCCGCCCCGGAGTTCTGCCATGGGCGATGCCCAGGCTCAGGGCCGAACCTAGGACCGCCAGCCCAAGCAGGATCAGCGCCACAGAATCCAGGTCCCGCGCGAAACGCTGGTACAGGGGGCCCGCCAGGGCCGAACCGAGCAGGATCGCCAGAAAGGTGCTCATCTCGAGCAGGCCATTGGCCAGGGAGATCTCGTCCGCGTCCACGAGCTCCGGCACCACGGAATACTTGGCGGGGCTGAAGAAGGTGAACTGCGTCGCCAGCAGAAACAGCACGCCAAGCAGCAGGTTGAAATCGCCGGAGCGCAGGGCCAGCCAGGCCAGACCCATGACCAGAATCTCGCAGGATTTTGACGCCACCAGCACGGTGCGCTTGTCGAAATTGTCCGCCAGCCAACCGGCCAGGCCGCTGAACAGCAGGGACGGAAGAATGAACAGAATGGCGATGCGGTTCAGGTTGCTGGCGTCCGCCGCCGACGCATGGCTCAGCGCTCCCGCCAGCACCAGAAAGGTGAGGGTCCACTTGTACAGGTTGTCGTTGAGCGCCCCCAGGAACTGGGTGGCAAGGAAGGCCGCAAAGCCGCGGCGCCTGAGCAAGCCGACGTAGCCGCGAACCATTCAGTCCCTCCCCAGCTCCCAGGCCAAATGGGCCTTTAGCCGTTCCTCGTTGCCGAAGGCCAGGCCGAAATCCCGCTCGAGGGCCGATACGTCGAAACGCCAGGGCTCGGAGCCGTAGCCCTTGTCCTCGACCTCGACCGCAAGGTCCTTGCCGGACAGGGCGATGGCCCATTGGGCCACCTGCTCCCAGCTGCGCCAGTCCCGGCTGAGCGCGTAATGGACCGTGTAGGGGGTCTCGTGGCCCAGGAGCGCAAGGTACGCCTGCGCGATGTCCTGGGCGTGCAGGAACTGGGTGCCGTCGTGGCGCACCACCCGGGGCGGCTGTCCAGCCTTGATCGCCCGGCACAGTCCGGCAAAGCGGGTGTCCGGCTGGCTGCGGGCCCCTTCGACGGCTGGCTCCCCGAAGATGTAGCCCGGCCGGATCACCCGCACCTTCAGGCCGTGGCGACGGCTGTAAGCGCGGGCGAACTGTTCGGTGGCCGCCTTGGTGGCGCCGTAGTAGTCCTCAGGCCTGGGCTGGCGGTCCTCCCGGTTCAGGGGATCCATCTCCCCGTTGGCGGCCGTGCTGCTGGTGTAGACCACCCGTCCCACCCCCGCCGCAACGCAGGCCTCGAACAGGGCCACGCTGGCCGCAGTGTCCGCCTCCAGCATGGCCGGCCCGCTTTCCCCCCAGCCCAGGGCCACATGCACCAACGCATCCTGGCCCGTCAGCAGGCTCGCCCAGCCCCTGCGGTCCGCCAGGTCCAGGCGCGCCAAGCGGACGCCCGGCAGGGACGCCAGCGCCGGAAGGCGCGCTGGTTCCCGTGCCGTGGCCAGCACGCTATGGCCGGCCTTGGAAAGCGCCTTGGTGACGTGGCTGCCGATGAAGCCGGTGGCTCCGGTGACAACGACGCGCATGAGCAGTCCTCAGAAGGGCCCTTTTCGCCCCGGGACGTCGCGCGTCCCGCGGGCCGGGAATAGCCGGGCGGGCCTTTTAACAATCCGCCACCCGGACTGTAACACAAATGCAGGATTCCTTAGAGATAGTCCTGACTCGCGTCAGTGTTCCCGTCGCCCCTCAGGAGGTTCTGGTGGAATTCTTCGGACAAGTGCTCACGCTGGGGCAAATGGTCTTCCTGCTGCTGGCCCTGGGCCTGGCGCTCTCCTTTGAGTTCGTCAACGGATTCCACGACACGGCCAATGCGGTGGCCACGGTCATCTACACCCATTCGCTCAAGCCCTGGGTGGCGGTGGTGTGGTCGGGCCTGTGGAACCTCACGGGCGTCCTGACTTCCTCGGGCATGGTGGCCTTTGGCGTGATCTCGCTGCTGCCGGTGGAGCTGGTCATCCACGTCGGATCCGCGCCCGGCTTCGCCATGGTTTTTTCCCTGCTCATCTCGGCCATCATCTGGAACGTGGGCACCTGGTATTTCGGCCTGCCCGCGTCCAGCTCCCACACCCTCTTCGGCTCGATCATGGGCGTGGGCCTGGCCAACGCCATGATGACCCCGGGCCACGGGTTCGGCGAGGGGGTCAACTGGGCCAAGGCCAAGGACATCGGCATCGCCCTGGTCGCGTCCCCCGTCATCGGCTTTGTCTGCACGGCCCTGCTGCTGCTGCTGTGCAAGGCCCTCATCAAGCGCAAGGACCTCTACGAGTCCCCCGAGAAGGACCAGGCCCCGCCCCTGTGGATCCGCGGCCTGCTGGTGCTTACCTGCACCGGCGTCAGCTTCGCCCACGGCTCCAACGACGGCCAGAAGGGCATGGGGCTGATCATGCTCATCCTCATCGGCATCGTGCCGGCGACCTTCGCCGTGAACCTCAGCATGAATGAGGCCGCCCTGCGCGACCTGTCGGCGACCACCCAGTCGATCTCATTCCAGATGGACAAGCATTCGCCGGGCTCGGCCATGGCCGGCGGCCCGGTGGCCGACGACTACATCTCGGCCTTCCTGAAGCCCTCCGGCAAGATCGAGCCCAACACCTTCGCCGCCATCGGGACCGAGTGCCGTGAGATCTCGGCCGCGCTCGAGGGGCACAAGAGCCTCACCGAGCTCACCCCGGACCAGCGCCGCACCCTGCGCAACGACCTGTTCTTGACCTCCGAGGCCCTGGCCAAGGCCGACAAGCAGGGCCTGATCACGGACCCGGCTGAAAAGAAGGCCGCCAAGGACCTGAAGAAGCACATGGACCTCTTCACCAAGTTCATCCCCCTGTGGGTGAAGATCGCCGTGGCGCTCGCCCTCGGCCTGGGCACCATGATCGGCTGGAAGCGCGTCGTGGTCACCGTGGGCGAGAAGATCGGCAAGTCGCACCTGACCTATGCCCAGGGAGCCTCGGCCGAGCTGGTGACCTTCGCCACCATCGAGGCCGCCGACATCTTCGGGCTGCCGGTGAGCACCACGCACATACTGTCCTCGGGCATCGCCGGCGCCATGGCGGCAAACAAGTCCGGCTTGCAGATGGAGACCCTGCGCAATATCCTGATGGCCTGGGTGCTGACGCTGCCGGTCTGCGTGCTTCTGGGCGCCGGCATCTTCGCGTTCATCATGGATGTCGTCTTTGGCGCGCTGGGGATCAAATAGAAACCGACGAATTGAGGGACGTCCCCGGCGCCGACAAGCTGGTGGACCGGCTCCCCTTCGGCGCGAGCATGCTGAAGGAAAGGAAGACGGCCCTGACGGGCATGGGAGGCGGCGTGCTTCTCATGGCCGTCGGGGCCTCGATTTTTGCGCTGGGCTGGTGGCGCAAGGTCATCGCCCTGGTGGACGTCGCCTTTGTCGTCACCCTGATCGGGTGGATGTGCTTTTTGGTCAGTTTCGCGTTCTGGTTTGTGACGACTTTGGCGCGGAAGTTTCCCAACCGGTTCCCGAAGCATTAGGCCAGGCCGCGGGGCGTTCCCGCTCGCGAGGCCGGGCTTGGGTCATTGGGTCTTCGCGTAGAGCCAGGCATCCCTGGGCTCCGGCGAGACGTTGGGATGCATCAGGCGCCTCCTTAGCAAGCCCTCCCGCTGCAGGCCCGCCTTTTCCATGACCCGGGCCGAGGCGACGTTGTCCACGTCACAGAGGATTCCCACCCGCCAGACGCCTTCTTGGCCCAGGGTCCAGTCGAGCACCGCCTTCAGGGCCTCCGTCATGAATCCCCTGCCCCATTGGGCCCGGGCCAGCACATAGCCGATGTCGGCGCTCGTGCCCTCCGAGCGCAGCTCGATCATGCCCATCGGAGGGCCGCCGCGGCGCTCGGTGAGCACCCAGGGGAAGGTGCTCCCCTTCTGCCAGCTGTCCAGGCAGCGCTGCAGGAAGGCCCGGGTCTCGGCCGCGCTGCGGTGGGGCTTCCAGGGCAGGTAACGGGTGACCTCGGGGTCGGAGGCGTAGGCCGTGAAGATTGCCTCCGCGTCGTCCAGCGCGGGACGGCGCAGCAGCAGGCGCTCGGTGGCGAGGGTTTCAGGAGGGGTCATCGCTGCAGCCGGCCCCTGTTTCGGATTTCCGGACCCGCCTTCGCCGTCCCCCGGCCCTTCAGGGCCGCGTCGATGCCGGCCAGCACCGTTTCGGCGTCCACGGTCCTCAGGGTTCCCGTGGCCTTTGCCTGGCGATACTCGGCGACCAGCTTGCGTTCGGCGGGGGTCAGGGGCGACACCTTGCCCGAGGCCAGCAGCCCTTTGAAGGCCTTGGCGATGGGGTCCTCCACGGCCGGCTCCGCTGCCGCCGCGCTCATGAACAGGGCCAGCCCGGCGCGGATCATCTCCGTCACCGGCTTGTGCATGGCCTCGGAGACGCGCTTGATGCGGAGGAACTCGTCCTCCTCCACCCGGAAGTTGATGAGCCTGGTCTTCATGGCTGCCTCCCTTTGGGACCCCGCACGTGGACGGCCAGGACGGTGATCGTCCTTTGGGCCAGGTCCACGTCGGCGATGCCGCTGATGGGCAGGCTTTCGTCCGCCGGAAAGCGGGCGACGGCCGGGTCGTCGGTCCCCAGGGGCGGGGCTCCCAGGACCTTCAGGGGATCCCGCGCCAGGTCCTCGACCCAGCGCCGGTACCAGCCCCAGATGTCCCTCCAGGCCCGTTCCGCGTCCTGCCCCTTGTCCCGGGGACAGAGGCGGGCGATGTCGGCGGTGGCCCGGGCCTGGGTCTCCTCGGTGAAGAGCACCCGCCACGGCGGCTTCGGTTTCCTGTCCTGCTTCATGCTACCCCCCGTTCCAGCGTTTGTCACCTTTGTCTTTACATCATCTTTACCGGCATTCAATGCCAGTCGTGGCTTCCCGCCTTCACTCCGCCGCCCTCCTCGGGCCCTTCCAGGCCCTTGAGGCCCTGCACCAGGACGCTGACCGAGTCCCGGTCGCGCTGCAGCACGCCCTCCACGCGCAGGAAGGCCTCGCCCAGCAGCGTCGGCTTCAGGCGCTCGTAGACGTCCGGCCACAGCACCAGGTCCAGCAGGCCGCTCTCGTCCTCCAGGGTGGCAAAGACCACGCCCTTGGCCGTGCCCGGCCGCTGGCGCACGATGAGCATGCCGTCGGCGCGCACGCGCTGGCCGTGGCGGCCGGCCTCCTTGATGCGGGCCAGGGGCGGGCAGGGCCTGGCCTGGCGCGCGCGCAGCACCTGCATGGGATGCCCGCGCGTCGACAGCCCCCAGGCCCGGTAGTCGGCCTGCACGGCCTCCCAGTCCGTGGGGCGGTCGAAGTCCGGGGCGTCCGCGGCCGCGGGGGCCAGGTCCAGGCTCAGTTGGGCCGCGCCCGGGGGGCCCAGGTCCAGGGATTCCAGCGCCAGCAGGCGCCACAGGGCCGCCCGGGCGTCCAGTCCGAAGGCCTCGAAAGCCCCGGCCAGGGCCAGCCGGCGCAGGACGCCCCCAGGCAGGCCGCTGCGGCCGGCGAAGTCCTCCAGCCCGGCGAAGGGCCGCTCGGCCCTCTGCTCCAGCAGGCGCCGGGCCCGCGTCTCGGCCACCCCCTCCACCGTGTTCCAGCCCAGGCGCAGGACGCCCCCGGCCACGCCGCAGTCCCAGTCCGCGCTGCGCGGGTCCAGGGGCTCCACCCGCACCCCGTGGCGTTTGGCGTCGTCGACCAGGGAGTGGGCGGCGTAGAAGCCCAGCGGCTGGGCGTTGAGCATGGCGCAGGCGAATTCGGCGGGATGGGCATGCTTCATCCAGCAGCTGGCGTAGACCAGCAGGGCAAAGCTGGCCGCGTGGCTCTCGGGGAACCCGTACTCGGCGAAGCCTCGGATCTCGGCGAACAGGCGCGTGCAGAAGGCCTCGGACAGCCCGCTGGCCCTGAGCCCCGCAGCCAGGCGCGCCTCGAGGGCGCTGAACCTGCCGTCGGAGCGCCAGCTGGAGATGGCCCGCCGCAGTTCGTCGGCCTGCCCCGGGCTGAAGCCGGCCAGCTCCACGGCGATGCGCATGACCTGCTCCTGGAACAGCGGCACCCCCAGGGTGCGCCCCAGGATGCGCTCCAGGGCCGGATGCTCGTAGGTGACCGGCTCCTCGCCCTTCCGGCGGCGCAGGTAGGGGTGCACCATCTGCCCCACGATGGGCCCGGGCCGCACGATGGCCACCTCGATGACCAGGTCGTAGAAGTTCTGCGGCCGCAGGCGCCCCAGCATGTTCATCTGGGCCCGGCTCTCGATCTGAAAGACCCCCAGTGTGTCGGCCTTCTGGATCATCGCGTAGGTGCCC